>Ga0209006_10001052_pt1 | contig 25377 bp, 24 predicted proteins | sample JacPin_JW_Ref_O2_FD_188567 | JGI IMG/M metagenome (GOLD analysis project Ga0209006, IMG submission 188567) | Forest soil microbial communities from Algoma, Ontario, Canada - Jack Pine, Ontario site 1_JW_Ref_O2 (SPAdes) (version 2) | ecosystem: Environmental > Terrestrial > Soil > Boreal... | reverse complement strand
TAGGGCGATTTGAGCGATTCGCCCGGTCAGCCGCGCCTGCTCCTCGGCATCCCGCCGGCGGCGCGTAGAGACCGATCCACACTCACAGGCCCAAGTGATGTCCCCCCACGGCACGAGCGCGGCACATGCTCCGACAAGCACACTGCCCGGTGTGAGCGGGTGCCTGCGCGGGCAGTGCTGCCGCCGAAGCCCTTGTGGTGGTCACCACAGTCCGCAACAGCACAAGCCGCTCGGCAATCTCTGCACGTCGCAGGTGGGACGTGGCCGGCGCATCGAATTCTCCCTCCAGATTGGCGGTTATGTCGGCTACTGCTTGGGCGAGGGTGCGCACCGGATCTTGCAAGCCGCGGAGGGCGCCGCGCACCCAACGCACCTTCGACGCCCGCATTGTCTCGCCTCCTGTATTGAAAGATAGCCTCATCGCCAGCGCGATAATTCGCGTGATGGTTCGGGCGATTGTGACCAGGCAAAAAATGTGCGTGAGCCCGAAATCTATGCGACCGGCCGGCGGCGATTGAAAGAGAGAGACGCGGTTAATCGCGCACAATAAACCTCCAATGCGAAAGAAAATTTATTTTGTCAGCGGACTGTCATAGAACTGTCGCTCAACAAAAGCTCATCTTTTGAGCGAGTGCTCTCGGAACAGACTTAAAATTTCGGGAATTATATAGATGATCTCTTTATGATTTAGGGCCGACGAAAACCCGTACATTGGCGATATCTTTATCGTCCCAGGTTGGCCCTGTTATATTTCCCGGCGGTTGGATTCCATCCCAATTTCCGCTTGGGTCTAACACACTCGCGCAAATCTGCGCGCCGTTTAGGGCGGCTTCCAAAGCTGCTGCGACGGCAGAGGCATCCCCACTATTAATTCCCGGCCGAATAAAAATAGGAACGACGACGACGCCAAATCTCGCCCCACTCTTCGGCCTGTGTTTTCTTCCCATAACCGGTGCAGCGGGCAGAGTTCGTTGACGATTGCCTTGGCGCACCCCAGAGTAGAAATTATTTCGCGTGCCTCTAGGAAACCGACGTGAGCGACAGAGATTTTCGCCCGACCCGCCGCCGGAGTTACGACGACGACAATTACGAGCGGCCGACCCGCAATTTCGGATATGCGCCGCCAAGCGGCCCACGGTTTGAAGCGCCCTCCGGCCCACCCGTCCGAGCCATCGTCAAGTGGTACAACCCGGATAAAGGGTTTGGCTTTGTCGAGCTAGCCGACGGTTCCGGCGACGCTTTCCTGCATGTGAGTGTGGTCGAGCGCAGCGGCCAGGGGAGTGTGCCGCCTGGCGCGACACTAGAGGTGCGCGCCGGCCCCGGACTGAAGGGCGCACAGGTGACCGAGATCCTGAGCATCGACGACAGCACCGCCGTGCAAGAGCAGCCCCGGCGCGCGCGACCGGAGCGACCTGGCTACCCGCCGACCAACCGCACCACGGTCGAGGAGCTGGGCACCGTGAAGTGGTTCAACGCCACCAAGGGGTTCGGCTTCATCGCCCCCGATCGTGGCGGCAAGGATATCTTCGTGCACGCCTCGGCGCTGGAACGCGCCGCGATCATGGGCTTGGCCGAAGGCCAACGCGTCGCCGCCGACGTGGCCGAGGGTCAGAAGGGACCCGAAGCCGTGGGCCTGCGGCTGATCTGACCGCCCGAAATCTCCTGCGCAGTTCGCTATGCACATCCCTACGTGAATGGCTGCGGCAGGATGAGAAGCTAGTGAAATCCTCAGCAAAACCTTTGACCGCCCGCGCTGCGCCGGAGTACGGCCGCGGCACCGGCATTCCCAATCCGATTGATATCCATGTCGGCAAACGCATCCGCATCCGCCGTCTGTTACTCGGTATGAACCAGGAAAGGCTGGCCAACGCCCTCGACCTCACGTTTCAGCAAGTGCAGAAATATGAGGCCGGTGCCAACCGCGTCAGCGCTTCGCGCCTCGCGGCAACGGCCGAGATCCTTGGCGTGCCGATCTCCTATTTTTTCGGTGATTTGCCAGCGGCCAACACCGAAGTTAGCGCCGAGGATCAGGTGCGCCGTGAGCAACTGGAGCGGCCAGAGACGATAGAACTCATCCGTCTTTATTACGCGATACCTAACCCGACCGTCCGCCATCAGTTTCTTGAAATGGTAAAGGCTGTCGCCGCTACCTTTGATTAAAAATTCGAATTACTACTGTCCAAAACGCATCGCCTTCCTGCATCTCCGCTATCAAAGATACCTAGCTCTGCGACCGTCCTATTTGCGGTGGTGTATTCATCGCGAGTCTTCCTATATATTGAAACCAGTTACGCGGGGGAGAGGAAGATGCCTGAACCAAAGTCGATGGGTCCGTTGCTTGTTGCCCAAATTGTCCGAAGCTATGTCGCTCACAACGGCATCCCTTCAGGGGAACTCCCAAACCTCATCGCGACCGTTCACCGATCCCTTGCCGGACTCGGGAAACCGACGGCCGCGCCGCCGCCGACGGCCGCGGTCGCAATCAACCGATCCTACAACCGGAACTTCGTTATCTGTCTCGACTGCGGCTGGCGCGGCCAGATGCTCCGCCGCCACCTCACGGTAAGCCACGGACTTTCAACCGACGACTACCGCGCCCGTTGGAACTTGAAGGACACCCACCCCCTCACCGCACCGGGCTACAGCGAACGTCGCTCCGCCCTCGCCAAACAACTCGGTCTCGGCCATCACCGCCAATCATCCGAAAGTGCAGCCGAGGCCGTGGCCACTCCGTCCGCCGCCATACCAGCACAAGCCGAGCTCGATCCCGCATTCGCCGCATCGTTATCCCAGCCCAAACGCCGCGGCCGACCCCGCGCTACAGCGATCGCTCTCTCGACTTCCTAACTGTCAAAACGGCGAGTTCCTAGCTGTCAAACGGCGAGCGATCGGGCCCCCGGATTGGCATGCAAAAAGCTTATTTCATGCCGATTCACACCGGGCGCAAAGGAGACCGAGCCTCTCCGGCGGCTGTTTGTCAAACGGCCTTTTAATTGCGGGTGGATATCGACCACGGTAACGGTGTCCTTGCCCGGGTCATGGTCCTTTTCGAGGTCAACGCCTCATGAATGTGTTCGGGGGTGGTGCCTCAACATACGCAGCGAAGTCCGAAGATACGCCGTCAGCCGTTTGACCGAGATCACCATCACCACCGTCTGGGCAGGGACGCATACCGACCCTGCGTAATCCACGGCCGGAGCTAGTCACGGCTACGCCGTCTTTTTTCCGCTATCGGGCTCTGTGTCTCTGGTTCGCCGGCCAGCGCTTTCGCAAGCTGAAGCAACCCGCGGCGTACGAGCGGCTCGCTAACACGGTAGTACGCCGCGACCAATTCGCCGGTCTCTTCGCACTGCAAGGGATCTGTCTGGGCGGTGCCGTTCGGGCTTTCGAAACCGCCATCCAACAATGCTGGCGCACGCACCGGGTCCGCGTCGTCAAAAAAAAACCGACCGGCACATCGAGAACCTCCGCCAACTCCTGTAGCCGGCTCGCGCCGATTCGGTTGGCGCCGCGCTCGTATTTTAGCACCTGCTGGAAGGTCAGTCCGATCGCCTCCCCGAGCTTCTGCTGGCTGAGGCCGAGCATTCTTCGCCGCAGCCGCACGCGAGATCCAACATGCACATCGGTAGGATGAGGCACGTCCACTCGCCGCCGACCCGGGCGCCCGGTACGGCCCGTGGACTGTTTCAAATTGTTCTCCTATGACCGCGGTCTGTGTAGCTGCGGCCGCAGAGGCGATTTATACGGAGGATCGGTAGTCGAGCAACTGCATAAATCAATTAACCTGGGTCAGGCCACGCGGGCGGCTCTCGGGCCGGCATAGCGCCTTGTGGTGCGTAGTCGAGGCAGAGCTTTTCCGCGCCTGCCGTCACCCTGAGCGCATAGATCCTGTTTATGACCGGCTTATATCCCGGAATGACCTCGCACTCTTTGCCGCGCTCGGTACGGAGGAGGGTGCGCGAAGGACCAAAATCGGCGATAGCGTAATAGGCGGCCGCCTGAGTCACCGGGAGCACGCGGGATGGGCAAATCGACACGACGAGGGATTTGCAAACTGACCGCAAATGGATGAATCCGTACTTCCATACCGCCTCGTCGATGGAGATGTCCCAGGACGGCAACGAAACGCCTTCGTGATCGATCATCAATTCCACGCCAAACCCCTTGCTCCCCAAGGGTGGTCGCCGAGCAGTTCTCGCTGACGGCGCCCCATTGGAGAGAGCACTGTTGGCCCTCGCGGCAGGGGTCCCACGGAAAAAAAGCGGAAAAAAAGCGGAAAAATCAATTCCGCCTCGTTTTTTTTATAGACTGATCGAAGTTGGTGATCAGGGCATGCCGACGCGATCAAGTAGCTCGCGGCGACCGTTATACGTTTGGGGGCGCCCCTTGACCGAAAAAGTATCGGCAATATTTCAAGCGTAAAATTTGAGGAAATCAGGTTCAATTGCCGCTAACGTACACAGTGGCCCATCAGCCAGGAGTCGCGGAGCGCGGATTTTGACCCATTCGTCACCCGGCACGGGACGCGCCCTGGCTAATGTGACACCGCTGCCAAACAAAGGCACGGCCCCGCCTCGCGCCCGCCCGGTAGCGAAAACGATAACGCGCATTTATCTTCTGGGGCCGATGCGCGCCATAGATCGCGCCGGCGGCGACAATATTTTACCGCCGTCGAAGAAGACCCAAGCCGTCCTCGCTGTTCTTTGCCTCGCCCGCGGCGAGCGGCTGTCGCGGAGCACGGTCGCCGGACGGATCTGGAACCGCTCGTCGGAAAGGCAGGCACGGGACAGCCTGCGCCATGCGCTCAATGAATTGGACGGCGTGGGCGCGTGGCGCCTGGAGACGGACCACGAAACCATCCGGCTCAACACCACCGATTGCTGGATCGACGCGTTCGAGAGCCCGGCGCAGTCCGATCTGTTGCTCGTCGAACTCTATGGCATATCCACCTCCTTCGACCATTGGCTGCTGGCCGAACGGGTGCGCTTTGAAAACCATTGGCAGGAAAGCCTGGAGGGGGAATTCAAAGCCCTTGCCGCCCGCAACGCACCTCCCGACGAGCGCGCGGCATCAGCGCGAAAGCTGCTCAATTTCGTATCCACGCACGAATCGGCGCTTCGCGCATTGATGACGGCTTACTTCGAGATGGGCGATAGAGCTCTTGCGATCCGCGAATATGAGCGGTTCTGCCTTTTGCTCCGGGGACGCCACGACCTTCCGCCCTCTGAAGAGACCGTGGCTCTCTACGAGGCGATACGCCGCGGCGCCTTACCGGGCGCGGCGTCGAGCGCGGAGGGGCGGAAGCCGGTACGCCGGCATCCCCGGAACACAGCGCCGCAACTAGTCGATTTGATCAAGACGGGGTCCAGGGACGGCGGCCCCCTGCGCGGCCCCGCGGTCGCCGTGCTGCCTTTGCGGAACTTATCGGGGGAGCCCAGCCGCCTCTATGTGGCGGAAGGTCTGGTCGACGATCTGCTGGAAGGCCTCGGTCGCGTGCCTGGCATCTTTGTCGTCTCACGTCAATCGGCAGCCGGTTTTCGCTATCAGGACCGGACGCTCCAGGAGATCGGCGCTGCGCTTGAGGTTGAATACATTCTTCTAGGCGGCATTCGGATTATCGGCGACCGGTTGCGTCTGACGGTCGAACTCGCCAATACCAGAACCGGCGTTGCCCTGTGGCGCAACAGGTACGACGAAAGCATCACAGATCTGTTGGATGTGCAAAGCAGGCTCGCCGAAGCTGTCGTTCGGTCCGTGGCCCCCACTATTCACTTCGCCGAGATAGGGCGGGTGCAACGAAAGCACGCCGGGGATTACGACGCCTATGATCTCTACCTGCGCGCGCTGCAGAACATGCACAATCCATCGCGCGAAGTCTTCGAAACTGCTGAACCGCTGTTCACAGCCGCCATCGAGCGCGAACCCTATTATGCTCAGGCGCTGGCATCACTCGCGCACTGGCACGTGCTCCGGGTTGGCCAGGGCTGGTCGCCCGATCCGTCGCGCGATACCGCCGCGGCGGAAAACTGCGCGCGACGGGCGGTCGAGTCCGACGGCCTCGACCCGATGGCGCTCGCGATCCAGGGGCACATCGCGGGATATCTGCATCGGGATTTCGGCTTAGCGCGCGCGCGTTTCGAGACGGCCTTGCGAATTAACCCCAATAACGGGCGCGCCTGGCTATGGAGTTCCTATGCCCACGCCTGGATCGGCGAGGGGCCGCCGGCCGTGGCGAACATCAAGCAGGCGATGGCGCTTTCACCCTACGACCCGCTCGCCTGCGCGTATAGCGGCGCCGCCAGCGTGGCTTACCTGGCGGACGAGCAATACACGCGCGCGATAGAATTCGCGTTGCGCTGCATAGGGGAAAATCGCGGCTATACGACGGCGTACAAGGCTTTAATCTTGGGTCTCACTCTTTCGGATCGGGCGAAAGAGGCGGAAACGCCGGTCCATCAGCTCCTTTCACTTGAGCCCAATTTCACCGTGGAGAAGTTCCGGCTCAAGTCGCCGGCGGGCACGGGCGAGATTGGCGACAGGTTTTGCGACGCCCTCGCGCGGGCCGGCGTTCCCCGTTTCAGCTAAAAGAGCGCAGACTTTCTTTTTCCGCCGATTTTCCGTAGCCGGCCCGGCCGCTACCCCGCCGACCTTGCAACACTTCCCCTGGCCGCCGGGCTATTCAGCCACCCCGGCGAAGGAGGAAGACATGGCATCGAAGCAGACCGATCAATTCCCGACTCTGTATCCCGAAACCAGAAAGACCGCCGACTGCGGAAAAGTCCGTCTCGGTGACGGCCTCATCTCAGACGAGTTCCCAACGCTGCGCCGCCAGACCAAGAAGACTGCCGACACTGGCAAGGTTCGGATTGGCGATGGCCTCATCTCGGACCAATTCCCCGTCTGAACACACGTCCGCTATGCCGTTGCCGCGGCATCTGGAGCACCAAGCATGGCTGAAGCAGCAGAGTTGATCTGTCCGTTCTCCAAGCACACTCATGGTTCGCCAGAGCCGCGGCATACCGGTCAGCCTGACGGCTGGGTAACCGCACCGCCCAGGATAGAAGCGGCCCGCGAGCCGATCTGCCAGTTTTATCGGATTATCCCCGGCATCCCCGACATGAAGCGGGCGGATCGATCCGCTGACGGGACGCTCGCTACGAACGGATTTCGATATTGCGAACCTCTCACCGCCGCTTCGGGCTTTGGATGGCACGTCTATCCACCGATGAATTTCACGCTGATATGGAGTGGCGACGAGGTCGCCTTCGCCTTGGGGCGCACCAAGCGATTCACTTCGCTGCGTGGCGTGCAATATCCCGGCTTCCCCAAAGCCTTTGCGGACGTTGCGCCTGACGGGTTGAAGGACTCGCCGCCGCCCTTCCTAACGCAAGGCTTGATGCCGGGCAGTGTGAAGATATGGAGCGGGTATTTCGCGCGGACCGCGCCCGACTGGGCCCTGCTGTCGCGGGGCGTGGCCAATAAACCCAAGACTCAGCCCTATGAAAATTACGAAGGTATCATCGAAGGGAATTCGTGGTTCGGCCCCCTCTTTACGAACGTTCAAATCAAGCGCACGAACTCACCGATCCAATTTCATATGCGCTATCCATTCTTTCAGGTCCAGCCCTTGCGGCGCGAATGCTATCAGCAGCCGCCTTACGAGCTTTGCGAGGCAGCCGACTTAAATCCTGAGGATTGGCGGCGCTTCGCGGCGACGATCGAACCCAACAGGGACCAGATGCGCGCGCTTGGCCATCATGCCGTCGAAGTCCGCAGGGAACTGCGGCGCCAATCATAGCCGATCAACTCAGCGAGCCAATTCCGACGAAGGTCAGCGAGGCAACGAGATGAGGGTTTCGGCGGCGTCCGCTGAGCGCTTCGCGATCCAGCTGATGATTGCGCAAGGAATCCTGTTCGCGGCCGAGACGGCGGCCATCCACCATATTGGATCACGCGTACCGCTCATGGAACTCGCGCTCCTCCGCGCCGGCGCCGGCCTTACGCTCGCCCTCCTGCTCGCATGGCATGCCGGTTTCGCGGTGCTGCGCACGCGGCGGTGGCCGCTCCAGCTCGTCCGCGGTGGCGTTGGCGTCCTCTATCTTTGGGTGATGGTCTTTTCTTTTGGCCATCTGCCCTTCGCGGACGCTACCGCGATCTCGTATGCGCAGGCCGCGTACATCGCCCTGTTCTCGGTTCTGGTCCTGCGCGAGACCGTTACCCGCCGGCGCTGGACCGCGGCTGCTATTGGCATCGCGGGGGCGCTTCTGATCGCCAAACCCGCCTTCAGCGGCTGGAACAGCGCCTATATCATTGCGCTTTTGGGCACGAGCCTGAACGGGCTTGGCTTCGTGCTGAACAAATACATGCAGCGTGAAGACACCGAGCTCACCACGATGTTCTACACCAATCTGGTAGCGACAATCGCCAACCTGCCGGCCTTGGCGAGAGCAGACATTCCCGCCATCGAGATCTGGGCCTGGCTGCCCGCCGTCCTGCTGTTAGGACCGGTCGGCATGTATCTCGGCATCCTGGCGGTCAGGCACGCCCACGCCTCGATGCTCGGCCCCTATACGCTACTCCGGCTGGTCGTTGGGCTTCTCGGCGCCGTCCTTATCTTTCACGAACAGCCGGATATCTTCAGCATGGTCGGCGCCACCCTGATCCTCGGGAGCTGCGCGCTTGCCACCGGGATCGGGGCACGTCGGCCGCCTCTTCTCGAGCGGGTTGGCGCCCGACTTCGAAAGCCTCTCGGCCAGCTGCTGAGGTTGGCGGCTCCTTTCGGGAGCACCTGACGGATGCGCCGGGCGAGCCCGCGGCGCGCATAACTATTCCCCTGCGGTAAGCGGGGCCTTTTCGCGTGCCAGCTCTGTCCTAGCGGACAGTCCCCAAGGCGAATACCGCACCATTACCCCGTGGCCGCGCGCCCCGACAACATCTCTCGGTAGAACTGAATGATATACATACGGATCGAGTTGCTAAGGCTGTGCGGACCCCGGGTGCGGTCTATCTCGGTTGCAAGTTCATGCACCGTTTGACCTCGCCGCGCAGCGACGTCGCGGAAGGCCTCCCACACGACCGAATCAAACCGGGCGCTGGTCCGTCTCCCCGCTACTGTAAGGTTACGGATAATAAGCGGCGATGCCATTGACGCGGGAAATTCTCAGATCCGTTGAAGGGTATCGCGCGTAAAGACGCATGTCGAGATGGACTGTCCCTCAGATCTCATTTTGAGCCCAACTACGGCTCCAACAAAGGATTCATCGCACTTCAAAAGTGCTATGCGGGCGTAATCAACCTCGTCCAACTGATAGCGACGCGACAGTAGACGGGATAGTTTGGCGTCACCTTTGGGCTGACGGCTTCTCAAGATAACCAGACCTTCGTAGCCGGGTTGGACGCTGGTCTAGTTCTTCAGATGTCAAATCTTTTTTGGCGTCCTTTTTCATCGATCGTGCCGCCCGGCGAGGGTATCGCAATGTGCCGATTTGCCGAATTCAAATGCCTCAGTTTGCCAGCCCGCGGACCAGGTCAAGCAAGCGCTTGCGGATGGCGTCATTTGAGATCCCATAAAAGGCCGTGACCAACTCCGCTGTTTCCGGTCGTTGAAGATGATCGCTGTCCGGCATCCTGGGCGAGGGCTCGGCAAAGCCTTCAGGGATCGCCGGGGCGCGCACGGGATCAGTCTCGTCGAATAAAAATGAAATTGGCACGTCGAGGATGCGTGCCAACTCAAATAGGCGGCTGGCGCCAACGCGATTAGCACCACGCTCGTATTTCTGTACCTGCTGAAAGGTAAGACCAATCATCTCGCCGAGCTTTTCCTGGCTAAGCCCAAGCATGTTACGCCGCAGTCGAATGCGAGACCCGACATGTATATCAACGGGATGCGGGCCGCCCCCTCGACGACCCCGAGGGCGCCCGCGAATTGGTTGCTTCAAGCTTTTATCTCCTTGGACGTTCGGCCCTCCAAGGAGGGGCGCTACCGCGATATTGGCCCGATCATACCTGCCGCAGATAAGAATCACGATTAAAAGCTGGCACAGCGCTCACGGGTCCCTAAGAGCGTGCTACCGGCCTAGTCTTCATGATGCTACATGAGCCAAATGAGACACCTCGTTTGTTCCCTGCAGTTTGCAAGCCGCCCAACATCTCGTCGCCTGCTATAGGCCGAGGGTCAGAGCGCCAAGCTAAGGCAATCAACCGGCCACTGTGTTGACGCGCCAAGTTTGCCCTGCTCCGCGCTTGCCTTCCCGCCCCAACGGGAGCGCCAGCTGCATCAAACGTGAGTTAGAGCCCTTATTCCATGGCGATCCCACAGGCTTTCCTTGATACATCAATCTGCGTAGATCGTGCTCTAATTGGCCGAAAGGGTCTCGTGCGGCTCCTTCGCTTCCGGCTTTGGCGCGCTTTCGATCAATGACGCACAGCGGTAAACCATCGCGGCGCGGTTATCGACGCCCAGCTTGGCAAATATCCGCCGCAGGTGCGAGCCGACGGTCCACTCGCTGATCCGAAGTTTGTGCGCTACATTCTTCGTTGCGTCGCCCTGCGCGATCATCGCAGCGATTTGCAGCTCGCGTCCGGTTAGCCGCGCAATCATATTTCGCGTCTCGTGATCGAGATCGTCAAGGCGGTGATCTTCGACGATTGCCAGGGTCCGCCCCAGCAAATTAAATCGAGCTATTTCGTTAATGTATTTAATCGACTTACCTGTGTTTGATTTATTTTCAACTAATATCAACCGAAATTGTCGTTCTTCTAAAGAAAATTTCGCGAGTAAATTTAAGGGTGATGCTACTTTATCGGGTTCTCCCGATTCCCGGTTCTGTCGTGGAGAGCGGTCGAGCATGAGATATCTCTTCGACCCGGGGAGCTTTTCTTAGCTGGTACGGTGACCAACCAAGAGGGGGGTGTCAAGCTGTCGCATCAACCTATTGTGTTTTCGTGGCAATGCCGAGTACGCGCGACCGGCGACAGGCACGCGCCCTAGCGGGCTGGCGAGCCGCCGGCGGTGGTACAGCGCAGCGACATTCGCATTGTCATCGAAAATCGGACGCAGCCGCGAGGACGGCCCGGTCAGTAAAGCAACTACACCCGGCCCGTGGCCGCTGACGGTGCTGTCGCTGTGCGCGATGACGCCGAAGGTCCTGTGGCCATGGCGTGCCGAGAAACCGAAGCGGCTATCGGCGCCTTCGACGCAGACGAGATCGCCGAACCGCAATGTGTCGAGGCCAAAGCGCCGCCGAACAGTCGGGTCAAATAATTCGATGTCGAAATCGGCGCGCGCGACCGTGTTCTGACCGCGCCCGGACCCGATGATTTCCGCCGGCACCACATGCGTCACGCGCACTTCCAGCACGCCGCCGCGCCGCCCGGGATCCCAGCGGCGCAGCAGGCTCGGAGCACAATTGGTGATGGTGATTTCCGGAAAATCGGGGAGTTCGAGTCCGAGGCCGCAGGAATAAATCTGCACGTGGTCGCCGATGCTGAGATTGGCGAGGGTGCGGCTATCGAAATCGACCAGCACATGATTGACCCCGCCGTGCTTGCCGGTCACCAGCCCGGTGGCGCCGCGGCAGCGTCCGGTTACGACGCGCGCGAGGTTGCCGACGCAGGCGCTGGTCATTAGCGCCAAATTCGGCCCGTCCGGGGCGCCGCCCACATTGCGCTGGTGATTGCGTAAAGATACCCCGGGTTCGACGTGGTCAGCGGCAAGCCCAACACAGCGGTCGCCCACCCGCCGGTTGATGCTGATGCCGCCCGGTCCCGGCAGGATGCGGGGCACGCCGTCCGTACCGATACGATAGGGCGTGGCACGGCCGATCGGACTGCCGATCTCGCCGATGACAGCCTGCATGACCAGGTCGGGCGCGTTCGTCCGCAGCGATCCGCCGCGGCTCGCGTTTAGCCCGCCGGTTCGATGACGTCGTACCAGAAGCACTTCGCATCCTCCCACGGATTGACCCAAGCCGTCGGTCGCTCGTCGTCGCGCAGCAGAATGGGCTCCAAATCGGCGCCGTAGAACGGCTCCAAATCCAATCGAGCGGCGCAGGGAAGCCACAGATGAATGAGCGCCAGGCCCAATCCGCCCCAGATCGACGGCGCCATCCCGGCGTCTGCCAAAAGGCGCAGGAAATCCGCGCGCTCGAGCGCGACCAGCGCGTCATCGCCGGAAAGCCGCTCGCAGATGAGGCCCCATTCCTGAAGATGCCGGCATATCGTCGGCGGCTGGTCGCCAGCGCCGCGCGCGAGAAGCCGGGAAGCCGGGAGGACAGCGCATAACGCCGCCGCGTCGCGCGTCGCGGCTACCAGCGGGCCGCTCGCCTCGATCACTTTGGGCAAACGCAGGTCGAGTGCGCGCGACGCAGATTCCCAGCGCGAAATAATTGACTCGTCGATTGCATCGGGCAGCGAGCTTTCGCGCAGCGCATCACCGATCCACGAGAGACACCCGCTCGATTCATCGCGCAGCCGGGCCCAGGCTTGCAGCACTTCCGGAACGGCAGCGAGAGCGGCCGCATCGGTGTCGGGCCAGATCAGGAGTTCCGGCTCGTCCTCGTAGATCGGCGCGGTGTCGAGGACATTAAAGAATTCTGGACCGACCCATTGTTCCGCGAACGGGGCCAGACGTTTCGCGAGCAGTGGTCCGTCGCGCGACAGCGCCAGGTGCGGGTCGAGGACGCATCGCGATCGCCGCCGCGAAATCTGGACCGACAAATCGGAAAAGGGGGGTGCGGCCACGGCTCCACGCTCCCCTAGACGCCGGCGTCAGCAAATTCCATCGGCCGCGCCATCGCGCTGCCGTTGTTGAGCACCCCACGCAGCGCCGGCACCACGCCCGGGAAACCCCGCCCTTCGCGGGTCATCCGATAGGCTGCAAGCCAAGCTTCGGCGTGCGGGCCCATCGGCCGCATCTCGGACTGGAACAACAGGGGGTCGACCGCTGTCTTGAAATCCTGGTCGGCGACAAACTGGAGCATCCGTCGACCGCTTTCTGCCATCTTGGCGCGCTGCGAGATCTCGGCCATGCCGCCGAGATAGCGTTCCGAGATGACCTCGACGACATTCCATTTGGTGTTGGCGTCGAAGGCTTTTTTGATGTCCGGCGCATCGAGCAGGGCGAGAACCTGCTTGAGGTAATGTCCGGTCTCGACCGACAGCGCATAAATGTTGCCGTAGGTCGCCCGATCGAGCGCATAGCGTAGGTCGAGGCCGATCCGTTGAACGGTGCCGATGCTGCCAAAGGGACGCTGCTCGATAAGCTGGCCACCACGGATCACTTCGCCGATCAGCAGGTCTCGGAAATACTGCGCCACCGCAACCATGAAACCGACCATCTGGCGATGGAAATTGCGATTGACCACGGCTCCAGCAGGTGGCGGGGAACCGCCGTAATTGAAGGCGCGTCGATAGGCGATTTCGCGGTCGCGCCGCTTGTAGCGCAGCGGCTGCCACTTCTCGAGCAGGTAGAGACCGCGTGCGCCCGGACCGCGCTGGATGTAGAGCTTGCCGAGGTGGAACAGCTGCAGCAGCACGTCGACCGCCTGAAACACCTTCGACCGCTCGTACTGGTAGATGAAATAGAGTTCCGCCGCCGCGTGCAGCTGGCTCGGCACGACCGCGTCGTCGAAATCCGGCTTGACGTAAGGGAACGCCATCTCCTCGAAGGGGACGGCCCCTCGCCCGCCAAAACCAAGCAAGTCGAGGAACCCGTCACCGCCCTGCGGGGTGTCGGCGCCGCCCTGGATCAGTTCGGCAAAGCGGTCTTCGAGCTGAGCCTCAAAGGCCGGACGCTCCTCCGGCGCGACGCTGGCCAGCTGATCGCGGATAAAGCGATCCCAAAGGCGTTGGATCGTTTCGGTGTGTTGGATTGCCATTTACTGGCTCCTCGATTCAGGAAATCGGAAGCAATTTGCCCGTTTCAGCGGCGAGTTTGGTTTCGAGAGGTCGGGGTCGCCGGTGGGTTGGTGCGCGGCGGATCGCTCCTCGCCGGCGGCCCTTCCGCGACCATCCGCAGGACTTTCGCTTCAAGCTCGTTGAACCGATCCTGAAGCGCCTGGTGCGCCTGGCGCATCTCGTCCGTTTGATCTGCGGCAGCCGCTGTCCCGATATCGGCAACGGCCTCATCACCAAATTGCCGCACGGCAAGCGCCTCCAGCCGTTGAGCCAGTATTTCCACCCGGCCCTCCAGGCGCCTGATATGGCCGTCTTCACCCAGCAGCACCGTTTCGGCGCCGCTGATCGCTTCACCCTGCCGGGACACATGCTGTTCCGTCGCCTTCTGTGCAGTCCCCAGGTCGGTGACGTGCTGGTCCGTCGCCTTCTGCGCGGCCTCCTGTTTGGTGACCTGCTCGTCGGTCGCCTTCTGAGCAGCTCCCAGGTCGGTGACATGCTGGTCCGTGGCCTTCTGAGCAGCTCCCAGGTCGGTGACGTGTTGGTCCGTGGCCTTTTGAGCAGCCTCCAGGTTCGCGAAGCGGGGTTGCACGGCATCGCACAGCCTAGTCGCGAGCGCATCGATCGATTTCGCATCGATGACGATGACGACCGGGGGCACCTTGATCGTTCCGTCCTCCTGGACGCCCATCGCCAGCTTTATGCACTCCGAGGCATTGGCCAACCGTGCTAGTTGGCCGGCCACATGCCGTTGCCCCAGTGCCAACCTTGCCAAATTGCCGTTGATTGTCCCGGTATCGCCGACGTCGATGGGCGGGTCGACATCCCCTGGATGGAACGGGACGACCGGCTGCAAACCGCTCATGGCTATATCCTCTGCGCGATATAGGAGAGACTCTCTTCGTATTGCGGCGGTAGGGCACGAAGCTCGAACGGCTCATCGCGATCCGGCGCCTTCACCTTCGCCAACTCGATCGCTAGTGCGACGACCACCTGCAGCCAGGCAAAGACGGTGGGCTGGTTGGCCGCTTCGGGTGCCACGGTGCGCACCAGATCACGCCAACGGTGCTCCAGGCTGCGCTGAACCAGGAGTTCTTCGCGGATTGCCCGATGTCCATGGGTTTGCCAATGCCCGCCTCGGACCGCATCGATGAGGACGGTTCGCAGGCGGGAGAGCACCCGCTCGAACGCCTGATCGGCACGCGTAAGATCGGGTATCACGTTGCACAGTTCCCGCGCCTGGACTTGCAGCGCGTTAAGTTGTGGATTGCTCAGCGACAGGCCGCCGAATGACGGTGACAGCGCGATCGGATGGTTTCCGTCGCGCGATGCGTCCATTGTCACCGCTCCAAGTGTCCCGGGGAGCACGCGGTACATGTCGTTACCGCTCAGGATCAGGATGATCGCGATCGCGATCACCCAATAGGTGACCGCGCGCAGTTCCGTCGCCGCGTCGATACCCGGTTCCGCGCCAAGCGAGAGGAGGTCAATGCCTCGATCGAGGCTGGTGACGAGCATGTCCAGCAGGACCTGCGGAACTACACTGCGCGCCGAAGCCCCCGGGTATAATGTATCGAGCAGTGTCGCGAGGCTGCCGCGGATCATGATCATCTCGAGCAGCATTGTGTCTTGCTCGAGCAGGTTCGGATTGTAGAGCCCGTAGAACAGGATGGCGGGGCGTGCGATGCGCAGAAGTCGCAGGCCGCCGGCCGGACGGAAGACATCGGCGAACAGCAGCAGCGCCTCGAGATACGAGAGGAGCGGCGGCGACAGGTCCGGCATCCCCTGACTCATCGGCATCGCGCCGGGTGCGACGATCGCCAGCCGGCGGAAGCGCTCGAGGTCGAGTTGCGCGGTGACGCCCAGGGCGCGCAGGCCCTCCGGCGTACCGTTCTGCGCCCTCGCGATCAGCGTATCCATGACGCGCGCGATCTCGTTCTCGACCAGCAATGTGCGCAGATCGCCTTGGCCCTGTGCCTCGAGCCAGTTGTAGAGGAGGCGGTAGGCATTGACGCCGCGCGGCCACTCGTCGGGACCGTAGGCTTCCTGGGCGCCGCCGCTGAAATTGCGCAGCGCGTAGATGACCGCGTCGCGGCGCTGCCGCAGGTCAGCGAGCGGAACCTGCAGCAGATAGTAGCCGTAGGCGAAGCCGACGCTGGCGAGCGACTCGCCGAGCATGACGAGCGATACGGCAGCGACTTCGTCGAGACCTTGGCCGAGGCGGCGAAAGTTTTGCGTCATCCCGGGCGCCAGCGTTCCGACGAACCGCGCCATGCGTGCGTATTCGCCGAGCTGGCGGCGGATCGCGATGACCTTGTCGCGCTGGCTCGGGTCGAGCCCCTGACGCGCCGCGCTGCCGGTTTCCTCGACTGCCTCGCGGATCGACTGACCCCAGCCCTGCATCTCGGGCGTGATGTCGGCGGTCAAAGGATTGGTCGACAAGTCGATCAGCGCCTTCTCAACATCGCCCTTGGCGATGTTGAATTCGGCATCGGACGATGTATTGCGGGGTGGCGGCGCCGGGAGCATCGGCGCTGCCAGCAGCGGCAAGCCCTGCGCCTCTTCGGTGATCGCGGCGGCCTGCGGCAAGTCCTTATAATAGCTCAGCAACGCCTCGGCGATCTCCTTCGGATTCCGCGGATCGCTCACCTTGAGCTGGCTGCGGATCATGTTGTCGAGCGCAAGGTTGACGGACGAGGCCCTGGTCGGACCGCGCGTCCCGTTGACATGAGCCCGGCTACCGGAAGCAAAGCCGTTCGGAGCGAAGGGAGCCATGGTCTACCTCGTTACGATGATTTTCACGCAGCCAGCGCCGCTGGCTCTGTGACGTACGTCACTGGACCCGAGGAATAAGACTCTGCCAGATGGGCAATGACCCGCCGCGTCAGCGCATGCGGATGGGCGCCTTTATGGCTCAGCGCATAGGCGGCAGCGCTGACGAGAAAGCGCGGCGGCAGCTCGGTTGGCAGGGAATGACCTTCGGAGAGCCGGCGGGCGCCGTCTTTGATCGCGGCTTCGTCCGACCGCCGGAACGGTATGACGTCGGCTAGCGCGTGCTGAGCCAGGTTACGTCGCGTCTGGAAAGCGATCTCGTCGACCACCGCGTGCGCCATCTTTGGTGCGCTCGCCAGCAACACCGGCGGCAGCCGATCGCCTGGCCGGACGCGATAAAGCGTCCGCCAGACATGTGCGAGCTGCGCGCCGTCCCTGGCAAAGCCCATGCGCCGCAGCATTTCCGCCAGGATCAGCACGCGGAAATAGCCCGGCGGATGCGCGCCTTTCGCCCGGTACGTCAGTACCCGCTGTCGCGGATGCGACAGGAAAAGCGCCAGTCCCCAGGCAGCGGAAGGGCCGCCCAGCAGCAGCGCTGCGAGATCGGCGAAAATCTCCTTGTGCCAGCGCGCATAAATTCGGGCGATCGAGGCGTCGCGGCTCTCTCGCAGGATACGGGTCACCACGGCATTCCGGTTTTCGTGCCAGATGCCGAGGTCGGCCTGCAGATTATGCGAGCACTCGTGCAGGAAGACGCCCTGCCAAAGATTGTCGCGATCCCACGGGATGCGGATCAAAGGAAACGGGTTGGTCTCGCCGAGGAGCCGGCTGAGCTGAACGCCGCGCCGCCAAGTCACCGGCGAAAAGCCCTGCTCCATATAGGTGATCGGCCGCAGCTTCGGGCCGGGATAGAGCCGCGCCACCGCCGGGATCACCGCGGCGTAGCAGTCATCCGCGATGACGTCGTGCGCCGCCAACACCGGCGCGAACGAACTGCCACGCTGACCGAACACCTCGAAAAAGAGGCCCCAGGTGCGGCGCGCCCGGTCGATTTCGCGTTCGACCATGGCCATCGCGGTCAATACTTGGTTCGGGCGAAGGTTCGATACCTTCTCACGAAGCGCGGCAAGCTGACCGGCAATCCGGTTGTCGATCGCCGCCAACCGCTCGTTGACGGCGGCAAAATGCCGGGGAGACGGCGTGTAGGGGAGGTCCTGCGGGCGAATACCGACCGATCGGTGGTCGATTTTCGCGAGCTGCCTGCCGCGCCCTTCGAGCGCCAGGAGCTTGGCCCGCAGGAATGCCCGGACATCCATCGCCGTGCTCCCTCACCCCGCCGTCACATCGATTCGATGATGATCCGAACGGGTCCTTGCAAGGACAGGCTGCGGGTGCCGCCCGCGCTGCCCCAGCCACGGGCGCCGCCGCCCATGCCGCCCATGCCGTGACGGCGAGTACCGCCCATGCCGTGGCTGCGCTGACCCCCGCGATAGCCGGCCTGACCGCCAAAGCCGCCATAGCCCTGATGCCGCCGCCGCCGATGTCGACCCACCGCCATGCCGCCGCCCATGCCGGGCGCCGTGCGCATGCGGTGCGAGGTCTGCGCCATCCGCCGGACCAGCTGTGGCGAGCGGGCCACCTTGGCTGCCGTGCGGCGCACGATATGTGGCAGGTGACTGGCCGGCGCTCCTTGGCGAGCGGCGACTTTCCGCGCGTGGCGCACGATCGCGGGCATTGCCGCCGCAGCGGCGGGACCATGGCGCCTCGCAACATGTCGCGTCGCCGCGGCGGTCACTTTGACGAGCTGCTTACGCGCGGCGTGGGGCAGGCGCGCTACCGTGGGGATCGCCTTGCGGATTGCCAACCCGGCCACCACGGGAGCGACCGCGTCGAGCGCATCCGCTTCGTCGAAAAGGTCGATCATGCCCTCGATGGCGTCCATCTCGTCCGCCTCGTCTTCCGCCGCGTTGGCGACGACATCGGCGACTTTGCCGATAATCCCGGCACCCGGAATCGGCAGAAACGAGGCGGCCTTGCTGACGATCGGCGCGGCCTTTTTGACGGCTTTCCATAGGCCGCCGAGAAACTCATCCGCATCGTCAACCTGCAAGATATCGGCGACCGCAGCGTCGAACTCGTCGGCAGTGTCATAGGAATCAGCGAGATCCTCGGAGGGGTCGAAGGGGTCGGCAAGGTCGTCGCCGAGATCACCCAGATCACCCAAATCGCCGAGATCACCCAGATCGCCGAGATCACCCAAATCGCCCGGGTCGTCGAAACGCGAGTACGCTGGGCCTTCGGGCTCGGCCAGGTCTTCCATCAGATCGTCGTCGAACCTGTCAGTCATAGTCATGGTCTCTCTCCTGTGTTCACGGAGGCACTTGCCGCGTCGGCTCAACGGCCCAGAATGACGATCTCCAAAGGTCCGCTGATAACCATCTGACGCGGCTCGCCCGCCGCCCCTCCGCGAGAAAGGCTCCCTCGCGGATGATCCCTGTCCGAGACGACGGCGTCGCGTTGGCCGACGCCGAAACGCGCCGCCAGCCGCGGCAGCGTTTCGGCAAGGACGGCGACCGGTAGATCCCGCTGTGCGACGCGACGCGCAGCCGACGACGCGATTTCAGGGAGGCGACGCCAAGCGCGAGGACCGCCGGCTTCGAGCGCGGCGCCAACGAGGTCTTCGGCGGCGTGAATGAGGCCCTCGACTTCCGACGGGTGAGCGGAGGACCCTGCTTCCAACCGGGGACGCGCCGCAATGCGCGCGACGAAAGCAGCCACGATTGGGACGGTTGTGCGCAACGCGGCCTTTCCGACACGCCGGCGATCGAGAGCCTCGACTAGTCCTTCGAACACCTGCGTCTCGTCGAGACCGTCGGACAGGGCCCAGCCAAGCTCGCTCAGCATGATGGCAAGGCCGGTTACATCCGCCGATCGCCTCATGTCTTGCGCGAGGATAGCTACGATACCGAGAAGGAATTGTTGGCTATCCGGCGCGAGGACTGCGGAAGTGAGGGGGTCGGGGATATCGTCACCGTCAGCAACCTCGGCGACCTGCGGCGCGGCCGTCGGCGCGCTCTCAAAGGAATTGCCGCTGTCTACCTGCCCGTCGAAATCGCAAGCGGCGTAGCGGGTTTCCGCGACATCTCCGTGCGCCGTGCCGACATCGGCGGCAAACGGCTCACTTGGCTCGTCTTGGCGGGCGAATACGGCGGCTTCCTCGCTCATCTCGCTCTCCTCGACGCCCCGAGAGGGGGCAACGTCAAAAAGCAGGTGGAGCTTCGGTCAACCTAGACCCCCGGCAAAGTCACACGATTCTGGTCACGTCTCTCGGGTAGCATAAATTAGGCAACCGCATCGCGGTGCGCCGCCCAAGGAAACCACGTTTACCGCGGTGCTCATCCGCCGTTGCCGCGCCGAACCGCACCGGCCGACACCATGTTCACGTCGTGCAGTGATAGGCGTCGCGAAGCGACTGCGAGACCAAAGAGACCGCCGGCTGTCGCAGGTTTTCCGGCTTCTCTTGGAGGGATTTGATGACGACGAGGCGCAATTCCCGCGCGCCGATTCTGGGCAAGCAAATGGCTCTCTGGTCTTGCAGCGCGTCGGCAACTCCTTGGATATACCCAAGGCACACACCGAGTTGCAGCGCATCCTCGCTCTCGCACGCCGTGAGGAATTGCTGCCCGTAGAGAAAAAAGGCAACCGCCGGTCGGGAGACCCCTCCGACAAGCAGTATCGTGGCGGATACCAGTAGCCATACGCCATATTTTTGCATTCGTCCTTCCCATCGAAGACTGCGCCTCCCCGAAAGCACGGGGCCGCGAGACCGTCGCAGCCGTCGCATTCGCCCTCGGCGCAACTCGCGCCGCGCTAAATACCCGGCGGCATTTGCGCGCAACGAGAACCGGGTTCTCGTTACGCCGCCGACAACCGACTAAAGCGCGCGCAGAAACGCGACCAGATCTTGCTTTTCCTGCACCTGCAGTTTGGTGCCGAGGATCAGGTTGAAAAACTCGACCGTGTCCTCCAGCGTCAGAAGCCGCTCGTCGTGCATATACGGCGGGTTGTCCTTCACGCCGCGCAGAGCGAAGGTTTTGATCGGCCCGTCCCCGACCGCCATCATGTTGTTGATCATTACCGGCTTGAAGAAGCGCTCGGTGCGAAGGTCGTGCATCAGATTGTCGGTATAGAAGGGCGGCTGGTGACAGCTGGAGCATTCGCCCTTGCCGAAAAAGATCTCCTGTCCGCGCATTTCGGCTGGCGTCGCCTTAGCGGGATCGAGCTTGCCAAGGATGTCCAGCTTGGGCGCCGGCGGAAAGTCTAGCATCTCCTCGAAATCGGCCATGAAATCGACCTGGCTGCCGCGCTCCAGCGGGTTCACTCCCTTCTTCGCGGCGATCACGTGATCGCCGTCGAAATAGGCGGTGCGCTGCTCGAATTCAGTGAAATCTTCGACCGTCTTGAGGGCTCGCTGCGAGCCGAACAGCCGCTGAATGTTCAAGCCGCGCAGCGAAATGGTTTTCAGCCGATGGCGGAACTGCTGTGGACGGGTATCTGGAGCGAGATGCGTCGTGCCGTTCTGGTGGCCGTTCGAATGGCAATCAAAGCAAGCCGCGCCCTGGCTCGGAAGCTCGGCGCGGCGATCCTCGGTCGCGTTGAACTGCTGCTGCGGGAAGGGCGTCAGCAGTAGGCGCAGCCCTTCCAGCTGCCGGGGCGTGAGCAGGCCGTTGAACATCTGGTAGTAGTTGGTCAACGAGACCAGCTTGCCTTGCGATACGTCTCCCAGCTCGGGACGCGGGGTCAGATACATCGCTGGCGGAAACTCGGCGAGAAACTGATCCGGCAAATCGAAATCGATGTCGAACCGCTTCAGGTCGCGCGCGTCCTGCTGCTTGAGCGCGTCGATCACGAAATGCGGAAAGACAAAGCCGCCCTCCTGGTGCTTCGGATGCGGCAATGGGTAGAAGCCCTTCGGAAATAGGTTCTGGTCGCGGATCTGGTCGGGGCTCATCGCCGCCAGGCTTTCCCAGGTGACGCCGGCCGGCAGTTTGACGCGAATACCCTCTTGCACCGGTTTACCCCGGTCCATCGTGACGCCTTGGGCTGGACGGTCGCTCAAATCGTAGCGTTCGTTGACGACAGCGTTGTGTTCCTGTTCGACACCGGCCTTGGCGGCCGACAAGCGCGCCATCAGCGATGCGAACGATTCGGTAATGTCTACCGGCATGTAGCTTGTCTGCCCGCGTTCCGCTTGCTGGGCAAACGCATAACCGAAGGTCAACATGAGGCCGGCCAACGAAGCAATGGCCCACCGCTTGGCTCTGCTCGATCGGAACATGTGATTCTCCTCGGCGACCCCCGTTTAATCCCCCTGTTTCTCGGTCTATTGAACTCGATCTTCCGTCTCGGCGAGGTGTCGACGCAACGAAATTCGACTCGCAACGTGGCCATGGGTGGCCGGTTCGCCGAACGGCCGACACAGCCTCCGCGACGGCTCGCCAAACGTGCTATAATGTGGAAATGAGCATACAAATTCCGACATGTCGCTGACACTAGGAAATTATTTCCATAGATGATTGAAAATACCCGTTTGACTACCTGCCTTCTAAGCAGGATGTCGCAGGTTCGAATCCTGCCGGGGTCGCCAGCGGATCACCGCAAACATCTTCGGCAAGCCGCCACGAGCCCGACGAGAGCGGGCGCAAGAGAGGGCTGGTGTCGCATCCGCTGAACGTCACAGCCTATACCGGCGGCCAGCACGTTTCTTCTGCGCGTTTTCGCGTCCGCCAGTACGTGCGGCCCTTGGTGGAATTCGGTGTCAGTCTCGACGAGCGATGGCCCGCTCTGACCGCGTATCCGCCTCGGACACGGGTCTTCAGGCCGGCATGGCTTGCCGCGACGCTCGCGCAACGGCTGGCGCAACTCGCCGCCGCGCGGAGCAGCGACGTCATCCTGTTCCAGAAGGAGCTGATTTCGACCTTGCCGACCCTGGAGGGCTTTGTCCGGCGGCCGTGCCTGGTCGACATCGACGACTCGATACATTTGTTCCGGGATGGATGGGCGGCGCGAAAGCTCGCCGCTCTCGCGGATACCGTGATCGTCGGCAATGAATGGCTTGCGGAGGTATGGCGACAATGGTCCGCCGCCGTCGAAGTGCTGCCGACGGCCATCGACACGGAGAAATACCGGCCCAGCCCCTTGCCGAGCGCACCGGTCATCGGTTGGATCGGCATCGGTTCCAACCTGCGCTATCTTGATGCGATCGCGCCAGCCCTCGCCGGAGTCGTGAAGCGCTTTCCCAAAACCACGATCGCGGTGTGCAGCGACGAGAGGCCGAAGCTTCCCGGTCTGCCCGTGTCATACGTCCCCTGGTCGGTCGCGGCGGAAGCGCCGTTTCTGTCTTCGATCTCGATCGGCATCATGCCGCTGGCCGATGGCTTGTGGGAGCGCGGCAAGTGCGCGTTCAAGATGCTGCAATACATGGCCGCCGGCCGGCCCTGCGTGGTTTCGCCCGCCTTTATGAACGCCAAGATACTCGGCCAAGCCGAGGTAGGGCTTTCGGCGGTCACTAACGAAGAGTGGACCGCGGCGCTGTGCAGTCTGTTGAGCGACCCTGACGCTGCCGAAAGAATGGGCGAGACGGGCCGCAAGCTGGCCCTCGAGCATTACAGTGTCGATGTCTTGGCGCCGCGCTTTGCGGCGCAGCTCCGTCGGCTCGGGTAACCCCGCACCTCGCGCTTCGGCTCGATTTAAGCCGTGCCGATCAAGTGCCGGGCCAGCCTTGAGAACATTGGAAATCTCCGCCCTAGTCGGCTTAGCGGGGCGAGCGACCGCCAGCAGAGGCTCCCTTCGACCAAGTGGAGACGCGACAGAGCCTCGGCGGTGCAGCGGCAGGCGCTCACACGCTCCACCTCGGTCCTCACCAGGGCTGCTTGGGCGTCGGCCAAATCCATTTCAAGGCATTTATTTGTCGTCCGGAATTCGTCGAGCAGCGAGCCGGCGCGCTGCTTCTCGGATTTCGCTTCGCCGAGGAGAGCCTCCAATTTGGCGTTATCGGCTTTTGCCTCGCGAGCGAGCGTCGCCAGCCGCTCATTCTCTAACGTGGATTCCTTGACGAGGCCCTCCAGGCGCTGGTTGTCGCTCCCGAACTCGCTAGTTAGTTTCTCCTTCTCCGCATCGCGCAAACTGACTAGCGAGGTCAACCGCTCGCACTCGGACCGCGCGTCGCTGAGCAACGACTCCAGCCGCTCGTTATCCGATTTGACCGCGGTGAGCATTTGCTCGACCCGGTCCTTGGCCGCGCTAATTTGGGCTGTCTCATGGAGATGCAGTCCGATACCACCGGTTTCGATATAGAGGCTTGCGGCGGGCAAGGCGATCGGACGCGCCGAAGCCAGCGCCACGGCATACATCGCCCGGGGAAGGCCAACCGAGAGCTCGAAATGGTCATCGCCGCGTCGCTCAAAGGTGAGCGCTGGCTCGGTAGCGGCAACGCCGCGCGACGGCAGCAGTGCCGAACCGAGCATCGTCCGCTGCAGCAGGCAATCGACGTGGGAAAACTGGCCGCGAAGCGCTCGCTCGAACTCGGAGACGGTAAGCTCCCGCACGTGGAACGGATTGGCGGGAGAGTCGGTCGGCGAGTAGACGTCGCGATCCGGCGTGCTGACGATAAAAACTCCATCGGGTCGCAATACGCGCCGTACCTCGGCGATAAACACCTCTTGCTCGTAAAGGTGCTCGATCGTCTCGAACGACACGACGATATCGACGCTCGCCGCCTCGAGTGGAATGGCCCGCGCGTCGCCCTGGGTAAATTTTAAATTGGGGCGATCATAGGCACGGGCCGCGTGCGCAACGGTCTCGGCATCGATCTCGACCCCGACGACCGACTTGGCTACCTGAGCGATCATTGCGGAGCCATAACCCTCGCCCGCAGCGACATCGAGCACGTCCTTGCCGCGGCTCAATTCCCGCGCCAGGAAATACCGATGCAAGTGCTCGATCGCAATCTGCCCAGAGGTCGCCGAAGTGAAACGCTCACCGGTGAAAGGGAGCCCCTTGGCGGGACGTTCCCAGCGAAAAATCTCGCCCACTTCCTTTCCCTTTTTCAGCGCCGCTTAGATGAGTCTCGCGGTCAATTCTAAGGATCCAGTCGCCATCTATATTAGTGCCGAGGCGGATATTTGCGGTATTATGGCGCAAATCCCTAACGAGGGACAGTGAAACCGGCCCCGAAAGGGGCCTAAATCATGTCTATAGCATTGATTCTCGTGGCGTTTCTCGGGCTGGTGATCCCGCTTCTGACATCGGTTCCGTCATAGCTCGCTATGCCAAAGCGCGATAAGTCGCCTAAGCAGATTCCGTCTCTGCCCGCGCCGCGGCGTGTCGAGTAATCTGTGGATAAGCTCTGAGCGTTTCCCCCAATCCCCTAGCTCGAGCTTTAACTGGCCGGGCGGCATAGTCTCCCCCGACAAGTTCCGCCCGGCCTGCTTTTTTGGAGGTTGAAATGCGTACGATGCTGATGATCGGCCTGGCTGGCGTCATCGCCGTGGCTTTAACGCCGCCCCAGGTGCAGGCACAGGACTTGGGCAGGGTTCTCCATGCCATTACCGATCCCCACGAAGCGCAACGGTACGAAGAACAGGCGCACCGGAGCGGACGCGTAGATGAAGAACACTACTGGCATCGATATGGTGCCGGCCTCCAACAGCA
>Ga0209006_10001051_pt1 | contig 25382 bp, 25 predicted proteins | sample JacPin_JW_Ref_O2_FD_188567 | JGI IMG/M metagenome (GOLD analysis project Ga0209006, IMG submission 188567) | Forest soil microbial communities from Algoma, Ontario, Canada - Jack Pine, Ontario site 1_JW_Ref_O2 (SPAdes) (version 2) | ecosystem: Environmental > Terrestrial > Soil > Boreal... | reverse complement strand
GAAACGTGGCGATTTAGGGCAACTTGCTCCACGTAAAAAACTGCTAAAGAGCTTCAGAGCTTTCTTAGAAGATTTTCTGAGATCCCTCCAAGCCTTTGGCACGGAGGGTTTTTTCGTTTTTGGCCCCCTCCCTGCTGACCCTAAATCCATTCAGTGAAGTCTGGCAGTTGTGTCCGCGTCCTTAATATCAGGCCGTGGTCACGAGAATTTGGTTATAGAGGACTTGGAGATAGAGGATATGGCTGAAAATTTTGAACTGCGCTGTAAAGAATGTGGCAAGACCTGGGGCAACGTCCCCAAGTCGTTCTGCGAAGAGTGTTTCTCGCCTCTGGAAGTTTCGTTCGACTACACCGCCATCAAGAAGAAAGTTCGCCGCGAAGACATCGCTTCGCGGTCTTTTAATATGTGGCGCTATTCCGAATTCCTTCCGCTCCCCGAAGGTTTTACGCCGCCCAACACCGTCGGCGGAACACCGCTTGTCGCCGCGCGAAAACTTGCCAAGCGCCTCGGCGTCCGCGAAGTCTATGTGAAGAACGACGCCGTCTGCTTCCCTTCTCTCTCTTTTAAAGATCGCGTCGTAGCCACCGCTCTCGCCGCCGCCCGCCGCTTCGGATTCGAAACCGTCGGCTGCTCCTCGACCGGCAACCTCGCCAATGCCGTCGCCGCCCAAGCCACGCAGCAAGGATTCGATGCCTGCGTCTTCATTCCCGCCGATCTCGAAGCTGCAAAAGTCCTGAACACCGCCGTCTACGGCGCGCGCATCGTCCGCATCAACGGCAACTACGATCACGTCAATCGCCTCTGCGCCCAAATCGCCGACCGTTTTCAGTGGGGTCTCGTCAACGTCAACCTGCGCCCCTACTACTCCGAGGGCTCCAAGACCCACGGCTTCGAAATCGCCGAGCAACTCGGCTGGCGTTTACCCGACAACGTCGTCTGCCCGATGGCCGGCGGCTCGCTCATCGGAAAGATCTCGAAAGCCTTCCGCGAACTCGTCGAACTCGGCTGGGTCGAACCCAAGCAAGTTAAGTTCTTCGGCGCGCAAGCCACCGGCTGCTCTCCGATCTCGACCGCAGTGAAGAAAGGGCTCGCGCGCTTCGAACCGCAGAAGCCCAACACGATCGCCCGCTCGCTCGCCATCGGCAATCCCGCCGACGGCAATTACGCCGCAAAACAAATTCTGCAAAGCGGCGGCTGGGCCGAAGACGCTTCCGACCCCGAAATTGTCGAAGCCATCAAACTTCTCGCCGAGTCCGAAGGCGTCTTCACCGAAACCGCCGGCGGCGTCACCGTAGGCGTAGCGCAAAAGCTGATCCGCCAGGGCCGCATCGGCGCAGATGAAACGACCGTGCTCTCCATCACCGGCAACGGCCTCAAAACCACCGACGCGATTGCCAACGAATTCCCGCTGACCGAAGCGATCGCTCCAAAACTCGAAGCGTTCGAAGCACTGCTCGACAGCCAACTAACCGCCGCCAGCGCCGTCGCCGGCGGAAAATAAGATTCGAAATCGAAATCAGAATGAGCGCGGCCGTACAACCCCGCTCCCCAAAACTCTAGGAGACGAAATGAGCGTAACAATCGAAATCCCCACAGCATTCCGCCGCTTCACCGACGGCGCCCCCAAGATCGACTGTACCGGCACCACCGTTGCTGCAGCCCTCACCGAGCTGACCACGCGCTTCCCCGACCTCTCGAAACACGTCCGCGACGAGTCCGGCCAGATCCGCCAGTTCCTCAACGTCTATCTCAACGAAGAAGACATCCGCTTCCTCGGCGGCGAATCCTGCGCCTTGAAAGAAGGCGACCGGGTCCTCCTCGTCCCCTCCATCGCCGGCGGCTCCCACTAGCCGAGCTCATGTACGGGCGCAGCACCGCTGCGCCCCATGTCCGCATCCCCGCTCCGGTTAAGTCGCCCCTGCTTTCAATTGGGCCCCAAAAAACTTCCTAACCGGATACAAACCAACGCCCGGTTGCCATCGTCTAGCTCCGATAGAAACCGTGTGCATCCACCACGCGGCCAAAAGGAGCCACCATGCGCAACCGTTGGCGCGACCTCGTCTTCGGCTTTCGCCTCCTCTGGAAAAACCCCGGCTTCACCGCCGTCGCCGTCCTCGCCCTGGCACTCGGCATCGGCGCCAACACCGCCATTTTCAGCGTCGTCTACGCCACCCTGCTCGCCCCGCTGCCCTACCACGAGCCCGACCGCATCGTCATGGTCTGGTCCAAGATTCAGAACAATCGCAACGGTATCTCCGCCGGCGATTTCCTCGACTGGCAGCGTCAAAACACAACGTTCGAGTCCATGGCCGCCTGGACCGGTCGCACCCTCAACCTGAACGGCGGCACCCAGCCCGAACAAATCCAAGGAACCGCCTGCACTCCACTGTTCCTCCACGTGCTAGGTCAGCCGTTCCTGCTCGGTCGCGATTTTCTTCCCGAAGAGGGACAAGTCGGCAAAGAGCACGAAGCCATCCTCTCGTATCGCCTCTGGCAGGATCGCTTCGCCGGCGACAAGAACATCCTCGGCCAGCAACTTCGGCTCAACGGCGAACAGTACGTCGTCGTCGGCGTTCTCGCCCCCGGCGCCACCGATCGGGTGCAGACCCGAATGTATGTCCCCCTAGCGCTCAAACCGGAGCAGATCAATCACGAATTTCACTTCGTTCTCGTGATGGCGCGCATGAAGCCGGGTGTAACGATCAAACAGGCGAGCGCCGACATGGAGTCCGTCACCGCTCACATCGCGCAGGAATATCCCAAATCCAATCAAGGCTGGAGCGCCACCGTCGAACCGCTCCAGAACGACTTTCTCAATCGCAGCGTTCAGCGCGCGTTATGGATGATGCTCGGCGCCGTCGGTTTCGTGCTCCTCATCGCCTGCGCCAACGTGGCCAATCTGCTCCTAGCCCGTGGCACCGCGCGTCAATCCGAAATCGCGGTGAGAGCCGCGCTGGGTGCTACACGCGGCCAACTATTCGGGCAATTCCTCACCGAGAGTCTCGCGCTCGCAACGATCGGGGGCGCGCTTGGAATCAGTCTCGCATGGGCGCTCCTAAAAATGATCCTCGCGCTGATGCCCCAGTACACGCTTCCGTCCGAAGCCGACGTTACACTCAACATTCCTGTGCTGCTGTTCACTATGGCCGCGACGATGCTCGCCGGTGTTCTGTTCGGCTGCGTCCCCGCGTTCCAGGCCGCCCGGCTCAATCTCAACGACACGCTGAAAGAAGGCGGCCGCTCCGGCGGAGCCGGCAAACATCGCGTCCGTCACGCCTTGGTGCTCGCCGAGTTCGCTCTGGCTCTGACGCTGCTCGCCGCAGCCGGCCTCACCGTCCACAGCTTCTGGAATCTCACCCACGTCGACATGGGCTTTCGCACCGATCACATCCTTACGTTCTCTTTGCCCACGCCCGCGGAGCGCCTGAAAACCGCTGAACAGATCACGTCGTTCTATCGAGATCTCAGTAGCAAAGTCCAGGCACTGCCGGGAATTTCGGCTGTATCCGTATCCACCGGCTTCCCCGTGCAAGGCACTAACTTCGGTATGCCGTTCGAGATTGTCGGCAAGCCCGTGACCGATCGCTCGCAACGTCCCGGTGCGGGATTCAACATGGTCACGCCCGGCTACTTCCCCACGTTCGGCATCCGCATTACGAAAGGCCGTGCATTCACCGAGGCCGACTCCGCCGGAGGCATGCACGTAGCCATCGTCAACTCCGCGCTGGTGAAGAAATTTTTCCCGAATGTCGATCCGTTGACGCAGCAAATCTCGGTCGAACAGCTCATCCCCGGTGTTACGAATCTCGGCCAGCCGGTCAACTGGCAGATCGTCGGAGTCTACGAAGATGTACGCAACGGTGGCCCGAAGTTCGGCGATTTTCCAGAAATTGACGTCCCGTTTGCGCAGAGCCCGTGGCCCGGTGTATCCATGGCCGTTCGGAGCGCCGCCGACCCCGACAACATGTCGAAAAGCATCGCTGCCGTGATTCGCTCGGTCGATCCGGACCTTCCAATGGCGGATGTAAAATCGATGGACCACCTTCTGGAAGAATCGATGGGTAGCGATCGTTTTGGCGCGGTCTTGTTCGGCAGCTTCGCGTTTATCGCACTGGCTCTGGCTGCGTTCGGCATCTACGGCGTGATGTCTTTCGCCGTCGCACAGCGCACGCGCGAAATCGGCCTGCGCATGGCCTTGGGCGCCGGCGAAGGCCAGGTCCTCGAACTCATCATGAAGGAGGGCATGACTCTCGGGATCATCGGCCTACTGATCGGTCTGCTTGCCTCTTACGGAGTCGGCCGCCTCATGAAAAGCACGCTGTACGGAATCGGCTCGATCGATCCGATAGCCTTCAGCGCCGTCGCCGCGATTCTTCTGTTCTCCGCCCTAATCGCCTGCTACATCCCCGCCCGCCGCGCCACCCACGTCGATCCCATGGCCGCTCTTCGCGATCAGTAGATTTGTCTCCAAGCGCACAGCGTAATCACGAGGTAGCGGCACGGCACCGCCGTGCCCTTCTTCGTTTCCGTTCAACGCAAACGCGGCCCAACGCCCGCGGCTGCTCGCGACCGTTTTGATTCTCATCACAACCATTCGCTTCGCGAATCGCGGACGTCTTCTCACCGTGCTATAACTGCGTTTTCGAAGGAGGTCGCATGATTGCCCGCCTCTGGTCCGCCCGCGCGACGCCGCAAAACTGGCTTCACTACGAAAAGCATTTCATCGATCACGTCGTGCCCGAACTTCGCACCCAAAAAGGCTACGTCGCCGCGAACCTGCTCAAGCGCGACGACGGCGAGGAAATCGCCATCACTGTCGTCAGCTTCTGGCGCTCCCTGGAGTCCATCGACACCTTCGCGGGTCAGGACCGCGAGGCTGCCGTCGTCTCACGAAACGTCACCGCCTTCCTCAGCAGCTTCGATAAACGCGTGCAACACTTCGACTTAGCCTTTGCCGACACCCCATTCGACCTGACCTTCTAAACCGTGGCACAGGCACTCTTGCCTGTGCTCTCCGAAGTCAAAAGGGAGCTACGCTTGCTCATCTACCCCGAAGATTTCGGAAACTTTTCCGTTCCAGCCTTCGTTTCTTAAATCACGAGAGAGGTGTGCCAATGCGCAACGCGATTGCCCTGTTCGCAAGTTCCGTTCTGGTCGTGATGGCCGCAGCACTGCCGGGACACCCGGCTCCATTTCCCCAAACTCACGTCTCCTTCTCCGACATCTACAGCCACCCGTTCGAGGTCGATCTCCCCTACGACCAGAAGCTAACGCTCGATCTGCGCTCTGGCGACTACCGCGTCGCCGCCAGCAGCGGCGAGAAGATCTCCGTCCGCACCACCGGCGACCGCGCCGAAAAAGGTCGCGATGTCTCGCTCACCTTCAAGCACATGAACAATCACGCCGAGCTCCGATTAACCGGCGGCCCGACCAACAACGGCCCAAGTATCGAGATCGGCGTACCCAAGTCCTCAAACCTCATCGTCCGCCTCCCCTTCGGCGATCTAAACATCGAAGGTGTCTCCGGAGACAAAGACGTCGAGATGCACGCCGGCGATCTAAACATCGAAGTCGGCAACCCCGCCGACTACGCCCACGTCGATGCTTCCGTCGGCGCCGGCGACATCAACGCCGGCCCCTTCGGCGAAAACAAAGACGGCCTCTTCCGCTCCTTCGAGAAATCCGGCCCCGGCCGCTACCGCCTCCACGCCCACATCGGCGCCGGCGACCTGAACTTAAAGTAGCGGGATGGTCCGACTCCCGGCCCCATAAGTGCCCTAATTTGTGCGATGCGAGTGACGGTCGACTTCCCCGCACACATTCACCGTTCGCTTAAGATTCGCGCGGCTCAAGAGGGCTGCTCGATGAGGTCGCTCATTCTCCAAGCCATACAAGAGCTGCTCCGTGAAAGCGCTCAGAAGCCCCCGGGGAAACGTTCAAGAAAGAGAAAATCGTAAAGCTGCTCCAATTTCCTTGAAACAAACCCCGTATTTCCAATTCGCATCCATCTAAGCGGCGCTGCCTCGTTGCCTTGCCTCTCGTGTTTGCGTATAACCGATGCCCATGTCGCCGTTCCTTCTTTTCGTCCTGAAGCCTGTCACGATGACGCCCACGGAGCTCCGTTGGGACCTGCTCAACCTCGGCGTCGGCGTTCTCTTGCTGGTCATCGGTCTGACAGCCTCGGCTGTCTATTTCTTCCGCTTCAAATGGCGCGATCGCTCGCTGGTCTATTTCGGCATCTTTACGATCCTCTATGCCACCCGCTTGCTCGGCAATCGAATAATCGTCGAGTCCGTAGTGGATGTGCCGGGGATCTTCTGGAGATATTTCGCTTACTTCATCAGTTGCGTCATCGTCATTCCCTTCGGCCTTTACCTCTATGAACTCGTCGACACCGAAGTTAAGCCGCTCTTCCCTTGGATCATCGGCATCCAGAGTGTTTGTGCTGTCGGCGAAATCATCGCGGCAATATACGGCGTTGGGCTGGATACGCTCGATTGGGTGAATAGCTTCGTCACGATCGTCACGCTGACCCTCGGCCTGGGCTGGATCTTGCTGGCCCGTTCAAAGCGGCCCTTCACCCCCGACGTCAGAGTTTTCTTTGGCGGCTTGATGTTCTGGTTCCTGTTCATCATTCACGCGAACCTCGCCGGCCTTGGGATCATCCCGACCCTGCCGCGATCGCACGGGCTTGAGTTCATCGGCTTTCTCGCGTTCGTCGGATGCCTCGCGTACATCACCGTGCGCCGCAGCTTCGCCACCGAGGAGCGCCTGCTCGCCATCGATGCAGAATTGCAGATCGCTCGGCAAATTCAGGCTTCGACTCTGCCGCAGCAGCTTCCGAAACTCGCCGAGCTCGACATCGCCGCGCGCTATGTCCCGATGACCTCAGTCGCCGGCGACTTCTACGACTTTGCCCAGGATGGCCCGAAGCGCATCGGCGTTCTTATCGCCGATGTCGCCGGTCACGGCGTCGGCGCTGCGCTGATCGCCTCGATGGTGAAGGTGGCATTCGCCGCTCAATTCGAGCACGTCAGAGATCCGGCGAAGCTCCTGTCGGAAGTGAACGTCGCACTCTGCGGTAAGTTCGAGGAACAGTACGTCACTGCCGCTTACGTCTACATCGACTGCGAGCGCAACGTCGTCAGCTACGCCGGCGGCGGCCATCCACCGCTCATGCTCGCTTCGCGCGCCGACGGTACCGTCCGCCGCGTCGAAGAAAACGGCCCGATCCTCGGGATGTTCGCCGAAGCGCCTTACTCGTCCGTTGAAATCCCCTTTCGCCCAGGCGATCGCCTCTTTCTTTACACCGACGGCGCCTTTGAGGCGATGAACACTTCCAACGAAGAATACGGAAAGGGGCGCGTCGAAGAATTTCTGAAATCGCACCTCACAATGTCTCCCGACGCTCTTTCCACCGCGTTCCTCGACGACCTATCACACTGGTCCGGCCACGCTCAGGGCGGTCAGGACGACGACATCACTTTCGTCGTGCTCGACTATCGCGATCGTGACGAACAATTCGGCGAAGGATCTGCGCTCCAATCCAAGGCCGCCGAATGAACCCATCATTCGCCTCTTCGTCCGCGGCATCGAATGCCGGAGGCGCCACACACCCGCCGAAACTTTCGCCCGTGCTTTTCGGCGTAGCTCTCCTTCTCTCCATTTCCGTACTCATCAATTACGTCGATCGCGGCACGATGGCAATCGCCGCGCCGCTTCTCAAGGAGGACCTGCACCTCTCCGCGACGCAACTCGGCATTCTGCTTTCAGCGTTCTTCTGGACCTATGCGCCATTCCAAATTGTTTCTGGCTGGCTGGTCGACAAATTTGAAGTGAATTGGCTTCTGGCTCTCGGCTTGCTCATCTGGTCGATCGCGACCTTGACCACCGGCCTTCTACGCGGCTTCGCACTGATGTTCGCCGTGCGGCTGGTTCTCGGTATAGGTGAATCGGTCGCCTACCCTTCCTACAACAAAATTGTCGCCAAACATTTTCCGGAATCCCTGCGAGGACGCGCCAATGGAATGGTATCCGCCGGATGGGCCGGCGGCCCCGCGCTCGGGACTCTTGTCGGCGGATTGCTCGTCGCCCACGTCGGATGGCGACTCTTTTTCGTCGTCCTCGGCTGCGCCAGCCTCCTTTGGCTTCCCGCGTGGATTCGCTGGATGCCTCGCGGTCCAGGGCTCCCGGTGGGAAAGGAACAGCGCCCGGCCCGCATGGTCGAAATCATTTCTCAGCGTTCAGCGTGGGGCACCTTCATCGGCCTGTTTTCTTTCAACTACATTTGGTATTTCCTGATTACCTGGCTGCCGTTCTATCTCGTGCGCCAGCGTGGCTTTTCTTTGCAAACGATGTCGCTGATCGGCGGCGCCGCATTCCTCACACTGGGCGTTTCCGCATTGCTTTCCGGATGGCTCGCGGATCGCTGGATCGTCTCGACCGGAAATCCAACGCGCGTTCTCAAGTCGTTTTGTGGCGGCGGCTTGGCGCTGTCAGCCTCGGCGTTCTTCGCCGTTTTCCTGATCCACGATCATACGATCGCGATGGCAGCCTTAATCTTGAGCTGCGCCTCGCTCGGCCTCGGCGCCGCCAACCTCTGGACCATGACGCAAATCCTCGCCGGCTCGCAAACCGCCGGCCGCTGGACCGGCCTGCAAAATTTCTGCGGCAACATCGCGGGAATGGTCGCACCGCTTCTGGTCGGTCTCATCTTGGAATACACCGGCGAATTTTTCTGGGCCTTCGCCATGACCAGCGCCGTCAGCCTCCTAGGCGCCGCCGGCTACATCTTCGTAGTCGACCGCGTCGAACCCGTCCAGTGGATAGACGGGTAGCGCCGGCGTCTCGCCGGCGTTTTTTCCAGCACGCTCCGTCAATCGCTCAATCGTTGCTCGGCGTCACACTCGCACGTCTTCCCATTGCCTGCTCTCGCCCGCGCGCAGCACCGCCTCAATCACCGCCATATTTTTCAGCGAGTCCTCGAGCGGCACCGGCACCGCCGTATCCTCCCGAATCGCCCGCGAAAACGCGTCGCCCTGCATGGTGTATTGATCGGTCGTTTGGAAAACGTCGGCCGCCACTCCGCCGCCAAACACATCGAACCCATCATCCACCAAAATCCGCGTCTCCCGATCGGGTGGCGCATTGAACGGAATCTCAATCTCAATTCGTCCCTGCGTCCCGAAAAATTGCATCCGCTGGTACGGAACCATCTGCGTCGAGCACATCCAGATCGACTGCCCCGACGGAAAATCGAGGATCGCCGAGGCCAGCCGATCCACCCGAAACTCCGGATCACGCTCCACCACCGCCGCCACGCGCCGAGGCTCCTGGTCGAAAATCATACGCGAAGTAAAAATCGGGTAGCACCCAATGTCCATCACACCGCCGCCGCCCCACTCCAAAACGTTGCGCACATTCGCCGCATCGCGATTGAAATAACTGAACGCACCCATGATCGCCTTCAACTCACCGATGCGCCCCGAGCGGATCAGCCCCCGCGTTCGCACCCATTGCGGATGCGTCCGCACCATGAACGCTTCGCCGACCAGCACGCCCGCGCGATCACGCGCCATGATCAACTGCTTTACCTCCTCGACGCTCAGTCCGATTGGCTTCTCGCACAACACGTGCTTCCCCGCTTCGCACGCCTTGATCGCCCACGGCACGTGCAAATGATTCGGCAGCGGGATGTACACCGCCTCGATGTGCTCGTCCGCCAGCAGCTCCTCATACGACCCGTACGTCTTCGCAATCCCCAGCGTCCGCGCCACACTCTGCGCCTTGAAATGATCGCGCGACGCGAGCCCGTAAATCTCGCTCAGCTCCCCCAACTGCATCCCCGGAATCACCTTGCGCACCGCGATCGACGCCGCGCCTAGCACGCCCCACTTCACCCGACCCTTTTTCGCCATTTGGCCTCCAAGCCCGCTCCATCCTTTATCAGTCCAAGCATCCACATTTCCAGATTAATTTTTCCTGAACTTCCGCAACGCCTCAAAACGAAGTATCCTCTCCCCGCTTTACAGATACCGCACGGGCAGAAGTGCCCGTGCCACGTGGCCGGCGCAGTCGCACACACCGTTCCGCCCGCCCAATCGGAGAACAACGCAGATGATTTCGCGATCGCGCATCCCGTCGTGGAATTTCGGACGTATACGTTTCGCCGCTCTATCTTCGCTCGCGATTCTCGTCGCCGGATTCGCGGCCGCGACAACTCACGCGGCGCAGGCGCCACCACCCGACACGCAGAAATTCTCCGTCTCCTTCCCCAAAGAGCGCAGCGCGCAACCGCTCGACGGCCGCCTGCTCCTGATCCTCTCCAACGATCCCAGCGAAGAGCCGCGCATGCAAATCTCGCTCGCGCCGCGCACCCAAATGATCTTCGGTATCGATGTCGACGCCCTCGCGCCAGGCCAGTCAGCTACGATCGACGATTCCGCCTTCGGCTACCCCGTCCGCTTTCTTCACGATGTAAAACCCGGCGAATACTATATGCAGGTCGTCCTCAATCGCTACGAAACCTTCCACCGCGCCGACGGCCGCAGCGTCAAGCTTCACATGGATCAAGGCGAAGGCCAGCACTGGAATGTCTCGCCAACCAATCTCTACAGCAAGCCCGTAAAAATCGCCATCGGAGCGAACGGGAGCGCTAGCACTCAGCCTATCGCCGTCTCACTCGACCAGGAAATCCCCGCGATCCCCGCGCCAAAAGACACGAAGTACATCCGCCACATGCGCATCCAGAGCGCGCTCCTAACGAAATTCTGGGGCCGCCCAATGTTCTTGAGCGCGAACATCCTCGTCCCCGAAGGATTCGACGAGCATCCCAACGCGCACTTCCCTCTCGCAATTTTCGAGGATCATTTCAATCACGACTTCGAAGGCTTCCGCACCGAGCCGCCCGACCCAAACCTGAAGCCCGACTTCAGCGAACGCTTCCACATCTCCGGCTACAACCGCATCCAGCAGGAAGAGGAATACAAGTTTTACCAGCAGTGGATCGGCCCGAAATTCCCGCGCCTGCTCGTCGCGCAAATCAATCACGCAAATCCCTATTACGACGACTCGTACGCCGTCGACTCGGCCAACCTCGGCCCCTACGGCGAAGCCATCGAAACCGAATTAATCCCCGCGCTCGAAAAACAATTTCGCGCCATCGGCCAGGGTTGGGCGCGCTTCGTCTACGGCGGCAGCACCGGCGGGTGGGAATCGATCGCCGTCCAAATGTTTTATCCCGATCATTACAACGGCGCCTTCATCGCCTGCCCCGATCCCGTCGATTTCCGCGCCTACACCAACATTAATCTCTACAAAGACAAAAACGCCTTCTTCATCCAGGGCCCGCACACCGAAGTCGCGCAGCCCGGCTTCCGCGATTATCTCGGCCACACGATCGCCACAACGCAAAGCGTCAATCAATACGAACTCGCGCTCGGCGATCACTCGCGTTCCGGCGAGCAATACGACATCTGGCAAGCGGTCTACGGACCGGTCGGCGCCGACGGGTACCCTGCTGAGATTTTCAATAAAGAAACCGGCGAGATCGATCCAAAAATCGCAGCCTACTGGAAGGAACACTACGACCTGAGCGACATCCTCCAGCGCAATTGGTCCACGCTCGGCCCCAAACTCCGCGGCAAACTCCGCATTTACGTGGGCAGCGCCGACAACTACATGCTCAACAACGCCGTCTACCTCATCGAAGATTTTCTAAAAACAACGACGAATCCGCCATACGAAGGCGAAGTGAAATACGGCGACCGCGCCGAACATTGCTGGAACGGCGACCCCACCGAACCCAACTATCTCTCGCGCCTCCACTACAACACCATGTACGTCCCAATGATCCTCGACCGCATCCAGAAAACCGCCCCCGCCGGCGCCGACCTAACCTCCTGGCGCTATTAGCCGCGAAACGATGTCGCAACGTCACTGCCGATACTGGCGCGCTCACGTAGGGGCGCAGCACGCTGCGCCCCAAACGCCGCCCCCTTCAGCCCATCCTCGTTTGGATTTTTCTTCCTTCTCCCTCGACCGCAGAATCTCGCCGTCAAACTTGCCAGCTCATGTACGGGCGCAGCACCACTGCGCCCCAAACGCCCAGCCGTCCAGTCCATTTCGCAATCTGGTTTTCTCTGCTCTTAACCTTCCAACCTTCAAACCTGTAACCCGCCAACCTTCTTCTCTGCTAAAATCTCGCGTCATGAACCGACGAACCGTACTCACCGCTCTCCCACTCGCAGCACTTCTACCCGAAGCCCTGGTGAACGCAGCCAGCGCGGCCGCCGCGCCCGCGAGTTCGACAACTGTCTACGAACTCCGCATCTACCACGCCGCCGACGGCAAGCTCGACGCTCTCCTCGCTCGCTTCCGCGACCACACCATCAAAATTTTCGCCAAGCACCATATGCGCAGCGTCGCCTATTGGACCCCCACCGACGACCCCGCCAAAAGCAACACGCTCATCTACATCCTCGAACATCCCAGCCGCGAAGCCGCCACCGCAAACTGGAAATCCTTCGAAGACGACGAAGAGTGGAAGTCCGTGAAAGCGAAATCCGAGGAAAACGGAAAGCTGGTCGACAAGGTCGACTCCACCTACATGAAGCTCACGGATTTCTCGCCGCACATCCGTTGAATCACGTCTGAAACAATCAAGGACCGACGGGACTAATCGTCCAGGTCCTTCTCCGGCCCGCGCTTGTCGCGAAAGAAATACGCCGAAGCCCCAATCACAATCGCAAAAAATCCCACTCCGCCCGCCATCAGCGTAAACGCGCCCCAATCCACACGCGCGCCCGGCACATTCCCGAATTTCTCCGACATCACTGGCGCATATCCGAGCACAACATGCGTGTAAGGGCTCCCCGCAGGCGTCAGCGTCCAGGGCGCACGAAAAAACAACACCGCCACACCCAACACAAAAAACAGCAACGTCACATTATAAAAAGTCTTCATCCGCTCTGCGCCCTCTGCGATGAATGATTCCTACTTCTTCAAAATATCGAGCCCATACGAAGGTTCGCGCATTGTACCCGTAATTTTCACCGGCACAACCTCGCCCGCCTTTTTTTTCTTCATCATCGGCTCGATCGCCTTCAGAAACACCGACTTCACGCCGGTCTCACCCTTCGACAGTTTCTGATCGACGCGCAGATTCCCGTGCAGATCGATCTTGTCGCTATCCACGCCATACGTTCCATGCATATGCGCAAGCGCTCCCGGAATCCCAAAATAAAGATCCGTCACATTCACGACCGCATTCTCCATCTCCACGTGCCCGCGCATATTCTCAAACACGCCCTCTGGCGCATCATCCGCCTTCTCCCCCTGCGCCACGCGGCTCAGATTATTCACCTTCTCCTGCGTCGCCGCCTTCGTAAAATCCGCTTGCCCGATCTCGAAATCCCCGCGCAGATTCACGCGGTCGATAAAATCTTTCTTCCCCGGCGGCACGTAAACAATCGTTCGAAACTTCATCGTCCCCGTCATCTTCGCGTGATGATTGTGCGCCAGCAGCTCCAGCCAATCCGTGATGCTGCCTTCGTTTTGGATCCCGGTGAGCGACACAGTCTTCCCGTCCGACCCGGGCTTACTCACGATCTCGCCGCGCGCCAGCACCGTCGAATTATTGAGCTGCGCCTTCACATTTTTCAGCGACACGTCGCCGTTCCACCCATTCACCACCGCGTGATACTGCGTTCGCAAATGCACCGTGTGCGGATTCGGCGACACGTTGAAATCCGGCGTATCCGTCATCCCCGCCACTTCCAGTTGATTCAGTTTCCCTTCGAATTTTCCCGTCGAATACAGCGTCCCGCCGATTCCGGGAAACACTCCTAAATTCGCGTGCTCGAAAACGTACGAACCCGACGCCGGCGTCTCCTCCGGCTTTCCCGTATCCAGCGGACCGAATTCCCCTTCCGCGCGAATCTCTCCCGGCGGCAGCGGATTGCTCAACTCCGCATGAAACGCCATCGCCTTTCCATCGCCCGCATCGTTCACCGTCAACTTGTGAATCTCAGAACGCAACGGCTTCGCCCCCATCTCTCCCGACGAAAATTCCACGACGCTGTTGTCCGCAGTAATGTCGCCAATTTCGATTTTCGTTTGATCGGCGCCCTGCGCCGTCGGCGCCTTCGCTCCCGCACGCTCGCTCGCCGGAGACACAAACACGTGCAGCCCCTCCACGGTCACGTGCCCGATGCGTTTCGGCACCGCAAAAAATCCCGGATAGTTGCCTTCAATTGTCAGCCGCGCCACGGTCGCGATCGGCGTCACATCGGGTCGCGTATTTCTACGAATCGTCACGCCTTCTGCCACACAACTCGGCGGAAAATAACTTGAGTGAAAGCTCTTGATGTCAACGTGACTTCCGAACTTCTGCTCCAGCCCCGCCGTGACATTCGCCTGCGTGAACGGCCAATGCATCGCCACAATCGCGAATCCGATCGCGATCACCGCAACAAACACTCCCAGTACAATCAGTATCCAGCGCTTCAAATCCCCCCCAAAGCACACCGCTCACAATTTGGCCCAGATTCTGCCGCTTGGATGCACCAAGATATCAAACGGACTTCTTCTCGTCGGCCGCGTCTTCCTATTTGACCTCTCGACGCCTCCGCGTCCCCCGCGTCTCTGCGTTTCGTCTTTCCGCCTCTTCCTCTTCCCTTTCGACTCTCAACTGTCGACTGTCAACCTCCCCTCCTCTAGGACCTTCGTAACCCCCCGCTGAGACAGGTTCCCGATTCGCATCACCTGTCCTACTGTTCAACTTATCTTCGTATCAGGCCCCGCATATTCTGTCCGCGTAGTTATTTGACCCCTTCCAGAAATGAGTTGTTTATGCCCGGCTTGGATTACATCTCGTGCGTTTTGACCGTGATATCAACGGTTCTGGTGGGGAAAAAGTTGTGGCAGGGTTGGGTCTTCGCGGGAGTTAACAGCGTCATCATCTGCTTCATCGGGATGCGCACGGCGCAATTCGGTTTCGTTCCCGCAAACCTGTTCTGCATGGGCCTCTACGCAAATAATCTCTGGAGCTGGCGATGCAAGAAGCCCTGAAAACAACGCTGCGAAAGCTAAAAAAGCTGCCTCTCGAAACCCTGCCCTTGGCTCTGGCGCTCTGTGCCGTGAGCGCGGCCTCGCTCGGCGCCCAATCGACGCCGATCACGCGCCGTCCAGTGCGTCACCTGGTCACGCCGGCCTATCCCGAACTCGCAAAGAAACTCAATCTCACCGGCACCGCGCGCATCGAGGTCACCATCGGCCCCGACGGAACCGTCAAGCACACCCGCGTGATCGGTGGCCATCCCGTCCTGGCCGCCGAAGCCGAACACGCCGCCGAAAAATCCACCTTCGAACCAGCCCCCACCGAAACCACCGAAGTCATCGAATTCAAATTCTAGCCACTCCACCTCTACCGACATCGCAGCACGGACCTTCGGCGTCCTTTCAGCAATTGCCATTGCGTAGCGCCGGCATCTTGCCGGCGTTTTTCCGCTGCGACGACCTCCCCATAAGCCTATATCGAGGTCAATGTCATCCTGAGCGAAGCGAAGGATCTCAGACGTAAGCCACACCATAAATTCATCTGTTCACGCAAATCGCCCCCAAAAAATGTAGGGGCGCAGCACGCTGCGCCCCATGTCCGCACAATCTAAACAGTCGTCGTCGATCCGCTGAATCGCCGGCCGTCAACTACCACCGGCGCCCCCAACCACCACCCCATCGTCCGTACCCACCGTAATACCCAAACGAAACCGCCGGATACCCATAGTAATACCCCAGATACCCCGCGTACGGATACGCCCCATACGGATACCCATACGCCGGCGCCGCATAGCACGGCGCATCATACCCGCAAGCATAAGGCGCCTGCGCATACGGCCCCTGCGGCGCATACCCACCCGCATACCGCGAACCCCGCCGTCCGTAATTGTCGTAGTCATACTGCGACACCGGCAAAAACGCCTGCGCGCTCTGCGTCGTATCCACCGTCACCGGCTCCTTCAGCTTGAAGGTCAGCCACGTCTCCGGCGGAATCACCGTCGGCCGCCCACGCGTCAGCAACACCGCGCCGATACCCGCGGCCGCTCCTGCTCCCGCTCCAATCGCCGCCCCGCGTCCCCAATCCGCGATCGAACCGATCGCCGCCCCCAACGCCGTCGTGCCGCCAATCGTAGCCGCATCCGCGCCGTGCGAAGTCCCGCCGCTTCCCTTCCAAAGTTCGGTCAGGATCGGCCTCGACTGCCCATCCGCCGTCGTCAAATCCGTCAACTCAATGCCAAGCTGCGATGTGCCCGTCACGCGCCCAGCCTTCTGCGCCGCTTCCACTTGGCCGACCAGCATCTGCCCGCGCCGCGCCACAACATATCCGTTCACCACAACCGGCTGCTGCAGCGTCGCCGTAACGCGATCGCCCACCTGGTTCCTATCGCTCGACAAATATTCATTGATCCGCACCGACAAAACCGTGCCAGCCGGAATCGTCAACGTCGCCGGAGGAGGCGTAGCCGGGGTGGTGTTTCGCAAGTAGGGCGCGTTCTGTGGTCGGCTATACCCGTTGTCGTTGTAAGGAGGTCGATTCGGCGGAGCGCCATACGGCCCGTTTCCCTCGTCAGGCCCACCGTTCGGCGCACCTTGTGAACCCTGCGCGCCCTGCTGACCCGGCGGCAAATCCTGGTCCGGATCATACTGATCCGGGCTCGGCGCGTGTGCCGGCGCCCCAGCCGCCGGTGCTGGATAATCGTTCGCGTAAGGCGGCCTGTTCGCATCCTGCGGCGCATACTTCGGCTTCTTTGGCGGAGGTGGCGGCACCTGATCTGGCGACTGCGATGGAGGTTGATCCTGTGGCGCCGAAGCCGCTGGCGGCGGAGGCTGATCCTGCGATTGCCCCTGCGCCTGATTCGAATCGCCTTGCTGCGACTGTGCCGATTGATCCTGCTGTTGCTGGCCCTGCGACGGTTGCTGCTGATCAGGCTGCTGCGCCGACACTCCCAGCGTCAGCAACAACGCCAGGCTTAACGCGCACGCCACACGCGATGCAAATCCTCGCCCCAACCCTTCGCGCCCCAAATTACTGCCCCGACTTCCCTGCGACAAATCCTTAGCCATGTCTTAGCTCCTCGACCTGCGGCCGACTCAAGGCCCTCCAACTCTTACCCATTCGATGTGCGACGAGTAGCGCTGGATGCCTGCATCAGCCTGTAGCTACGAGACTTAGCCGATCCCCAATCGGAAGCTCACACGTAGCCACGGATGTACAACACCATCTAGGCTCCAGAAGTTGCGATTCGACGGCGGGAGCGCAGAGGACCACGCAACTTGAACAAAGAATTGAGAGGGAAACGACGAAGGGAGGAACTGCAACCCAGGCAACTCGCTCGAAGCGAGCGCCGCGGCGGCGCCCCTTATGCCTGTTGCCGCGACTGTGCGTACTGCTCGCGCATATCGTTCAGCAACGCGCGGACGCTCTGCACCACCAGAAACAAGTACGACACGCAGAGCGGGATTTCGTACGCAGCCCTAAGGACGTGATGATTCACGTTTATGACTCCACAACGATGACAGTATGAAACCCCGATCCGCGCCCGGCCATGGTGCGCGGGATTCATTTCCCTGGTACCGAAGTTTGGTTGGAGAGCATACACGATTCCGCTCGAATCGCATCAAAAAAATTGATACCGCGGAGAAATTTTTCGTCAATTCGTCAAGCCTGGTGCGGGTTTCCGTGCGACAGGTACTGGAACCAGACTCGCCGTCCGCAGATGCAGCGCGACCAACGACTCCGCTCCACCAGTCCCTCGTCACCGGTCACGAGTCACGCTTTGTGGGTCGCGGCTTCAGCGTCAAAGAAACCCCAGGAGCCGTAACAAGTGGCACAGGCACTCCTGCCTGTGCTCCTTACATCTGCCCGTCGGCGCCCGCCCACAAGTTAATCGTGTTCAGCTCTTCCCTGCCCATCGCCTTCAAATAAAGAAACAGTTGCGTGCGGTACGCCGCATATCCGCAGAGCACCATGTTCACCAGCGCCGCGCCACGCGTCGTATCATTGCCAAACATATTGATCTCGCTGCGAAAGGTCGCATCGGTCCACGCGCCGATCTCCCGCGTCATTTCGTCGCTCTGCCGGCCAATCGCCGCCACCGCCTGCTCCCAATTCATCGCCTTCGCCGCCGCATCGCGCGTGCCCCAGATTCGGCCCATCGCCTCGTTCGAAAAATCTCCTCCCCTGATCGATTCCGTCATCGCCGGCGCCATCAGTGTCATGTACTGAATCAACTCCAGCACGCTGCGCTGCTTCGCCGTCGGCCGATAGCCGATCTTCGCCGGATCGACCTTGCTGATGAGGTGAGTAAGAATGTGTACTTCTTTTTGAAACGCCGCGATCAATTCGTCTTTTGTAAGGACCATAGTTCGCGGATAGTACCATTGGCATCGGCAATCTGTCGTTACATCTTCAATTGGTTGACGTCCACGATGAGCCAACGACTTTTTTTAAGCTTGCTGGCGTTACTGGGAGCCGTCGTGCTTTCGTTCTCCCCTCCAACCGCCCGCTCCCAGCGTGTTGCCGCCTATGATTTTTCCACGCAGCAACCGAAAGATCGTGCGCGCCAACCCAAACCGTTTCCGCCGTTTCCGCCGGGCACTCAATTCGGCGGGAAATGCGGAGGCATTCTATGGAATCCGCCTGTTCAAGTTTCCCTTCTATCTCTGGACAAGACCGCGTACGCCATCGGCGACGACATCATCTACACGGTTTCCGTCACGAACACAGGAACTGCCCCACAACACGTCGCGGTTGCGTTCAGCCTGGCCGACGTAGAACCTCCCGATGCCTCTCAGAGCTACGGCTACGAGCCGATGGAAATTTGGCTGCGTCTTTACAAAATGACCGAATCGGCCGACCATCCCCTCACGTTTCACACACTGCTTCTGACTCTCTACGGTTCCAACGACCGACCCGATACGTGGCCTGAACTAAAGCCCGGGGAATGGATCGAGATTCGGGGTCGAGCCAAATTGGAAGATACCCGTGCGAGCGGCAAGCACGTTCTCTCCGACTCCGAAGTGGGATCTTCTATCAAGGAAGTGAAAGAAAAGATCACGGATATGAAGGCCTACGCTTATTCCTGGCGCGGAGACACTGCCTACTTTGACGGTCGCACTCAGCACGAAACCTGGGGATGTCATGGCTACGAGGAGAGTGGAGGCAGCAAATTCGCAGACACCTTAACGATCCTTCCCTCCAAAGCTCCAAATCCTGCCCCTAGGTAGACTCGCGTGCCCTTTCTTGTGTCTCGAGTGCGGCAGCCCCTCTCCGCGAAACTCCGCGCCCTCTGTGCCTCTGCGTTATCTTCTTCTGTCTCGTGGCTCTCGATCCCCCGATGGCTCGACCCGCAGTAGCTCTGGACATTGGGCGCTCGCGCGAGTACATTCGCCCCAACGTCCCCTCGATCGCCTGACCATGCGCCGCCCACGCCGCTTGCGCAAGGAGGTTGTCATGCGAATGCCTCATGTTGCCGATCGGTTCTTCCACCGACACAAACCCGGCCCCGACGATCCCGCCCCACTCTTCGATTCCGGCATCGGCGATTGGCTGCTCAATCTCACAGCCGTTGCCATGATCGCCCTAATCCTCGGCACAATCGCCCGCTGGGCCTACCTCGCCCTCTTCGTGAAGTAGCGCCGGCGTCCCGCCGGCGTTTTTGACTTTTTCTCGAGTGCCGCACGCTTAGCTCTCAGAGGCTGCAGGTTTTGATTTTCTCCGCGCTTCTCTGTGTTCTCAGCGTCTCCGCGTTTCGTCCCTCTTTTCCCTCTTCCCAATTTCCATTTTCCCTTTTCCAATTTCGAGCGCTAAACTCCACGCCATGCCACAAAAAAAATCCCTCACCCCGCAACAAGCCAAACAGATCCTCGCCACCCTGAAATCCCGCTTCGAAAAGAATCTTCATCGCCACAAGGGTCTCAAATGGCCCGCGATCGAAGCCAAGCTCGAAGCCGCTCCAGAAAAACTCTGGACTCTCAATGAACTGGAAAAAACCGGCGGCGAGCCCGACGTCGTCGCCCTCGACAAATCCACCGGCGAATACGTCCTCTTCGATTGCTCCGCCGAAAGCCCCAAAGGCCGCCGCAGCTTCTGCTACGACCGCGCCGCCTGGCAATCCCGCAAAGAAGCCAAACCCAAAAACAACGCCATCGACGCAGCCGCCGCACTCGGCGCCGACATCCTCACCGAAGCCCAATACCGCGACCTCCAGCAGCTCGAACCCATCGACACGAAAACCTCATCCTGGATCGCTACGCCCGCGCGCATCCGCCAACTCGGCGGCGCCCTCTTCTGCGACCGCCGTTTCGACACCGTCTTCACCTACCACAACGGCGCCGAGTCCTACTACGCCGCCCGCGGCTTCCGCTGCTCTTTGAAAGTGTAGCCACTACACTTTCATCCCGAGCCCAGCCGCTTCGGTAGCGCCGGCGTCCCGCCGGCGTTTTTGACTTTTTCTCGGGTGCCGCACCCTCAGCCTTCAGAGGGTGCGAGTTTTGACTTTCGGCGCGGGCCTCCGGTGTCGAATTTCCATTTTCCCTTTTCTATTTTCCGTCTCCAACTCACCCCGGCAACCGTAACCTCGCCCGCAGCCCACCCAGCGGCGAATCCTCCAACCCAATCGTCCCTTCATACAACTGCGCCAACTCCCCCACAATCGCCAGCCCCAGCCCCGATCCCGGCGCCGCCTCATCCGCCCGCACTCCTCGCCGCATCACCTGCTCCCGCATCGCCGCCGCCAACCCCGGCCCATCATCATCCACAGTCACCACCACCATCCCGCCTTCCGCCTCCGACCTCACCGCCACCCGCGATTTCGCCCACTTACACGCGTTATCCAGTAAATTCCCCAGCATCTCGTCCAAATCTTCCCGCTGCCCGCGCACCACATGCGCCGCCGCAACATCCACCTCAATCTTCAGCGCCCGCGCGGCGTAAAGCTTCTCCAACGTCCGCACTAGCCCTTCTACCGACGCCAACACGCCACACCGCGCCGCGGCCACATTCCCCGCCGAACTCGCACGCGCCTGCGTCAGCTGATAGTCGACCTGCCGCCGCATCCGCTCGACTTGCGCGCTGATCGTCGCCGCACTCTCACTCTGCCCCGTCGCCTCCAACTGTTCCGCCTCCTGCGCCAACACCGCCAGCGGCGTCTTCAATCCATGCGCCAGATCGCCCGCCTTCGCCAGCGCCCGACGCGCAATCCGCTCGCGATGCTCCAACAACGAATTGAGATCATTCACCAGCGGTTGCACTTCCGTCGGATACGCCCCTTCGATCCTCTCGACCGATCCATCCTGCAGCCGCGACAATTGCCCACGCAGCCGCCCAAACGGCACCAGCGCCACGCGAAACTGCCAAATCCCCGCCAATATGAAAGCCACTCCAAAGCCCAACAACATTTCTATGTCCAATGGGCTCAGTTCCCGGTGGAGCTGATGGTGAACGATCAAAAACAAGATGTGCAGAATCGGAGTCAGCCCAAACGACCACAGCGCCGTCCCCAGCAGAATCCGCGCCCGAAACGAACCGTGCGAGCCGTTCGTACCGCGCGAACCGTGCGGGTTCGCGTTCGATCGCGAGTTCTCGTTCGAACGCGAGTTAGAGTGCAAGTGCGAGGGCGAGGGCAAGTGCGAGTCAGCGCTCAAGCGTCACCCTTCATCCGATAACCCAGCGAACCATGCGAGGTCCAGCTCACGCGTCACCCTTCATGCGATAGCCCAGGCTTCGAACAGTCTCGATAAATCCTGCTCCCAGCTTTCGCCGCAGGCGCGCTACGAACACTTCCACAGTGTTCGAGTCGCGCGCGAAATCCTGCGAATAAATATGTTCGGTCAGCTCCGCCTGCGACACGAACTGCCCGCCGCGATGCATCAGATACGACAGCACGCGAAACTCGTGACTCGTCAGTTTTATCTCTCCCCCATCGAGCGTCACTTTGCCAGACCGCGGATCGAGCACCAGCGTGCCGCAGCGCAGCTCCGGATTGCTCTGCCCATTCGCCCTTCGAATCAGCGCCCGCAGCCGCGCCAGCAACTCCTCCATCCGAAACGGCTTCGACATGTAGTCGTCCGCGCCGCCATCGATTCCCTGCACTTTCTCGTGCCAGCTCCCGCGCGCGGTCAGCACGAGCACTGGCATCGATTGCCCTGCTTCGCGCCAACGCCGCAGCAGCGTCAATCCATCGACCTTCGGCAATCCTAGGTCGAGGACGACAGCGTCGTAGCGTTCGTCGTGGCCGAGCAGATCGGCGCGCTCGCCGTCGGCGGCGTGATCGACGGCGTAGCCGGCGCGGCCGAGCGCACTGATCAGCTGCTTCGCCAGCAACATTTCATCTTCGGCGACGAGCACGCGCATGTTGCTTCCTCTTCATCACGATCAACGCGACTTCATCACGATCAACGTGACGCGAACATTCTGACGCGAACAGTGTGACGCGAACAATGTGACGCGACTCTGGCTGAACGCTAGCTGAACGGCGCATTCAGAGGTTGTTCAGATGCGACTCGATACTGTGCACGTGATCGTAGCATTCACGGATTTCACAACGCGCGGAAGAAAAAATTCGAGGCAACGAGGAGGAAAAGAAATGGCGTCAATTCGTAAGAAAACAATTCTAATCACTGCATTGAGTCTGAGCGCGGCAGCTCTAGCCGCGTTCGCGTATCAGGAGCACACAGCACCGGACGGCATGAGCCCTCACCACATGCACAGCGTGCAACAAGCGCAAGATATGCACGCGATGCACGCCGTTGTGTCAACTCTCAGCTTCACCGAGCTCCAGCAGACGGCGTCGGATCTGGAGCGCGCCAAACAGGCGACCGCGAAATTTCAGGACGTTCATGCCGCTGAAGCGGCCGGCTACCAAAAGCTTGGCGGCGACTTTCCGGGCATGGGGACTCACTTCGTCCTCACGATGGAGGCGGGCAAGTTCGACGTCGAGAAGCCACCCATCCTTCTCTACGTGAAGGGCGCCGATGGCGGCTACACGCTCGGCGGCGTCGGGTACCTCTACGACGCGCCCGCCGGGGCCGACGGGCAGCCTGTTAATCCGCCGTTCCCGAAAGCGATAGCCAACTGGCATCAGCATGACAACATCTGCATGCTCCCCAACATCGACAATCCCCACGGCCTCAGCGAAGCGCAGTGCCGTGAAAAGGGCGGGCACTTCATTGCCAAATCGCCGTGGCTCGTTCACGCCTGGATCTGGAAGGACAATCCGCAGGGTGTGTTCAGCCCGGAAAACCCGGCTGCGAAGTAACGCGGTCGACGATCGGCGCGGTGAAGAGGTCGACAGTCGACAGTTGAAAGTCGAAAGTGGAAGAGGGGCACGGCATGCCGTGCCCCTACTGCCGCGTTTGCGGGCGGTTGCATCGAGCCGCAGTCGAGACAAGGAAACAGCAGATCCCAAACTTCGTTTGGGATGACAGAGTGGGTGGTGTCGCGTTGGGTGGTGTCGCGTTGGGTGGTGTCGCGCGATTTGCGGCACGACTGAAGTCGTGCCCTCCCGTTCTGTCTCTGCATTGAGCCCATCTTCTCTCTTGCCAACTTTTAATTTCCAATTTCTGGCTTCCGTCGTACGCTCTGTCCAATTCCTTCGGCCCTATCCCAACTGACGGAGCAAACAACTTATGGCTCGACGCCAATTCCTTACCCGGCTCGCTGCGCTTCCCTTTCTCGCCTTGGGCGCGAAGGCGGATCAAACCAAGAAGCCGCTGCACATCTTCATGAAATCCTCGTGGGGTTCCGACGATCCAACCCGAGCGGGGTTCGCTTTCGCCCATTCGCTCGCACTCGCTGAAGCTGGGCACGAGGTGCAGATTTTTCTGCTTGGCGAGGCCACCTACCTGATGCGCAAAGCGACTGCCGACGCCGCCACTCCCATCGGCTGGCCGCCGATCGGGGACCTGCGGGACAAAGTCGTCGCCAGGCATATTCCCGTGTTCGCCTGCGGAGCATGCGCGCGCGCTCGCGGCATCACTGAAGCCGACCTCGCGACGTGGAACGCCAAATTCGGCAACCCGACGATCTTCGTTGGTCTCGTCGAGTGGGCCGACCGCATCATCGTCGAATAGCTTCGCTATTACAGCGGCGTCGCTTCCGTGCGTCCGTCTATCACCGTAAGCAACGACTTCTCGCCGCAGACGGAGGAACCAATGGCTCGCCATTCCCGCTTGATCATCGCCGCAGCTCTCATACTTGCCGCGTGCGTTCATGGCTCGGCTCAATGGCAATCGGGCCAATCGGCGCCGTCGGCGCCGCCCGCTGCGGGCATCGCCGCCATCGAAGCGTACAGAGGAACGTGGAAGTTCTCCTCCGTCACGCTGGATACACCGCACAGCAAAGCGGCGAAGGACGAGAAAATTCTCCGCAACGACTGCTGGCGTAGCGCGGGTTATTTCGCCTGCAATCAGTTTCTCGACGGCAAATCGCAAGACCTGATCGTCTTCACCTACCATCCGGATCGGAATCTTTACACCACGTATATCGTCCCTCTGGACGGATCTGCCGCGTCCTCCGGAACACTCGAAATCCACGGCGACACCTGGATCTATCCGTGGGAAGTCACCGAGAACGGAACGACCGTTTACTATCGCGTCGTGAATATTTTTACGTCTCGCAGCTCGATCCAGTTCCGCAGCGAATTCTCCACCGACAAGGCTGTTTGGACGCCAAGCGCAACCGGCACTGAAGTCCGCACCAGCGAGTAGCGTTCGGTCCGCGGTCGACAGTCGACAGCTGAAGGTCGAAAGTGGGAGACGAGGCAAGGAAACAGCAGATTCATCGCGTAAACGGCACGCGATGGCGCGGAGTACCTCACTTCGTTCGGGATGACAGGCGTTGGTAGCGGTAGGGCGGGCTGAAGCCCGCCGCTACAAAGACAATGAAGAAGAGGGGCGGGCATTTTTTATGCTCGCCCTTCGGTGTTTTCGGGCTCGGGTGGGCGTGAGGTCGCGAAGGAGGCGAGCGCTCGGAGTGAATCGGAGGTTGGGTGAGTGATCGCGGTGGAGGTTGGGTCGAGGTCGTCGGGCGGGTCGAAGACGATCCGGGTGGGGACATTGTCGATGTCGGCGGAGCGGAGGGCGGCGTCGTGGCGGTCCATGCTGGAGATGCTGCCGAGGAGGAGTTGGCTGACGTAGGCGATGGCGATCGCGTCGAGACGGGCGATGCGTTTGCGGGCGAGTTGGCGGACGAGGTTGCCGAGAAGGGCGTTTATCGCGTCCGGGGTGGAGAAGTCGGTCAGATCGCCGAGGAGTTCGGCGGCGGTGTTGTCGTTATGGCGTTGGTGTTGTTTTTCGAGCAGACGAGCGTGGTGAGGGCACAGTTC
>Ga0209006_10001050_pt1 | contig 25401 bp, 26 predicted proteins | sample JacPin_JW_Ref_O2_FD_188567 | JGI IMG/M metagenome (GOLD analysis project Ga0209006, IMG submission 188567) | Forest soil microbial communities from Algoma, Ontario, Canada - Jack Pine, Ontario site 1_JW_Ref_O2 (SPAdes) (version 2) | ecosystem: Environmental > Terrestrial > Soil > Boreal... | reverse complement strand
GAGGAAAAGCCCGCCAATTGCCGGGCCAAATCTGTGCGCGACCAATCCGGCGAACGCGGTCACCGCCCCGCCAAAAGCAAAACGGACTACAAACTCGTACCACTTCGAGTTCTTCAGCCCCGAGGTGTCTACTTTGATCTTCACCAGCGCACCCGCAAGACGACATACCATAGACTGAAGGCGCATGCCGCCCACAGGGCGAGTCCCAGGGTGGTAGCGGCCAGAACTTGAATACGCCGATGCATCATGCCACGGCTGACTATGGCGGCATAGATGATAAAGGCGACGGATCCGAGCAGCATCGATCTGGCTTCAAGGCTGGCGTAGACCTTACCCTCTTTCGCCGCTGTGAGAGCCAACGTCGCCAGCGAAACGGAAGGGGCTGCACCAAACAGGCCGGCAAAACTCTTGGGCTTCAACAATTCCCCCAGAAGGGCGAACACGGATACAACGCTGCCGCCGATGATCACTCTGACCACAATGTCTTTCACGTGCACTGGCAGCCTCCAGCTTTTAACGCGAATCAGCTTTCTTCAACCACACTTAAAATATTTCGAACAGCAAAAATCGCGGGGAGCCACTGAATGGCTCCCCGCAGAATAAAAGCAGTGCGGAATTTAAGCGACTTTGCGCGACTTGCGCCTGGGTTGTTCTTCATCCCCGTCTTCTTCCGCTTCCTCCCCTTCCGCGTCTCCGCCTTCCGCTTCAACATTAATTTCTTTCGACAATTCGGTAAGCTTCTCATCGGTTTCTTTTTCTTCTTCCAGCGTCTCACGCAGCAACGACGCCTGCTCTGACTCTCCCAGCAGGTCGGCATATGCAATCACGGAACCGTACCCGGCGATTTCATAATGCTCTACCCTCTGGGCCGCAGAAATGAGGGCAGCATCCATCACGGAATCGTCATAGTCTTCGCCCATGACTTCAGCCCCCTCCTTCAGCAAACCTTCCATTCCCAAGCATTTTTTGCCGGTACCTTTTTCTCCCAGCATCTGGAATATTTGTTGCAGCCGCTCGATTTGTCCTTTGGTTTGCTCGAGATGTTCTTCGAAGCCCTGGCGCAGTTCATCGGATGATGCCGCCTTGGCCATTTTTGGGAGTGCCTTGGTGATCTGGGTTTCAGCGCTGAGTAAATCCTTCAATTCATCGACGTAGAGCTCTTGTAAAGAATCTTTAGTCATCTGTTCCCTCATTTGCAAAGATTTGCCCTGTTCATGGCAAGCTGTTAGTTGCAACGTAGCCTTCGACAGGATGGTTGGAACATTCAATCAGAAGGATTTTGTTTTGCGAGCACTTGAATGATGGCCCGCGCAAACCACGGAGCCTGCAATCCGGTCGGGGCCTGCTGAACTCACACGTCAAGTTCAGCAGGGCTAGCAATTCTTCAGTTCGCCGTCAGATTCACTTCATCCAGCCAGACATTGTAGGGATCGGCCATTTCATCCAAATCCATTTGGAAGGCGGTGTCGATCTCCTCGAGGCTCCAACCTTGTTGGTTGTCGTAGTAGGTGTTGACTTGATAAACCACGCCGTTCACGGTCAAAGTGTTGTAATAAACTTGCTGGCCAACGCGCTGAAAATTCCAGGTGAGATGGTTCCAGGTCCCGGCTGGGAAAGTGTTGCAAGGCACGGTCGTTTCGCGCCATATGCCCGATGCATCGTCCCAAATATCCCACATCGGCGGGGTTTCGCCTTTGAAATTACACTCCGAGCCCCAGGTCCAACGCTCTGGGCTTCCTGAGCCCGTGGTGTCGTCGTAGCCCTGATTCAGATCGAATTCCAGTGCCTGAGGCGCGGTTGGATCGTCGATCCAGAAATACAGATCGTAGGTGAAAGTGCTGGCGCCGTTTCCGCCCGCCACCGGATTAAAGTAGAGTTCGTTCGAGTAGCCGTAGGTGGGATTGGGAGTTCCGCCGGGCGCGCTCATGCTGAACTGTGCGGATTTACCGTCCATGGAAGGCGAGGAAACGCCCTCGGTCAATGTTGAGCTGGGCACTTCTTTATTCCCCGCGGCACATAGTTGCCCAGCGCGTTGTGATCCTGCTGGAAAATCCGCCGAGCACGATTGCCAACCCGTCATATTTTGAATTCCGCTGATTGTGGTCTGCGATTGCGAAGTCACGGTAACAGCGATGGGAATCGCGGAGATGTAGCCTTTGGAGTCTTCCGCCATTACCTCAACCGTGTGTTGGCCAGGTGTCGCGAATATCTGCGTGTTGATCGAATTCGAAGAGGTGTAGTAGACCGACACATTATCGACGTAGACACGCATGAAAAATATCGGATTCGTCGGTGTGGCGGAGGCAACCACAGTAAGTGGCGAGGTCACACTGGAACTTGCCGTCGGATTTGAGACGGTCAACGGAAAATCGTTGGAACCTGCAGGTGGCGCGGTTGCAGTTGGTGCTGGCAGATCGCTGGTGCTGGGGGACCAAGTGATTGGTACGGGAGGGGTTGAGGGATACGAGGGCTGGGATGGGGTTGGAGTTGGAGTTGGCATCGGGGTCGGAGTTGTGGTGGAGGTTTTCGGGCTCCCACCGCATCCCGCAGTTAACAGGGACAAGAAAGCCACGAAAAAAGTTGCTGCGAATAATTGAGAACGACAGGGTGTGGTGGATACAACAAGCATTACCAAATCCTCCAGAAACGGTTGGCCGACGCAGGAATCAGTTATCGGAAGCGGCGAAAGAGTCACTTGGCGTGCTGGCCTTCAAACTATGGAGGGACACTCAATGGTGGGGCAATAGGGATAGTACCGTAAGGGAAACGATGATCGCTTAAAACGCGTTCCCCGCACGAGTGCTTTTAGGGTTGATTGTCTTGCAACATCACTCTCCAAGCACCTATGTGGTGGCGTCCTTAAGATATGTATGGCGTGGAGCTACGGTACTTTTTGTATTTGAAAACGCTCCCCTTCCGCTGACACTATTGGCTGGCAACCCCCATCAATCGAGGTAGTGCGGAGGAAAAACATGCCGGACCAACGAACCATAGAGCGTGCGGAAGAAGATGCGCGCGAAGGAAAATCGGCTTCAACGCAAGCGGGCGAATTCGTGCGCGAAGAAATTCATCACGTTCGCGAAGGAAAACATGGCGCTAGTTCTCCGCAGCAGGCGATTGCTATCGGATTATCGAAGGCGCGGCGCGCTGGAATAAAACTAGGCGTTCCGAAACAAAGTTCCGCCTCGGTTCGGGCAAAAGCAGCGGAGGATGAGGAAGCGAGTCACCACAAGAGTCGCAAACCTTCCCGTAAACAGTCGCTGGCGACTGAGCGAGCGTTGAAACGCGAGCCTCGCAACACCGTCACCAGCAGGAAGTTGTCTCAACAGGCAAAACGCAGTTCGGCAAGACGCGGAAAGACGGCGCGTAGCCAAGCCGCAACGAAGGCCGCTCGAACGCGGAAAGCTGCCTGATCTCGCGCTCGCGCCATGGGAACCGAATTTCCGACGGCAACCATGGCGACGGCAACCATGGCGCGGCGAATAACATCTTCTTTCTACCGCTCAAACTTGATCTGGCCACGGCCCTTTTCGGCCGGCTTAATGCAAGTTTTGTAGTGATGGCGATTTGGGCCGCTCCCCGATGCTGATCTTCTACAGATTCTTTCAACATCGACGCAACGATTTCGGGGGGCTGGATGCCAGTCACTGTAAGCGAGAGCCAAGATTATCGATCAACGTCGATGGTTTGGGCATTCATGCTGATCGGAATTGTGGGTTTCGCAGTCCTCATTTGGAGAGGGTGCCAAGGCTTACCAGCGAATGTCGCGAATTGCAAAGTAACTCCGACTGCTCCATCCGACACTTCGGTCATTCCTCCAGCTATTGAGCCCCCACCTGCGCCTCTCTGCGGTTTTCCTCTGACGATTTCTGTTCCCGGGGAAGGCGCTACCGTAAGTTCTCCGGCGACAGTGGTAGCCCAGGCTACCCCTCCAGACCAGATTTACTGGATGCGTGTCTACGTCGACGGTTTCGCGATTTATTATTCATTCACGAATGATGTCAACCAGTTCATCTGGATGCCGGACGGCCCCCATACCATCGAGGTTGTCGCTCAGGATGTAGCCGGGTATATATCGACGGCAACCACGCATGTCAATGTGAGCGCGCAGACAGCGGGCGTAAGCGGCATTCAAAACTTGCCGGGGTGGCAGTCCTGTTCCGCAGCCTTGCACAACGGTTACACCTGCGCGGCCGGCCTGGGCACAGCCACTTCCCAATTGATCCAGGGGCGAACGAGTCCCTCTCTGGATGGCACCGCCGCCCAGTTCACCATGGGCGGACCTCATCCTTACTCCAATGAGCTTTACTGGTATCCGATTGGGGGTGGCAATAGCGTAAGCCACTTCACTTACGATCTTTACTTTTACGTGGACGTAGGCGATGCGCCGCAATCGATGGAATTTGACGTGAACCAGGCCTACGGCGGATCGCGTTGGACCTGGGGCACGCAATGCGACTTCAATCAGACCGGGAAGTGGGACATTTGGGATCCGCTGCACGAAATATGGGTTCCCACGTCCGTGCCGTGCGTACATTTTCCATCGCAGACGTGGATCCACCTGGTATGGAATTTCGAGCGCGTCGGCAACCAGGTCCATTACATCGATCTCAGCGTGGCCGACAGTCACTACACGGTTGACACCTACTACACGGCGCAGCCCAACTGGTACCAGGAAGAAATCGATATCGCTTTCCAGATGGATGGAAATTACAAGCAAGAACCTTATAACGTGTGGCTGGATGAAGTCACGCTGAACGCCTACTAGACACCTACGCGGAACTACCTATAACTGGAAACTCGTGTACCTATAGGGCAACCCGAGTTGAACCACCTTCATCTCCCCTTCGTGCGTGGGAATTCGGAAGAATTCCGACGCGCAATGAAGGTAGAGGATAGGGATGTGCGGCACACGATATTTTTCACCCTGTTGGCCGTCGCTGCTTTCGCTTTCATCAGCGCGCGATCGATGGCACAAAGCTCCAAAGGAACAAATGCCCCGCCCAATTCTGACTTTATGGGGAACACGCTGACATGCAATCAGCTTGTCCCCACGGCGTCAGACTCAACGACGATCCACGTGCCCGTACCTCTTGTCGAGCGGGCAAAAGTGAAAGCCCGGCTTGTAGTTCTCCTGCGCGACAGCCTGTACGACGATGCAACCGGAATTGTGAATATCGCGCGGGAAAGAGAGATAAAAAAGCTTGCAAGTAAGCTGAAGTGAAAGTGATCCGCTGAGTTTGTCCGCTAGCGCATGGGCTGTGAAGAGTGTTACGGATTGCGGCAAACCTAACTGCTGCAATGGCATCGAACCTCCGGCATTAAGGTGAAGTCTGTCTGGAATGAGTAAGCACGAGGCCGGTGCTGCGTTTCTCCTGTACTCTTAAAATCGGGAATGGAATACATGCAAGTGCAAGGCAAGCCTCAAGTCAATACACTTCCGGCCTCGCATGCCTCGGCGCGCTTCGGGAGTCAATCTTAAATGGAGAACACTCGGGAGCCGATCCTCTGGCCGGGCAGTCCTTATCCCTTGGGAGCAACTTGGGACGGGGAAGGAGTGAATTTCGCTCTCTATTCCGAGCATGCCGAAAAAGTGGAGTTGTGCCTATTCGACATACTGGGCAAGAGGGAGATGCTACGCGTTCCTCTGCCGGAACAGACCGATATGGTCTGGCACGGATACTTACCCGAAGTGCGTCCTGGTCAGCTTTACGGTTATCGTGCGTACGGGCCATACTCTCCAGAGAAGGGCCAGAGATTTAATCCGCACAAACTTCTTCTCGACCCGTATGGCAAGCAGATTAGAGGCTCCATCCAGTGGAGCGATTCTCAGTTTGGATATCGTGTGGGAAATAAGCAAGAGGATCTTTCCTTCGATCGGCGAGACGACGCCGCAGGCATGCCCAAGAATCGCGTCATCGACTCGGCGTTCACCTGGGGTGCGGACGCGCCTCCGCGCATTCCCTGGCACAAGACGCTGATTTATGAGCTGCACGTGAAGGGCTTCACCATGTGTCACCCAGACGTGCCGGCGCATCTGCGGGGAACGTACGCGGGCTTGGCGACTGCCCCTGTGATTGATTACCTCACGCGCCTCGGAGTGACCTCGATCGAGTTGATGCCGGTGCACGCTTTTATTGACGACCGGCGGCTGGTTGAACGCGGTCTTCGCAATTATTGGGGCTACAACTCCATCGGCTTTTTCGCGCCAGAGCCTCGTTATCTTTCGACGGACTCGGTCCGCGAGTTCAAAACGATGGTGAAGACCTTGCATTCGGCGGGGCTCGAGGTAATTCTTGATGTCGTCTACAACCACACGGCGGAAGGCAACCATCTTGGCCCCACGCTCTCGTTGAAAGGCATCGACAACTCCACTTACTACCGGCTAACCCCGGAAAACCCGCGCTATTACATGGATTACACCGGGACGGGCAACACGCTGAACATGCAACATCCCCGCGTCTTGCAGCTGATCATGGACAGCCTGCGCTACTGGGTTTTGGATATGCACGTCGATGGTTTTCGTTTCGACCTGGCGGCAACGCTGGCCCGCGAACTTCATGAAGTGAATCGCCTGGGTGCGTTTCTAGACATCATCCATCAGGACCCAATTCTCTCTCAGGTAAAACTGATTGCCGAACCCTGGGACTTGGGCGAAGGCGGATATCAAGTTGGAAACTTCCCAGTGGGCTGGGCGGAGTGGAATGACCGCTATCGCGACACCGTACGTTCTTTCTGGAAGGGCGATACCGGGTTGGTGGCAGACCTGGCGTATCGCGTCACTGGCTCAAGCGATCTTTATGCGCATAGTGGACGCAGGCCTTACGCCAGCGTAAATTTTGTCACCGCGCACGACGGCTTCACCCTGCAGGATTTAGTGAGTTACAACGAAAAACACAACGAGGCAAACGGCGAGGATAACCGCGACGGCAACAACAACAATCGCAGTTGGAATTGCGGAGTCGAAGGCCCCACGGACGATCCGGACATTAAGGCTCTGCGGGCCAAGCAGAAACGAAATCTGTTGGCAACGCTTATCCTCTCTCAAGGCGTGCCTATGTTGTATGCGGGAGATGCGATCGGACACACTCAAAATGGAAACAATAACGCCTACTGTCAGGATAACGAGACCAGTTGGTTGAACTGGGACTTAAAGCCTGAAGACCGTGACTTATTTACGTTCGTTCAGCGCATGATTAGTCTGCGCAAAAGGCATCCGGTATTTCGCAGGCGGCGCTTCTTTCAAGGGCGGCCGATTAAAGGAGCAAATGTAAAAGACGTTCTATGGCTTAGCTGCTCTGGCAAAGAAATGACGGAAGAGGACTGGCGAAATCCTTCCTCGCAGTGCTTGGGAATGTTTCTGTCCGGCCAGGGTCTTGAGGAAACCGACGAGCGCGGACGCAAGCTCAGCGATTCGGATTTTCTGGTGCTGTTAAACCCTAACCACGAAGATATTGCATTCACGTTGCCGGCATTTCGCCCGGACTCGCGGTGGATTGCCTGGATGGACACTTCGCGGGAAGGCGGGTTGCGACCGGCCGATACACATGATGCCGGCATTGCATATCCGCTGCAAGCTCGGTCCCTGGTCGTCCTGATGGAGCGCCATACAAACAGCAAGAAGGAAGACACCAATGAAGCGGCGTCATGAGATGCCGTTTGGAGCGGAGTGCCGCGAAGATGGTCGTGTGCGATTTCGCTTGTGGGCGCCCGCGGCGCAACAGGTGGACCTCTCTCTGGCAAACAGCAGTATTCGCGTTCCTCTAAGTCGCACCGAGGCTGGTTGGTTTGAAGCTGTTACTGACGAGGCAAAGGCTGGAAGCCTTTATCAGTTCCGCATTAACGAGGGACAGGAAGTGCCCGACCCGGCGTCACGCTTTCAACCTCAGGACGTGCACGGACCCAGTGAAGTCATTGACGCAGCCTCCTTCCATTGGGAAGACGAAGGATGGCGTGGTCGTCCATGGGAAGAGGCCGTCATCTATGAAGCGCATATAGGAGCGTTTACCAAGACCGGCACTTTTTCCGCAGTCGAGCAAAAGCTCGATCATCTGATGCAGCTTGGGGTGACGGCGCTTGAACTGATGCCTGTGTCGGATTTTCCCGGCAAACGCAACTGGGGATACGACGGCGTCCTTCCGTTTGCACCCGACAGCAGTTATGGCCGCCCTGACGATCTCAAGAGTTTGATTCAAGCTGCTCACGCTCGCCGAATCATGGTTTTGCTGGACGTTGTCTATAACCACTTCGGGCCGGAAGGAAATTATCTCGGGCTGTACGCCCCGCATTTTTTTACCGATCGTCATAAGACTCCCTGGGGCAATGGGATCAATTTCGACGGTCCATTGAACCGAAGTGTGCGGGACTTTTTCATCAATAACGCTCTTTACTGGTTGAAGGAATATCACTTCGATGGACTACGACTGGACGCGGTTCACGCGATTGTCGACGACTCGAAGCAGGATATTCTGACGGAGCTAGCCACCACCGTTCGAAACACGGTTGAGCCCGATCGCCACGTTCATCTCATATTGGAGAACGAGCTTAACCAAGCAAGCCGGCTCAAACGGTCGAGCAACTGTCAGCCTGAGACCTACACTGCGCAGTGGAATGACGATATCCATCACACGCTGCACGTCCTGACCACCGGCGAGCATGATGGATACTATTCCGATTACTCCACTTGCCCTCTCGATCAACTCGGCCGTTGCCTGGTGAGTGGATTCGCATATCAGGGCGACGTCTCGCTATACAAAAATGGCGAAAAACGCGGCGAGCCAACAAACGGGCTTCCACTCACAGCGTTCCTGTCTTTCCTTCAGAATCACGACCAAATCGGCAATCGCGCCTTCGGCGACAGAATTCTAACGATTGCGGATGCGCGGGCGGTTCGCGCCGCAGTGGCAATACTTCTGCTCGCGCCTGCTCCCCCCCTGCTGTTTATGGGAGAAGAATTCGGAGCGCAGAGCCCATTCTTATTCTTTTGCGATTTCGCAAAGGACTTAGCAGCCGCAGTCACAGCGGGCAGAAGGAATGAATTTGCGCGATTTACCAGGTTCAGCAATCCTGACGCGCGCCGAGGCATTCCCGATCCGAACGCCGCCAGCACGTTCGAGCTTTCCCGGCTTGATTGGGAGACACTGGAACAGGACGATCATCCGGAGTGGCTAGATTTCTATCGACAACTGCTGGCCCTGCGATTCCAACACATCGTTCCGCGGCTCGCCGGCGCCTGCCAGGTGACGGCAGATTATGAAGTGAAGGATAATCGTGGACTGGCGTGCCACTGGAACTTTCAAGATGGAACTCGACTATCGCTCCTGGCGAATATGTCATCTGAAGCTATCACGGCGCTCACCGCTCCACATGATCCAATCATCTATGCCAGCCGTGGCGTTGATGAAAGCCTGAAGCAGGGGATGTTGCCAGCTTGGTCCGTGGTTTGGTCTCTAAAGGCATGAAGGCGCCGCAGCACATACCGAGTGCGACTTATCGTTTGCAACTCAATCGCGACTTTACTTTCAATCAGGCTACGGAGATCGTTCCCTATCTTTCTTCAATCGGCATCAGCGACTGTTACATTTCTCCGTTCCTCAAGGCTCGCCCGGGCAGCATGCATGGATACGACATCGTCGATCACAATTCATTGAATCCGGAGATCGGCAGTCCCGAGGATTTCGATCGATTCGTCAAAATTCTGCACGAACATGGGATGGGCCTGATTCTCGATATCGTCCCCAATCACATGGCGGTGATGGGAAGCGACAACGCGTGGTGGATGGACGTGCTGGAGAATGGACAGGCTTCCGCGTACGCGTGCTTTTTCGACATCGACTGGCGGCCGCTGAAAGAAGAACTGCATGGGAAGGTCTTGGTCCCGGTGCTGCACGATCACTACGGCGCTGTGCTCGAAAGCGGAGAGCTGAAACTCGGTTTCCGCGAGGAGAGCGGAGAGTTTGACGTCTCGTATCGCGGGCACCGTTTTCCAGTGGGCCCGAGAGAGTATCCCCGCGTCCTAAAGCTTTGCACGGATACATTGATTGCACAGTTGGGCGAACAGAACCCGGACGTGTTGGAATTCCAGAGCCTTATTACCGCCTTCGAGCATTTGCCTGGCCGGCAGGAGACGAATGCCAATCTGCTTGCCGAACGGACTCGGGATAAGGAGATTCACAAGCGCCGTCTGGCGGCGCTGTGCGCGCGCTCACCGCAGGTTGCTGCCGCCATCAAGCAAGCCGTCACCGAGATCAACGGGAATCCTGCAGATCCTGCAAGCTTTGAAGCGCTCCATGAATTAATCAAGGCGCAGACATTTCGCCTGGCCAATTGGCGAGTCGCTTCCGATGACATCAACTACCGGCGCTTCTTCGATACAAACGATCTTGCTGGAATCTGCATGGAGAACGAGGCCGTTTTTCAGGCCACTCATCGGCTGGTTCTTAACTTCATCGCCGAGGGTAAAGTGGATGGTTTGCGGCTGGATCACCCCGACGGCCTGTATGACCCGGCGCAGTATTTTGAACGCCTGCAGCGAAGCATCGCTGAGACGACAAAAGATTCGCAATTCACTGATAGCGGATCGCGTTACGTGGTCATCGAGAAAATTCTTACCGGGTCGGAACGTTTACCCCGTGAATGGCCGGTCTGCGGCACCACTGGGTACGACTTCTCAAATCTTGTGAACGGCCTCTTCGTAGATCGAGGAGCGGCCAACCCATTAGCGCGCCTATATCGAAATTTTGGTGACGAGGAAACCGATTTTGACAACCTCGCCTATCATTGCCGCAAACTGATCATACGGGTCGCGCTCATCAGCGAATTGAACGTGCTGGCCAACCAGCTTTCGCGGATTGCACTGGCCAAACGGCATACCTGCGACTTCACTCTGAACAGCTTGCGGGATGCGTTGATGGAGGTGGTGGCAAATTTTCCTGTCTACCGCACCTACATCAGCCCAGCAGGAGTTTCCGATCACGACGTTCACTACATCGGCCGGGCGATCGTTTCCGCCAAACGCAGAAGTCCTGCGGGCGACACCAGTATTTTCGATTTCATCCACGAAGTGCTTCTCACCCGCATTGCCGAAAATCAAGATGCTGCTTACCGCAAAGCGGTGCTCGGCTTCGTGATGAAGTTTCAGCAGTTCACCAGTCCGGTCATGGCCAAAGGACTGGAGGATACTGCCTTCTACCGCTACAACCGTCTCGTCTCACTGAACGAAGTGGGTAGCGACCTCCACCGCTTTGGCGTCACGACCTCGGAGTTTCATGCGGCCAACAAAGAGCGCTTCCGAGATTGGCCGCACACGATGCTAGCCACCAGCACCCATGATTCGAAGCGCTCGGAAGATGTGCGGGCTCGGATCGATGTGCTGTCGGAAATGCCGTCTTTATGGAGGCTCCGGGTGAGAGATTGGAGGCGGATCAATCGGAACCTGAGGACCGTGGTCAACGAAAAACCTGCTCCCACAGCGAACGACGAGTACCTGCTCTATCAGACCCTGGTTGGTGCGTGGCCGGCAGAGCCCTTGAACAACAAAGACGACTGGAAGACTTTTGCCGACCGTATCGACGCCTACATGATAAAAGCGATCCGCGAGGCGAAGCAGAACACCAGTTGGATCAATCAAAATGCGGAATACGAAGGGGCGGTATCGTCCTTTGTAAGGAATCTGCTGAAGGACGGCGGTGATAATTCATTCCTCAAAGACTTCTTGCCGTTCGAGCATCACGTAGCTCGTATTGGAGTTTGGAATAGCCTGTCCCAGACGTTGCTCAAACTTACCTGTCCCGGAGTTCCGGATATCTATCAAGGAAATGACTTATTCGATTTCAGCCTGGTAGATCCGGACAATCGGCGTCCGGTCGATTACAGGCGACGGCAGGAGTTCCTGGAGACTTTGCGGAGCTTGCCCGATGAAAAGACTGGAACGAATTCGTTAGAGCAGTTACTTGCGACTCCCGAGGATGGTCGCCTCAAGCTTTTTGTAACTTGGAGAGCCTTGTGCTTGCGTAAGAGATACCTACAGGTTTTCCGCGATGGGGAATACGTGCCGTTAGTAGCCGAAGGAATAAACGCGAAACATGTTGTCGCCTTCACGCGAAAGTTTGAGGATTTGAGCATATTAGTGGTGGCTCCGCGCCTAATCGCCAATCTGGTTGGAGATAGCCGGCTTCCACCGACCGGGGAGAATATTTGGAAAGACACTTACCTGGTTTTGCCTCCCAACGTCTCTTCCTCTATTTATCGCAATGCCTTCACCGGCGAACTTCTGGAAACGAAGCCACTGATTGCGCAAAAGGCCCGAGCTCAGTTGGGTGTTGAAGTATCCGGAGCCATCGCAAGCTTCCCCTTGGGTTTGTACTTCTCGACCGAGGACTGAACCCGTGCTTTCTCAGGAGTACCCTCTAAGGTATTTCCCCTATAGACCCATCCGGAATTCCGGAGTACTGTGTCCTAAAACCAGCTGTACCGAACGTCCCGACCTGTAAGTGAGGTCCAGTATGAGTAACACAGCGCCCGTCTGCCCGAATCAAGAAAATTGGCGACAGCTGTATCTGGCCGCCTTGTTTGAGGCCGATCGAAATCGGCTTCCCTCCCGCATTGCAGAAGCCGAGCACGCCATCGTCGCCCGAGCCCGAGAGCTTTTTTCCAGCGGCAACGACACCATCGAGGAAGACCAAGCCTTGGATGACGCGCTGTATGCCCTGAGAGCTCTACACAGCTGTCTGCAGACACAAACTGCCGCAGCAGCCTGACGCGCTGCTACTCCTGGCGAGCGCCAAGGCGACACTTGATTTACGGGATTCGATTGTCCATTCGACTGGGTACTGCATCCAAGTTCAGACATTGCTTCGCCCCGTAGAAGAGGCAGCAACCTCTTGAAGAACATTCCACCTAATGAACGACCCCAAGACTACTCGCAAGACCAGCCAGTCGGAAGATACCAATCCCGAGACTCGAAGGTTAACCGCCGCAGAAATCTTTCAAGCTGCGATTGAAAATGCGCGCGACGAGCTTCGTCGAACCAACCAGAAATTAGCTTTCTCCGGCGTTGCGGGAGGACTCACCATGGGGCTGACGGCTCTCGCCGTGGCTTCGGTGCAGGCTCAGATGAGTTCGGGGTCGAGCCAGCTCGCCCCGTATCTTCTCTATCCGATCGGCTTCATTGCGGTGATTATTGGCCGAGCGCAACTGTTCACCGAGAACACACTTTACCCCGTGATTCTGGTGCTCGACGAACGTAAGCATGTGCTTCGAACTCTGCGACTATGGGGCATCGTTTTCGCTGCAAATGTTATGGGGGCACTGTTATTTGCACTACTGGCCGTGAAATCCGCTGCGCTGCGTCCGGGAATTCTCGCCCACTTGATCGATCTCGGAAAAGAGGCATCTTTCGGAACGGGCGCACATTTCTTCTGGAGCGGGGTGATTGGCGGGTGGCTGATCGCGCTTGTGGCGTGGACCGTCACGGCCAGTCACTGGACTATCGGCCAAATGGCGATCATCTACCTGCTGACTTTTGTGGTGGGCATAGGACACTTCGCCCACTGCATCGCGGGCAGCGCTGAAATTCTCTCTGCAGTGGTAGCCGGCTCCCTTCCCCTCGGTGATTACGTTCGTTGGCTGATTCCAGCCACCAGCGGAAACATATGCGGGGGCGTTCTCATGGTCAGCCTGCTCAATTACGGGCAGGTAAAAACCATCTGAATTTCCGCAGGGGAAACGACCAGAGAGCCACGTTCTGCATCCAATTACGGTGCCTATTGGTCTACAACTTGGATGGCTGCTGATTCTGTCGATACCCGTGGCTTGTATCGCGTGGACAGTGACGCATGAAGAGATTTTTCGCGAGCCTCGCGATTACTGCCAGGACCAATCGAAGAATGCCGCCAGTTTTCCCCGCCGCAAGTTTTTCTATCTGTTCACCTGCGAATATTGTTTCAGTCATTACATAGCCGCGTTTTTCCTGCTATTGACACGTTTCCAGATGCTTTATACGGACTGGCGAGGGTACGTGATCGCGCTGTTTTCCCTAGTCTGGGTGGCGAATCAATACATGAGTATTTACAACCATCTGCGGCTCGATATTAAGCACGAGCAGGTCAAGATAAAGAAAGAAGTGGCCACGACGCCAGAGCGCAGGGCCGCTTAATCGCTAACCAATCCAGGCACGGAAATGTGTTCAGCGCGAGCCTGTGCTGAATTCGAATACGGTCACGGTATTGAATCTCTGACCGGGCTTCAACTCCGTCGTAGGAAAGTTGGGGTGGTTCGGCGAATCGGGAAAGTGCTGTGTTTCCAGGCAAAGCGCGAACCGCGGTTTGTAAACGCGTCCCAGTTTTCCGGTAATGGTTCCATCAAGGTGGTTGCCGGTATAGAGCTGCACAGCCGGTTGATCGGTAAGCACTTTCAGAATGCGTCCGGTCGTCGGTTCATACACTTCAGCGGCTTCGGTCAACGTTTTTCCTGAATTATCCAGCACGAAATTGTGGTCGTACCCCAGCCCCAGCTTTAGTTGTTCATTGTTCGCATCAACGCGCTCGCCGACCGCGTGGGGCGATCGAAAATCGAACGGAGTGCCTTCCACGGGTTTCAAATCGCCTGTGGGAATCAGACTGGAATCAACCGGCGTAAACTTCGACGCGTTGATTTTGACCACATGGCCCAGAATCTCGCCAGCTTCACCAGTCAGATTGAAGTAGGAGTGGTTGGTCAGATTCAGAACAGTATCCTTGTCGGTGGTTGCTGAATATTCAATTCGCAGCGCGCCCTTATTTAGCGTGTATGTAACCTTGACCGTAAGCGTGCCTGGAAAGCCCTGATCGCCATCCTTGCTCACATGGGTAAGTTCGATCCCGTCCTTAAGCGGTCGCGCGTCCCAGACCGCCTTATCGAAGCCGCGAATTCCCCCGTGCAGCGAATTGTCTCCATCATTTTTTGGAATGGAGTACGTCTTGCCATCCAGTTGGAAAGTTCCGTGCGCGATGCGATTCGCATAGCGACCGATGATGGCTCCAAAGTACGCGGGGTTGGCGATATAACCGTCGAACGAGTCGTAGCCGAGAACGATGTCCGCGAGCTTTCCGTTTCGATCCGGAGTGCGCAGCGAGACAATAATCCCCCCATAATTTGTGATTCGCGCTTCAACCTTCCCGTCATTCAACGTATAAACATCGACGGGAGTACCGTCCGCGGTGTGTCCGAATGCCTGCTTGGTCACGTTCGTTTTTGCTTGTGACATCGTCGTAAGAATAATCACACTGGCCAGAATTGCAATCGGGGAAACCACTTTATTTATGCGCATCGAATCCGGTTTTCTCCTCAGTAAGAGATCGCGTCCTCTGCGAAACTGCGACAAGCAGTGGAAACGCTCACAGCGTATCAGGCTGAAGGTTCGTCCACAACAAGCACCGCTCTGGGTAGCGGAGTCCTGGAAACTGGATACAGAGTTCTGGCAAACTACACTCAAGAAAACATCACTAAAGAAAGAGGCCTATGGCTCGCATCTTCATTACCGGTTCTTCAGACGGCCTGGGCCGCATGGCGGCTCAACTTCTCATCGAGCGAGGACACAAGGTCGTGCTCCATGCCCGCAATCCGGAGCGTGGACAGCAAGCACAATCCGCCGTGCCTCAAGCCGAAGGCGTCGTTATCGGAGATTTGACCAGCATTCGTCAAACGAGAAAACTCGCAGAAGACGTCAACGCCCTCGGGTCTTTCGATGCAGTGATTCACAATGCAGCTGTCGGCTACCAGGAGCCCCGGCGCATCGCGACCGAAGATGGTCTGCCTCACGTCTTTGCTGTCAATACACTGGCACCTTACATCCTGACAGCGCTCATCAATAAACCGAAGCGTTTGGTCTACTTGAGTTCCGGACTGCATAGGAACGGTGACGCAACTCTCGAGGATCTCGCGTGGGAGCACCGCCCATGGCAAGGGCAGCAAGCCTACTCCGACACAAAGTTGCACGATGTGCTTCTCGCCTTCGCCATCGCCCGTCACTGGCCCGACGTGCTTTCGAACGCGCTTGAGCCCGGCTGGGTGGCCACCAAGATGGGCGGTCCGGCGGCGACGGATGACCTGGACGCGGGTCACCGGACGCAGGTGTGGCTCGCAGTCAGCGATGATCCGCCTGCAAGCGTCACGGGCAAGTATTTTTATCACATGCGTCTTCGCGCTCCGAGTCCAGCAACCCATAGTTCGGAGCGACAAGAAAAATTACTCGATGCCTGCGAGCGCTTCTCTGGGGTGGAGTTGCCCTCAGCCTAAGGAATCGAAACAGGTGCCTTACGCACCATTCAATCGATAGGTTCGGCTGCTGTATCATGCAGTGACGCATTGATACCCGCAGGTCCATCCCGGCTGGCCTATATCGACTGGATGCGCGGCTTAGCCTGTCTCTTGATGTTCCAAACACACTGTTACGATTCCTGGCTCAGCGCCAGTGCGCGCCAGAGCAGCTTTTTTATGTATTCGCAATTGGGTGGAACGTTCCCTGCTCCGCTGTTTCTGTTCCTGGCCGGCATTTCATTTGCTCTGGTGACCGAGAAGTTGTGGAAGAAGAGTGTGGCGCCATCGAAAATTGCCGGCGTTACGATTCGCCGCGGAGCGGAGATTTTTATCTTCGGGCTTCTCTTCCGGCTGCAGGAATATGTCATCAGCTGGGGCTGGGCTCCCTTTAGCGACCTTTTGCGGGTCGATGTGCTCAATACGATCGGCCTCTCCATGATGCTCATGGGCCTTCTCTGCTGGCTTGTGCTGGCGCTTCGCGGCGGCAAACACGTGAGACTCGCCATGGTTCTGTGCTCTGCGGGAACTGCTTTGCTGATCTCTCTGCTCACACCCCCGTTATGGACAAGTTGGAAGCCAGATTGGCTGCCGTGGCCGCTAGAGTCCTACATCAACGGAGTTCACAATTTGGGGCGTCCGCAACCATGGATTTTTCCAATTTTTCCCTGGACAGCTTTCGCCTTCGCGGGCCTGGCTGCTGGATTCATTTTGCAAAGTGCGTGGGCGCGTCAGCGCGAAGCCAAATGTTTTTTTCTGGCTGGCGCTTTTGGACTAGTGCTGGTCGTGGCAGCCCGCTGGCTGGACCGCCAGCCCCGGCAGATCTATGAGGTCTATGACTACTGGCACACGAGTCCAAACTTTTTCCTGCTTCGACTCGGCTTGTTGCTGATAATTCTGACAGCCAGTTACGCCTGGTGCCACTGGGGCGCCGCCCTCTGGGGATTTAGCCCGCTCATTCAACTGGGACAGGCATCGCTTCTGGTCTATTGGGTGCACCTGGAGTTCGTCTATGGCAGAGTATCCATCCTGCCGAAGCACAGCGAAAGCATCCGCACCGCATCGTTGGGACTGCTTGCGATCTTTTTCGGGATGCTTATCCTGGCTTTTGTACGCACTCGGACAAAAGGACGCGGCGCAGAGATTGGGGCCTGGTTCCGGACTCCCGCAACTGGGCAGGAAGGCGTACCACCCCCGAATGTCATTCAGAGTTCGCAGCCCAAGCCGACGCGTTAATCGCGTGTCCTTGCCCGGTGGTCGACCAGGCTGACGACTCACCGAAACTGCTTGGCAAACTCAACGACTTCCCGTTCGGCCCACCGGCCATCGAAAGTGGGATCGTCATCGCGCTCTCCGACGAACGCGCAGTGGCCCCCATCTTCCGTTTCGATGTAAGTGATGTTGCGGTTCGAGAGAAGCTTTTTGCGGGTCTCAGGCAAAATACGCACAAATGGATCGTTGGCGGCGTGAATCACCAGCGCTGGCACCGCGATCTTGTCCACCACGTGGGACGCTGCTGCGCGCGAGTAGTAATCGTCCGCCCCCGTGTAGTCGCAATAATAAGCGGTGACCCGATCGTCGAACTCTCGCAAGGTCTTCACTCCGCGAAGGCGTGCGGCATCAAATTTGCCCGGGAACAGCTTGACCTTCCGTCGAAACCGCCGGAACAACTGCAGAAGAAAATAGTATTCGTAAATTCGGTTCGCAGGCTCGTGAAGTGCATCGGCCCCAGCCGCCAAGTTGATTGCAGGACACACCGCTGCGACACCGCGAAATTCGCGCGGACCTTCGCTGCCCCACTCTCCGGCAAGTTTCAAGACCAGATTGCCTCCCATGGAGAATCCAATGAGAATAAAGCCAGAAACTGCGTCGCGCTCGACGATGTTTTTCGCCACTGCTGCGACGTCCGCAGACCGGCCCGAGTTATACAACGTAGGCGCGCAGTGATCCATCCCGCCGCAGTTGCGCTGATTCATGCGCACCACATTCATTCCTGAAGCCAAGCCATTGCGCGCGATACCCATCATGTACTGCGACTCGCTCGATCCCTCCAGCCCGTGCACAATAATCAGCGTCAGCGCGCCGCTCCGCTCCTTCTGCCAGTGACAATGGCAGAGCACGGAGACGCCAGGCTCGACTTCGATCATTCGTTTCTCGGCGGGAGGTAAATCGATACGGCGGGAAAGAAAGAAAGCTGCAAGCGTTTGGACGTGCCCGCCTTGCAACCAACGTCGCGGACGAAAGCCGGGTCGTTCACCCACTGGCCTCTGGCCTGTCAAATCTCGATCAGCCTGAGATTTCGACGCCGAGGGCTCCGGACCCACCTTTTCCGTTTGCGAAGTTCCCACAAATTGATTCTAATAGGGGCAGTCCGCAGCACGGAGTATCGATCATGCCGATTTTTGAATATGTCTGTCAGGAATGTCAGCACGAATTTGAAGTCCTGGTCTTCGGGCGCGACAAAGCGAAGTGCCCCAGATGCGAAAGTAAGAAACTAAGCCCGCAGCTTAGCGTCTTCGCGGTTTCTGCCAAAGGCTCTTCGGGTTCAGCAATGCCTTCTGGAGGTTGCGGGTCCTGCGGTGATCCACGCGGGCCTGGAGCTTGCTCTCTCCGCGACATGGATTAGCCGTCGAACCCCAGCCTCGGCTTCAGTAATCAAAATCAGCAAACTTTTGGCACCCGGCGCGGGTGACCGTCGTTACCTTTGTTTGCCTTCCCAGCCCGCCTACCCTTGAACTCGTTTCGAACCCAAGGAGAATCGACAATGGACCGGCGCCGCCAATCTCGCGTCTTCGTGGACCTTCCTGTGCAGATCTGGGGCATGGATAGCTATTCGCGCCCCTTCATGCAGCCTGCCAGTCTACGTACGATCAGCGGCCGCGGCGCGACCCTGCAATGCGTGGATGCTCGTCTAAAGCCGGGTGATGTGGTGGATGTCCTGTACGAGGGGACAAAAGCTCAATTTCGCATCGTGTGGTGCGGAAAGCCCGGAACCGAAATGGCCGGCGAAGTCGGGGTGGAAAACCTTTCCACGGAAGCAATCTTCTGGGATATCGATACCCTACGCTGCGCCGCATCCGTCGGGCAGGGATAGCTTCAGGGATCTATCAGGCTGAAAAGATTAAGGATAAGGTCCGGGGAGGGCGGGGGAAGGCCGAGACCCGTTTGGACGGGACTGTATGCAGTATGAAGGGAAGCTGCAGCGAAGGCAAGGCTAAATCGTGACATATCCATAATTCTCTAAGAGATGCAGGAACCTTCACACTCACCTTCTCTGACTTTAAACGCCACGAGTTCTATCGCGTCCACTTTTTCGGGTGTTCTTGCAAGATAACCCCTCCCGGCAATCCCAGGCTGTAAACTCGCAGGGATGCAAGTAAGGATTCTTGGCTCTGCGGCCGGAGGCGCTTTTCCGCAGTGGAATTGCGGGTGCCCGAATTGTCGGGCTGTGCGGGCTGGGACCTTGCAGGGAAAACCGCGCAGCCAGACTCAAGTTGCAATCACTCAGGATGGCCGCTCATGGTTTCTGTTGGGCGCATCGCCGGATTTGCGCACCCAAATTGAATCCACTCCGGAATTACATCCGCGCGAAGGGGTTCGTCAGTCCCCCGTTTCCGGGGTGGTGCTGGCAAATGCTGACATAGATCACACCTTAGGGCTCCTTTTGCTTCGCGAGCTACAGCCACTGCGCGTTTATGCCACGTCGTCGGTTCAGCGCATTCTCCGGGAAGACAATTCCATGTTCGGCATGCTGCAGCGAATTCCTGAGCAGGTTGAGTGGAGCGACTTTCAGCCCGGCCTCGAGTTTCCCCTGTGCGATGCGAGCAATCAAGATTCCGAGATCCGTTGCCGCCCGTACTCGCTGAGCCCCCACTACCCTGCGTATGTGAAGCCTGATCGGCAAAGACAACTCGCAGCAGGGGAAGCGTCTCTCGGGTTTTTCATCCATTCCTCCGCCCGCTCCCGCCTTGCCTACCTGCCCGCCGTCCCTCAAATCGATGATGCTTTACTCGAGCAACTCGAAAACTGCGAAGTCATTCTCTTCGATGGGACCTTCTGGAGCGATGACGAACTCATTCGCGTGCAGGGCACTGGGCAAACGGCGCTGCAGATGGGGCACGTTGCGGTCGAGAGCACGCTGGCAAAGTTGGCGGGAATTGGCCGCCCGCGTAAAATATTCATGCACATCAACAATACCAATCCCATGCTGGACCAGGCGAGTCCTCAATATCGACGTGTGCAGGACGCGGGCTGGGAAATTGCGGAGGATGGATGGCTGTTCAACCTTCAGTAAATGACACCGCAAGCCAAACCGCATCGCAACCCCTGCTATCGCTCGATGAGCTTCGCGCCGCGTTACAAGCCACGGGGGAAGAGCGTTATCACCACAAGCATCCTTTCCATCTATTGATGCATGAAGGGAAGCTGAGCCGTGGACAACTACAGGCATGGGCGCTGAACCGCTACTACTATCAAAGCGTCATCCCAATAAAGGATTCGATCATTCTCTCGCGTGGTCCCGATCCGGTCTTCCGCCGCGCGTGGCGCAAGCGCGTCGTCGATCATGATGGCGACGCCACGAGCGAAGGCGGCATCAAGCGCTGGATCAAGTTGGCGGAAGCCACCGGCATCGATTCCGCGCAGGTTCGAGCCGGCAAAGGAATTCTTCCGGCTACGCGATTCGCCGTCAACGAGTATCTGAACATTGTTCGCAGCAGGTCTCTGCTGGAAGCGGTCGCGTCGTCGCTGACGGAGTTGTTTTCGCCCCAGCTCATCACTCTGCGAGTCGACAAGCTCCGGCAGCACTATCCCTGGCTTGCGGGAGGTCTGGATTATTTCGAGGCCAGACTCTACCAGGCTCCGGAAGATTCGCAGTTCGCGGTGAATTATGTTTTTGACAACGCGAAAACCCGCGCCGAGCAAGAGCTAGCTATCCAGGCGTTGCGCGATAAATGCGACATCTTATGGGCGCAACTGGACGCGCTCTATTTTGCATACGTCCAACCCGGATGGCCTCCACCGGGTGCATTTCGCATCGAGGCCGCCTAGCATGGCTGCGCCGGAAGATTCGAGCCAGCCCCGCTTGGCCGCCGGATGCCGCTGGGGCGCGGAAAGCAAAAGTGGCAATGAACGGCAGCGGATGGTGTTATTTCCTGAAGGCGCAATCAAACTTCAAGGGACGGGCCTGCAGGTCCTGGAACGCTGCGATGGCGCGCTTACGTTCGGCCAAATCATCGAAGAGCTCCAACGGCAGTTCAGTGTCGCGGATCCCGCCAAAATTCGCAGCGACATCAGGCAGTTCCTGGAGCAGCTGCAGCACAAACGGATTGTGGATTATTAGAGGAACAGGTCGACCGGTTTCATTCCCGGACGCGGACGAAATAGAAGACCAAGCCCAGGACACAAAGAATACGTGGCCAATATCTGACAGAAATAAAGAATAGCGTGTCTTGCTCTCTGAAAACGGATCCTCTCGTTGCATTCTGAACACCAGGCGAATCGTCGCCTTCGTGCTGAGAGAGCCACCAAACAAGACCTGCAGCAATCAGAAAGCCCACGAGTTTAGGCCACCCATATTGCTGGTAATACGTCTTGTCGCGGAGGACGGACCTCGTCAGCAACTCGGTGACAAGAAGACATCCGAAAGTTATGATCACCACCAGAATTCCACGCCCCCGCCAGATAATCATATGGATATGCCTTTGCGATACCTGCGCTTTAACAAAGGTGAGAGCAATGAGAAACGGGAATGCTCTGCTTCAGGCCAACTGCTCCCAGCTCACATCCAGCGCCGCCCCCAGTTTCTTCCATGTGCTGACAGACCCAGTCTTGCGCTTGGTCTCAATCGCCGCGATCAGCGCGCGAGATACCTTCGCCTTTTTCGCAAGTCGCTCCTGGGTGAGCTTCCGGTACTCGCGCCAAATCCGCAGCGCGGCCTCTCCCCTCAGCCTGCGCTCGGTAATCTCCAGCGGTATCAGTTCGTCCTCGCCACCCTCAAGACGCACCTTCGCCGCGTCGTACGCCTTCACGTCGGCAAGCATTTCCGCATCTTCCAGCAGCCTTTGCAGGTGCTCCACCGGAATCACCGCGAATTCCCTGCCATTGCGGGTAACGGTTTCGATACGCATCAATAGATACCTCCTCTTGCTCCTACTTCCAGGGCCCACAATTCAAGATGGTCATCGTGCAACTCGTAGATGACGCGCCAGTCACCGACTCTCAGCCGGTAGCCCGCGCGGCCCTGAAGTTTGGAGACATTGTTGTGCTTGGCATACGGGTCCGTGGCAACTTCCTTGATCTTCTCCACAATTCGCTTCTGCCAATTCACCGGAAGACGCGAAAGCGCTTTAGCAAAGGATTTCGTGGTGAGCACCGTGTACACTAGGCAATTGTTACCTGTGGTAACACTGTCAGTCAAGCATATAATGTGACCGAAATCGTTCAGATGGTTCACCGACAGCTCTGATGATTCCGAACCCGCTCGCGCTCATTGCCGAAATTACGCACCGCTGCCCGCTGCACTGCGTGTATTGCTCCAATCCATTGGAGTTGGCGGCCGTGAGCTCAGAGCTGTCGACGAAAGATTGGATCAGCGTGTTTCAGCAATCCGGCAAGTTAGGAATGCTGCACGCGCATTTCACCGGCGGCGAGCCGCTGGCTCGGCCCGATCTCGCGGAACTCATCAAAGGCGCGCGGCAGGCAGGCCTCTATACGAACCTGATTACCTCGGGCATCGGGCTCGCAGAACCGAGGCTGCGGGCCTTAGTCGACGCCGGGCTCGATCACATACAAATCAGTTTTCAGGATTCGCGCGAGGACGCCGCCAACTGGATCGCTGGAGCGAAGGCGCATGCTCACAAAATCGAGCTTTCCCGTATCATCCGCAAGTTCAAGCTTGCCTTCACCGTAAACCTTGTGATCCACCGGCAAAACATCGATCACCTGGAAGAGATGATTGCTTTCATCGAGCAACTAGAGCCGGAGCGTATGGAAATCGCTCACACGCAATACTACGGCTGGGCTTTAAAAAATCGCGCCGCACTGCTTCCCACTCGTTTGCAACTTGAGAAGGCGGTCGAGATCGTGGCGGCCGCAGACTCTCGTCTCGCCGGCCGCATCCGCATCGACTTCGTGGTTCCGGATTATTACGCGCGTTTCCCCAAGGCATGCATGGGAGGCTGGGGGCGTAGATTGATGCTCATCAATCCGGAGGGTAAAGTTCTGCCGTGCCATGCCGCGGAAATTATTCCCGGACTTGCATTCGAAAACATTCGCGAACAAAGTCTCGAGTTCATCTGGCAGGAGTCTTCCTCATTCCAGCGGTTTCGAGGCGAAGCGTGGATGCCCGACCTCTGCAGGAACTGTGACCGGCGCACGGAAGACTTTGGCGGATGCCGCTGCCAGGCGCTCTTGCTCGCAGGCGATGCGGCGGCGACGGATCCAGCCTGCTCGCTCGCGCCATCGCACCACATCATTGAGGCTGCGATCTCTGAAGCAAATTCAAGCGCGAAGATCGCACAACCTGTCCCGGCTTCCTCATTTGTACAGTTGCAAAAGAAAACGAGCGAGTTCTGGAGTTATCGGACGAACCCTGAGTGAACTCACCAGCGAACGCCGAGGGTGATGGGACGAACGTCGGTGGTGATGCCGCTATTCGACCCGTGGGTGAAACGGTACTCCGCGTAGATCTCGACACCACTTGGCATCTTGCGCGTGATGCCGCCGCCAAAGTTGTAACCGAAATCATTTTGGCTGGAGTTCACAAAGCTGCCACTGAGGGGAATGCTGACGTTTGGGCACGAACCCCACCAAGTGAAGAAGCCGTTGCATGACGAACCGGGTACCGCCGTCGACGAGTCCAAACTGCCTGAGCGATGGTAGAAGCCCGGCCCGAAGAGGATATAGCCACCCCAAAGTTTGGTAACGGGAACATTGATGATCGGATCGAGGGTAACTCCGAAGAAGTAACTGGATGCGCCCGTAGCCTGCGCCAGTCGCAACGAAGAATCACGCAAGGGAAGATCGGCAAAGATAAAATCGCCACGCAATCCAAAGTATTTACTTGCATTGCGGGCCACACCGGCAGTGGCATCAACGCCTCCGCCTCTCACATACGTGCGCGTGGTACCGCTATCCACGTTGGCGCCAGCTCCGACGTTGTAGCTCCAATTCTTGTAATCGTGAATTTTCTTGCGCCGTGAAGAGGATGTTTCCTCCGCGGGTTCCTGGTCAGAGGGGGTTTGCTGTGGGGCAGTGGTTTGTGGTGGGCTGGAGGGTTGGGCTGCGGCCGGGGGTGAGGCTGGAGGCTGATCCGAGGGGGTGGTCTGGGCGAATGCCTGCGCTCCCAGCACTATCGTCAAAAGCATCAGCACACTCGCAGTAACGAACTTTCCTATCATCCATTCTCCTCCCCGATGGGGGCGCGCGGCAAACCTAGCGCTTGGCGTGCAAGGCGCTATCCATAAAGGTTCCGCGTGTGATTCCTCGCACGAAGGTGCTGTCTTGGTTGCTGCGGGATCGCATTATATTACCAACTTTGATGCTAACTCTGCCGGGCAAGCCGCCTGACTGGAGTGATGGTTCGCTTTCTCCTTCGCGCAGACATACGCCGCAAGTATTATTGATGACGAACCTTTGCAGCCGAGAAAATCCTTGAACAAGCCTTCGACGAATGATCTGCCTGGCGCTTCTTCTACTATCCGGGATCGTGCTGCCGCGCGTAGCGTTGCGCTTGCCGGCTTCGGAACCGTTGGCCGTGCAGCGGCCAAGATCCTTTGTGAGCGTAACGATGGCCTGCTCCGCCTGACTCACATTTGCAATCGAAACGTGGAAAGCAAGAAACAGCCGTGGGTTCCGAGTGAAGTCATCTGGTGTGAAAACTTTCGCGAAATTCTTGAAAGTGACGTCGACATTATTGTCGAGCTAATCGGAGGCTTGACGCCGGCGGAAGATTGGGTGCGAAGTGCTTTGACTGCAGGCAAATCTGTGGTTACCGCCAACAAGCAACTGATCGCACGTCATGGACCCGAATTGCTCGAACTGGCCAGCGCGAATGGCTGTCAGCTTGAGTTCGGAGCATCCGTCGCCGGCGGCGTTCCGGTTCTGCCG
>Ga0209006_10001049_pt1 | contig 25401 bp, 18 predicted proteins | sample JacPin_JW_Ref_O2_FD_188567 | JGI IMG/M metagenome (GOLD analysis project Ga0209006, IMG submission 188567) | Forest soil microbial communities from Algoma, Ontario, Canada - Jack Pine, Ontario site 1_JW_Ref_O2 (SPAdes) (version 2) | ecosystem: Environmental > Terrestrial > Soil > Boreal... | reverse complement strand
GCTTTATCGCCTATATCTCCTGCGAGGCTATTCGGCGGACTAAGATGACGCGTTACCCTGGACCGCGGCATTCGCGGATCGAAGCGCAGCAAGGGTGGAGTTCGGCTGGACCGGAAGAGGATTGTGATGATCGGCGAGATAGCGGTGGATGTCTGAGATGACGACTGAGCCCTCCCCTACCGCTGACGCTACACGTTTCACCGAATTCGCACGTACATCGCCCACCGCATAGATCCCAGGGGCGCTTGTCGCGTAGGGAGTGCTCTCGAAGCCGTCTGCGCCGCCAGTTAGGATGAATCCCTTATTGTCGAGTCGCACCGTTCCGTAAAGCCAGCCAGTATTAGGCTCCGCACCGATCATCACGAAGGCGCTTTCGACGGGTTTCTGCGTCCGTTCGCCCGTCTTGTTGTTCACCCAACTTACCGATTGGAGACCTGGCTTACCCTCTAACGCAACAATGTCGCAATCAGTGCAGAGCGTGATATGCGAAGAGTTTTCGATTCGCGATATCAAATATTGCGACATCGTGCTCGCCAGTGATGGTCCACGCACGATGTGATGAACATGCCTGGCAATGCCTGATAAAAACATTGACGCCTGACCCGCGGAGTTGCCGCCCCCCACCACAACCACCTCCTTATCCTGACAATGCGGTGATTCCATCGTAGTGGCTGCATAGTAGAGGCCACAGTTTTCATACTGCTCATAGTTGTCGACGTTTAATTTGCGATATTGCGCGCCGGTTGCGACAACGATAGTGCGTGCGCACACCGAGATGCCCCCGGCAAGCGTGAGCTTATGGACTCCATCCATCGGCTCTACCGTGATGGTCTCTCGAGAGATCGCGAAGTGGACGCCAAATTTCAAGGCCTGCAATTGCGCGCGGATAGCGAGTTGCTGTCCTCCGATCCCTGTTGGGAATCCAAGATAGTTTTCGATCTTGGAACTGGTGCCTGCCTGTCCTCCAGGAGCAAGCCCTTCTATGACGATTGTGGAGAGACCCTCTGACGAAGCATAGACCGCGGATGCAAGTCCTGCTGGGCCGGCCCCGACCACCGCTACGTCATAGATCACACTGGGCTCCGGCAAGGTCGTAATGCCCAATTCATCCGCGAGTTCCGGAATGGTCGGCCGGATCAGCGTGCGCCCATCCAAGAGCCGTACTGCTGGGAGCTTTAGATGGCTGCCGTCGGTCCACACCGGTTCAACGGTGGGGACTTCCTCGATTCGATGCGGATACGTATTGCGCACGAAAAACCTTTGCAACAGAGTCATCTGCGGGTCGCCTGCTCGTCCAGTTATGACTACTCCACTCGAAACAGCCTTGAGGATGCCAATACGACGCCAGGTCGCCGCTTGCACAATGAGGTTTGAGATGTCGCCCTCAACGCGCATAAGGTGCTGAAGTTGTTTCCGAGAGATGCGCAAGAGACGGCTCTCATCGACTGTGTGTGCCTCAACCAGAGATCGCTGATTATTCAAAAGATTGAACTCCCCAGTGAAGTCCAACTTGCGATGCTGTCCGTAGATCTTCGATTCTCCATTCAGAGTTGGTAGGAAGACATCTACGCCGCCTTCGAGTACGACAAACATGTCAATCTCGCGATCGCCCTGTGCGTAAAGGGCGGTATTCGCGGGAACCGTCTCTTCGCTACCGTAGACCTTGAGTCTCTCGACCATCTGTTCGGTCAGATGGGGAAACGCAAGGTCGGGGCGAAACTCAATGCCGAACCAGTCGAAGCCTGCCGTCTTAGTGTTCACGGAAGCAATCTGAACTGCTTCCAATTCTCTCTGTGTATTCTCCATGTTCATGTCCTCCCAATGCACCGATGGGTGCGGTAGTTCTGACGTTCTGACTCGGTTTCTCTTCAAATACATCCAGATGAGCGCCGTCAAAATGGACTGCCTCGTTATTGAACGAACGCGAATCCGCGCTGTTGATCGCGCTCCTCTAGTCGGAAAAGATGAGCTTTTGCATCGAGTCCACCAGCAGACCCTGTTAGCTTTCCAGAGGATCCGATGACTCGATGGCAAGGCACGATGATGCTAATGGGATTTCGGTCGTTTGCCTCGCCAACCGCTCGAGTCGCTCTCGAATTTCTTACTTGAGCAGCGAGTTGGCGGTAGGTTCGAGTCCTCGCGTTCATAGATTAGTTCCACAGCGCATGCCTCCCTTGGCTGACGAGTCGGGCGTCGTACCAATTCTCCTTCGCAGTTCGGGCAGATTCCTTTGAATATGTTCGTTGAACAGCGACTACAGAAAGTGCATTCAAATGAGCAGATCATTGCGTCGACCGAATCAGCGGGCAATGGGATTGCACAGTGCTCGCAGGCTTTCCTCATCTCTAACATCCTCTCCTCCACTTCGGTCATGCGCTCCACCATGACCGCCTCGAGATCAGCTTGTTCGACGAGACATTCGATATTGTCGATCCGCGCGATTGCGCTTTGGTTGCTGCGTTACCCTCCTGCCGAAACTAGTGTTTTTGCTGGATCGGCCGCAAGGGTACCAGCTTCCAAGTATGATCAATGAATGTGACCTGGCTGAACTGCCAGTTGCGAGGCAAATTCTGCCACTGTCGGAGCGATGCGATGAAAGCAACCAAACGCAGCGTTGGTTTTTTAGTAGTCTCGCCGTTTGAACAGCTTAACCTTGTTGGTCCCTCAGCTGTCTTTTCCGAACCACAGATCGCCGGCAATCCGGCGTACCAAGTGCATCTGCTATCTGCGAGCAAAGAGATTACGGTTCGCAGTCATGGCGGGCTTACGATCGGACCGGCGACGCATTACAGCAAATTCGAGGAGCCCCTCGATACATTGCTCGTGATCGGAGGTGAAGGTGCGATGGGCCGTCCCGAGACGGCGTTAATAAATTGGTTGTCCGAGCGCAGTAAGCGTACACGCCGTGTTGGTTCTGTGTGTACTGGAGCGTTCGTCCTGGCGGCGACTGGTCTATTAGACAGGCGTCGGGCCGTGACTCACTGGAGACATTGCGATGAACTCGCCGCACGCTACCCCCGCGTGCGGGTTGAAAGAGATCCCATTTTCATCAAAGAAGGGAAAATATACACGACGGCCGGAGTGACGGCCGGCATCGACCTTGCGTTAGCCCTGGTCGAAGAAGATCTGGGATATGCGACGGCGATGGAAGTTGCTCGCGAATTGGTGTTATTTCTGAGACGCCCCGGTGGACAAGCACAATTCAGCCAAGTGCTCACGGAGCAAGAAAACATCTCTGACGCGTCGCTTCGTAGCCTTCCTTCCTGGGTAGCAGCGAACTTGAAAAACGACCTTAGCGTGCGAGCCCTCGCGATAGCGACTTCTATGAGCGACAGAACCTTCGCACGCCGGTTTCGCGAGACGTTTCACATGACGCCGGCGACATGGGTGCAATCTCTTCGAGTCGAGACCGTAAGGCAACATCTTGAAACAGACAATCTTGGCCTGAAAGAGATCGCATCAAGGACCGGATTCCGGGACATAGGCTCCCTTCGGCGAGCTTTCCGCACTCATTTGAAAACGTCCCCTGCAGAGTACCGAGCGAGATTTCGGCGGACAGCTCCGGACCAGATTAACCGTTAGCGGCGTCAACTCAATATCGCAATCATCGAAAGCCGTATCCGTATATTGCCGAAAGCCCCTGATTTTTCCAGCAACGACTTCCCAGCGGTGCGCGAAAGCTGCCGTCATTGATTTGCCAGTCGCCTTGTATGTACCGGTATAGGTTCCAAACGCGACGACAATGGAATCTTCGGCTATGGACGACTCAAGAATCACAGCACAATTGTCCCACTGGCGATTCCGCGGTTCAAACAAATTCTAGCGGACGCCTTCCGCTCCAATCCACGTTCCGGAGTTATAAGGGGCCGTCTCCGCCTCTGTCCATTTCACTTCGTTGTCTAGAAGCGCGAAAGCTGCGGGGGGGCGCTGTGGGCCAATGCCTCATAAAACGAATTCACTACTTCACGTGGCGTCACGGTTATGGTGCCTCCGGAATGGTTAACCAATGTTGAGTTGTGACCGAAGTTCGCGACCAGCGCAATCTGACGCGTTTAGTCTGCTTTGGCTTCCATTTCGCCGAAGCGCTCCCGATACTCTCTAGGAGCCACTGCGGTTTGCTGAATGAATGCTCTGCGCAATGCTTGCTCATCGCGAAATCCCGTGATCTGCGCGATCTTTCTGAGCGGCATGTCATGATTTTCGAGGTGTTGCATCGCGGCTTCTACCCGGAGTGATTGCACCCAGCGTGCGGGAGTTGAGCCGAACTGAGTCTGAAATTGCCGTGCGAAGGTACGCGGACTCATTCGAACAGCTTTTGCAAGTGTCTCGACATCGAGCTTACGAGTAAGGTGTGATCTGACCCAGATAGGCAGGTCTCGCAACCTTGCATCGCTCATGCCTTCTTGTTGTGCCAGTACGGTGCTGTATTGTGCCTGTCCTCCTGGGCGGCGCAGGAAGAGCACCAGTTCCCGAGCGATTGTGGCGGCCACCGCGCGCCCGAGATCCTCTTCGACGAGCGCAAGAGCCAAATCAATGCCGGCGCTGACTCCGGCGGTGGTATAGAACTTGCCGTCTTTGATGAAGATCGGATCGCGCTCCACCTTGAGATGTCTGTAACGACTGACGAAGAGATCGCAGTATCGCCAATGCGTGGTAATGCGTCTCCCATCCAGCAGACCAGCAGCGGCGAGGATGAACGCTCCGGTACAGACCGACGCTACGCGGCGAGCGCGTGACGACAGTTTACGAAGCCAGTTCAACAGTTCCGGCGATTGCTGTTCCATCGCGCCCTCGCCTCCTATCGCAACGAGAGTGTCGATTGGCCCGTCGTACTCGGCAAATCGGCGACTATCACCGATCGAAATATTCCCTCTGGACCTGACGGTGTCGCCTGAATGAGTAGATAGGATCTGGAACGAGTAATAGGGTTTTCCTTTGACGGTCGGATAGGTGAACACGGATAACGGTCCCGTCAGGTCAAGCACTTCAAAAGGAGACGCAACAAGAAAAGCTATGACACGAGAGTGATGGCGCATGGTTTGACCAGTATGGCAGCATTTGCCCTCCTTTCATTTTGGCAGAATCTGCATTGTGTGAAATTGGCAGAATTTGCATCTCTTCTGGCATTTCTGCGCCTTGAATCTCTCTCATACTTCTCGTTGGGGATATAAGCAGCACCACCAAACGAAGCAGCCGGCGATCTTAGCTCCGCTTCTTCGGCATCGCCGGCTTCACGATGCATAACGCAAATAAAGCATGCAGGGACAGGTGTGTGTCATGGCACTAGGTAAACCATCGTTGTCGAAGCACAGCATTCAGACCGCTTCGGGACGGATCAGCTATGTAGAGCAAGGCACAGGGCCGGTGGCAATATTCGTCCATGGTGTATTGCTGAACGGGCACCTTTGGCGTCACCAGCTTGGAGAATTATCCGATATCCGGCGCACCATTGCCGTAGACCTGCTTGCGCATGGTGATTCTGAAATCACTGCTGATCAGGATGTGTCGGTCACCGCCAACGCTAAGATGCTCTCCGAGTTTCTCGATGCGTTACACATCAATCAGGTGGATCTCGTCGGGAATGACAGCGGTGGGGGCATATCGCAGATCTTCGCAGCACTCTATCCTGAACGGGTCCGGAGCCTGACTCTCACAAACTGCGACACGCACGACAACTGGCCACCAGAGGCGTTCAAGCCCTTCGTTGCGATGGTCGGAGCTGGAGGCCTGCGTGGAACGCTGGAAGCGATGCTCTCGAACAAAGCCCTCTATCGGTCTCCCGGAGCTCTGGGACCAGCCTACGAGCGTCCAGAGGAAGTGACGGACGAGACCATCGAAACGTATTTGCGTCCGTTTGTTGCTACCGACCAACGTACTCGTGATCTCGAGCGCTTCGTGATGGCCTTTGACAATAAGCACACCGTCGCAATTGAGCCAAAACTGAAGACCCTGAAGGCTCCGACACTGATCATCTGGGGCACCGACGACGTCTACTTCGACGTCAAATGGTCCCGTTGGTTAAGTGAAACCATTCCAGGAACCGTGCGCAGGGTCGAGTTTGAAGGCGCGAGAATTTTCTTCCCCGAAGAGCGCTCACAAGACTTCAACCGTGAACTACGCGGTTTCTGGCAGCAAACCGGGAAATAACCGCGAAAGCCCATCTGAGATGCCACTTCTTTTAATTTTACGAAGTTTGAGCGGTCAGCGAGACCGATGCCCGTGACATCTGGAGTCCTCAGAAATAACCAGGAGAAGAATATGAAAGGTCCGAAGCGAAAGTTCGAGCAGTTTTGCAAGTTACATGTCCCCGGCAATCCGCTGATTTTATACAACATTTGGAATCCAGGAAGTGCGCAGGCCGTTGCATCAGCTGGCGCCAAAGCTCTCGCGACTAGCAGCTATGCGGTTGCCGAGGCGCATGGCTTCACAGACGGGGAACATACGCCGCTCTTCTTCGTGATCGACAATCTTCGTCGGATCGTAGAGGCGACTGAACTCCCTGTGTCAGTGGATCTGGAGGGTGGTTATACCGATCAAGCGAAACCAGCGAACATTGGGGAAACCATCGACCTTGCCCTCGACGCCGGAGCTGTAGGTTGCAACCTGGAAGACAGCGTTCCAGCGACCGGGAAACTACGCAAAGCGCATGATCAGGCAGCACGCATTCGCACCGCTCGGAAAACGGCGAACAAGGCAGGCCTCCCATTTTTCATAAATGCCAGGACCGATGTCTTCTTGCAAGGACCATCCGAACAACACAATGCCGCTATTGTCTCGGAGGCGGTCGAACGCGCAAAGGCTTATGCGGACGCTGGTGCAGACTGCCTCTTTGTTCCAGGCCTCGCAAACATCGCGCTAATTGAGAAGTTGGTTAAGGCATCACCCCTTCCAATCAACATCATGGTCGACGACGCCCTTTCCATCGGGGCGCTTGCAGATAGCGGTGTAGCGAGAGTGAGTTACGGCGCCAGCCCATACATCAATGCGACGAACGCTCTTGATGAGGCAGCACGGAAGGCGAACGGTTAGTGTCTCGCTTTCGTCACATGCGCTCTGTGCAACAGGGAAACGTGCAACAAAGGTCGCTGATCTGAACTGTCTGGCTTCCATAAATGGAGACAGCCTTTGACCCCAATGGTTCGGAGCGATATTGAAGCCCGGATTGTGACTGACACAAGACTTCTGAAAGCCAGGCCGCATACCTATGGACTTTCTCTCATATACTCCGAGCCCGACCAGAGGCATCGGTCAACAAAAGGAACGCCGTCCATGAACTGTATCAGGCAGCTGGAACTATCCTCACTGATCGAGTCAGGTACCACACGCAGCGGCAATTGGTTAGCGAATCCATTATGCAAGCGAGGGAAACGATGAACAGCGAATTCACTCAACCAGGGGCCGCATCGCCTCTCCCGCAGCGCACACGGAAGTTCAGGATCAAGGTTTGGGTCGGCTGTGCGGTCGCTGCCGTTGTTGTGGCAGGTGCGATCGTCATAGGGCCTCGCCTCTTAGCTCGACCCACCGGTCCTCCTGCAACTGCTCCCGTCCCGGGCGTAGCCGTCAGCGTGCCACTTCAGCGGGACCTCGAGGATAGACTTCAGTTTTTGGGTCAGTTCTCGGCAGTGGAGCACGTTGAATTGCGCGCTCAAGTTGGCGGCATTCTCACCCAAATTGGCTTCAAAGATGGAGATATCGTTCGCAAAGGCGCTTTGTTGTTCGCCATCGACCCGACTCCGTATCAAATCAAGGTGAGCCAGGCCGGGGCGCAGTTGGAGAGTGCGCGTGCGCGCCTTGATCTTGCGACTCGGGAATTGGCGCGAGCCGAAATGCTGAAGCGAACCGACGCTGGCACTACCGAAAACGTTGACCAGCGTGGCACAGAGAAACAGGCAGCTCAAGCCGCGGTAGATGAAGCCGAGGCGCTTGGTCGTGATGCCCAGTTCGACTTGGATCGCTGCCGTATCACGGCTCCTTTCACTGGCCGCATCGGCTCTCACCTCGTTTCGGTCGGCAATCTCATTGCAGGTAGTCGCGCCGGCGGCGGTGCAACGACTTTACTCGCAACGTTGGTCTCGATCGACCCGATCTATTTGAATTTCGATATGAGCGAGGCCGACTACCTGACCTTCTTGCGCGAGCGGCGTAAACAAAAGAGTTCCCTCGCCGATAGAGTCGATGCCTCGCTGAGTGACGAGTCGAGCTTCGGCCACCAGGGGACGCTTAACTTTATTGATAATGTGCTCGATCGCTCGAGTGGCACGATTCATGCACGAGCAACAATGCAGAATCACGATTTTCTGTTGACTCCGGGGGCCTTCGCTCGTGTTCGGTTGGCTCTGTCGGCGCCCACACGGGCCCTTCTAGTTCCAGATGCAGCCGTGCTCACGGACCAGTCAGATCATATCGTTCTGACGATTGGCCCAAACAATGTGGTGACACCAAAGCAAGTCCAAGTGGGCGATCTCCGCTATGGGTTAAGAGTTATTCGCTCCGGACTGTCCCCATCTGACAGGGTAGTCGTTGATGGTATTCCAACGACGGTTCCTGGTTCCGCAGTATCGCCGCACGATGAATCGATCCAAATCGGATCAGACGACGGAAAGAAGTAAGCCATGAAGCTAACTCATTTTTTCATCGAACATCCGCGGTTTGCGATCGTCGTCAACATATTCATCACTCTCTTTGGCTTGGCAGCCATGGTCAGTTTGCCCATAGCCCAATATCCGAACATCGTCCCGCCGACGATCGATATCACAACCTCCTACCCGGGTGCCTCGGCGGAGACGATCGCCCGCACTGTCGCCACGCCGATCGAACAGGCAGTCAACGGCGTCGAGAGTATGGATTACATCACCAGCCAATCAACGGGCGATGGCAGGCTCACGACTACCGTGATCTTCAAGGTCGGCAGCGATCCGAACACGGACCTGATGCTGACGCGCAATCGCGTGCAAGATGTACTGACTCGATTGCCGCAGGAGGTCCAACTCCAGGGCGTAGAGGTGAACAAGACCATCAAGGCCCTGTTGCTTGGCGTTCATGTCTACTCGCCGGATGGATCGCGCAGCGCTGAATATCTTTCGAACTACATGCTGCGCGTCAGAGATCAGATCGCGCGCCTCCCGGGCATTTCTCAATTCTGGGCCCTTGGTGAACGGCAATATGCCATGCGGATCTGGATAGATCCGGACAAGGCGGCTGCCTACAATATCAGCGCCAACGAAATCCTGGGGGTGCTTCGCGCGCAGAATGCACAAGTGTCGGCAGGCGTTTTGAATCAGCCTCCTGTGACGACCGACGCCGCCTACGAGGTCAACGTCGAGGCACTTGGTCGTCTCACCAGGCCTGAGGAGTTCAGCGACATTATCGTTAAGTCGGATGCTCAAGGGCGTGTCACACGCATTCGGGACATTGGCCGTGTTGAGCTCGGTTCAGTCGACTACGGATCCAAAGCGTATGTGGACAAGCAAGTCTCGGCCCCTTGGTGGGTGATTGCCACCCCGGATGCGAATGTGGTCCAGGTGGAGCATGCGGTTTGGAAAAAGATGGCCGAGCTCCGCAAGAGCTTCCCGAGTGGCGTGGACTATAAAGACATCTACGATCCGACGACTTTCGTAAGTCAGTCGATTCACGAGATCGTGGTCACGATCTTCATCGCGATCGCTCTCGTCGTCGGCGTGGTTTATCTGTTCCTCCAGAATTGGCGGGCAACGATTGTCCCAGTGATCGCCATCCCGGTATCTCTTGTCGGCACTTTTACAATCCTGGCAGCCCTCGGAGCGTCGATCAACAATCTGTCGCTATTCGGCCTTGTGCTGGCAGTGGGCATCGTGGTGGACGACGCCATTGTCGTGGTCGAAAATATCGAGCGAAACATGGAGCTTGGCATGTCGCCGCGCGAGGCGGCGCACCAGACGATGGACGAGGTATCCGCGGCGCTGATAGCCATAGCTCTCACCCTTTGTGCGGTGTTCGTCCCAGTCGCTTTCATCTCCGGAATCTCCGGGCTGTTTTTCAGGCAATTTGCGATCACAATCGCCGCTTCTACTGTCATCTCATGTTTCGTCTCTCTCACGCTGAGCCCTGCCCTCTGCGCCATCCTCCTAAAGCCCCACAAACTGGGAGACGCTCCTAAGGGACCGGCTGGCCTGGCCAGTTTCATCAATCCCTTTTTCGATTATTTCAACAGGGCATTCGAGTGGATGTCGTCGAGCTACGGCAAGCTGACCGGCCGCATCGTCAGGGCGACCACTGTCGTACTGGTCGTCTACGCTGGTCTGATCGGCCTTACGACCTTTCAGATGTCACAGATGGCAACTGGATTTATTCCGGACTCCGACATCGGGTACCTTGCCATCATTGTTCAATTGCCTCCCGGCGCTAGCCTCGAGCGTACCGACAAAGTTGTCCGCCAGGTGAATGAGATCGCGCTGGGCATTCCTGGCATTCTGCACACTTCGCCGACCGCGGGGTATGATGTGTCGACTTCTACCGTCGCGCCCAATGTGGGGACGGTGTTTACGTCTCTGCCGTCGCTCTTCGGTTTGCACATGCCGGGCGTGAACGCCGCGACGATGGTAAAAGCGCTCCGAGAAAAGCTGGTGGTCGTAAAAAACGCCAACGTTCTCGTAATCATGCCTCCTACTGTCCAAGGTTTGGGCGCTGCAGGCGGATTCAAGCTGATGCTTGAGGATCGCGCTGGACTTGGTCCTGAGGCGCTAGCCAATGCGGCCAACGAACTAGTCGCAGCAGCCAATAAGGACAAGACCTTTGCAGGTGTCTTCACGCTCTTCAATTCGGGCGCGCCGTCTCTCTTCACCGATATCGACCGCCTGAAAGCTGAGAAGGTCGGCCTTACGCCGAGCGATGTCTTCTCAACCATGCAGCTCTATGTAGGGTCGCAATACGTGAATGACTTCAACTTCATGGGCCGTACCTATCCGGTTTATGTCCAGGGAGACGAACGATTTCGACGGACGTCGGAAGACATTGCGCGCCTCAAGGTGCGCAACACAACTGGCGATATGGTCCCGGTCGGTACGGTCGCGACGTTCATGGATCAGGCCAAGCCGTACCGTGTACCCCGGTACAACCTTTTCCCCGCGGCAGAGGTCATGGGTGCCGCAGCACCCAGCGTGGCATCGGGCACAGCTTTGAAACGCATGGAGGAACTAGCTGATCAGGTCCTCCCGAAGGGCATCGGCTATGAGTGGACTGATCTCGCCCATCAGCAGGAGCAGCAAGGCATTCCGACGGTAGCCATATTTGGTGCTTCCGCCTTGTTCGTCTTCCTCGTCCTCACCGCTCAATATGAGAGCTGGACAATACCACTGGCCATTGTGCTGATCGTGCCCATGTGCTTGCTTGCCGCAGCGACCGGTCTTCACATCCGGAGCATGCCGATCGATATCTTGGCGCAGATTGGGTTCGTAGTGCTCCTCGGGCTTGCGGCCAAGAACGCAATCCTGATTGTGGAGTTCGCAAAGCAGCGACAGGACCATGATGGTGTCGAGGCCAGTGAAGCGGCGGTACATTCTGCAAGGGTACGGCTCCGGCCGATCCTTATGACCTCTTTCGCCTTCATTGCCGGCGTTGCTCCGCTCGCGGTCGCGCAGGGAGCGGGATCGGAAATGCGTCAGTCGCTCGGGACTACCGTGTTCTTCGGGATGCTCGGGGTGACTATCTTTGGCCTTCTGTTCACGCCTGCCTTCTACACCATCGTGCGCAAGTTTGGCAGGAGGAACGTATGAAGCACGCTAATCCTTTGCTCTCTAAAATCGGTTTGAGTGGTTTGTTGCTCACCCTCGCCCTCGCAGGATGCACGGTCGGCCCAAAATATAAGGGGCCGTCGACCACCGCTCTCGCGCCGTTCCACAATCAGATCGATGATGCAGCGAACGATAGTAGCTCAGTCGTGCCACTCGATCGCTGGTGGATAGGATTTAACGATCCGATGCTGGCGACAGTCGTTCAGCGCACCTTGGATCACAATCTGGATCTCGTCGCAGCGCTCGCCAGGGTTAATCAGGCCCGTGCCGCAGCGGCGGGTGCCGGTGCGCAACTCTTGCCGACGGTTGATTTCGGCGCTACTGCGATCGCTGAGCGGCAGAGTCTTCAGGGCAATCTGGGTACGATCGCCAGCCAAGTTCCGACCTATCGCCGCGACATACACGAGTACACACTTGGCCCGGCCGCGAGTTGGGAAATTGACCTCTTTGGCGGATTGCGTCGCGGTGCAGCGGCATCGCGTGCCGAGGCAGAGGCGGCAGAAGCTGATCGAGCCTCAACGCGCGTGACTGTGGCGGCCGAAGCCGCAGACGCATACTTGCAGATTCGCGGCGATCAAGCCAGGCTTGGCGTCGCCCGTGACCAGATCGCGAACGACGACCATCTCTTGCAATTGGTGCGAAATCGTTACGAGGCCGGCGCAGCAACAAAGCGAGAAATCGCCCAGGCGGAAGCGCTCCTGGAGCAGGCTCGCGGAATCGTACCTCTGCTTCGCTTCGCGCTCGAGAAACAGTTAAATCGGCTGGACGTTCTCATGGGTGTCCAACCCGGCACGTACGCGCGTGAACTGGAGAAAGCGGGTGAGATCCCTTCTATCCCGCCTATACCTAACGACCGGCAGCCCACCGATGTGCTCCGTCGCCGACCCGATGTCATCGCAGCAGAGCGACGCCTTGCGGCTTCCAATGAACGAATCGGCGCGGCGATCTCCGGTTACTATCCCAAGGTGTCGCTGGCTGGCGCTCTTGGGCTCGATAGTCTGAACTCTGGACATCTCTTCACTTCCCAGGCCTTTCAGCCCGTAGGCGCGGCCGGCTTGAGTTGGCGACTGTTTGACTTTGGAAAGGTCGACGCGGAGGTAGCGCAAGCTCGGGGCGCCAACGCAGAGTCACTCGCGCTCTATCGCCAATCGGTGCTTCGAGCGGTAGAGGATGTCGAGAATGCTCTGTCGATGCTCGCTCAGACCGAAGCCTATGTAACCGAATTGCAGGCTCAGGTGCAATCGCTTACCAGGGCGCGTGACCTTTCTCAAATGGCGTACCGCGCCGGCTCGATCACCCTTACAGACGTTCTTGATGCGGATCGACAGTTGTTAGTAGCGCAAGATGAACTCGATGCCAATCGTGCAGGCGCAGCAAGGGCGGCAGTGGTTGTCTTCCGGTCATTCGGTGGTGGATGGGACGCGCCCAAATAGACGCGTTACAGGGAGTGCGTCAACAATCCATCCGCCCGAGCGAGGAAGGATTGCGCAGTTATTACGAAACACTCCTTCGTGCAAGTGTGCAAGGGCCTGCACATACGGATGTTGAATCTGGACCTTGCAACACCTCGAGCGGTAGCGTGCTCAGAGATCTTCATAGGTATTCAGAAGGTGCCGCTCGATGTGTCATAGGAAGTGTTCAACCTAAGCAGCAGAGAAAGGTGCGAGACGTTGTGGTCGATGTTTGCGAGGAAGATCCCGAATCGAAGAACCTATCGCATGGATTCCTCGCATCGAAGTTAACGGCCACGGAGACTTCTAGCTCTGCAGCATCTGATGAGGAGTTTGTCAGATTGTTGCAGACCGGATCGAGTTCAGCGTTCGAGAGACTGCACCGTTTGTACTCACGTCGACTTTTCCAACAGATCATCGCTATCACGAGGAATGAAGAAGACGCGGAAGATGCGCTACAGGATACGTTCCTTCAAGCATTTCGCGCTGTTCGTTCCTTCGAAGGGCGTTCACACATCGCCACTTGGTTGACGAGGATTGCAATAAATGCGGCCCTGATGAAAGTTCGCAAACGCAGGTCGCGATCTGAAGTTCCGTTCGAGTGGCCTTCAGAGTCAGAAGAGTATTCGTCGATCCTCAATCTGCGTGATCCGTCACCGAATCCAGAGCAAATCCACGAAGAGCGGCAGCGCCGGAATCAGCTTGCGGACGCTATCGAAAGGCTTGAACCAACATTGCGCTCTACGGTTAGTCTCTGGGTTTCTCGGGATTGCTCGATGGCCGAGGTGGCCAATGTATTGGATGTCTCCCTTTGCACGATCAAGACCAGAGTGTATCGGGCACGAAAAAAGCTCCGTCGTTCTCGACTACGGAAGTTCTGAAATCGCCACATGATATCCGCCGTATAACGGCGCGAGGGACCGAAAAATGAACCGATCAGAGAAGAAACAGACCACAATAGGCGAGATGGACGTTGCCGCGGAAACCGCCAACGAATTTGAGGTGGCCGCTCACCTCCGAGAACATCAGAAGCGTTTCGAATCCTCTCCCGACGGCCAATTCGACTTCATTGTCTGCGGTTCGGGATCCTCAGGTTCCGTGGTTGCGCGAAGGCTGGCGGAGAACAAGGAAGTTCGTGTCCTTCTACTTGAAGCTGGACCCAGCGATGATACTGCCGGTGTGCTCGATCCAGAGCAATGGCCATCTAACCTTGGGAGTAAGCGCGACTGGGTATTTGTTGCCGAGCCCAACCCGCATCTGAACGGACGGACATACCCACTATCAATGGGTAAGACCCTTGGAGGTGGCTCCAGCATCAACGTGATGGTCTGGGCTCAAGGCCACAAGAATGATTGGGAGTTCTTTGCATCTGAGGTCGGCGACGCTGCTTGGAATTATTCCTCGATCCAGACAATCTATCGCAGAATTGAAAACTGGTCGGGAGCGCCGGATACAAGGCGAGGTACCTCAGGTCCGGTTTACGTTCAGCCTTCTCCCAACTTAAGTAGCGTGGCACAAGCAACTCTTTTGTCCGCGGCGACAGCGGGCTTCAAAGTCTTTGACTCACCAAACGGAGAAATGATGGAACACAACGAAGGTACCGCGCGCACCGACACCATCATTCGTTCCGGCAGGCGCCAATCGGTCTTTCGATCCTACGTGCTGCCCTTGATGCACCAGAGCAATTTAACCGTGCTGACAAATGCTTTGGTCCTTCGGGTGGTTTTGGCGGCAAACAGAGCGATCGGCATCGACTTCGTCCAGGGTGGCAAGGTACAGCGAGTTCACGTCGCAAGAGAGGTGATCCTCTCCATGGGCGCCCTCAACACCCCTCGAGTCCTGATGCATTCGGGTATCGGCGACGGGCACGAACTAAATAAAGTTGGTATTACGTTGAGACATCATCTTCCTGCTGTGGGCAAGAACTTTCAGGATCACATTGCCTTTCCTTGTGTATGGGAGTTCACCCAGAAGCCCGATCCAGTCGTGATGCATAGCGAGTGCACCCTCTATGCTCAAAGCGATTCCACTCTTACGGGACCGGACATTCTCCATTGTTCACTCGGATTCCCGGCAACGAGCCAAGAATACGCGAGTTTCCTGCCTGAGTATGGGTGGACAATGTTTGCTGGACTCGCTCAACCCAAAAGCCGGGGTTCCGTGCATCTTGCCTCAAACGATCCGACTGCTTCCGTTTTGATCAATACGAATGCTCTATCGGATCCTGAGGATCTTAAGGCTGCTCGAATCTCGATAGAAATCAGCCGCGAGGTCGGCAATGCTGCCCCTCTGAGATCCTACGTCAAGCGCGAAGTATCTCCAGGAAGCTCTGCAATGTCCGATCTCGACGACTTCATTCGTCGCGCGGCTTCGACCTTCTGGCATCCGAGTGGGACAGCCAGGATGGGAAGGAGTCACACATCTGTCGTAGATGGCGACTTAAAGGTGCATGGGATAGAGGGTCTTCGAATAGCGGATTCCTCGGTGATGCCTCGTATTACAACAGGAAACACGATGGCCCCATGCGTCGTCATCGGCGAAAGAGCCGCAGAAAGTCTGAAACGCGAGCATAACCTTGCAGAGTTGTCCTCGCACGAGACAGTGCTCGGTGCGTAACGTGTAATTCGAGATTGAACCGTTTGACAGTCGGCGGGACATTGGAAGCTCAAATGTCTTGAGCTTTTCACTTTATTCCGTCACTCCCGCAAGACTCTTCACAAACGAAGACTCGCTATCATCACCCTTATGACGTCTCATCAGAAACGCGCTTTGGTCACCGGAGGAGCTGGATTGAGTGGTTCTGTTCGGTGTGATCACGGAACAGATGCTCTCGGCAAAATGCATACAACCAAGCACAGTCCTCAAAGAGGTTCCGTGTATCAGGATCATACTCGACCTTCGGTCGGCTACACGCACTATCGTCCATGCAGTACTGTTACTTCTCCCTAGAAGTTGTTGTCCCGTTACAGTCCTGCGTACCAATCATAACCAAGCTTGGTCCAATAGTCGTCAGGCTTGCTGTTGGTATAGCTAATGAGGCCAATCCGTTTAATCTGTTTGTAGCCGTATCTCAAAGGCATGAGTAGGCGCAACGGTGCGCCATGATATTGCGTCAGTGGTGCGCCCATCATCTCGGTGACGAGCAACGTCTGCGGATGACGGCAGACATGAAGGTCATAACCGGTGTAGTAGTCTCCATCGGGAGTTTCCATGTAGACATATTTGGGCTCTTTATCGTCGACGGGTGCTGGCGGATATGCATCGATAAAGTCCACCATGCGGACACCGGCCCAAAGGACAATCTGACTCCAACCTTCGATGCACTTAAATTGCGTTATGAGTTCATGGCGGGGTAGTTTGAGGATGTCGTTCATCGTAAGGAGCAATCCTGGTGTCCCGACCGGAAGCGTCGAGAGACTCTCACCTGCCTCCTCCTTCCCGCGGGGCATTCTGCCGCTGCGGTCTTCATTCTTCCTCTCTTGCTCGACCATCGACGCGGGTGGCATCTTCTCAGACGTTCGGGCGGAGGGAGGCGGAGTCTTTGTGTCGTGACCCTGGTCTTCCAGCGTCTTTTCGTCTACGTAGGCATACTCCCAAGAGGTAACGTCGCGGCTGTATCGAGGATGGGAGGAAGCGAAAGAGGTACCAACAAGTTGAAGACGATAAGTTGCCGGATCGAGCATCTTCTTCAGGCCATACACTCCGTTGACACGAAGGGTTTCGGCCTTGGATAGGGGGTATGTGGGGGCAAGGGCCTCGTCATGAAAGACAGCCCGCGAAATGGCTGCATTCGTCTCGAATGCTCTTCGGTATCCATCCGGCTGATGTTCGTCAGCAGGCAGGTGATCGAGCCAGTTGTAAAGGCTGTATCCCCCCGCTGCGGCCGCACCAGCCAGGATAAAAGACCGTCGTGTGCGTCTTCGCGATTGCGAGAGAACGACGTCATTGTGCTCGGCGATTGAGGTATCTACCTCTTCGCCTGGAGACTGTGGCTCCATTAGAGAATCTAACATTGGCTCTTTGGCTGCCCCTGACGCATCGACTGGCGAGTCGTCGGGCTCGTTTGTGTCTTCAGCATCTGGAGCCGCAGGTTGAACAGTTTCACTCGCCCCGGACGTCTGTGCGGTCAAGGTTGAAGCGTTATCCGCCTCGTCTGCGCGTGTTTCCGTCTTTAAACCGGAAGTATCACGAGGTATGGCCTCAGTCGTACTTTCCTCGGGTGGCGCCGTACTATCTTGAGGGTTATGCTCATCCGGATCCAATGTCACCAGAGTTTCCTTTCAGCTTCGAGAGAAACGTCGCGTTCGCTCCTGATGTCGTACCCGCTTACCATGCTCCGAAAGTTGTTCCACCCGGCAAGAACAACTTGAACAATGTGAATAACGAAGAATCCCACGAATCCCATCGTGATCCAAAAGTGCTCCCAGCGTGCCATCTCGTAGCCGCCCAGGATCGTAGTAAGCCAATGCAGCTGCGTCGGCTTATAGATGGCAAGGCCGGTGACAAGCATGCCGAGTCCCATTGCAATTACGGACGTATATGCAATACGTTGTGCGCCGTTGTATTTGGTGTGAGACGGCAGCCCTTTACGAAGATGAAGATCTACGAGAGTAACCTGGATAGCGTCACGCAGGCTACGTTTCTGGGGCAGTAGAAACCGCCATTCCCCAGAGATCGCCACAAAGCAAACGTAGGCAATGCCATTAGCCGCGAAAATCCACATGTAAAAGAAGTGATGGCCCAGCCCTTGTGTGACGTGGAACGGAGCACTGATTGCTTTCCAGAACCAATCCGGGAAAAAGCGGACAAGCGTGATCTTTCCAACGCCGATCCGATAGATAGCATGGGGATGCTTATAAGCGTTGTCCGACGCGTTCCAATAAATCAGAAGCCCGCTCCAGATCATAATGCTGAGGATCGGAAAATTGATCCAATGCATCCACCGGATCGCAAGTGGATGTTTACGGTCGAGACGAAGCGGCAAAAGTTGACTTGAAAGCTTTCTCATGACTTGGGGACTTCCCAGGACCGATGCGACGGATCGCTGATATTCGTTAGAGTGCACGTACTGCCGAAAGGTTACAACGAGGATCACAGTATTGACTTAGTTTCAATGTTTCGCTCTTGCGGGCGAGCACACATACCTACTTAGTAAGCGGGCAACTGCCAGTCGATAGTTTCTTGCCTGGTGAGTCAGAACGGTTCAGCTCGACTTTCCTGGCGGGAGGAGACCATAGTTCGCATAAAGGGCGTGGTCATTCACTCCGGAAGGAGGCGCATAAGCTCCCGTTGCAACCGCTAAACGAAGTGGTTCCGAAGGGAAACGGGCAGGTTTTCGAGCAGAGGGCGTATCTCTTTTCTCACGAAACACGTCAGAGCGTCACTTCGTTATAGTGGCGCATATTACGCCCGTGACTTCGAGCATCACGTCAGGATTGAACGCGTCGGCAGTCTATAACTTCCCAAGACCGCTTGCACTTCCGGATTGCGCGAGCGAGCAGGTCGCGCTGGTTGTAGCGAAAGTCGCGGCAGAATCGTGAAGGAACTTCGGTGAAGCATAATATCAGTTTAATATGGCAGGATTTGAACTGAAGCTGGCAGTTTCGCCACCTCGAGCGATTATCGTTCTGCAGACGGTGCTTGTACTTCGCGCATTGTGCGAGGCAGCTGCTAGGCGAGTGATGTAGTTGCAAGGATGTCTCCGGTCATCGTTAAGGCTGTGGGTTCGAAAAAGCCGGATAATCGACGTATCCCTTTGAGCCGCCCGTGTAATACGTAGCGGGATCGCTTGGTGACAGAGCCTGATTCTCGCGAAAACGCGACACGAGATCCGGATTCGAGATGAAATGTCTTGCAAAAGACACAAGATCAACGTTTCCGCGCTCCAAGTGCGCATTTGCAGTGGCAAGGTCAAAACCTCCGTTCCCAATCAGAACCCCTTTGAATATCTCTCGGAAATGGTCGAAAGCGTGCTCCCTTAGCATCTCGATCGGATTGCCATTCGTGTCGAATCCCCGTCTGAGATGTAAATAGGCCGGCGCAAACCCGGACAGCCATTGCAAGATATGCTCCATTGCCGCGTAGGTCCCTACACCCGAAATCGTGGGGCTCAACTTTATACCAATCCGGTGATGCTCCCAAACAGTGCCGACTGCAATCAGAACTTGCAGAACAATCCTTGCACGGTTTTCTGGACTGCCACCGTATTCATCCTGTCGGTGGTTAGTGGAAGGATTCAAAAACTGCGGGATCAGATAGACATTCCCGCCGTGAACTTCGACACCATCGAAGCCTGCGCTTTTTGCGTTGGCGGCGGCGATTCTGTAATCGTCAACGATGGACTGGATCTCAGCGATGGTCAGTGCGCGAGGTTCGACCGTATCCACATAACCACTCTCGGCCATCACCTTCTGCCGTGGATTTACGGCCGAGGGCGCTACGGGCACATCGCCGTCCAGGAGCAAAGGATGAGTTACAGAACCGCTGTGTGAGAGCTGCGCAAAGATTCGTCCTCCGGCAGAGTGAACAGCTTCCGTGATGCCTCGCCAGCTCGCCATCTGCTCGTTCGTGTAGATCCCGGGAACGTTGATTCCTCCTACTGCCGTTCGGCTGATGTAGATGCCGCCCGTGATAATGAGACCGGCAGTGGCGCGTTGGACGTAGTACTCCGCTTCGATCGTGGCAGGGATCCCATGCGTGCTCCGAGCGCGTGTCATTGGCGACATCACAATCCGGTTAGGAAGAAGCAGCGGTCCCAATTGAAAAGGAGTTAACAGGGTGGCGGTGGAGGGATGAGACGTTGTACTTCGCACTTCATCTAGCTCAAGACTCATTCGTGTTCATCTCCATCGTCCGTAGACGGGAATTGTATCGAAGCGAGGTCGGCTGATTCGCCATCGGGACGACAGACACCATCAGTTACCAAGACTTCTTCGTTAGAGTGTCACCGCGTCGTATGGTTTCGAGATTTCGCAACATTACTCAGATGCCATGCGTTCACCCCGAGTGCCAGGACTCCGTCAGATGACTCTATCAGGGTTGCCGTGTGATGAAGCCTGTGATCGATGTGCATGCGTTTCTTCATCACGCAAGTTGTGTGGCAGGATTCGCACTATATTTGGCACCTTTACGAGATTGTTCAGTTTCATACTCTAGTTGGGTAGGGTAGTTGTCCCAGCATGGGAAAAACATGCAGAACAATTGATTTGTTGGACACCGAAAGCATGAACTCAATTGAAGTCGTGAAGTCTTTTTACAAAATCTTAGCTTCGGATGGGCTCGCTGCGCTGGAGTTGCTTGAAGCATCAGCTCAATGGACAGAGATGTTCCCGGGCTACGCCGGCACCTCGATTGGGCCCGAGGCCATTCGTCAAAATCTATTTGAGCCGCTCGGTCGAGACTGGGACACGTTTGCCGTGACACCGGACTCCTTTGTGACGGATGGCTCCGTTGTCGTTGCCTTTGGAACATACACAGGCACCTACAAAGCCACCGCGAAATCTCTGAGTGCTCCTTTCGTACATAGATGGGAAGTTATCGACGGAAGGGTGACGAGGTTTCGGCAGTACACGGACACGGCTTTGATAGGGAAAGCCCTGACTTAACGCACATTAATCACATTTGTGAGTGGTATGAAGTTCCAGGACTTGCAGGGCGTGTGGTCACACGTTCTCTCATACGCGCCTGAAACTAAACCGTCACATCCATTGATGAAAGGAATGTCCGCAATGAACGCCACCCCGCATCGACAATTATTCACCCCGCTGACATTAGGCCCCATGCGGCTGAAACATCGCGTGATCATGGCTCCGCTCACGCGATCACGATCCGTCCAGCCGACCAATGTTCCGAGCGATTTGATGTTGGAATACTACACACAACGAGCATCGGATGGCGGGTTCATCATTTCGGAAGCCAACCAGCTTAGTATTGTGAGTCGCGGGTGGCACGGCGCGCCCGGCCTTTACTCGGATGCGCAGGTCGAGGGATGGAAGAAGATCGTCGACGCTGTTCATGAGAAAGGCGGGCATATGTTCGCTCAGCTCTGGCACCCAGGACGCTTTTCTCACACGGAGCTGACCGGAGGGCCGGCCCCTGTTTCGGCTTCGGTAGATCCGTCTTACTGGCAAGATACATCCCGCCTGATCTCTACGGCCCATGGATGGCTGCTGCCCTCCCCACATAGAGCCCTTGAAGTTGCCGAGATCGCCGGCATCGTCGAGCTGTATGCTAAAGCTGTCGGACGTGCTAAAGCCGCGGGCTTCGATGGTGTTGAGGTTCACGCAGGAAATGGCTATCTACTCGACCAATTCCTGCAGGATAGCAGTAACAAGCGAGACGATGAATACGGCGGGCCCATCGAAAACCGCACTCGCTTTCTCTTCGAAGTGGTCGAGGCAATGACCTCTGCATGGGAAGGCAATCGCATCGCGGTAAGGATTACGCCCGGTGGTACGTTCAATGCAATGTCAGATAGCGACCCGAAGGCATTATCCTCTCATGTTGCAGAGGGTTTGAATCAATTTGGGCTCGCTTATCTCCACATCATCGAGCCACGCGTGAGTGGCTATTTTGTCGCCAAAGAGGGACTGGCTCCTGTGGCCTCAGAGCGACTGCGACAAGTCTTCAAAGGAACGATCGTTGCAAATGGAGGATTTGAGCCAGATTCTGCCGAAGCAGCCATTGCGACGGGTGTTGTTGACGCGGTTGCTTTTGGTCGGTATTTCATCTCAAACCCCGATCTCCCGAGGCGAATTCAGGAAGGATTCCCTCTAGCGAAATATGATCACGACACGTTCTATACCTTTGACGCACGGGGTTACACCGATTACCTGCCTTATAACGAACTAGTTGCGGTTTGAGCTGGATGACTGTCCAGGAACTAAAGCGTACGTGCGGGAGACGGATAGAACATCTCCCGCTATCTCTTCAGCAGGTACCAGCGTTAAGCATCCCTGTCTGCCGTGAGTCTTTGTCCGACACACTTGCGAACAGGAACGTCCGATTTGGACAACCAATAGGAGGAGAAAGACATGTCAAAGGCCATTTTGGTTACAGGCGCATCAAGCGGTTTCGGCCGTCTCACAGCAGAGAAATTGGCTGGTTCAGGACACAAAGTATTTGCGGGCTTCCGCTCCGTCGACGGGGCAAAAAAGCAGGTTGCGGACGAACTGGCAAGCAAGAATATAAAGGTCCTCCAGTTGGACGTCATCGATCAAGCGAGTGTTGATCGCGCAGTGTCGCAGCTCTTGAGCGATTCGGGTGGGCAACTTGATGTGGTGATTAACAACGCGGGCATGGCCTCCGCCGGAATCTCTGAAACATTCACGCCTGAGCAGGTGCGGGAATTGTTCGAGGTCAACGTTTTCGGCGTCCAGCGAGTCCTTCGCGCGACCTTGCCCACACTCCGAGCGCAGCATTCCGGCCTTATAATCAATGTGGGCTCGATCCTGGGTCGAGTGACCCTGCCGTTCTTCGGTCTTTACGGCGCCTCGAAGATGGCAATTGAGGCACTGACCGACAGCTATCGCTACGAACTGTCTCAACTGGGTGTAGATGTTGTCCTGGTCCAGCCGAGCGCACACCCGACGAATATGTACGCCGCGGCGCAGCAGCCTGCAGATGCAGGACGTGCTGCCGCTTACGGGGAGGTCGCGGAGATTCCTGGGAAGATTCTGCAAACCTTCGTTGGCTTGTTCCAGGGCGCAAATGCTCCGAATCCGCAAGACGTCGCGAACGCGATCCATACGATAGTGAACGTCGGAGCCGGCCAACGCCCTGAACGTGTCGTCGTAGGTCCTCCATTTGGCACTGACGCTGTGAACGAAGCTGTTGCTCCGATCCAGCGCGGCGTCATCGATAGCCTGGGTCTGGGATTTGTGGGAGATCTTAAGGTTCAGTATTCTAATAGAGAGTCATGAACGCATCGCTGTTTGAATTGGGATCGCCGGCACCGCTTTCCAAGGATATCCTCGGTGCCGGCACTGCGTTTCTAGCTGGCTTTGCGCTTGATACTCAGGACGAATTGCTTCTTTCCCTCAAGTGCATTGCCGAACGATCACCGTTCCGCAATATGGTGACGCCTGGCGGATACCGTATGTCGGTAGCCATGACCAACTGTGGCCCACTTGGGTGGGTCACAGATCGCTCCGGCTATCGATATGACGCGATCGATCCAGAAATGAATCGACCGTGGCCAATGATGCCTCTCCCCTTTCGAGAGTTAGCCGTAGCGGCAGGGGAAGAAGCTGGTTTCTCAAATTTCGTCCCTGATGCGTGTCTTATCAACCGGTACGAACCGGGCGCGAGATTGTCGCTGCATCAAGACAAGAATGAGCACGATCTTACTCAGCCAGTTGTCTCCGTCTCATTAGGGCTGCCCGCGACGTTCCTTTTCGGTGGGTTGGAGCGCGCGGAAAGAACTCAACGCATCCAGATCGTACATGGAGATGTAATCGTCTGGGGAGGTCCTGCGAGATTGCGTTACCACGGCATCGTTCCGTTGCCAGACGGAGAACATTTGAGGACCGGGCGTGTACGCTACAATCTCACATTTCGGAAAGCAGGATGAACAGGCTAAATCTCCGTCATGGACTTGCCTGAGAAAGATCGAATCCGCCGGAGGCAAGGTCACTGGTTCCGTCAGCAACAAAACCGATTACGTCGCAGCAGGAGAAGAAGCAGGCAGCAACTCGAAAAGGCTCAGCAACTCAGTGTGAAAATCCTTGATGAACCTGGACTGCTGAATCTTCTCGCCTGCTCCTAAGCGCCCGTACTCCTTCGGTTTCACATTTTGGTCGCCGACCCGGACATTACACGCGTTTTGGGGTAACTTCCGGGTTTGCGGTGATGGAACCCCCGAATTCGCCTCCCAGCCGTTCGATTCGCGCCTCGGCGATTTAGCGTGAAGCCAGAATTCCTCCCGGCTAACATGGGCGTTCATCGGGACTAATCCGCGTCGCCTCCAGCGATGGGTCAACGTGCGCTTTGGACTGAAACCTCACGCAGTATTTCTTATTGGCGGCAATGCTGCGCTATCATTTTCATCGATTGACACTGCTTACCAGGCGATCCAATCCGGCGTTCCCGGAGCACTGGATTACCGCTAGGCCAAGGAGATCAACTTGTCGGTGCAAAAACAAATCAGCGAGTACATTGCCGCTCAACCGGAGCCCAAATATAGCGAAATGCAAGAGCTACATGGCATGATTTTGACGTTGATGCCAGCTTGCAAGTTGTGGTTCTTAGATGGGAAAGACGAGAAGGGAAAAAGTGTTTCCAACCCAAACATTGGATACGGAACCCAAACCATGGAATATGCCAATGGAAAAACCAGGGAGTTCTATCAAATCGGGGTCAGTGCCAATACAACAGGCATTTCCGTCTACATTATGGGATTAGAGGATAAGAAGTATCTGGCCCAGACATTTGGGCGGGATCTCGGCAAAGCAAGCGTGACAGGGTACTGCATCAAATTCAAAACACTAGCAGACATAAAAGTCGATGTTCTCAAAGCAGCAATACAGTATGGGATTGCGCAGACAAGCATTCAACATTGATGCAACCTAGGTCAACGCACTGCCGAATTGGCAATCGATGTACATCTACCGGTCTCAGTCCGGGGGCCCACCATCACAGACTCGTCAACGTCGAGGTTCGGATTAGTACCGAGATGTCGGCCAGTGTTCGCCGATCTTCCTGGTCATGATCTTGGGTTGACGAGAACCGCCTGAGGCACGTTTCCAGCTCAGATTCCATACCGTCTTGTGAGTTCCGGGAGGATGGTCGCCTACCCGTCTGTGTCGCCTACCCGTCTGTTACTCATCGGTAAACAGGTGTCGCGCTGTACCTAACCTGTAGATAAACGCGATTTGCTGTACTTAACCTGTAGACTTGGCGCCCTCAACACTGCACTGATCTTGTAGACAACCTATGCGATTCGGAAGCGCTGAGAACCGACAACTTCCGGTGGAAGGCGATGCGGGCAAGTGATTGACTACCCAGTGACGAGTCCTGCCCGTTTTCCTAAGATGGTAACCCGTTCGTGCGGGGACTTTCGCGATCCGAACGACTCAAAGACGACTGCGTCTACAGGTTAAGTGCAGGAAAATCTGCGTAATAATGTCCACAGGTTTAGTGCAGCAGTCTACAAGTTAAATGCAGTGTCTACAGGTTTAGTGCAG
>Ga0209006_10001048_pt1 | contig 25404 bp, 19 predicted proteins | sample JacPin_JW_Ref_O2_FD_188567 | JGI IMG/M metagenome (GOLD analysis project Ga0209006, IMG submission 188567) | Forest soil microbial communities from Algoma, Ontario, Canada - Jack Pine, Ontario site 1_JW_Ref_O2 (SPAdes) (version 2) | ecosystem: Environmental > Terrestrial > Soil > Boreal... | reverse complement strand
TTTCACGTTTCCGGTTTGCATGGAAAGCATGCCCAGGCTATCGATCGCCAGCGCGAGATCTGGCTTGGAGACCGGGGCCAGGGTCAGTAATCGCATGGCGTGCTCAAGGGCTTGTTCGGATCGGTGATACATACCTGCGTCCTGGTACAGCGTTCCGAGATGTAACCATATACGTCCAGCCTGCAATCCTGTCATATCGGGGGTCTTTGCCTGGAGCGAAGAGGCCTCGTAAGTCGCGATTTCTTTTCGCAGGTCTTCTTTTGTGAGCAGTTGCGCGTTAAGTAGCCTGCATGTCCCCAACAGCAGCGCAGCAACAATCAACTGGAATTTCAATCGGATCGGCATTGCCATCGAACCTCCTCCTTACCGGCGATACATGTTGATTGTCAACATATACACCTCTTTAATGTTGAATGTCTACATGAGGGCAGGCGCGGATCTCCATCGACGAAGAAACCGATGTTCGGAATTGGACAGCGGAGGGCAGGGATATACTCGACGCCATGCAACCGCGTCGCCGGCAAGGATTGTTCGCGGGCCTGATCAAGCTTCTTCTTCTGGGCGTGGCCGTGGTGTATGAATTGCCGCTCTTACGGCTCCCTGGGCTTTTCACATTGGTGGACGATCAACACCGCTGTTGTACTGGTCGGGCGCCGGCAAGCTGGTCACGAGCGGTGGAACCTATCCGATCTTCGTGTATTTCTATCCGTCTTCTCACTCTTCTCGTCTTCGTCTGGATGGCCTGCGTGCCACGGGAGGAATGAAGGGGGGAGGATCGCTTTGTATCGCGCCGGGCGTTCTGCAGCCCCTCGACCTGTCAGGTACGATCTACAACGGCTGGAGCACGACCGAGGACAGTTTGATCACGTTTCGCCTGCTCGAGCCAAAGCCGATTGATGTTGGCCAGGGACAGGGATATTTCGACCTCTACGGGCGCTTCCACGGGCCGCAATTGGTGATGGATGCCCGCGCGGGATACGCGGGGAAATTTCGTTCCGGTCTGAAGCTCGACCACGCCTCGGTGAGTCTCGCCTGGAGCGGCTATTCTGACTTCAAGAGTGCATGCCGGCAGGGTTCGGCACACCCATAACGCCAAAGCAGGCCCATGGGCCTGCGATTAAGTCCACATCACAGTGGCAATAGAATTTTCCTTCATGGGAACCGTGGCCGACCTGAGTCCCTGGTTGACCTGAATTGTTCTCGCACTTCCGGTGTTGGTCAGAATGAGCACCTTCTCTCCTCCCGGGTTCTCCACTGCGACGTGACTCAGGCCGGGGGCTTCACTTTGGCTCTCGATGCGCCGGGCTCCGCGCTTGATCGAGCGGGAAAAATGCGCCAGTGCCCAATACTGGCCGCTGCGAATCACTTCCTGGGTGTGCGCGTTGATGATCACGATGCCTCCACAGGGGTAGGGCCCGATGTTGGGTTTGCCGTGCTCGTCGGTGGCCACGTTCCAGGCTACGGCCGCCCGGCACCCATTGTTCAAAACGTCGCTATAGGTTCCGCTCCACTTGGTCCAGTCGTCCTTGTAGTGGGGGTCGTTGTAGTCCGTGCTGCCCTCTGTGAAATACATCTCGACCTCGGGATGAGCGGCTACTACTTTGCTCATCATGCTGGGCACTCCTACATAGCCATGCCAGGCAACAGAGTTTACGTATCTTCTAAAGTCAGGATTGTCGAGCTCAGAAATCACCCGTCCCCAGTAAACGTAATTGTGATCCAGGATCCATATTTTCGTCGTGGTGCCTGTCTTTTCAAACAGAGGTCCAATGTGGTCGGTGATGAACTCCGTCTCGCACTCCTGCGACCAGGTGCAGGCCGGCATTTGGCCATGTTGATCGGTATCGATTTCGTTCTGTGTCGTGACGGCCCGGATGGGCACACCTTCGGCCGCATAAGCCAGGATGAACTTCAACATGTACTGCGCATAGGAGGAGAGATATTGCCGGCTCATGGAGCCGCCCAGCATCGATTTATTCCACTTCATCCATCCCGGCGGGCTCCACGGTGAGGAAAAATAAAACACGTCGGGATTCATCTCCCGCACCCGGCGCAGCACGGGGAGAATGTAGGCGCGGTCGTGATCGATAGAAAAGCGCTTCAACTCCGGATCGGCTTCCCCTTCGTCATAGCTATAAACTTCAGCCGCAGAGTCGGCGGCGCCGATACAAGTCCGATTCACGCTCAGGTTCATTGCCGAAGGATGGAACAGATCGTGCAGAAATTCTTCTCTTTTTTCTGAAGCCAGCTGGCTGATCTGAAAACAGGCCGCATCCGAAAAGCAGCCGCCAAAGCCCAGGATCTCTTGAAACTTGTTGTCGGGAACCAGGCGGACTGAGTCCACCGCCGGGGTTTCGGAAGCAGCCTGCCAGCGAACCGTGTCTCCGGCGCTGAAACGATCTCGATCATTGGTGAACCAAACGGAGATATCCGATTGCGGCGCAGGAGTGTTGGGTAGTTGCTCAGCGGCGAACGCCGCGGTATGCAGCGATCCTGCCGCGAATGCGGTCCGCTTGATGAATTCCCGTCGCGTACTGGTCATCTGAGATAACCTCCTCGAGTAGGTTTGCATTTGGGAAGCTGCTTCGTTAGCAAGCGAAGTTCCATAAGCGATTAGATAAAGAGAGCAATCATAGCAAAAGACACTCCAGGGAATTCACCAGGGCGAAGAGCGGACGAAATTCCAGAGAAAATAACTTGACATATCGAAGCCTTCGGCAAAACAATAAACGTATATTCTGAACTAAGCGGTTAGCAGAAATAAATCAGTGACCCGGCCCCGGTAAATTTGGAGGACCTGTGAATTGGTATCTGAGAGAAATAAGGGCGTCGCTTTCCGTAATCTTCACGATTCTGATTCTCGCTGTTGGAGCCGCCACAGCCCATGCCGGCGTAACGGCCACCATCTCCGGGCTGGTGCGCGATCCCAGCGGCGCCGTCGTCCCTGAAGCGCAGGTCATCGCCAGAAACCGCCAGACCGGTACCGCGATGAACACGGTTACAGACGCGCAGGGCTTTTACTCCCTCCAGGGCCTGCCCGTTGACACCTATGACGTCGAAATCAACAAAGCGGGCTTCAAAAGATTCGTCCAGTCGGGCCTGGTGCTTTCCGTCAATGACGTTTTGAAGGTGGACGCCGTTCTCCAACTGGGGAGTGCTGAAGAAAAAGTCACTGTCTCCGCCGACGCCTTGCATGTGGAAACCACCAGTAGCCAAATGGGAGAAGTCATCAGCGGAGACACTATGACCGCCGTCCCCCTGGTTTCCCGCAGCTACACAGACCTCTTGGCTCTCCAGCCCGGCGTCGCGCCCACGTCGTCCGGCCTTGCCGGTGGGCAGGGAGGCAACTTCAGCGCTACCGGGTTTACCATCACCCCCATCTCCGGCAGCCTCAATGCCGGCAATCAATCCGTGAATGGTCAACGCGAGTCGTCGAACGGTTTCCTGCTGAATGGAACCACCGTGCAGGAATTTGCCTTCTCCGGCACCGGGATTATCCCCAACCTCGACTCCATCGAAGAGTTCCGCATTCTCACCAACAACTTCGATGCTGAGTATGGAAACTATGCCGGGGGACAGATCAACGTCATCACCAAGGCCGGCACGAACCGATTTCATGGCAGCGTATTCGAGTTCCTGCGCAACACCGACTTCGATGCCAAAAACTACTTTGCCACTACCCGCGATGATCACAAAGAGAACCAGTTCGGAGGCACGATTGGCGGCCCGATCAAGCGGGACAAGGTCTTTTTCTTCGGCGACTACCAGGGAGACCGCATCATCATTGGGCAGAGCGCGCTGGGCAGAATTCCTGTGCCCTCCGATGCGGAGCGGGCGGGTGATTTCTCCGATCCTGCCCTCGGACTGGCGGGCAGCGTAAAGGGTCCCTACTGGGCGCAACAGCTGTCAAGCAGCCTTGGCTATTCCGTTACCCAGGGAGAGCCTTATTTTTTTGCTGGTTGTAACAAAAGCAATTGCGTCTTTCCTGGCGCGCAGATACCCGACAGCGTGATCACCGTGCCTTCGAAGAATTTGTTGGCCTATGTTCCCCCAGCCAACACCACTGTCAGTGGAAACACTTACTTCACCCCGGGAAACGCCCCGCAACGCCTCACGGACGACAAGACGGGCGGACGGATTGACTTCAATACCCGCATCGGGCTCCTTACCGGCTACTACTTCTTCGATCAGTATGACCAGAACATTCCCAACGCGCTGCTGCCCGGCTTTGGCAGCGAAAATACCGGCCGGTCGCAGGTCGTGGACATCGCAAACACCAAGACGCTGAGCGCAGGGTCCATCAATGAAGCCCGCTTCGGTTACACCCGGTTAAAGTATGAGCTTCATGCTCCCTCCGGAGGCGAGGGCGTCACCCCCGGAACTCTGGGCTTTGCGTATGGTCCCAACACTCTGGGGATCTCACCGTCCGTACCGCAATACGCCCATGTACCTAACCAGAATTTCAATTCATTTTCCTTCGGAGCGTCGGGAGCAGCGCTGGGCATCACGGAAAACACTGCCCAGGTGATCGATAATTTCAGCAAGATCATCCACACCCACACCCTCACCTTTGGAGGACAGTTCCGTTACAACCAGTTGGTCGAATACAACCTGGGTTCCAATGGCACTTTTAACTTCGATGGCAGCGAGACCGGCGTGGATTTTGCTGACTTCCTCATCGGTGCGCCCACGGCCTATTCTCAGGGGCAGGGATATCCTTCGTACGGACGTTCCCGCTATATCGGGCTGTTCGCGCAGGACAGCTGGCGTGCCCGGCAGAACCTCACCCTGAATTACGGCTTGCGCTGGGATGTAAGCAGGCCGTGGTCAGAGTTGCATAACGAGATTGAAACCCTGGTGCCTGGTCTGCAGTCGCAGGTGTTTCCCGGCTCACCAGTGGGCTGGGTATTTCCCGGTGATCCGGGAGTACCGACCACGCTCGCGCCCACCCGCTACAACAATTTCGCTCCCCGCATCGGGCTCGCGTATTCGCCGTCGGTCGAAAGCGGGTTTATGAGAAAGGTGTTGGGAGAGCCAGGCAGAAGCAGTGTACGTGCGGCCTTCGGCAAGTTCTTCAGCACCTTCGAAGGAGCCACCAACTTCAACGAAATCGGCGACGCGCCTTTCGGCAATTACTACGGCAGCCCAGTCCCACCGGAGTATGTCACGCCCTTTGTGGATCGCGGCACCGGCAATGTTGAGGGCCAGAGATTTCCAGTGCCTCCACCGCCGGCTAACTCCTCGCCCAGTCATCCGGACACTTCCATCAACTGGGCAAACTTCATTCCCATCGGGACTTCTCCTGCGTTCTATTACAAGAACGCGTTGCCTTATGCCGAGGAGTACGAGCTGTCTCTGCAGCGGCAAGTCGGCTCGTCGGTGCTGGTTTCGCTCAGTTATGTGGGCTCGCAGGGGCATCACCTTCTCTCGTCGCTCGAGGCCAATCCGGGCGACCCCGCGGCTTGCCTTAGCGTGAGCCAGGCCAACCAGGTCGCACCCGGCACCTCGACTTGCGGGCCAAACGGAGAAAACGGTGTGTACACCACGGCTTCAGGCGCCACGATCAACGGTACTCGCGGGCCGTTTGGCGAGAACTTCACAAGCGAAGGCTACTTCATCACCATCGGCAATTCGAATTACAACTCCTTCCAGGCAAGTGTGCGTCAGCGCATCAATCATCTTTCTTATCTGGCTGGCTATACTTACTCAAAATCGCTGGACAATGCTTCCGGTTACGGCGAACAGATCAATCTGGAAAATCCCGGCCAGTATTCGCTCTCTTCCTTTAATGCTGCTCATAACTTTGTCGTGAGCTATGACTACGAATTACCCGTTTACCTCATCCCCGGCCCATCGAGGTTGGTGAAGGGGTGGAAGCTCAGTGGCATCACCCACTTCGCGACTGGTAATCCGGTTACGTTATTTGAGGTAGATGATCGCTCGCTGTTGGGGACCGCCGGCGCGGGCGCCATTTCCATCCCCATTGACAGGCCAAATTTCGCCCAGGGTCCGTTGGCCAAAACCGATCCCCGCAAAGGATTGCCCTACTTCAACACCGCCCTCTTTTCTCCGGAGCATCTCGGTCAGATTGGAACGGCGAACCGGCGATTCTTCGCCGCTCCCGGCCTCAATAATTGGGATGCTGCTCTGTTGAAAGACACGGCCATCAAGGAAGGAATGAACCTGGAGTTTCGGGCTGAGGCATTTAACACCTTCAATCATGCCCAGTTTGGGCAGCCGGACGGAAACGTCAATGACAATACGTTCGGCATTATCAACACGGCCAACTCGCCTCGCATCATGCAGCTCTCGCTCAAGTTTTTGTTCTAAAGGCGCTTTCGGGGGTGCCCGCCCCTGCATGATGCGGTCTATCTGCAATATGCCCGTACGTCTCAGCCCCGGACTTTCAGTCCGGGGCTTGGTTTTTAGAACCTGCGAGAACGCTCAGCTATAAAATTCGGCGCTGTTGAGTGCAACTTCCTTGTAGCCCCCAAACAGGTTTGAGGGGACGTCCGCGGAATCCACATCTGCCAAAACCAGGCAGATATGGGCACCCGGCGATTGGTGACGGGATAAGAGCCCAAGCCTGGCGACATGATACCTATCCCGTTTCTTCCTTTCATGTGCAATAGTCATCATGTCGGCCGTTGTCTCGGCCGGGAGGGTAAGCACGAAATGCAGTTCATTCTTGGAGTCATATTTTTCGTAGTCGTTATCGGAGCGCTTGACGCAGGTCTACCATGGCCGCGTTGTGGATCGAGGGGCTCCGGGCAATGATCGCGGGACACTTCGGCTTTGCCGCTTTTGCCAAGTCACGTGAACCGCGTGTCCCCCTTTGGTCCCTGATGTTGGCAACCGTGTGGCTGGATATCGTATTCGTCCCATTGTTTCTGATGAAAAGTGAGACGATGGAGCCCGTTCCCGGCCTTCCAGGTGGGTATGGGCAAAACATCATCCATGCCGATTACACACATTCCCTGGTGGGCGCCCTGGTGCTTTCCTTGATACTTGGTCTGTTCTTTGTTTCGCGATGGGGCAGGCGCTGTGCCATCGTGCTGGCGTTCGTCTCTTTTTCTCATTGGCTGATTGATCTGGTCGTCCACCGTCACGACATGCCTTTGCTGCCCGGTAATGTTGGCAATCTTCCCAAGCTTGGATTCGGTTTGTGGCAGTTCAGGACAGGCTCAATGTTGGCGGAACTTTTTCTGGTGGTCCTGGGGGCGTGGTGCTACTGGGGGGCGGCAAGGGTTGTAACTGCCGAGGCACAAAGAGGCCGCACCCGCGCGTTGATCACTGCGCTACTCATTTTGCTTTGTGGCGTGACCGTGCTCATCCTGGACGTTACCGGATGATTCTGGTCAAGCATGCTGCTTCACTCACCACGAAGTGCCAGCATGGGATTCGTTCGGGAAGCTCGCCTGGCCGGTAGTGCCGAGGCTGCCAGAGCCAGCAGCAGCATGGCTAGGGCTGCAAGCGTAAGCACCACGGGATCGAATGGGCTGACGGCAAACAGGAAAGTCCGCAGCAGGCGGGATGCGGCGGTAGCGCCCAACAGGCCGAAGACGCATCCAACCGCCGCCAGTTTTACACCCGAAGTGAGGATGAGCGCGCGAACTCCCGAACGCTGACAGCCGAGTGCCATGCGGAGAGCCATTTCCTGTTCGCGCAAGGCGACGGTGAAGGCAATAATGCTGTAGATGCCGAGAGCGCTGAGCAGCACAGCGACCAGGGCAAAACACGAGATCAGAACTGTGTTGAAGCGGCGCGGCGCCTCACTGCCCTCAATGGCATGCTCCATGGTTTGTATATGGTAGAGCGGCAATTGCGGATCGATCCGGTGCACAGCCGCAAGCAGGGCATTCTCCATCTGCTCAGGTCCCATGCGGGTCCGGAGCAGGATGTTACCGTAGTTGGCATTTACTTCTCCGGCGGTGGCGAAGACTCCCTCGGAGATAGCGGTTTGTGTGACTGGCTGATAGAACTGGTCCACTGTTTTTTCGTCGGGCGATCCCATTTTCACGCTGTCTACTTCGCCGACCACGGTCATCCAGGGCGTGGCCGTCTCGGGCATACCACGCCGGAATCGCTTGCCAATGGGATCCTGACCGGGCCAATAGAGCTCGGCCATGTTGCGGTTCACGAGGGCAACCAATTGCGAGCCGGCATTATCTGCCTCGGTGAAGGTTCGCCCACGCAGTAGACGGATGCCCAGGGCCTGGATGGGATCGCCACTCAGCAGCGAACCGGTGGCCATGTTCAGGGCTGCTCCTTTGGGCGGTACGTAGCCATCGAGGGTAATGGCGAGGCCTTCGTAGTTGCCGGTGGAAGGCAGGATTGAGGTGATGCCAACGGCTTCTACCCCTGACAGCTGGCGCAAGTCGAGCATTAGTTGCCTAACGAACGCGTCGGCACTTGCCTGGGTCGGATATTGATAGCCGGGCAAACTGTAGACGGCAGTGAGCGTATGGTCGGGACGGAAACCTGTGTCGACGGCACGCATCTTTTCAAAACTACGCAGGAGCAAACCTGAGACGGTGAGCAGCACCAGGGCGATAGCGATCTCTGCGGTGACCAGGACGGAACGTAGCCGCGCATGGCCGCTGCCCGTGGTGCCGGTGCGACCGCTCTCTTTCAGGGTCCCGTTGACGCTGGTGTGGATGGCGGCAAAGGCGGGCGCAAGGCCGCAGACGACGCCGGTGAGCAGTGTTAATCCCAGAGCAAAGGTCATCACGGGCCAGTTGAGACCAATCTCATGGATGCGTGGGAGCGTCTCGGGCAACAGGCTTACCCCCAGGCGCAGTGCGGCTCCTGTTAAGGCTAAACCTACGAGACCGCCGGCGAGCGAGAGCACCATGCTTTCTACGAGGGCCTGCCGGAGCAAGGTCGCGGCACGCGCACCGAGGGCAAGGCGAACGGCGATTTCTCTGCGCCTGCGGATGGAGCGTACCAGCAGCAGGCCGGCAAGGTTAGCGCAGGCGATGAGCAGGATGACAACCACGGCAAAGAATAGAGTACGTACGAGGGGCCGTGCTTGTTCGACCGTGTCCTCGTGGAGCGGCTTGACGGCTGCATGAATGCGGAGGCTCCGCATGTAGGCCGGATAGTCGCGCACGGTTGCCCGGGCAACTCGCTCAGCATCGCTCTGTGCCTGCTCCGGCGTGATGCCTGTCTTAAGGCGGCCTACCATGCGAAAGTTCCACGAGGCGGCCTGGCCGGCGAGGAATTCTTCTGGCTGCAGGCGTAAGGGAACCCATAATTGGGCGCGGTCCACGTGGCCGGGCAAGAGAGGGAACTCGAAATCGCGCGGCATGACGCCAATGATGACGTAGGGTTTGCGATCGAGAAGAATGGTGGTCCCGAGGACCCCGGCACTGCCTTGGTAACGGCTCTGCCACAAACTGTAACTGAGCACGACGACTGGTTGCTGGTGCTCGTCTTCGTCCTGGGTGAAGATGCGACCGAGGAGCGGCGCGACCTGCAGCGCGGGAAAGACATCGCCGCTCATCCTTACTGCATGAACTGCTTCGGGAACGCCTGTGGTGGCCAGGTCATAGCTTTTTTGCTGATAGCCGCCGAGGTGGGAAAAGCTGTGGGTGTCGCGCATGTAGTTGCGGACATCGACGGCGGTGGCTCTAGGCTGCTCGCACATCAGGCAATTGGAGCCTTCGAGGGTGTCTCCCAGAATCACCAGGCGGTCTGGGCCGGGGAAGGGAAGCGGGCGGAGAAGAACGCCGGCGACGATGGAAAATATAGCAGTGGTGGCTCCGATGCCAAGGGCTAGCATCAGGATGGCGGTGATGGCGAATCCTGGCGACTTGCGCAGTTGGCGCAAGGTGTGGCGAGTATCATGCAGCGTCTGCATCAATCCTTGATACGAACGCTCGTTGCGGTGCATTTGCTTGGCCTGTTCGACGCCTCCGTAGGCGCGCCTCGCGGCTAGCCGCGCTTCTTCCGGAGCCAGCCCCCGGCGAAGATAGTCCTCCTCTAATAAAGCGAGATGCGCGGCGATTTCTCTGGCGAGCTCTGCTTCCTCCCTCGAGTTGGCAAACAGCCGCGTAAGCTTCAGAATGAAACGTCTGAGTTGCTTCATAGCAATTGCTCCTCAAGCACGAGCCGCTCTATCCAGGTGGTCATGGTTCTCCCACTTTGCTTGGCATCCAAGTGATCTCCCTGCATTCAGGATTGCCGAAAGCTTACTTGGATGTCAAGTAGAGTGGGCCGGTTATGATGCAGACAAGTGATTAAATGGCCCCAGGCATTTTCCAGTCCCTTTCAGAAAGATGCCCTCCGATCATTTATTCGATGGCTTGCCATCGCTGTGGTGTGCCTGTGGTCGCTGGCCGTGCTACTCCTTCTGGCGATGCGGTGGATCGATCCACCGACGACTGCAGTGCAAATTCAGCGGCACTTGCAGGCCTGGATTCACCAAACGCCCTATCGCAAGCGCTACAAATTTGTTCCTCTCAATCAAATCTCACCAAATCTTCAGCACGCGGTCATCGCTGCGGAAGATGCGCGCTTCTACCAGCACCATGGCTTCGATTGGCACGAGATCCAAATCGCTGCAGCCGACGATTGGGAAGGCGGCCGCGAACGTGGAGCCTCTACCATCACTCAGCAACTCGTGAAGAATCTCTTTTTCGGAACCGGCCGCTCGATCCTTCGCAAAGGCGCGGAGGTCACCCTGGTGCCACTCGCCGAACTCTTTCTTGGCAAGCAGCGCATTCTGGAGATCTACCTCAATGTGGTCGAGTGGGGCCCCGGAATTTATGGAGCGGACGCGGCTTGTCACGAGTACGACGGAACCGCGGCCCGGAATACCGACCGGCAACAAGCGGCAAGGCTCGCCGCGATTCTGCCGGCTCCCCTGAAAAGACGGCCCGCGCGCATGAATCGTTATAGTGGTTTGATCCTGGAGCGAATGCGGCAAATGGGCTGGTAATTGGCCACAATTCAAACGGTAGCTGCCCTGCGAGAAGCCGGGTAGTATGAAGCCCGGACCAAAGAACGCCGGAGACCTGCTTGAAATCGGACCGAACAGCGCCGCCGATCTGGATAATGGGGCTATCGAATTCGTCGTTTGGGCTGTACGGTGGCCTGGCGTTTTTTGCTATACCCCAAATGCTGTCCGCGCAGCATGTTTCCGAGGCGAAGATTGCCGCCATCACGGCGGCGGCGCTGTCTCCAAATTTCTGGGCGGTTGTGTTTGGACCAATGCTCGATGTCCGCTTCAGCCGGCGCTGGTATGCGACACTCTTTGCTGCCCTGGCGTCTGTGCTGGCGGCCACCGCGGTGCTCAACCTGCACCATCTTGTCATTCTCGAGATCGCCCTGGTGACAGGCTCTGCCGCGGCGATCCTTTCGACGACGGCGCTCGGCGGATGGCTTTCGACCGTCGTGCGGAAGGAAGATGAGAACCAGCTGAGCGCGTGGTTCAACTTCGCATACATCGCCTCCATGGGCTTGAGCATGGTAGTGGCGGGCGAGTTGGTGCGCAACCTGCCGCTGTGGCTCGCAGCGGTTCTTGTGGGAGCGATTGTCTTTCTCCCCGCGGCCATCTTCCTCTTTATGCCCGCTCCGGGGCCCGACCGGCGATTGGCAGGCGAAAGCTTCGCCCAGTTCAGCCGCGAGATCCTGTTGCTTTTGCGCCGGCGCGAAGTATTGATCACCCTGCTGCTTTTCATTACTCCCTGCGGTTCCTTTGCGCTGACCAACATGCTGGGAGGACTGGGCAACGATTTCAGCGCCTCGCCCAGGATGGTGAGCCTGGCTGGAGGAGTGGGCGCAATCATTCCCGGCATGTTGGGCTGTCTGCTCTTTCCATTGCTTGCAAGGTGGATGCCGCTGCGCCTGCTCTACCTGGCCAACGGGACGCTGGGCGGCCTGTTCACCTTGAGCCTGCTGCTGATGCCCCACGCTCCGTGGACCTTTGCCGTTGCGCTTCTAGGCCAATTCCTGTTCCAGGCGATCTCCTATACGGGGACGGTCGCACTTTCGTTCGAGGCCATCGGGGAAAATAATCCGCTGGCTGCTACCACTTTTACTTTTCTGATTGCTGCCACCAACGTCCCGGTGGCGTATATGTTGTACCTCGATGGGCGGGCTTACTCTATGGGCGGGGTGCGCAGCAGCTTTGCCGCCGATGCGCTTGTCAGCATCGTGATTTGCGTGTTGCTCGGCTGGTTCCTGTCCCGGCTTCCGGGTGAAGCCTTTCGTCCTGCTAAGCCGGCAGCCGACACACAGGCAGTTGCGGAGTAGCTACAGGTTTAGGATTGCGCCAGGTTACTCGTGAGCTTTGCGCCTAAGCAGTCTTGGATTGTAGTGGAACGGCTCCGTGGGCTCCAGCTCGATCTTTTGAAAGTGAGGATGTTGCGGGTTCAGAAGCCAGTTGTTCTCGGCCGGAGCCACCGCGGACGGCAGGATTAAAACCGCAGCCTCCCCACTGCGAACGAACTTTTCCCCGATGAGAGCTAAAGACTCCAGAGCCGGATAGTCCCGCCATCCGCTCGGTAGTTCGGCCGCGCGGAGTTGGAGCTTCCGTAAATTCCCTGGAACCCGCGCCCGGGCCAGCACCAGGTCATTAGGAGGGTGATTAGGATCGAGGTGGACCAGATACTCGATCATGGCAAGAGAGAGATGCTCGGCGGTATATACGATACGGGTTCCTGGCGCCGACCAACGGCCACCGTAACGGTAACTTCCTTCTCCATCAAATGGTGCCGCCGCAAAAGGCTTTCTCAGCAGGCGGTACACGGTCGTCAACTTAGACCGCCGTACCCAATCCGGCCAAGGACATTCTCGACCTGACGCGCTCCCAACTCGGTGTCTATGATCGCAAGCGGAGCGACCCCACCCAGGGCGTGATTGGGGCTCTTGAGCCATTGAACCGCAGTTTTATGGTTGCCGAGAAAGTTTGCCGCTAGCGAGACCAGCCGGGCCAGGCGATAAAGCCGATCGGATTCGTACCGCGCGAGACGGCCCTGGCTCTTCCTGCGTTGTAGGCTGCGCAGCGAGATATCAAGGCTGCTCGCGATCTCCTGCAGCGAGAACCCGGTCGAGGTAAGGGCGTTGACCGCTTCGTGAGGAAATCCTTCCCGGATCGCTGCGCTCAGGTCTTCCGAGGTTCGCACCGCCCGCCCAACTCCAGACTCGCCGCCCAATTCCTTCAGGACCGCCCGCAGCTCATTTACCATTATGTCGTCTATTCTACCGCCAAATGGCACCAAGTGTTGCATCGGCGGCACGCTGCAGTAACAAGAGCCCGCGACCTCGCTGGACGCATTCTTGAACGTCACGTTGCCGGTGCGAAAGAAAGGATCGCTGTCCGGATCTCCGATAAAGTTAGCGCCGGCAGCAAGTCTGGCTGCTTTTCTGCGACGAATTTGTCGGGCATCTTTATCGAGAGACCCGTCCGCAGAAGAAGCATTCGGCAGCTAAGAAGCTTTGCGATGCTGCCCGGACGGTGGAGATCGAGCTGCAGCAACAAAAGGCGTTCGCCGGGAATGCAGCGACATAGTCATCGCAGGCCCAGGAGCAGGAAAATGCGGCCGGCGAGGAGCTCAAACGATGCATCCTGCTGGAGCGCACTCTGGAGAGCCAGGCTGGCGAGAGACAACTCCGGTCGGCGCAGGCTGCCGTCGATCACAAGGCTGGGTTAACAGCGCGGACTCTGGACCTTTCCGGTGAAGCGTTCCTTTTGCAACAGCGCGCTTCGTTGACCGTTCCTCCTCCAGGCTGCTGCCGTCCATGAATAAACTCGAGACTGGGTTGGCGAACGCACAGGGTGCGCTGGAGGTGGCCTGGTCGCGATCGTTACTCCGCATCGCCCTTTGGAAGAAACGGTCATTAGGGACGGAGAAGGAGTGGACCCGGATTATTGTGTTCACTTGCCGTCCGGACGACTATCTTCCACAAGCAGCGCGTGTGCCCGGTGGAAAGGAGGCGTACGCAGATATGAATGGGGGACTGATACGGGCGGTCGATTCAAGGCGAGCCCTGCACCGCCGTCAAGGGCCTTATTTACTCAGCAATAACCGAAGAAGGTTACCCGCAGCCCGGCAACGGCAGGCCTCCCTTCACAACGGTTTCGCGTCATACCTGGAGAGGGATTGTGATGAAGAAGTGTCCAAACTGCTACGCGATCATGAGAGAGATGGGGAACCAAAACCAGATTTCCGGCTTGCCCCAACCAGGTTCCGAAGTACATCCCTCGAACGATGTAGCCAACGTACGATACGAATGCACCCAGTGTGGCCACTTTGAAGTTTCATCTCCGCCGCTCAGGCGGGCGCCTGCCTATCGCTAGTACGTCAGGGTGCCGCGAACCGTACTAGGTATGCCTTGAGCATCGGTGTCTCGATTATATTATTGCGAAGACAGCCATGAGATCGATCCTGTCAGCGGCCGTTTTGTTTCTCTGCGTTTCCCTCAGCCACGCCCAGACTCTGACTGCCGCGCAGACCAGAGAACATGAGGGCGAGACCGCCACTGTCTGCGGCACGGTCGCTAGTGTGCGCCAGGCTTCCGCCAGCAAAGGCAAACCGACCTACATCAACCTCGACATTCCCTGGCCTAACCAGATATTTGCTGCCGTCATCTGGGAAGAGGATCTTCCCAAGGTCGGGCCGCTTCCCCGCTTGGGCGTGCACCTGTGTACCAGAGGCCCGATCAGCTACTACCACGGTGTGCCGGAGATCATTGTGCGGAGCAGCGGGCAGATCCTTCCGTAGCCACCCGGGCAAAAAGAATGTCAGGGGGGTTTAGACTCTGCGTGAGAACTCCGCGGTTAACGGCGGGGGCTTGACCTTGCGACAGCTCCCCAACCCCAGAGGGCGAGGAGCTTATGACATGAATCACATTCTGGGAATTTGGGTAGTGTCCCAGCCGCCGCCCAGGGCTTTGATCAACAGGACGCTCGCGTCCATTCGACGCTGAAGGATGTCCAGGTCATTCCGTTCGTTGGTGAGTGCGGCTGTTTGCCAGGTGACGACCTGCAGATAGGTATCTACTCCACCCTCGTACCGCGTCTGAAACAAGTCCAGGGATTGCTCCGCGGATGCAGTAGCCTCACGCTGTTGTTGCGCTTCCTTTTCGAGCACGCGCAGCGCAGCAAGGTTGTCCTCGACTTGTTGAAACGCAGTAAGCACCGTCTGGCGATAGTCCGCTACCGTGGCGTCGTATTGGTTAACAGTGATGTTCTTGGTGGCACGGCGGCGGCCGGCATCGAAGAGGGTCTGCGACAAACCTGGCCCCACCGCCCAAAACCGGCTTGGCCAGTTGAGCCAGTTGGCTGCGGACGACCCTTGAAAGCCGGCAATAGCGCTCAGTGAGAGTGTCGGATAAAAGGCCGCTTGCGCGATACCGATCTGCTCATTCGCGGACGCCATGCGTCGTTCATCAGCCGCGATATCAGGACGGCGCTCGAGCAAGGCGGCCGGCATCGCTCCGGGAATATCCGGGATGACTTGCGAAGCCTGCACCAGAGGCAGCGGCGGCAGGGTAAGCTCCGCCGGAGGCTTCCCGATCAGCACCGCGATGGCGTGTTCAAACTGCGTACGCTCGACTTCAATATCGGTACGCTGCACACGGGCCTGGTCCAGTTGCGTTCTTGCTTCTGCCACATCGGATTGCGGAGCCGCCCCGCCCTCGAAACGATCCTGGGTTAGCTGGAGGGCGCTTTCGTACGCCTTCACCGTGTCGTCGAGCAGCTTTTCCTGCGCGTCTGCAGCGCGCAATCCAAAGTAGTCCATGGCGAGCTCGGCATGGAGGCTCAGCCGGGCGTTTTCCAGGTCGGCGTCGCTGGCCTGAGCCTGCTCGCGAGCCGAGGTTACTCCGCGGCGAATTCGGCCCCACAGGTCGATCTCATAATTCAGGTCGACCGGCAGAGTGAAATTGCCATTACCATTGTTTGCCAATGTTTTGCTGAAGTAGGGCTGGTTGGCGGATTCACGAATCGCTGAGATAGATGGGCCAACACCAATGGTGGGTGCTTCGTTCGAGCGTGCGAAGCCAATCTGCGCCCGGGCCGCTCGAAAATTTGCTTCCGCCTCTTTGAGGGTCTGATTCGCCGTGTCCACCTGTATCTCGAGCTGGTTCAGTTGTTCATCCTGAAACAGGGTCCACCAAACTCCCTTCAATCTGGAATCGCTTGGCTGGCCAGGCTTCCAGCCGTCGTTCTCCGCAAAGGAGGTTGGCGTCGTCTCCTTGAACGCCGGCGCCATGATGGCCGGTGGCGTCTTATAGTTGGGCCCGACCATGCAGCCGGACAAGGCCAAGAGCACCGTAGCAACGGCGAAGCAGAATGTCTTTCTCATTCCGCATCGCCTTTCTCGACAGTCACTCGCTCGCCATCTGCGAGTGAGTCCGGCGAATTAAGGATGACCTGGTCCTGAGCGGCAAGCCCCGAAGTGATTTCTACCTTGGCTCCGTAGTCGTGCCCGATCTGGACCGGGAGCAGTTGTACGCGGCCATCGCGCACCACGCCGACCCGAAGTCCCTCGCCGCGGAAGAGGAGAGCGCCCGACGGCAAGGTCATGGACGACGCCGATGGCGGAATTGGCAAATGGATAAACGCGTACTGCCCCGGCAACAGCTTGTGCTCGGTGTTCACCACGTCCACCTCGACATTCAGAGTTCGACTGGAGATATCGATCGCATCGGAATTGCGAACGATGGTCCCGGTGAACTTTGTATCGGGGACAGCGTCTGAGGTCACAGCGACATGGCTGCCGTTTCGCACCTGGTTGGTATAGACCTCAGGCACGGGTACGAATAGACGCAGTTTGTCGGTGGATGCCATGTGGAACAGCTCGGCCCTTGGCGGGTTGCTGTCGCCGGCCTGGATCAGTGAGCCGATATCGATATTGCGTGCAGTGATGACGCCATCAAATGGGGCATAGATCTTCTCAAAACCCTGCAGTTGCTGCAAACGTTTCACATTGGCTTCAGCCGCCGAGAGGGCGGACTGCCGGCCCCTGAAGTCACTCATGGCCTGATCGGTTTCCTGTTTGGAAACGGCATTCTTGGCCAGCAGCTTGGTCCAGCGCTCAGCCGTGATCTGCGCAATTTCCTGATTGGACTGCGCCGTTGCCAGATCGGATTGTGCCTGCCGCACCTGTTGGTCAAGCTCCGGGGTATCGATTTCGGCCAGCAATTGTCCGCTACGGACATGAGTACCGATGTCCGCATACCACTTGCGCAGGTAGCCGCTGGTGCGGGCATAGATGGGCGTGTCGATGAAGGCCTGGGTATTAGCGGGGAGGGTGATCTCCTGGGCAGTTGCTCCTTGCATCGGCGTCGTGACGGCGACGGAAAGCACAGCATCCTGCCGGGCCGTTCTGGCCAGAGCTGCTTCGGCGTGAACGCGCGTGAAAATACCCACAACGATCAAGATCCCCAGCAACATGGCCGCAAGAATGCCGGCAACGATCGGTCCCCGGCCCAGCTTTTGCTGCGGGTCGATTTCTACAGGATGGCTTTCCATGGTCGCTGTTGCTTTCTCTTCCGATTGCATTGTTCTACCCCGTTGTTCTCTTACGCGTGCTGCGGTTGCTGTTCGTGCTCCGGTTGTGAAGTGGTTCCTTCTCCATTACTGCGATGAAGCATGGCGAAGACTGCAGGCACAAAAACCAGGGTCGCCATGGTGGCGCAAAGCAGGCCGCCAATCACCGCTCGGCCGAGAGGAGCATTCTGTTCGCCCCCGTCACCCAGCCCGAGCGCCATCGGCACCATGCCGATAATCATTGCCAGCGCCGTCATGCAGACTGGTCGAAAACGGGTTGCGCCCGCTTCGATGGCAGCCAGAATCGCGTCACCGTTTTCAGCTAAACGCGACTTGGCAAACGAGACCACAAGAATGCTGTTGGCTGTGGCCACGCCCATGCACATGATGGCGCCCATCAGTGCCGGCACGCTCAGCGTGGTGTGGGTGAGAAACAGGAACAGGACGATACCAGCCAACGCAGCCGGCAAGCCGGTGATGATGATGAACGGGTCAAGCCAAGACTGGAAGTTCACCACGATGAGCATATAAACCAGAACGATGGCGAAGGCTAGGCCCCCGAGTAGCGAAACATACGAGCTGCGCATGGTTTGCACCTGGCCACGCAGGGAAACGAACATGCCGCGAGGCAGTTGCTTCTCGTGGCGATGAACAATGGCTTCCACATCTTTGGCTACCGCGCCCAGGTCGCGATCCTGCACGGCGCCGTAGATATCGATAACGCGGCGGATGTTGTAGTGCGACACCACCGCCATCTCATGGCCACGCTGAATGGAAGTCAAATCTCCCAGAACCTCTGGAGTCGCGCGCGGTGCCGCCAGAGACGAGCTCACTGGGATGTTTTGAATATCCTCGAGGGCATCCATGTGATACTGCGGAGTCTGCGCGGCCAGGTTGTAGGCCACCCCGTTCTTGTAATTGAGGAAGAACATTGGCGTGATCTGAAAGCTACCGCTGAGGCTGTTCAACATGCTCTGGGCCACATCGTGAGTGGTATACCCGCCCTGCTCCGCCTTGGTGCGATCCAGGTTAACGTTCAGAGTCGGGTAATCCATCGGCTGTTGAATGCGCAGGTCGGCCAGGCCCGGAACTTGCCGAAGTTCTGCAAGCATCGCGGTTGCCTGCTGTGTACCCGCGGTAACGTCGTCGCTCTGGAACTGAATGTCGATGGGCGCCGGCAAGCCGAAGTTGAGAATCTGGGTGGTGATATCGGCAGGTAGAAAGTAAAACTGCGTACCGGGAAACTCGCGCGGCAACTCTCTGCGCAATCGGCGCACGTAATCCGCTGTAGGGTGATGGTCCTCATTCAGGCTCACGAGGATGTCCCCATCCTCTGCCCCCACGATCCCGGACGTAAGGTGCATGGTGTTATACGGGCTGTAAGGCAGGCCGAGATTGTCGAGGATGTTGTTGAGTTCGCGGCCTGGAAGTTTACTGCGGATCGACCCCTCGACCTGGTCGGCCAGGCGCGCGGTTTCTTCGATACGAGTTCCTGTCTTGGCGCGGATGTGAAGGATGAATTCGCCTGAGTCGGTGCTGGGGAAGAAATCCCGACCAAGAAAGGGCAACAGAAGGAATCCGCAGAGACAAACGCCCAGAAACGATGGCACAAAGATTCTGCGCGCGAAGACCAGCCGCGTGAGCAGTACCTGGTATCCCGCGCGCACGCGCTCGAACGCAGCTTCAAAACCGCGTTGGAAAACCACCAGCGGATTACGCGAAGGGCTGTGCTCTTTGGGCCGCAGCAGGTACACCGCAAGAGTGGGGACGAGGGTGCGGGAAAGAATATAGGAGGCAATCATGGCAAACATGACTGCCTCCGCCAGCGGCGCAAACAGGTAACGTGATACGCCCTCGAGGAAGAACATGGGCAGAAAAACGATGCAGATACAGAGGGTAGAGACCAGTGCGGGCACGGCAATCTGGGCCGCACCATCGAGGATGGCCTCCCGCAGCTCATACCCGTTTTCGAGAAACCGTTCAATGTTTTCGATGGTGACTGTGGCGTCGTCGACCAGGATTCCGACCGCGAGGGCAAGTCCGCCCAGCGTCATGGTGTTGATCGTCTCGCCCACCAGACTAAGCACAATCACCGAGCTGAGAATGGAGAGTGGAATCGAAATAGCGATGATAATCGTAGACCGCCAGCTGCCCAGAAACAGGAGGATCATGAGCGCGGTGAGTGCGGCCGCAATGACCGCTTCGCGGATCACTCCAGAAACCGCTGCGCGTACAAATACACTCTGGTCGCTAAGTGGCGTTATTTTAAGATTTGGCGGAACAATCTGCAGTACGCGGGGAAGCAAGCCGCGAATGCCTTTCACTACGCTTAAGGTGGAGGCGTTGCCCGCTTTGAGCACGGTGATCAACACGCCCCGGTGGCCGTCCTGCCGTACGATGTTGGTTTGGAATGCGGACCCACTGCTGACCGTGGCCACGTCGCGAACATAAACAATCGCGCCGTTAACCTTCTTGATCGGAAGCAACCCCAACTCGTCAATGGTGCGTGGTGCGGAGTTGGTGCGAACGTCGTATTCAAGTGGGCCAACCTTGGCTGTTCCCGACGGCATGACGACGTTCTGCGCATTCAGGGCGTTGAGCAGGTCGCCGGGCGAGACGCCCTTGGACTGCATCAGGTTCTGGTCCATGTTGACGCTGATCTGCGGGCTCTTGCCTCCGTAGGGAAGCGGCAGCACAGCGCCCGGCACAGTCACCAACTGGGGACGAACCGCGTTCTGGCTATAGTCCGCAAGTTGCTGCTCATCGAGGCCCTTGCCGGAGACGCCTAGTTGAAGAATGGGCACGCTCGAAGCGCTGAAATTGATGATTTCCGGAGGTAACGTGCCTGGCGGCAGCTGACGCAGTTCATACTGTGAGACTGCGGTCACCTGGGCATTGGCCGTGTCGACCGAAGCAGTTGGCTGTAGAAAGAGCTTGATGACGGAAACGCCGTTATAGGTGGTCGACTCGATGTGCTCGATGTTGTCGACCAGGGTGGTCGCGGCCTTCTCAAACGGCGTCGTGAGCCGCCCTTCCATCTCTTCCGGATCGAGGCCCGTGTATTGCCAGGCGACTGCGATTACAGGGATATTAATGTTGGGAAAAATGTCGGTCGGCGTACGCAGGATGATGACCGGGCTCATGATAAGGATGAGCAGAGCCAGGATGATGAAGGTGTACGGTCGATCCAGGGCTAACTTGACAATCCACATCGGGAAAGATAGCTCCTCTCAGTGGCCTCTACGGGCGAACCTCACACTTCTGACGGTGGTGGTTTCTACCTCTAATATGATTCATGCGACCCTGTCTCGACTCGCACTTTGTTCCGAAGGAACCCATCGGAAAAACCGATGAATTAAACTGGATTCCATGGAACTGAGGCACCTGCGCTACTTCACCGCGGTGGCAGAGAACGGAGGGTTTGGCCGCGCGGCGCAGCTCCTGCATGTCGCCCAGTCAGCGATCAGCGAACAAATTCGCGACCTTGAAGCGGAATTGGGCGCCGCCCTCTTTGATCGAGAGAACCGAAACATCCGTCTTACGCCGGAGGGTGAACAATTTCTGTTGGACGCGCGTGCGGTTCTGGCGTTAGCCGGCAAGGCTACAGCAAACGTGCAGAAATCTCTTCACGGAGAAATTGGAACCCTGACGATCGGATTTTTTGTTGGCGGAACAGGGAAGTTTTTTCCAGCCATCATCAGGGAATTCAGGCATCGCTTTCCCCACGTTCAGGTCGGCCTGGTGGAAATGGCGCCGGCGATGCAGCACCAGGGGTTGCTGGGCGGCTCGATCGATATTGCGTTCACGCGTGCCGTGCAACCAGCACAAGCCGCGATTCTTCGCTCCGAGCATTTCCTGACCGAGCGCCTTTATGCAGTTCTATTGAAAAACCACCCGTTGACGAAGAAACGAAAGATTACGATGCGGGAGTTAGCCGGCGAGCGTTTTGTGCTCAATGACCGCAAGTATTCCCCGGCTGTATTTGACAAGGTGATTACGCTTTGCACGGAAGCAGGATTCTCGCCCAAGATAAGCGCCACCGCGACCGTTTCGTCCGGTGTGCTCGCCCTGGTTGAAGCCGGAGAGGGGCTGGCAATTCTGCCCGGGGGCGCGCAAATTCTCAGCAACGACGAATTGGCCTTCTTGCCGCTTTCAGATCGCGACGCGTCTATCGATCTGGTGATCGCCTGGGCCCCACAGCATGAGGGCCCGGTGCTGCGGTCTTTTCTGGAGGTCGCGCGTAAGAAGCGTAGGAAGCCGCCGGCGGATCCTGTCTGAGCTCTATCAACGGAAAGCAGCGGCGTTTTCCGCCGCCCAGCGATCAAACGTAATGGGCTTCCGGCCGAGGACACGTTCGACCCAATTCGTCACCGTGGCTAACCGGCCTTCTCGAATCGCCCGCCATAGACACACGTGCGCTTCGGTCTCCTCAGGTGGTGCCCCAGTAGCCGCGTATCGGCGGCGGGCGTCTTCATCGGAAATGGGTTCATACCTGAGTGGGCTACCGATGGCAGTTCCGAGCTTGATTGCCACCTCTGAGAAGCTCAGCGCTTCCGGTCCGGTAAGAGGCAACGATTCTCCGACGTGCGTGCCCGTCCTTAGTGTTTCCGTCGCAACTGCTGCGATATCGTCCGAGTGGATGAAGGCCCTTTTGCCGTTGCCAGTCGAGGAGCGAACGACTCCGTCGTTCTTGATAGCCGGCGCCCACGCCAACAGGTTCGACATGAATCCCGAAGGGCGCAGAAAAGTGAAGGGAACTCCGCTGGCGCGAATCGCCTCCTCTCCGCGTTCATGCCATGCACCGATGGCAAGGTTCTGCTCCACGTCCAGCGACGATAGCTTGACCAGATGCCGGACGCCGGCAGCCTTCGCGGCTTTGGCTGCCCCATCGTCCAGGTCTGGGATTCGCGGTCCAGTGGTTACCAGGAACAGTGCATCGATACCCTGAAGCGCATTCTGCAGGGACGCGGCGTCAGTGAGGTCCCCGGCGAATACCTCGACCCGATTGCCGAAGCGGGAGCGGGCTCTAGCTTCGTCGCGCACGAACACGCGCGGCCGGCCGCCGGAAGCAACCAAAGAATCGACAACTCGGGAGCCTACATCCCCGGTGGCACCTGTGATGAGGTACGTCATGGTTTTCCCCTTAAGTGAGCAGTTGCTGTCAAAAGATAAATGAATGCTCACAAAACATAACCAGAGATTAATGGCGAAACATAGCCTCGTATACTCGCTTTCAGAAACACAATATTGCTCTAGGCAATCGATCACGCAAAGCATTATGTGGAACATTGCTCACATTCCAGATATGTTTTCAGAATGGCCATGAAGAAGACGAGAAAGCGTCTGCGGCGTCGTCCCACCCAGCGGCGTGCCGTAGAAACGGTCGAAGCGGTGCTGGATGCCACGGTACGGCTCCTTAAACGCGGCGGCACAAATGGCATCACCACCAACCGGATTGCCGAGGTAGCCGGCGTGAGTATTGGTTCGCTTTATCAGTATTTTCCCAATCGCGGAGCGATCTTTAACGCGCTGCACCAGCGTCACATTGATCAGATTGATCGCATGATTCAGAACACTGTTGTAGAGCACGCTGGGGCATCACTCAAGGATCTGATACGCGCAATTATCGAGGCCATGGTCAAGTCTCATGCGGGTGATCCGGCCCTTCCTGAATTGCTATCGAGAGAGGTACCGCACCGGGCGGGAGGAACGGTCGATTTTGCACAACGGCTTCATGGAGTTTTCCTGCTGGCGATCTCGGCCCGAGCGCAGGAGTTGAAAAAACGGCGGAATCTCGATGCAGTCGTTTTTGTGGTGGTACACATGATAGACGCGCTATCGCATGGGGCGGCCCTGCGGAGGCCGCAGACGCTATCACTTGCGGAAGCGCAGGACGAGGCGGTCAAGGCAGTTCTGGCGTATCTGCATTCGTGACCGCCCCGCCAGCGCAGGTTCTAAGAAGGTGGCAGCAACTCGGTCCGGTACCTGGGCGCAAGACGCTCCGCCTTCTGCCTGAATTCTGCCTGCTCATTCTCATCAAGTTTCGGCGGCGGTGTCGTTCGCGTTGCCACGGGCACTCCGACTTCCTGAAAGAATCGCTCTTGCCCGGCCGGTGAGCAGATGCAAAGCAGCCGAGCAGGTTCGGCGGATGCGTTCCGGAATTGATGAGGCGCATTCGCCGGGATGTGCACTGTCTCGCCGGCCCGGATGTTGGACTTCTTTCCCCGGAAGATTGCCTCAATCTCACCGTCGAGCACAATGAACGTCTCTTCAAAATCATGCCGATGGGGCGGAGGGCCGCCGCCAGGCGGAACATGCATGTCGATCACGCAAAACCGGCCATTGGTCGCCTCGCCGGAGACCGTGATGGTATAGGTATCGCCGACCAGGCCGATGTGCGGCAGGCTTTGGTCCACTTCAGGACGGGCAATGGTTAGCGTGCGCGCTAAATCATCAGGCGGAACGGGTGGATATTTCGCGGAATCTTCGGCCATCATGGTCTCCTCTGCGTTGAAATTACACCCTGTCCCGTGAATTCGTGCCAGCTTTGGGAGTGCGGCCCTAACGCAACATGGATAGCGGAAAATTGGGGTAGTTCGGTGGTATTTTTACCGCGGCCAAGTCTCAGGACGGTCGCCAGAAGGATGCCCAGATCGGAGTAGAACGTGCCCTCCTCCGCATATTGCTCGTCGAGATGGGCTTTGACGGGGTTCAGAACGCGCGTGGTGTAGAGTTCAACCTGCTGCTCCGGCACCTTCGCAAGGAACTCCTCCTCTCGGGTGAATATCATCGTCGCGGCCCCGGTTATGCCCGGCCGGCAGTGCATTGTCATTTGCTCGTGACTCTCGAGCTTTGGGCGGGGTCCTACGAAGCTCATTTGACCGATGATTACGTTGAGTAGCTGGGGGATCTCGTCCACTTTGAATCGACGCAGGAGGGCGCCAACTTTTGTCAAACGAGGGTCGCCCCACCTCGTCACGGAAGGTCCGTGCCTTTCCGCGAATTTATGCATGGTGCGGAATTTGTAAATGGTAAAGAGCTTCTGACCCTTGCCCACCCGCTTTTGCCGAAAAAGCACGGGCCCCGGTGATGTGCATTTGATTAAGATCGCCACCACGCCGAATAGCGGCAACGAACAGACGAATGCCGGGATAGCCAATGAAAGATCGAAGAGCCGTTTGCAGGAAGCCTCGGACCAGACTTTTCGCGGGCGCGACTCTTTGAGTGCAGCGACCTTATTTGGATGGCTTTGCGCCATCGACATCTGGAGGCCTCGAAACGCTGGCGTTCGATCGTCACGATTCACTGATCACCAAAAGCCCATCCGGCCCTAAGCAGGTGATGACTGTTGTCCTCATGCTGCGTGATAAAGCGAAACTATGGTCTGTTTGAACCTTAGTCAATCAAATATCGGGTGGATGGGGCTGACCGCAACCGGGTTCTCCCGAATTGGGACGGACTTCCTGTTCCAGCTTGCAAGAGAACAGCCAGGCGTACTCGCATAGGAGACGGATTCGATACGAGCGTAACTGGCGGCACGCTACTTCGCACACGAATCCGACCTGCCCTTGACGGCCGGGCTCCTGGTGGATACCAGCCGGAGCCAGCAGGGTGTACTGGCAAAGGAGTCGCAGGCGAGCTCCGCCTTCTTTAATCAGGTCCTGCGCGAAGGAAAGGATCAGGCTTTTGTGGTGAAATTCGACACTCGCGTCGAGACCTTACAAGGATTGACCTCTTCACGCACCAAACTTGCGTCGGCGCTCAATCAGCTTGAAATTCCCGAAGAGTATGCGACGCTCCTCTATAGTGCAGTGCGGCAATCTTCAGAAGAGACCATGGAAAAGCAAACGGGTCGAAAGGCGCTCATCGTGCTTACCGACGGTGTGGCTTATCGAGACGACACC
>Ga0209006_10001047_pt1 | contig 25408 bp, 21 predicted proteins | sample JacPin_JW_Ref_O2_FD_188567 | JGI IMG/M metagenome (GOLD analysis project Ga0209006, IMG submission 188567) | Forest soil microbial communities from Algoma, Ontario, Canada - Jack Pine, Ontario site 1_JW_Ref_O2 (SPAdes) (version 2) | ecosystem: Environmental > Terrestrial > Soil > Boreal... | reverse complement strand
GTGCAGAAAGAAGATCAGATGGATGCCCATCTGGGCGATCGCAAGTACCAGCAGCGCCATGGCAAGCCCAGGCGCGTAGACGAGATCAGTGCCCCGCACCCAGAACGAGGCTGCGGTGAGGCCCACCGCGAGCGCGAGTCCAAGTGCGTAGCCGCGCACTTCCTGGCCGAGAGTCCGTTCGCCGGCGGCGGATTCGGCTCCAGGCGCGCGGTCCTCGCCGACGTTCGAACCCGCATCGAATTCGTGTTCGCTGCTCATGGTAGCAACTCCGGGGGCAGGGTTCCGACCAGATACACCAGGCTGAATATGCCCACCCAGATGATGTCGAGGGCATGCCAGAATAAGCTGAAGCAGAGGAATCGGTGACGGATGTCCCGGCGAAACCCCTTGGCATAGAACTGCGCCATCATGGTGCCGAGCCAAAGCAGCCCGGCGGTCACATGCACACCATGGCATCCGACCAGAGTGAAGAAGGAGGAAAGGAACGCGCTGCGGCTGGGGCCGGCGCCCCGGCTGACGAGGCTCACGAACTCGCGTACCTCGAGCGTGATGAAAGCGAGGCCGAGAAGTCCGGTGGCAAGCAGAGCGAGTTGGGTCCACTTCTGGCTGCGCTCACCGACCGCAAGACTCGCCATCCCGCAGGTGAAGGTCGAGGCCAGCAGGCAGGCGGTCTCCGCCGCCGTATTGCGCAGATCGAATAGCTGTTGCGCCGAAGGGCCGCCGGCGGTGTTCTTGAACAGCACTGCGTAGGCGGCGAAGAAGGCCGAGAACATGATGACATCGGACAGCAGGAAGATCCAAAAGCCGTACCCGACGACGATCCGCTTGGGCGCAGGTCCTCCGGCGCCATGCCCGGTCAACTGCGGCGGCGCGCCCGCTTCCGCCGCGTGGTGACCCGGATAACGCGGATCGGGCGGCGCGCGAAGCGCCTCAGTGCTCATCGGGCAAGCTCACGCAAGGAGTCGGCGCGCGCCTGGCGATTGGCGCGGTCGATCCGCGCAACCTCCTCTGCCGGAATGTCGAACTCGACCACATCGCGCCAGGCGAACACCACGAAGGTCGCGTAGGCGCACACAAGCCCAAGCACGACCAGCCACCAGATGTGCCAGATCAGCGAGAAGCCGGTCACGAACGCAAAGAATGCCGTCACGAATCCGACCGGGCTGTTGCGCGGCATCTCGATGGACTCGTAGTGCGGTTCCGGCGTGACCAGGCGTCTCTGCTCGCGCGCTTGTTGTTTGACGGTCCAGTAGGGCTCCTCGTTGGTAACGGTGGGGAGCACTGCGAAATTAAACGTCGGCGGAGGTGATGGCGTAGCCCATTCAAGGCTGCGGCCATCCCAAGGGTCCCCGGTCGGTTCGCGGCGGCGCTCGCGGCTACGGATGGAGATCGTGAGCTGCGCCACCTGCAGCGCGATGCCGCAGAGAATGATGAGAGCACCCAGCGCAGCGACCAGCATCCATGGGTGCCACTCCGGCCGATCGTAGTGCTGCATGCGGCGCGTCATACCCTCGAGGCCCACCACGTAAAGCGGCACGAAGGCGACGTAGAAACCCACGAACCAGCACCAGAACGAGGCCTTGCCGAGACGCTCATCCAGGGTGAACCCGAACGCTTTCGGAAACCAGAATGTGTAGCCGGCGAACGCCCCGAACACCACCCCGCCGATGATCGTGTTGTGAAAGTGCGCCACCAGGAACAGGCTGTTGTGTAACAGGAAATCCGCCGGCGGCACCGCGAGTAGCACCCCGGTCATGCCGCCGATCACGAAAGTCACCATGAAGCCGAGCGCCCAGAGCATCGGGGAGCTGAAGCGCACGCTGCCTCCGTACATCGTGAACAGCCAGTTGTACACCTTCACGCCCGTCGGGATGGCAATGAGCATGCTGGCGATACCGAACACGGCGTTCACATCGGCTCCTGCGCCCATGGTGAAGAAATGATGCAGCCAGACGGTGAAGGAGAGGATGCAGATCGCCATGGTCGCGATGACCATTGAGCGATAACCGAACAGCGGCTTGCCGGAGAAGGTCGCGACCACCTCGGAGTACACACCGAATGCCGGCAGAACCAGGATATAGACCTCCGGGTGTCCCCACGCCCAGATCAGGTTCATGAACATCATCGCGTTGCCGCCGGCGATGTTGCTGAAAAAATGAAAATCGACGTAGCGATCGAGCAGCAGCATCGCAAGGGTTGCGGTGAGGACCGGGAAGGCCGCGACGATCAGAAGACTCGAGGCGAGCGAGGTCCAGCAGAACACCGGCATGCGCATGTAGTTCATGCCCGGGGCACGCATCTTGAGAATCGTCGTGACCAGATTGATGCCGGTCATCAGTGTCCCGATCCCCGAGATCTGGATGGCCCAGAGGTAATAATCCACGCCCACGCCGGGCGAGTATGTGAGTTCGGAGAGCGGGGGATAGGGCAGCCAGCCGGTGCGAGCGAACTCTCCGACGACGAGCGAGAAATTAACCAGCATTGCCCCCACCGCCGTGAGCCAGAAACCCACGGAGTTGAGGGTCGGAAAGGCCACGTCGCGTATCCCAAGCTGCAGCGGAACGACGAAATTCATCAGACCGATGACGAAAGGCATGGCCACGAAGAAGATCATGATCGTGCCGTGCGCCGAGAAGATCTGATCATAGTGTTCCGGAGGCAGGTAACCCGCGGCGTGGAACGCGAGTGCCTGCTGCGAGCGCATCATCAGTGCATCGATGAAGCCGCGCAGCAGCATGACGAGCGCGAGGATGCAGTACATGATGCCGATCCGCTTGTGATCGACGCTGGTGATCCATTCGCGCCAAAGATAGGGCAGATAGCCCTTGGCCCACACCCAGGTCAGCACGCCGAAGATGAAGAAAACCACCAATACCCCGGCCGCAAGCGGGATCGGCTGATCGAAGGGGATGGCTTGCCAGCTAAGCTTGCCGAACACGTCAGTTCTCCCCTGGGGTTGGCCCGTCGCCGGGTGGCAGCCGCTGCGAGACGATATCCCCGTAAAGGTCATGCTCGACCGCCCGATACGTGTAGGGCTTGACGTTCTGGGTTTGCATCAGCAGCTTGCGGTAGGCCGGCTCGTCCAGCACCGGACCGGCGGCGCTGGTCGCGGTGGCCCATGCCGAGAATTGCGCAGGCGTGACAGCGTGCAGGTCAAACGCCATGTCGGAGAAGCCATCACCGCTGAAATGAGCTGACAAACCGTGGTAGATGCCCGGCCGATCTGCCTGCAGGTTGAGTTCGGTCGTCATGCCGTACATCGAGTAGATCTCACTGCCGAGCCGCGGTACGAAGAAAACGTTGAAAACGCTCGCGGAGGTGATTTGAAAGTGCAGCGGAACCCCTGCGGGCGCCACCAGGTCGTTCACCGATGCGACCCCCTGCTCGGGGTAAATAAACAACCACTTCCAGTCAAGCGAGACCACCTGAATCTCCAGCGGCTTGGTACGGGAGGCGAGCGGGCGCGCAGGATCAAGCAAGTGGGATCCGATCCAGGCGATGCCGCCGAGGAAGAAAACCACGAGCGCCGGAATCGACCAGACGATGAGCTCGACACGCCCGGAATAGGACCAGTTGGGAAGGCGGCGGGCGCGCGTGTTCGAGGCGCGGTACCACCATGCAAATGCCAGCGTCGCCAATATCGTCGGCACCACGATGGCCAGCATGATCGCTAAAGCATCGAACAGGATAGTGCGGTCTGCCTCCCCGATCGGCCCTGCAGGAGAAAGCACAGCCATCTGGCATCCTCCGAGCGTCAACGCCACGAGCACTGCACACATTGAACGCGCGGACCGCATATCGGCTCGGATCCTCACCGGTACATTATCGGCTCATTGGCAGATTATCCGCGATTGCCATCTGCTCGGCCACACGGCAAAGCCGAAGTCAGCGGGCCGAGACTGCTGTGAACAATCTGGGCCCGCTTGGGTCGATCTGAACGGCGCGGTGACGGTGCCCGCGCAGCGCAGCGTTATCGAGGCTGCTCAGTCGCGACAATCATCGGCAACGGCCGTGCGTTCTTCGTGTTGTAGACAGCGAATAACGCCGCCTGATTAACTTTACGCACCCCGTCCGCGACTGACTGATTCACGCAAGTGTCGCGCTGCATCCTGGAAAACGGATCGCTGCGATCCAGGTTGGAGCACACGCGTTCGGCTGCCGCGTGGATGCGGCTGTAGAGCGCGGCGGCACCCTGCGAAGTCGATACATTGAGATCCCCGTACTTGACGGTTGCCTCAGGTACCTGGGCGCTGTCGGCAGCACTGGACAGCGAGACGAAGCTCGAGGCCAGAGCGCCGAAGATTGCGCTGGCAATCAGGCCACGAAGAGGGCTGGAGGTGGTCATCGTGTTCATTGCGGTCTCCTGGAATGTCGGTAAGGGCTGAACTTTGGTTCGATGGGGGACACGCGCGGCTGAACTGGGTTGCCATTTCGAGCCATTTCGCTGCCTTACCTGTACAGACACCGTGCGCGGGCCAAACCCGACATCCAGGGTGGAAAAATCGTGGCGCAGGCCCGGCGGACACGCTAATTTGCTGTGATCGAGCCAGACAGGACGGCAAGGCGATGAATCAGCTCACCGAGCTGCTGGGACGGGCACAGGCGGGCGATAAGGCGGCGCGCGATGCGCTGTTTGCGGCCGCCTACGGGGAATTGCATCGGCTGGCGCACGCGCGGCTGCGCGATGGAGGGCGCAACACGGTGCTGGATACCACCTGCCTGGTGCACGAGTCATACCTGCGATTCCTGCGCGCCGGGGAACTGCGCGCCGAGGATCGGCGGGCATTCTTTGCCTACGCCTCCCAGGTGATGCGTTCTGTGATCGTCAACAGCGTGCGCGAGCGCGTCGCCCAGAAGCGCGGCGGCGATCAACCTGCGCTGACGCTGGCCACCAACCTTGTCGCCAATGTCGCTGACGGCGAGCAGATGGTGCTGGCAGTGCACGAAGCACTGGAGGTTCTGGAGCAGGCCGAGCCTCGTTTGGCGCAGGTGGCGCAGATGCGCTACTTTGGCGGCTACAGCGAGCAGGAGATTGCCGAGACGCTGGAGATTACCGAACGCACGGTGCAACGCGACTGGGAGAAGGCGCGGCTGATCCTGGCGGCGGCGCTGCGCTGAGGCGATGGGGCTCTCGATTGCTCAGATGGGGCGGATGAGCCAGCTGCTCGATGAGGCGTTGGTGCTCGATGAGACCGGGCGGCGTAGGTGGCTCGAGCAGCTGCCTCCCGAGCACCAGGATCTGGCCGCAGCGTTGTGGGCAGTGCTGCTGCCGGCACAGGATCAGGAGATGGATCTGAACGCCATCTCGGCGCTGCCCAAGCTCGGCTCCATGGAAGACGCTGCGAGCGTAAGCGGTCTGCAAGGCGGCTCCCAGATCGGCCCGTACGAGTTGCTTCGACTGCTCGGCACCGGCGGCATGGCCGAGGTGTGGCTTGCCCGCCGAGCCGACGGGGCTTTCAGGCGCGAGGTCGCGCTGAAACTGCCGATGCGCACGCATCTGCGAGCCGATCTGCAGCCGCGCTTTGTGCGCGAGCGCGATATCCTGGCGAGCCTCGAGCATTCCCAGATCGCGCGTTTCTACGATGCCGGGATCGATCCCAACGGCCTGCCCTACCTGGCGATGGAGTACGTCCAGGGCGAGCCGCTGACGAGCTGGAGCGATGCGCACCGTCTGCCGATCGCTGAGCGCCTGCAACTCTTCCTGCAGGTCCTGCAGGCCGTGCAATACGCCCACGATAAGCACGTAATCCATCGCGATTTGAAGCCCTCGAACATCCTGGTGACTGACGCGGGCCAGGTGCGGCTGCTGGACTTTGGCGTCGCCAAGCTGCTGCAGGCTGAGGAAGCTGAACAAACGCCGCTCACCAGCATTTATGGCCGCGCACTGACGCCCGACTATGCCAGTCCCGAATTGCTTCTGGGCGATCCGATCGATGCCCGTAGCGACATCTTCTCCCTGGGCGTGGTGCTGTATGAATTGCTCAGCGGCGTTCGCCCTTATCGGCTCACGAACGCCGCGTCGATCGGATTGCTCGAACAGGCCATCGCCACTATCGAGGTGAAAAAGCCGAGCACGCAGATCGTGCAGCAGGCAGCCGCTGCCCGCGCCAGCTCGCAGGAAAATCTGGCGCGGCAATTGCGCGGAGATCTGGATGCGATAGTACTCAAAGCGCTCACCAAGGATCCAGCGCAACGCTACCCGAGCGCCAGCGCGTTCATGGACGACCTGCGATGCTATATGGAAGGCAAGCCGATCAATGCGCAGCCTGCCCGAGTGATCTATCGGCTGCGCAAGTTCGTCGAGCGCAACCGAGCGCTGGTGGCAGTTGCCGCGGCGGCGCTGATCGTCGTGCTTGCCTCGGTGGGCTATTCGCTCTACCGCGAAAGCCGCATGCGGGTGACGATCAGGGCAAGCGCGGTCGCCGCACGGGCCGCCCCGGATCCGCGCAATTCAGCCGCCGACTTCGCAGTCCCGGCGCACTCGATCGCAGTACTGCCCTTCCTCGACATGAGCGAGAAGCAGGATCAGGAATATTTCGGCGACGGCATGGCCGAAGAGATTGCGAATCTCCTGGTGACAATACCCGGCCTGAAAGTCATCGGACGCAGCTCTTCATTTCAGTTCAAGGGCAAGCCGGGCGATCTGCGCGAGATCGGTAAGGCCCTAGGGACAGCGTACGTCGTCGATGGCAGCGTGCGCCGATCCGGTGATCACATCCGGGTCACGGCCCAACTGATTGATGCGCGCGATGGCGCGCACCGCTGGTCCGAAACGTACGACCGCGATATTGGCGACGTACTGAAGGTGCAGGGTGAAATCGCGACCAGCCTGGTGCGCGCACTGCAGTTGGAAGTGACCAATTCTCTCGCACTCAGCTCGCGACAATCCGCACCAAGCAATGAGGCCTATGATAGTTACTTGCGCGGCCTGCATGCGAAAGAACAGTTTGACCAGCGTGGCGAGGAGGAGGCGGTCGCCGACTTCCGACGCGCCTTGGAACTCGATCCCTCCTTCGTCGCAGCTGCCGAATCGCTTGCAATTACTCTGGCAAACATTGCCTTTGCAGGCTACGTACCGCGGCAGACTGGATGGGAGCAGACTCGAACAGCGGCCGAGAAGGTCCTGCGCCTAAGCCCAAAATCGGCGCTCGGACATGCCCTGCTCGGCATCGTGCACGTGCGCTATGACTGGGACTGGCCAGCCGCCGCCCGGGAGTTCAACGATGCCATCGCACTGGCGCCTAATTCGCCGCTGGTGTTGAACTATGCAGCGAAGAACCGGATGGCTTTGGGCGATTGGAGCGGGTCAGCACAACTGGTAAACGCCGCGGCCACGTTCGACCCGCTCGACCCCGGTTTCGAGTATGGTCGTGGTGTACTGTACCTGCGCATGGGCCGCATCGCCGACGCGGAACGTACTTTCCGCCGCATGTTGGACATCAGCCCGACGTTTGAAGAGGGGCACTTTTTTCTGGGGACGGCGCTGCTGCTTGATGGACAGCCCGACGCGGCGCTCGTGGAGATGCGCAAGGAGACACGCCCAGCGTCGCAATTGGCGGGATTGGCGCTGACTTATCATGCGCTGCTAAGGCCCGGGGACGCCAACGCGGCGCTCTCGCGCCTCGAAGCCCAGTACGCGAACGACTCGGCGATGCAAATCGCCGAGGTGCAGGCGTTTCGCAGCAAGAAAGACCAGGCGTTCGGCTGGCTCGAGAGGGCTTTTGCACAAAAGGACACCGGTCTTTGGTCTATCAAAGGCGATCCGCTTCTCAAGAACCTCGAAAGTGACCCCCGCTACGGCGCGCTGCTGCGCAAGATGAACCTGCCGGAGTGAGGCGGCGGAAGCGGTCGGCCTGATGACACTGACAGGATTCGCCATGTTCCAGGACCGTTTATTGTATTTCCCGGAGAAGATCGCGGCCGCGAAAGTCGTCTCCGATTGGCTTGGCGCGTGGCCGACAGCAAATGAGTTTCGCGGCCTCGTTGCGACGCCCGCTGGCGACGCGGGCGGCACTGTGATTGTCTTTCATGGCAATGCCGGCCATGCGGGTCAGCGCGGGTACTACGCCGCGGTGCTTACAGTGCTTGGGCTGCGAGTGATTCTTGCAGAGTATCCGGGCTACGGCCCTCGCGAGGGCCGAATGAGCGAGCAAAGCCTGGTGAGCGACGCCGAGCAGACCATTATTCGCGCCTACAGCTTACACGGCGGCCCGCTGCTGATCATCGGCGAGTCGCTGGGAGCCGCAATCGCAGCGGCGGCCGGCGCGCGCCAGCGCGACAAGATAGCTGGCTTGATCCTTGTTACGCCGTGGGACCGCCTGATGAGTGTCGCGGCCTACCACTTTCCATGGCTGCCTGTCCGATGGCTGCTGCGGGACCATTACGATAGCGCCACTCATCTGGCCGCCTTCGAACGTCCAATTCTGGTTGCTGTTGCCGAACACGACAGCATCGTGCCCGCGCGCTTCGGCAGGGCGCTGTATGGATCGTTAATAGCGCGCAAGCAGCTGAAGGTCATGAGCAATGCCGGGCACAACGATTGGAAAGAGCAGGTCGACCTGGATTGGTGGCGCGAAGCCGTTCAGTTCCTGCTCGGCATGGAATCCAAGGCAACCCAACACTAGAATAGTGCTGCGCAGTCGGCGCATCGAATCGATTGGCAATACCAGGAGTCTGCCCTTGTCCCCCACAATGCCATCGGCAGATGTTGTTTTCGAGACGCTGTATGGATACCAACGCTCCGCGGCGCTCAAAAGCGGCATTGATCTGGAGGTGTTCACGGCCATCGACGAAGGTGCGCGCTCGGCCGCCGCGATTGCGAAACGGTGCGGCGCATCGGAACGCGGCATTCGCATCCTGTGCGATTACTTTTCGATCATTGGGCTGCTGGAAAAGGTCGACAACACCTATCAGCTCGCGCCGGCATCGGCCGCCTTCCTCAGCAAGCGGTCGCCAGCTTATCTGGGCACGACGGCGAGGTTCCTGCTACGGCCGGAAATGAAGCACAGCTTCGAGGCTCTTACCGAAGCGGTCCAGCGCGGCGGTGCAGCGCCCGAACACGACACGGTCGCTGATGAGAACCCGATCTGGGTGGAGTTCGCGCGCAGCATGATGCCGATGATGTTGCCCGCCGCGCAGGCCATCGCAGATCTGCTGGCAGTCTCGGCAGCGCAATCTCTGAAGGTACTGGACATCGCAGCGGGACATGGTCTATTCGGCATCACCATCGCACAGCGCAATTCGCGCGCCCAGATCGTGGCCGTGGACTGGAAGCAGGTACTGTCGGTCGCCGAGGAGAACGCCCGCGCCGCTCAGGTGCAGGACCGCTATCGCACGCTGCCGGGCGATGCATTCAAGGTGGACTTCGGCAGCGGTTACGATGTGGCGCTCGTCACCAACTTTTTGCACCATTTCGACCAGTCCACGTGCACAAGTTTTCTGCGTAAGGTGCATGCCGCTCTCAAGGCTGATGGAAAACTTGTGGTACTTGAGTTTGTCCCGAATCCCGATCGCGTGTCGCCGCCGATCCCGGCCGCGTTCAGCCTCTTGATGCTTGCCGGAACCCCGGGCGGCGACGCCTACACGCTTGCGGAGCTCCGACAGCAACTACACGCAGCCGGGTTCAGGGACTTGTCGACGCATCCGCTTCGCACACCGCAGACGATCCTGCTCGCGCACAGGTAGCAGCCGGAAGAGCCCGTCAGGGGCGGTCGGTTTGCGCGACGACGCTCGCTCTGTCGCGCTTAAAAGCCCGTCTTTTTTTAACCACAGTCAGCGACCGCCTACCCTAAGCTGCGCTGGCGTCCGAGTGCTAAAGTACAAATTACAGCGCTAAATACCGCATGTGATGATCGGTTCGTTAACGACTGTTAAGGATTTGTTCCTTGTGACGCATGCGATGCCTTGGAGCAACAAGCTGATTCGTCAGTAGCTCGCTCGAAGGCAGCAACACGCACATCGCGGCGTGTTGTCTGCGTCGTTCCACAGTCAACCCAGAACTAAGGTGATAGAAAGTATGAAACGGATGATATTGCGTCCTTCGCTGTGCGTGGCGCTGCTCGCTTCCTGTCCACTCGCCGCTCGAGCCGGCGACGGCCCCTACCTGGGTGTCGAAGGCGGCATCAACTGGGAGAGCCCTCAGGACTTCAGGGACGACGGTGCAGTGATCGATCGTCTGCATTTCGACAGGGGCTGGGCGGCCGGTGTGATGGGCGGCTATTCCTTTGCCAACGGGCTGCGCCCGGAGCTGGAGCTGGATCACCGTCGAAATAATCTGGATCACGACCTCCTGGGGCGTGACAGCGGCCATGACAGCGCCGACAGCGCGCTCGCCAACCTGTGGTTCGACTTCAAGGCCCCGAGCGGGGTGTTCAGCGTGATGCATCCGTACCTTGGAGGCGGTGCCGGCGCCGTTCGATCCTATGATGGCCACGCGACGCTGGACGGTATTCCGATCGCCAGCGATTACGCCACGGAATTTGCCTATCAGGCCGGCGCCGGCATCGGCTTTGATGTGACGCCGAATCTGACCATATCGGCCGACTATCGCCATTTATGGTCTAACCGCGGCAGCTTCCACGACACCTTCGGCGCGGCGCTGCCACTGCCCCTGAGCATCGAACAGCGCTATCTCGCGCAGACCGCGATGCTCAGCGTGCGTTATTCGTTCGGCGCGCCGCCCGCTGTCGCGCCGCCACCGCCGCCCCCGCCGCCAGCTCCGCTGCCGCCGCCACCCCCGCCACCCCCACCGCCGCCGGTTGTGGCCGCACCGCCGCCGTGCAATCCGCCCGCCGGATTTCAGGTTGACGCCGATTGCCACATCATCGATCAGACGATCATCGTTCGAGCGGTGGACTTCGAGTTCAACAAGACTGTACTCACCGAGCCGGCGCGCGAAACCCTGGACCAGGTTGCCAGCGCGCTGTCGACGCAGCCCGAGCTTCGGGTCGAGATCCAGGGCTACACCGACTCGATCGGCTCCGATGCGGTCAACCTGAACTTGTCGCAACGGCGTGCGGATGCGGTCAAGACCTATCTGATCAGCAAGGGCGCCAATGGCTCGACTCTGACAGCGCGGGGCTACGGTAAGGCAATGCCAGTGGCCAGCAATGCCACCAAAGAGGGGCGCGCCCAGAACCGCCGCGTGGCGTTCGAAGTGACCAATGCTCCGCCGCATGTCAAGGTCCAGACCCAGGACGCAACGCCTGAATCAACCCAGGCCGCCGAACAGGGCGGGGAGCATTCGAGCAGCGGCAAAAGCCCGCCGTAACGCAGGCGCCGCGGCATGCGAGCAGCGTCCTGGGCCTGAAGCCGCTCAGGACGCTGCCGACTCAGGAGATCAGGTGCTCGTGCGGACCGGTGGGCACTCCGCGGCGCAGCGGCGTGCAATCCTCGGGAAAGTCCTGTGAGAACTCAGCGCCCCGATCGGCCAGCATGGTGAGAAACACATCCAGCTGACGCATCGCCCCGGTGGGCAGGTCATGCAGCACGATCACGCTCCAGGGTTGCGCTGCGCAGGTCTGAATCGCCGGCTCCATCCACGAATCCGGCCGCTTTTGCTCCGGTGGAATGCAGTTCCACAGTACGCAGGTAAACTCATTGGCGATCAGCACTTCCCACGCCGCAGGGTTCAGCAGGTGCTTGCCGACGCTACCCCGACCGTACGGCCGATATAGGCGTTCGCTGCCGCGCAGTTCTCCCAGCAGTGCATCGGTGTAAAGAATCTCGTTGACGGCCTCCGATGGCTTCTCGAGCAACCCAAACGGCACCGTGTGGCTGTAGGAGTGATTCCCGAGTCGATGGCCTTCGCTAAACGCACGCACGGCAAGCTTGCGCCGCTCCGGAGAGGCGAGATTTTTGCCGAGCAGGAAGAAAGTGGCCTTCAGCCCGTGTTCGGCCAGCGTGTCGAGCACCCCGGGAGTGACGTCCAGGTCAGGCCCGTTATCAAAGGTGAGGGAGATCTTCATGCCTCTCACGAATTTCAGATTTCAAGTTCCGGCCACCGACCGGCATCGGCATTCTCCGGGCACCGGCCGCGCGTTTTCCGGCCGGCGTGTATTTGCCATCAATCCTTGCACATTTACGCACACGTGTACATACTTTACCCCACATAACGCCCACGCGCCGCCGGGCCGCTGCGCCGCCCGTTGCCGAAATCAGGACCGATATCGATATGAGACTGGCCACATTTTCCAGCGGCGATACAGCTCGTCCCGGCATCATCGTCGACGACGGCGTGCTGGATATCCGCAAGCACATTGCGGACGCGCCGCGCACCGTGATTGATGTCATTGCAAGCTGGCAACAGTTTCGCTCGAAGCTCGATGTTATTGCCCGACAGGCCGCCGATTTCAAGCTCAGCGCCGTGAAATTGCATGCGCCGGTACTGCGGCCACGCATGATCTTTGCGATCGGCCTTAACTACTCGGATCACATCGCCGAATCGGGGCTCGAAACTCCGCAGCATCAGATCTGGTTCGCCAAGGCAGTCACGGCAGTGACCGGCCCGTTCGATCCGATCGAGCTGCCGATGGTGTCGCAACAATTGGACTACGAGGGCGAGATGGTTGCGGTCATCGGCAAACGGTGCCGCAACGTGCCGCGCGAGCGCGCCAAAGAGGTGATATTCGGCTACTGCGCCGGTGATGATGTCAGCGTCCGCGACTGGCAACTGCGCACCAGCCAATGGCTGATCGGCAAGTCGTTCGACTCGCACGCCCCGATCGGCCCGTGGATCACGACCGCCGATGAGATCGATCCGCACTCGCTCGGACTTCGATGCCTGGTGAACGGCGAGCAACGGCAAAAAACCAACACCCGGCATATGGTGTTCGATTGTTATTCACAGGTCGAATTTCTGACCCGGGCGGTAACCCTGGAACCCGGCGATCTGCTGTTCACCGGAACCTGCGGCGGCGTCGCCGCTGCTCATAAACCGCCCCGTTGGCTGCAGGCCGGCGACATCGTGCGGGTCGAGATCGAGGGGCTCGGCGCCATCGAAAACCGAGTCCATCCGGGGCCGACCGCGACCAGCATTGACTAGCGGGATGCGCGCGCGAATTTGCGCCGCTGTTCGCGCACAAACTATACGCACACGTTGCCATATCCGAGGCCGGCCGCTATGATTTATGCTGCTTGCGATCGACCAACGGCAGATACCCGACCCAACAACGGCAGCAGGCCGCACGAGAAAGCGTGATCCCGAGGACGCGATGGCACCGAGATACTTCGAGAGCATCGCCGCACTCAAAGATCATATCGGTCAGGAACTAGCCGTCAGCGATTGGCTGACCGTCACACAACAGCACATCACCACGTTTGCCGAGGCCACCGACGATCGTCAGTGGATTCACATCGATCCTGAGCGCGCGGCTCGCGAATCGCCTTACGGCGGCACCATAGCGCACGGCTTCCTGACGCTATCGCTGCTGGCGCCACTGTTTGCCTCCGCACTGAGCATCGGCGCGACCAAGATGAGCGTCAATTACGGCTTCAATCGCATTCGATTTACCGCACCGGTGCTGTCGGGCGATCGTATCCGCGCCCGCTTCAGGCTGCGCGAGTATGCCGAGCTTGATCCAGGAGCGCAGATCACCTGGAGCGTGGTGATCGAACGCGCCGACGGCGATAAACCTGCGCTGATCGCCGAGTGGATCATGAGGTGTTATCCGTGACTTTGGCGGCCGCGGGCGGCATCGGGACAGGATGAGGTAGGCATCATGCATGGACTGATTCAATTCCAGCCGCTACTGCTGAGCGGCATACTGGCGCATGCCGCCGAGACCTATCCGGATGTCCCGATCGTGTCGTGGAGCGGCAATCGATTGTTTCGCTACACCTACGCGCAGTCCGAAGCCCGCGCCCGCCGCCTGGCCTCCAGCCTGCAACGCCGCGGCTTCGGGCCCGGGGATTTCATCAGCTCGCTGGCCTGGACCACACACCGCCATTTCGAGCTGATGTACGCCGCGCCGGGCATCGGGGCGGTTTTGCATACGGCCAATCCCAGGCTCTCCGCCGAGCACCTCACCTACACAATCAACCATACCGGCGCTCGGCTGATGTTCATCGATCCGGAGTGCCTGGAGCAACTTGAGCAGTTGGCGGACGCCCTGACCACCGTGACCAGCTTCGTCGTGATGGCTGACAGCAACGAAGTTCCCGCCACGCCGCTGCCTAACGTGATCGCTTATGAGGATCTGCTGGCGGAAGGCGATGCGAATTTCGCGTGGCCGAGCTTCGACGAGCGCACTGCCTCTACTCTGTGCTTCACATCCGGCACTACCGGCGACCCCAAGGGCATTCTCTATAGTCACCGCGGCAGCTATCTGTCTGCGCTGGCCATTGCAGCACCCAACGTCTGGGCAATCAGCGACCAGGACAGCATCATCATCGTGGCGCCGTTTTTTCATTGCAACGGCTGGGGCGCACCCTACCTCGGGCCGATGGCGGGCACCAAACTGATCTTGCCCGGACGCGCACTCGACGGCCGTAGCCTGCAGCAGTTGATCGTGAACGAAGGCGCCACCGTGGGTCCGGGGGTGCCTACGGTTTGGCTCGCCATCGCGCAGTACTGCCAACAGACAGGCGAGCGGCTGGGAAAACTCAATCGCATCGTCTGCGGCGGCGCAGCACCGCCGCTGGCGCTGATGCGGACCTACTGGCAAGAATTCGGTGTGCGCACGGTGCAGGTCTGGGGCATGACCGAGACCACGCACGCCGCGACGGTATTGTGGACTTCGAACGACGTCCTGTCGGGCGATGCGGAGCCGCGCGCACCTCAGGGGCGTCCGGTGTTCGGAACGCAGATCCGCATCGTCGATGACGAGGGCCGCAGGCTGCCCAACGATGGCACCGCAATGGGTCATTTGCAGGTGAAAGCCCACTGGTGTTCCTCGGGTTATCTCAAGCGACCCGATATCGCGGTTCTCGATCGCGACGGCTGGCTCAGGACCGGCGACCTGGCGGCGATCGAGGCTGGCAGCGCACTGCGCATCACCGATCGTCTGAAGGATGTCATCAAATCGGGCGGGGAGTGGATCAGCTCGATCGATCTGGAGAACGCCGCCAGCACTCACCGCGCGGTCGCAGAATCGGCGGTCATCGGCGTCCCGCACCCACGCTGGCAGGAGCGGCCCGTCATGTTCGTCGTCGTCAGGGAGGGACATGAACTCACGGCCGACGCATTACGCGCCCACCTGGCGCAGTCGGTGGCGAAGTGGTGGCTTCCCGAGGAGGTGATTTTTGTCGCCGATCTGCCGCACTACTCGACCGGAAAGGTGCAGAAAGAGGTTCTGCGCAAACAGTACGGCGCCTCGGTATTCGCGAAACAGGCCTGACCTGCGGAGTCAATGATCATGCAAGAACAGCAACGCCTGGAAATCGTCATGGCCTGCCTGCGGCTGACCAATGACTTCTGCCTGCACAGCGACCGGCGCGACTATGAGGCGTACGCGCTCTTGTACGCGCACAATGGCCGCTTCACCCGTCCGGGCCTCGACGTCAGCGGCCGCGAAGCGATCGTCGCGGCGCTGAAGCAGCGACCCGCCCACCTCATCGTGCGCCATGCCACCGTGAACGCCATCGTCGACGTGAGCGACGAGGATCACGCCCACGGCCGCGGCAATCATCTGGTCTTCATCCACGACAGCAGCAGCGGGCAGACTCAGCCGATCGCTATCACCGACTACGTCGATCACTACGTGCGCACCAGCGAAGGTTGGAAAATCGCTTCGCGCGAGGTGTCCAGGGCGCTCTAGTCGTCGGGAAAGTGCAATCGATGAAGCCTAAGCTGATACTGCTACCCGGCATGTTATGCGACTGGGCCTACTACGAACCGCAGCTGGCCGACCTGCAGCAGATTGCGGATGTTTCGATAGCGGCCTATCCACGCTGCGGCACGATCACAGAGATGGCTGATATCGTACTGCGCGATGCGCCCGGGCGCTTTGCAGTGGCCGGCCATTCGATGGGCGGCCGGGTCGCCCAGGAAATCGCTGCGCGTGCGCCGGAACGGGTCACCGGCCTTGGATTTTTCGCCACCGACTATCGGGGCTTTCAAAGCGAACAGGAGCGCTCGCAGGAGGAGGCTCGGCGGCAACAATGGCTCGACATGGTCGACCGGGAAGGCTTCGGCCCGTTCGCGCAGCAGTGGGCACCGCGCCTCGTGGCATCCGGGCGGCAGACCGACCAATCGTTGATCGGCCGCATCGAGGCGATGGCGCTCAGACACGGGCGCGCAGGATTGGATGCGCACTGCCGTGCCGGCCTGTCTCGCACCGACTACACCAGCCTGCTATCGCGCGTCACGGTGCCTGCGCTGGTGATCACTGGCAGCGAGGATAAATTCCGGCCGCCTGACCTGCATCGGGATATCGCGAGCCGCATTCCGGGTGCGCGCCTGGCCATCATCCAGGGCTCCGGCCACATGGTGTCGATGGAAGATCCGGATGCCGTCACGGCGCAGATGATTCCCTGGCTCAACAGCCTCAAGGCTTAGCTCACACCCTTCCGGTACCACAATTGAAAGGGTCTCTGGGCAGTGCGCCCAGAGACCGCGCCGCTACTTGAAGTGAGCTCCAAACCGGATGCCGAATTCGCGGGGAGCTTCCGGCGCCTTCTGCTGGTCGGGCCCGGACTCGGCTATGAACGTATCGTGATACGTGTTGCCGCAGTTACTGCACCACAGCTGCACGTCATATTTGTGCCCGGGCGAGGTCCAGATGAGCGAGGTGGCGAGAAGCCCATAGGCCGGCTCCGGAAATTGACCCGACGGATCCCAGTTATAGGTCGCCGTGTGGTAGTAGTTGGCGCTCCAGTCGAAGGTGCCGTAGTCGCCCTTGGCTATCGTATAGTCAAAGCCAATATCTCCAGAAAAAGTGGGTGACCGAATCGTCGGCTTACCGCTCGCATCGAAGGCGCATTCAAGGTTGCCCGGCACCAGCGGCCCGGCCAGTCGCGTTGGTACCGGCGTGCAGGTCGCGGGGTTCTGCACATAGGTGATGGCCCCGGGGAAACTCAGGTAGCGGCCGTGCAGATACTCAAAATTGGCCGACAGCGTCAGACTCTCGATCGGCCGCTCTGTCAACGTCGTGTCCAGACCGTAGATGCGCGATGACGCGGCGTTGGTCTCGAGAGCGCTGCCGCCCCGGATCACTTCGACCTGCTGGTTGGTGTAATCGTAATCGAACGCCTCCAGATCGGCCCGGAAGCGGTGATCGAACCAGTCCGACTTCAGGCCCACGATATAAGCATTGACGTCCTCCGGCAGCGCCGGCGGACTGCCGACGGCAAACAGCCCAAATCCTCCGCTCTTGAAGCCATGCGAGAAGGATGCATAACCCATGACATCCTGCATGAACTTGTGGTCGATGACCGCGCGATAGGTCGGCTCGTCGGCGTTTGCGGAGATCTCCGGATAATGTGTGACCGATGTATTCGCCGCGCCAGGCCCGGTCTCAAAATAGCTGGTCGATTGATTTGTTATCCGATCCGCGGTTTCGCGAAAGCCGAGCGTCAGATTCGTGCCCGGCAGAACCTCGAGGGTGGCGTCATAGAACGCGGAGTAAGAATGCGTGTAGTTCTCGCCGAAGCCGCTGTACAGCGGGTACGGGGTAATCTGCAGCAGGTTTCCACCGGTGACTTCTCCGCTGGTAATGAGGTCGATGGCATCGTTTATCTTCAGCACGTAGATGCCGGCGAGCCAATTGAATTTACGCCCCCAGAGCTGCGCTCCCTCATTCGAAGACAGGTGGATTTCCTCGCTGTACTGCTCCAGATGTTGCGGCCAGCGCGCATCGTTGTAGTTCTCCGGGCCCCCGCCCTGTGAGTAGGTGGTGTAATTGGTGACGTCGCGACCTGCCGTAATACTCTTCAATGTGGCCCAGCCGAAGTCATGGTTGATCACCAGGGATTCGCTGTTGATGTGGCGCTCCTGTCCAGAGCGGCCCGGGCCATACGGGGAGAATGGGTTGTAGCTAAGGCTGTTGTAGTTGCCGGCGTAGGTGCCCAGATCCGCCGACAGCGTGCCCGGCTGGACAGTCTGATTCAGACCGTAATCATAGTTGTCCCAGTAGTGGTCGAACGACAGCAGCACCGAGGTGTGTTCGGTGGGCGTCCAGAGCAGTTTTGGCCGCACCCCGTACTCCTGGCCAAGATCCACGTTCTGGCCGGTCGTGAAATCGCGGCCCCAACCCAGATCCTGTTCGCGCGAATGGTAGGCGATGTTCACAGCAAGATTCGGCCCCAGGCCTGTGGTGCCGTATACGTTGGTCTCGATCGTCTGGTAGTTGCCGTAGCCCGCCTGAATATCCAGCGCCTGATCAGCCGACGGGTTTTTGGTGGTGATATTGATGACACCACCGGTCGCATTGCGGCCGAACAGCGTTCCCTGCGGGCCTTTCAGCACCTCGACGCTGTCAACATTGTTGAACGACAGGATGTTGCCGGCAAATCCGTCGATGTAAACGTCATCGACGTATTGCGCGATGGCGTTTTCGACGCCAGGCGCGGACACTGTACCAACGCCGCGCAGAAACAGAGTTGCACCGGTATTTTCCCGCGAAGTCACCAGGCCCGGTACTTCCGTCTGCAAGGTCATGTTGTCCCACACGTGCGCCTTGGAAGCGTCGAGGTTGCTGAGAACGTCGACCGAAATGGGGACGTCCTGCAGGTTCTCGGTTCGGCGCTCGGCCGTCACCACGACTTCCTGCAGCGCGGCGCCCTGCTCGGCCGGGCTGGTGGTCGATCCCTGCCCTTCGCCGGTTTGCTGCGCATTGCACAATTGGGCGGCGAACGCGCAGCCCAACGACATCGCCAGAGTCCATATCAAGCGTGTTCTGCTCACAGAAAATCCCCCTCTGTTATATGTTTTCACGTTCGCACGTAGCGATTCGTCGCGCCCTCCTCTGGCGGCCGCGAGCCGGAGCACCCACCCATCGTCTCGCGAGGCCTAACTCTAATTGATTCCTTACCACATGACAACGTGTGCATATTCTCATACCATGGATACGTGTGCCGTATGATCCGGCTGAACGTTGGGAGCGGACTAAAGGTCGATGGTTACCGAGGCAATTTTGAGGACGACGGTGGTCGGCAGCTATCCGCAACCGGACTGGCTGATCGACAAGGGCGTGCTGCGCGGGCAGCTGGTGCCACGGGTGCGCACCGAGCAGATGTGGCGGATTGCCCCCGAGATGCGCGCCGCAGCAATCCAGGACGCGGCACTCGTGGCGATCCGCGCGATGGAGACGGCCGGCATCGACGTGATCACCGACGGCGAGACCGCCCGCGAGAGCTATTGCAACCATTTCACCGCCGCCTTGGGCGGAATCGACGGCGACAATCCGGCGACCATCCTAAGCAGGACCGGGCACCAGACGCGCGTGCCGCGGGTGGTAGGACCGATTCGGCATCAACAGGCGATCGAGGTGGAGTCGGCAAAGTTCTTACGCGCCCATACTGATCGGCGCGCGAAGATCACCCTGCCCGGCCCCTTTACCCTGGCGCAGCAGGCCAAGGATGAGCATTACCATGACATCGCCGCGATGGCGTTCGATTTCGCGATTGCGATCAACCAGGAGGCGCGTGCGCTCGAGGCGACCGGTATCGATGTGATTCAGCTCGACGAGCCGTGGCTGCGCAATGATCCGGATGGGGCGCGCCGCTACGGACTACAGACGATCAACCGTGCGCTGCAGGGACTGACGGTCAGAACCGCAGTGCATGTCTGTTTTGGCTACGCGTTCCTGCGGCGCGGGCAAAAATCCAACAGCTATGAATTTCTCGCCGAGCTGTCCGACTCGGTGGCCGATGAGATTTCGGTTGAAGCGGCACAACCCAACCTCGATCTGGGAATTCTCGCCGACCTCTCGGGGAAAACGGTCGCCCTGGGGGTACTGGATCACTCGACCGCGGAGGCCGAGCCGGTCGAAGTGGTTGCCCGGCGCATCCGTGCCGCCCTCGCACATCTGCCACCGGATCGATTGATGCCGGCACCCGACTGCGGCATGAAGTACATGACACGCGAAGTTGCCTTCGGGCGTCTGCGCAACCTGAGTGAAGCGGCGGCGCGCATGCGCCAGGAACTGACCCGCTGACGGGCAAGCCATTGCCGGGCAAGGGATTTATGAGAAGCAGCGCGCCCACTGCCGTGGCTTGGGGTCGGCCCCTACGCACACGTTGCCACATGCGGCGCCTGTGTCTATCATTTGGGCAACTGCAGGACGACGCGCGCACTGCCATCTCATTCACCGGAAATCGATCGGGGGAAATCCAATGAACGCCGTAGTATCTGAGCAGAATCAAAACGCTGGCAAGAAACTGCCGTTCCGCCTGCATCATCACGCCTATGTGGTCCACGATCAGGGACGTACCCGCCACTTCTACGAAGACATCATCGGTCTGCCATTACGGGCCACCTGGATCGAAGAGACGGACTTTCGCGGCGAACATCTGGTATTCAGCCACACGTTCTACGGCATCGCTGACGGCGGCGCACTCGCGTTCTTCAATTTCGCCGATCCGAAAATCAACGCGCGTTTCAACTGCGGCCCGCAGCAGAATCTGTGCTATCACATTGCGTTGGCGGTGGACGAGGAAACGCAAGAGGGCATACGCGCCCGCTGCGAGGCCGAAGGCGTCACCGTGATGCTACTCGATCACGGCTATTGCAAATCCCTCTATGTCACCGATCCTGACGGCCTGCAGGTCGAGTTTACGGTCGATCCGCCCGATGTGGACGTGATCAACGCGCACCAGCAGAAGATTGCCCGCAAATCCCTCGACGCCTGGCAATCGGGTGACACACGACCGAACAACGATATTCGACCGCACGGCTAGGCGGCACCGCTTCCGGCCGAACGCTGCAGCGCACCTCTTATGGACACGTGTGCGCACGACCGACTAGTATTGCTCGCATGCGTTCTTCGACGGCGGATTCGTGCAGCAGCTCGTGGTGCGCGGCGTCAAGGCCGATGGCCCGGAGGACGCCCGGTCGCTGCAATATCGATAGGGAGCGCTGATGATTCCTGGCTGGCGATGGGGGCTGCTGGCGACGCTGTGTATCGCCGCGCTGGGGGCTGCGGCCGAGACGGGTGGCGCGCGCGCCGACTGGTACTCGCACGGCGGCGCGCACGATGAGGGCAACTACAGCACGCTCGATCAAATCAACAGGGAGTCGATCGCGCGCCTAGGGCTAGCCTGGTCGCTGGATCTCGAGGGTGAAGTCTCGCTGGAGGCCACGCCGCTGGCGATCGATGGCAAGCTGTACTTCACCGGCAGCTCCTCGGATATCTATGCGGTGGATGCGCTGAGCGGGCGGGTGCTGTGGAAGTACGATCCGCAGATCTGGCGATATAGGCCCGAGCATCTGAAGCTGCTCTGGGGCATCAACCGCGGTGTGGCCTACTCTCATGGCAGGGTTTTCGTCGGCACGCTGGACGGGCGGCTCATCGCACTGGATGCCGCGAGCGGGGCGCTGCTGTGGAGCGTCAAGACCGTGGCCGACGACTCGTTGCAGACCATCAGCGGGGCGCCCTGGGCGATCAAGGGCAAGGTGCTGATCGGCAACGGCGGGGCCGACTTCGGCGCGCGCGGCTACGTCACCGCCTACGATGAGCGCAGCGGCAAGCAGCTGTGGCGCTTTTACACAGTGCCCGGAGATCCTGCCAAGGGCTTTGAGGCCGACGCCTCGGAGTATGCGGTGATGAAGATGGCCGCCAAGACCTGGGGCAAGCAGTGGTGGAAAGTCGGCGGCGGCGGCGGCACGGTCTGGGACAACATGACCTACGATCCGGAGCTCAACCGCATCTACATCGGGGTGGGCAACGCCGGGCCGTGGAATCCGCGGGTTCGCAGCCCTGGCGGCGGGGATAATCTGTTCGTCGCCTCAATCGTGGCGCTCGATGCCGATACCGGCCACTACGTCTGGCACTACCAGGCCAATCCCGGGGAAGCCTGGGATTACAAGAATACCGCCAACATGATCACGGCGGACCTGGTGATTGACGGCAAGCCGCGCAAGGTGCTGATGCAAAGCCCGACGAACGGCTTCTTCTACGTCATCGACCGGCTCACCGGAAAGCTGATCTCGGCGCAGAAGACCGGCAAGGTCACCTGGGCGGATCACATCGATCTGAAAACCGGCCGCCCGGTCGAAGCCGACAACATCCGTTACGCGAACGGCCCCAATGAAATGTGGCCCAGCGCATTCGGTACCCATAACTGGCAGGGCATGTCGTACAACCCGAAGTCCGGCCTCGTATATATCCCCTATATGCAGCTCGGTGACCGCATCACGGACGACACATTGCCCTGGCCACAGACCCCGGAGCCCGCGGTCCATTTCGGCGGTGTCTATATCCAGCTAATTGTGCGCGACACCGACGACAACACCGGTGCGCTGCTCGCCTGGGATCCGGTGGCGCAACAGCCGCGCTGGAAGGTGCCGCGCCCGGCGGTCTGGAACGGTGGTGTTCTGTCCACCGCCGGCGGTCTGGTGTTCCAGGGGACGGCCGATGGGCAACTGTTCGCCTATGATGCTCAAAGCGGCGCCGAGCGCTGGCAGTTCGATGCCGGGCTCGGCATCATCGCCAGCCCGATCACCTATACCGTGTCCGGAAAGCAGTATCTGTCGATACTGGTCGGATGGGGGGGAACCGTAGCTCCCGTCAGCGAGCTCACGAATCGCGGCTGGAAATTTGGCGCGCAGCCGCGACGGCTGCTGACCTTTGCGCTGGACGGCGCCGCGACGCTGCCGCCGACGGCACCCCGCGACTTCGTGGTGCACGCCCAGGACGATCCGGCACTGACCATCGATCCGGAACAAGCCAGCGCCGGGCGCGAGCTCTATCAGGCGAACTGCGCCTACTGCCACGGCCGGCGGCTGATATCGGCCGGTGCACCGGCGATCGACCTGCGCGAATCGGCCATCGCGCTCAATTGGGATAGTTTCCGCCACGTCGTCAAGGACGGCGCGCTGCTGCCGCAGCTGATGCCCCAGTTCCAACAGCTGCCCGAGGATGACGTGCGCGCCGTATACCTGTATATCCGTGCCGGAGCGCGCGAGGCCCTGGCGCCGCACTAGCGTCATCCCAGGACAGCGACCGTTCAACGGCGACCCGACACTGCCGCGGCCGTCGCCGCTGCGCCACATATGCTTAGGAGAAACCGACCATGAGCTTATTCGATAAAGGGCTGGAAGTTCGCAAGGCCGTTCTTGGCGCCGAGTTCGTCGACAAGGCGCTCAGCTCGGCCGATGACTTCAATCGCCCGCTGCAGGAACTGGTCACCGAATACTGCTGGGGCGCCGTCTGGACTCGAGACGGTTTATCGCGCGAGATCCGCAGCATGCTCAATCTGGCCATGCTGACAGCATTGAATCGCCCGCATGAGCTGAAGATGCACGTGCAGGGCGCGCTGCGCAATGGGGTAACCAAGACTCAGATTCGCGAAGTGCTGCTGCAAGCGACCATCTACGCCGGAGTGCCCGCGGGAGTGGATGCGTTTCGCATCGCCCGCGAAGTGCTGCAGGAAACCGCCAACAAGGCCTGAGAACTGCGCGGCGCGTCAGCTCGTCAGGCTCTACCGAACATCAGAGGACGGATATGGCCGCCAGGAACATCAAATCCATGATCGCCGGCACCGTTCTGCAGGTCCACAAACGTCCCGGCGATGCGGTGGCGGCTCGAGATGCCGTGGTCACGCTGGAGTGTATGAAGATGGAGATTCCGATTCCCACGCCGGCTGCCGGCCGCATCGTCAGCATCGAAGTCGCTGAGGGCGACAGCGTCGACAAGGATCAGCTGGTGTTCGTGATCGAGACGTGAGAGTTCGAAACTGGCGCGCAATACGGTGAGTGACAGAGACGATGAGCTGGCAATCGGAAATCGACGAGCTTAAGGCGCGTCAGCGGCTGGCCGCCCAGATGGGCGGCAAGGAAAAGATCGAACGCCAGCGCGCCGGCGGCAAACTGACCGTGCGCGAGCGCATCGAGCAGCTGCTCGATCCCGGCAGCTTTCACGAGATCGGCGCGCTCGCCGGCAGAGGTCAATACGACGACAACGGCAAGCTGATCGATTTCACGCCGGCCAATTTCGTCATGGGCCGCGGCCTCATTGACGGCCGTGCGGTCGTCGTAGGTGGTGACGATTTCACCGTGCGCGGTGGTGCGATGGACGCGGCCATCGGCAGCAAACAGGTCTATGCCGAGCAGATGGCCAATGAACTGCGATTGCCGATCGTGCGCCTGGTCGACGGCACCGGCGGTGGCGGATCGGTCAAGCTGCTGGAGACCGACGGCAGGACGTACGTGCCGTACTGCCAGGGTTGGGATCTGGTGGTAGACAACCTGGCGAAGGTGCCGGTGGTCGGCTTGGGACTCGGATCGGTCGCAGGATTGGGCTCCGCCCGGCTAGTCTCCAGTCACTACTCGGTGATGGTGCAGGGTATCTCGCAGATGTTTGTCGCCGGCCCGCCGCTGGTGGCGCGAACCGGCGAGATCACGACCAAGGAGGAACTCGGTGGCAGCGAGATCTGCGCCCGCGCTGGCGCGATCGACGAGGTGGTCGAAACAGAAGCGCAGGCGTTTGCCTGCGCCCGGCGCTTTCTGTCGTACCTGCCGGCAAACGTGTTCGAACTGCCGCCGCGCGGTCCAGTCACCGACGCGCCGGACCGTCGCGACGAGTGGCTGATCGAAGCTATCCCGCGCGATCGGCGCAAGGTCTACGACATGCGCAAGATCATCGAGGCGCTGCTCGATAGCGGCTCGTTCTTCGAATTCGCCAGCCAGTATGGCTCTGCAGCGATCACCGGCCTCGGACGTCTCGATGGCTGGCCGGTGGCTCTGCTGGCGAGCGACCCGTACCACTATGGCGGCGGCTGGACCGCCGACGCCGCGATCAAGATCACGCGCTTCATCGATTTCGCGCACACTTTCCACCTGCCGGTGGTCAACCTGGTGGACGTACCGGGATTTTTGATCGGTAAGCAGGCCGAAGTCGACGGCACCATCAGGCACGGCGCACGCGCACTCGCGGCGCTCTACCAGGCCGATGTGCCGTGGTGCTCGATCCTGGTGCGACGCGCGTTCGGCGTTGCCGGAGCCGCCCACGCCAACCACACCCGTCTGGCGTATCGCTACGCGTGGCCCTCGGGGGACTGGGGCTCGCTGCCGATTGAAGGCGGCATCGAGGCGGCGTACCGCGCCGAGTTGCAGGCCGCCGCCGATCCGGCCCAACGGCGCGCAGAGATCGAGCAGCGGCTGAATCGATTTCGCTCGCCATTCCTGACCGCAGAAGCGTTTCTGGTCGAAGAGATCATTGATCCGCGCGACACGCGGCGCCTGCTGTGCGAGTTCGCAAACCTGGCGGCGCCATTGCGCAAGCCAGGCGTCGTCGCGACCGGCTTTCGACCT
>Ga0209006_10001046_pt1 | contig 25421 bp, 22 predicted proteins | sample JacPin_JW_Ref_O2_FD_188567 | JGI IMG/M metagenome (GOLD analysis project Ga0209006, IMG submission 188567) | Forest soil microbial communities from Algoma, Ontario, Canada - Jack Pine, Ontario site 1_JW_Ref_O2 (SPAdes) (version 2) | ecosystem: Environmental > Terrestrial > Soil > Boreal... | reverse complement strand
TTTCCGCCTGTCAGGCTTTTGCGCGGCGGCGTGCTGCAGCAGGACATCGTCGACCTGCTCGCCGCCAATTCGCGCGTGCCGCAATCGAACTGGGGCGACCTCAATGGCCAGCTCAACGCCCTCGACCTCGGCGAGCGCCGCCTGCACGCACTGCTCGACGAATACGGCGACGCGACGATCGCGGCGGCGCTCGCGGCGCTGACCGCGCGCGCCGAGGCGCTGATGCGCGCCAACATCGCGGCACTGCCCGACGGCACCTGGCGCTGCGACGATTTTCTCGACAACGACGGCGTGACCGACAGGCCACTGCGCATCGCGCTCGACCTCACGATCGCGGGCGAGCGCATGACGCTCGACTTCTCGCGCTCGGCGCCGCCCTGCGACGGCCCGCTCAACATCGCGCGCTCGACCGCGATCGCGAGCTGCTACGTCGCACTCAAGCACATCTTCACCGACGTGCCGTCGAACGCCGGCTGTCTCGCGCCGATCGATTTCGTCATTCCCGCCACGACCTTGCTCGCCGTGTCGGCGCCGCGCCCGGTCGCGGGCTACACCGAGACGATATTGCGTGTCATCGACGTGATCTTCGGCGCCTTCGCGCAGGTCGCGCCCGACCGTGCGCACGGCAGCCCGTTCGCCACCATCAACGCGCTCTCGCTCGCGGGCTGGCGCGAGCAGCGACAACGCTGGATCATGTTCTGCTTCTTCGGCGGCGGCCTCGGCGGCAGCCCGGAAAGCGACGGCCTCAGCCACAGCAACAACCCGATCTCGACCGCGACCATCCCGCCCGTCGAGGTGCTGGAATCGCTCTATCCCGTCATGTTCACCCAATGGGCGCTGCGCCCGGACTCGGGCGGTCCCGGCCGGCACCGCGGAGGCCTCGGCGCGATCTACGAGATCGAGGCGCTCGCCGACGGCGGCGCCGATGTCTTTCTCATCGGCGAGCGCGGAAAGTTTCCCCCCTTCGGCGTCAATGGCGGCAAGAGCGCGGCGCTCAACCGCTTCGTCTACGACACCGATGCGGGGCCGGCGACCCCGCCGCTCGTCTCCAAGATCACCGATATCCGCATCCGCCACGGCCAGCGCGTGCGGCTGGAGACGCCGGGCGGCGGCGGTTTCGGCGATCCGGCGACGCGCGATCCGGCGCGCGTTCAACGCGACGTGTGGCTCGGCTATGTCTCGCGCGAGGCGGCGCGGCGCGACTACCGGGTCGTGCTCGATGACGACGGCGCCGTCGACGCGGCCGCGACTGCCGCGGCACGCGCCGCTCCCACCGCTTCATGAGCGACAACCGCGTCATCGTCGGCGTGGACGTGGGCGGCACGTTCACGGATCTGTTCTGGCTCGATGCCGCGAGCGGCATCTTCCGCACCGCCAAGGTGCCGTCGCGCCGCGGCGATGAGGCGGTCGGCTTCATCGATGGCTTGGCGGCTCTTTCTTCTTCTCCCTCTCCCCGAAGCGGAGAGGGTCGGGGTGAGGGGCTCTCGGAGCCAGAATTGAACCTGCGAGCGCCCCTCACCCGGCTCGAGGAGTTCACCCTTGGGCTTGCCAAAGGCAAGACCCGAGGGCTCGCCCCCCTCTCCCCTGCGGGGAGAGGGGAAGTGTCCATCGTGCACGGCACCACGGTCGGCACCAACACGTTGCTCGAGCGGCGCGGGCCAAAAATCGGCGTTATCACGACGCGCGGGTTCCGCGACACGCTGGAAATGCGCCGGCGCGACCGCCGCAGCACCTGGGGCCTGTCGGGCGACTTCGTTCCGCTCGCGGACCGCGACCTGCGCGTCGAGGTCGACGAGCGCACGCTCGCCGATGGCACGGTCCGGGTGGGGCTCGATCCGGCGCAAGTGCGCGCCGCGGCGCAGCTCCTGCTGGCGCAGGGCGCCCGGGCGGTCGCGGTCACGTTCATCAATGCGTATGCGAATGCCGAGAACGAGAAGCGCGCGCTCGCGGCGCTGCGCGACGTATGGCCGAACGATTTCGTCACCGCCTCGCACGAGGTGCTCTGCGAGATCCGCGAGTTCGAGCGTTCCTCGACGGCGGCGATCAACGCCTACCTGCAGCCGGTGGTCGCCGCGTATCTCGCCAAGCTTGAGGCCGCCTTGGCGCAGCAGCGCTTCCCCGGCCAGCTGCACATCGTGCAGTCGAACGGCGGCATCATGTCGGTCGAGACCGCGCGGCGGCTGCCGGTGCGCACCGCGCTGTCGGGTCCGGCGGCCGGCGTGGTCGCGGGGGCGGCGCTCGCGCGCGCCGCCGGCTGCGACAATCTCATCACCTGCGATCTCGGCGGCACCTCGTTCGACGTCTCGGTGATCGCCGGCGGGCGCGTTGCGGTCGCGGCGCAGACCACGGTCGATTTCGGCCTCGTCATCCGCACGCCGATGATCGAGATCACCACCATCGGCGCGGGCGGCGGCTCGATCGCCTTGGTCGACCGCGGCGGCCTGCTGCAGGTCGGGCCCGAGAGCGCGGGCTCGGTGCCGGGGCCCGCCTGCTACGGCGCCGGCAACACGCGCCCGACGCTCACCGACGCGCAAGTTCTGCTCGGCCGCATCAATGCGGCGCGCCCGCTCGGCGGCGAGCTGGCGTCGCTCGACGTCGCTGCCGCGCGCGCCGCGATCGACGCCCATGTCGGGCGCCCGCTCGGCCTTGCGACCGACGATGCGGCCGCTGCCATCGTGCGCGTCGCCGAGGCGCGCATGGCGGGTGCGATCCGTCTGGTCTCGATCGAGCGCGGGCACGATCCGGCGCGCTTCGTCGCGGTGCCGTTCGGTGGCGGCGGCGCGCTGCATGTCGGGGCGCTGATCCGCGAGATCGGGCTCAAGTCGGCGCTGGTGCCGCGCTTTCCCGGCATCACGTCGGCGCTCGGCTGCGTGCTCGCGGATCTGCGCCACGACTCCATGCAGACCCTCAACGTCATGCTCGACGGCGTCGATGCCGCCGCGCTCGCGCGCCGCATGCAGGCGGCCGCGCGCGAGGCCGGCGCGGTGATTGCCGCCGCCGGCATCGCGGTTGCGCGCACCGACACCGAATACGAGCTCGACATGCACTATCTCGGCCAGACCCACACGGTCGCGGTGCCGCTGCCGGTTGAGCCTTCGCGCGATGACCTCGGCGTCAGCGAGGCGATGATGAGCGCCGCCTTTGAGGCGGCGTATCTCGCCGCCTTCGGCAGGCTCTTGCCCGGCCTCGCGGCCCGCATCGTCTCGCTGCGCGTCGCCGCGATCGGCCGCCGCCCGCCGTTCGATTTCGCCGTCTTCGCCCCCATCGCCGGCGCCACCGTCGCGGCCGCGCGCCGCACCACCCGCCCGGTGTGGTTCACCGGCGGCTGGCGCGACACCGCCATCTTCGCGCGCCTCGAGCTGCCGGCCGGCGCGCAGATCGACGGCCCGGCGATCCTCGAGCAGCCCGACGCGACCGTGGTGATCGAGCCCGGCATGACGGCGCGGGTGGATGCTTTCGGAAATTTGATCGTGGCGGCGAGCCCTGCGTAGGGGCAACCTTACGTGATGCGCACAGTGATGCGGCTGCTACCCTCCCGCCCGTGGGCGGGGAGGGTGGTCCGCCGTCGTGACAGCGACGGCGGACGGGGTGGGGGGACTACGCTTGCTCCGAATGCGCGGTAAGGACGAATGGCGAATGATGCGGACTCCGAGCAAGCGGCGCCCCCCACCCCCGACCCCTCCGCGCCACGCGCTCCGCGCGCGAGGGGAGGGGAGCGCAGGCCGATGAGTCTGTTGCAGTCATAGCGAGCCGCAATCTCCATGAATCCACAAACCACCGCCCTTATCCTCGGCGACTTGCAGAACGACTTCCTCCATCCCGACGGCGCCTACGGCCGTGCCGGGCAGGCCAGCGCCGCGATCGCGGCACTTCCGGCGCGGCTCGTGCCATTGGTCCGAGCCGCGCGTGCGCGCGGCGTGCTCGTCGTCGCGACGCTGTTCACCCTGGTGCCCGGGCGCGGCGGCGCACCGATCGTCTCGCCGCATCTGCGCGCGCTGCGGCCGTTTCTCGGCTCGGGCGATTTCGCGCCCGGCGCGTGGGGCCAGCGGCTCGTCGACGAGCTCGCGCCCGCCGACGTCGTGGTCGAGAAGGTCGCGTATTCGGCCTTTCATGCCTCGCGGCTCGAATGGGTGCTGCGCCAATGCGGCATCGCGGCGCTGTGGTTCACCGGCATCGTCACCAACGGCGGCGTCGCCTCGACTGTGCGCGACGCGCATGTGCGCGAATTCGACTGCAGCGTGATCGCCGACGGCTGCGCCGCCTTCACGCCCGCGCTGCACGACGCCGCGATCGAAGGTTTGCGGCCGGTCGCGCGCATCGCGACGATCGACGACGCGATGCGGGAGCTCTAGGGAACCTCGCGCAGGATGCGGCGCGCGTTCACCACGATGGCGAGAATGGTGAGCGGAACGACCAGCAGAAGCATTTCCACGTATATCTATCATGCTGCATCGATTTTTCGATCGCGAAGATGAACATGATGCCGAGCGAAAACGACGCGGTTGCCACCGCGATGATGAGCCAGACGACGCGATCCTTGGTCGAGGCAAACGGCAGGGCGTGATCCTCGGGTGTTCATCAGGTTGGTCGCGAGCACCGGCGGCGCGGTTCACGCGAAGCGCTCAGGCGCGCGCCGATCGCGCCCGCCTCAGTGGTCGCAGCTCCACTTGCACTGCCCGCATTGGAGTTTCATGCCCTGGTTGCAGAAGGTTTCGCAGCGGCCAAGGCATTGCCCGCGCGCCCGCTGCGTTTCGGCCGCCCGCCGCTGTGCTTCGGCCGCCCGCTCTTGCTCTTGGGCTGCCCGGGTGCCCGGGAGGATGGTTCCGTTCGGGCAACGGCCGTCGGGACAATCGGCGCGCGCCGGAATCGACGTGCATACGACGAACAAGATGGCGGCGGCCAAGCCCGCGAATTTCAACATGCGACCAGCTCCCGTGATGAGAAGACCGGGGCTCCCGTCAGGTTCCTGATTCGGTACGTCCGGGCTTCGGTTCGAGGTCACGCTATCACGGCGCAGGAGCAAACCAGCCGGACAAGTTTGCGTGGATTCGCCGCGGGTTTCAGTTTTCCGCGCGCGCGGGTTCCCCGCCGAACGCCCAGGTGTAGACGGCGCCGTTCGCATCGGCCGGATGTGGCGGACTGGCGGCGCCCGGCGCGGCCGCGACGCGAAACACCATCGCGCGATCCGATGCGAGGTGGCCGGTGACCGCGCGCGGTGGCGCGCCGTTCTCGGGAAAGAACTCGCCGAGCGCGAGATCCGTGCCGGGCTTCGGCTGCACCGCGAGGTTGGGATCGAAGGTGCGGCGGATGACGAGCTTGCCGTCGAGGTCGTTGTGCCCGCCGCGCCGGAGCGTCCAGATGCCGAGCCAGGCGCCGCCGCGCACGAGCGAGACCGGCTGGTCGAGACGCGGGTCGACCACGTCCATGATCACGACGCCGCCGCGCAGCGCGTTACGCATGTACGCGTAGGAGACGAGGTAATACTTGTCGCCGCCCCACGAGTTCTTGAGGATGAAATACCAGCGGCTCGGCGACTTGTCGGAGCGGTCATAGCCGATCACCAGCATGTTGTGCCCGTCGCCGTGCGCCGTCGCGTCGTAGTCCCAGATCGACGAGGTCTGGAACGGCGTCTTGACCACCGGCCCGCGCTTCCACTTGAGATAGATCCTTCGAGCGGAGGTCGCCCTGTCGGGTTTGTCGTCGCGAGCGCGCGAAAGGTTCGTCCAACTTGCAGCCCCGCCGGTGCCCGGCCGCCTTCCTGGTGACGGGAAAAGAAGAGCGCGGTATCGTCGCGTGTCCGGGCCGGCGATCGCACCTTGCCGGCGGCCTTGGCCGGCCCGCTCGGGCGTCTGCACTGGTTTGCGGATCGGGCCGCGATAGCGAATGGAGCAAGCTGATGGTCGCTCAAGTCCGAACGGCGGTGCTGATCGTCATGGGCGTTTCCGGCAGCGGGAAGTCGACCATCGGCTCGCTGCTGGTGCAGCGTCTGCACTGGGAGTTCGAGGATGCCGATTGGCTGCATCCGGCGTCCAACGTCGAGAAGATGCACAGCGGCATTCCGCTCACCGACGAGGATCGCTGGCCCTGGTTGCACGCCGTGGCGGGCTGGATCGACCAGACCCGCCGCGCGGGCGGACATGGCGTCGTCTCGTGCTCGGCCCTTAAGCGCCGCTATCGCGATATTCTCATCGGCGATCGCGCCGACGTCCGTCTGGTCTACCTCAAGGGTGACGAGACCCTGATCGCGCGCCGTCTCGCCACCCGCCACGAGCACTTCATGCCACGAAGCCTGCTGCACTCCCAATTCGAAGCGCTGGAGGAGCCGGGCACGGACGAGCATCCGATCATTGTCCCGATCGAGCCGCCGCCACGCGAGATCGTGGCGCGCATTTTGTCCGCGTTGAACATAGGGGAGGACGCGCCGCGATCCGAGGAAGCGTATTCGAGATCATTCGCCCCAGGAACGAGTCGGTGAACGAGTCGGTCAGAAGTCGCGCGATCGCGGGCGTGCTGCCGTCCGATCTGCCGGCGAAATGACCGGAAGGTGGCCGCGCAAGATGCCGGTCGACGCCGCGGTGTCCAAGTAGTTGGCGGTGAAGAGGGGAGCGGGAAGAAGATTTGCGACAATCGGCGGCCCGATCGGTTCCTTTCGCGATCGGGCTGGTGCCGGCGGCATTTTATCGAGGCATTTCGCCTGCCGCGTGCGGGCGCCGCCTTCTCGGTGAGGTGATGGAACCTGAACCGGAGAGCGGAACCTGAACCGGCGAGCAAAGGTTTAGGTGCAAGGAAGGAAAAACTGAGCACGAACGTGCAAGCGAAGTCGGTCGTCCCATCACAACTCAGCGCGCAGGTTGGCATGGGCCGGGGTCGGTTTCGCTGCACGGGCCCGGGACTTCCCAAGCCAAGTCAACCGCCGCCCGCCCGATACCGAGCGTGCGGGAACCTGCAAACTCACGATAGGAGACCAAAATGACTCGTTTCGGATTGGGGTCGACACTCCCCCTGGCGCTCGTTCTCGGCCTCGCCTGTGCGGTTCCGGCCACGATTGCGCAGGCCCAAGACTCGCGCGACCCTGCCAATGCGCGAAACCTCAATGATCCGGCTGACCAGCGCAACATCAACGACCCGGCCAGTGCCCGCAATCTCAACGGTTCCGGCGATCGGCGCGACCCCGCCGACGCGCGCGGCCTCGATGACAAGGCCAGCAAGCGCGACGTCAAGTGATGCGATGACGAGGTGCGGGGCGGCACGGCCCTCCCGCGGTTGCGCTTCCGCGCGCACCGGGTCAGGCGAGCTCAGGCTTGCCTGACCCGATCATGCAGGACGAGCGGTCGACGTGCTGAAATTCGCATCCGAGAAGAGATCCTGCCCCATATCGACAGGACGATGGCCGCGCAAGTGATGTCGATGAATTGGCGCACGACCGCGCCGCCGCCGTGCGCCTTACGCTAGAGTCCGCGCCATGAACAAGCCCGTAAAAAGAGCCGCGGTCCCGGGCGTGCTGCCGGCCGGTCTGCTGGCGAAAATGGACGCCTATTGGCGCGCCGCGAACTACCTCACGGTCGGCCAGATCTATCTGCAGGATAATCCGCTGCTCGAAGCCCCCCTGGAGCTCAAGCACATCAAGCCTCGCCTGCTCGGCCATTGGGGCACCACGACCGGGCTCAACTTCATCTACGTGCACCTCAATCGGTTGATCCGCGACCACGATCTGAACATGATCTATGTCATCGGTCCCGGTCATGGCGGGCCGGGGCTGGTGGCGCACGCCTATCTCGAAGGGTCCTACACCGAGCGCTATCCGGATATCGAGCGCAGCCGCAGCGGCTTGCATCGGCTGTTTCGGCAATTTTCCTGGCCCTACGGCATCCCCAGTCACGTCGCGCCGGAAACGCCGGGGTCGATCCACGAAGGCGGCGAGCTCGGCTACAGCCTGCTGCATGCCTATGGCGCGGCCTTCGACAATCCGGACCTGATCGTTGCCTGCATCATCGGCGACGGCGAGGCGGAAACGGGTCCGCTCGCCGCGAGCTGGCACTCCAACAAGTTTCTCAACCCGGCGCGCGACGGCGCGGTGCTGCCGATCCTTCATCTCAATGGGTTCAAGATTGCCAATCCGACCGTGCTCGCCCGCATCAGCCGCCGGGAATTGACCGAGCTGATGCGCGGCTACGGCTATGAGCCGCATTTCGTCGAAGGCGACGTCCCCGACGTGGTGCATCAAAGTCTCGCCGGCACGCTCGATGCCGTCCTGGCCGAGATCGGCGAAATCCAGCGTGCGGCGCGGGCGGCTCCCGACAGGGTCGAACGGCCGCGCTGGCCCATGATCGTATTCCGCACCCCGAAAGGCTGGACCGGGCCGAAGGTCGTGGACGGCTTGCCGGTGGAGGGGACATGGCGCGCGCATCAAGTCCCGATCGCCGATTTTACCAAGCCCGGCCACCTCGCGCAGCTCGAAGATTGGATGAAGAGCTACCGGCCGCACGAGTTGTTCGACCACGATGGCAAGTTTCGCGAGGAGCTCGCGGCGCTGGCGCCGACCGGGCACCGGCGCATGGGCATGAATCCGCACGCCAATGGCGGCGAATTATGGCAGCCGCTGTCGATGCCGCACTTCCGCGATTATGCCGTCGCCGTCACGGTGCCCGGCGAGGTCGAGGCGGAATCGACGCGGATCCTCGGGACCTTTCTGCGCGACGTGATGAGGCTCAACCTCGACAAAAGCAATTTCCGCCTCTTCGGTCCCGACGAGACCGCATCGAACCGGCTGGAGGCCGTCTACGAGGTCTCCGGCAAGGAATGGATGGCCGCGGTCGAAGCGGTCGACACCGATCTGAGCGTCGACGGGCGGGTCATGGAGGTGCTGAGCGAGCATCTGTGCGAGGGCTGGCTCGAGGGCTATCTGCTCACCGGCCGGCACGGGCTTTTTTCCTGCTACGAAGCCTTCGTCCACATCATCGACTCGATGGTCAATCAGCACGCCAAATGGCTCAAGGCGACCAGGACCATCCCGTGGCGCAAGCCGATCGCCTCGCTCAACTACCTGCTCACGTCGCATGTCTGGCGCCAGGATCACAACGGCTTCTCGCACCAGGATCCGGGCTTCATCGATCATCTCGCCAACAAGAAAGCCGACACGGTGCGCATCTATCTGCCGCCGGACGCGAACTGCCTGCTCTCGGTCGCGGATCATTGCCTGCGCAGCCGCAACTACATCAACTTGATCATCGCCGGCAAGCAGCCGGAGTGGCAGTGGCTCGACATCGACTCAGCCGTGCGCCACTGCACCGTCGGCGCCGGCATCTGGCCATGGGCGGGCAACGATGACGGCGATCCCGACGTGGTCATGGCGTGCGCCGGCGACGTGCCGACGCTCGAGACGCTCGCCGCCGTGACCCTGCTGCGCATCTACGTTCCCGGCATCCGCATTCGCGTCGTCAACGTGGTCGATCTCATGGTGCTGCAGCCGCCGTCGGAGCATCCGCACGGGATGGAGGATCGCGACTTCGACGCGTTGTTCACGACCGACAAGCCGGTGATCTTCGCATTCCACGGCTATCCGCCGATCATCCACAAGCTGACCTACCGGCGGCGCAACCACGACAACTTTCATGTGCGAGGCTACAAGGAGGAGGGCACCACCACGACGCCCTTCGACATGGTGGTGCTGAACAATCTCGACCGCTATCAGCTCGCCCTCGATGCCATCCGCCGCATCTCCCGCCTTGGCGATCAGGTCGAGCGCGCGACGGCGCGCTACTGGGACACGATGGAGCGCCACAAGCTTTACGTCAGCGAGCACGGCGAGGACATGCCCGAGGTTCGCGGCTGGCATTGGACCCCATGGGCGCCTGGATGATCGCCGGCAGCAGAATGATTCCGCCGTAATCTTGAATAGAGCACAAACTCTCCGCTGCTACCCTCCCGCCCGTTGGCGGGGAGGGTCGAGCGACGCAGCGAAGCTGCGCAGCGAGGGGTGGGGGGCTGCGCTTGCTCGGATTCCGTAATGACCTCGAATGCCGCTAGCTCCGCGCAAGCGGCGCCCCCCACCCCTGACCCCTCCCGCCGCGCGTAGCGCGCGCGGGGGGAGGGAACGCTGGCGCAGTGCCAACGCCTGGTAACCCGATATGTCCGCCGCGCGACTCGTGAACGTCATTGCATGCCGCACATATGCGGTCGTGTTCGCGGCTCTGGCCATCATCTACCTCGTCACCGGCGGCATCGGCTGTATTGGGGCGCGTTCGGCGCCCCGAGCACGCTGTTCGGCCATGCGGGGCCGGATCCGTTCTTCCGGCCCGGATTCTGGTGGGCATTGGCGGCGGGCGTGCGCAACGGCGGGCCGATGCGCTGAGCGAACCTTCTCCGGCGTCCGGCGACTAACCTGGAGAGATCGCCTGGGAGACGACCATGACCGCCGGCGCGATCTGACACAGGAGACGTGTCATGAATGCGCAGAGGCTGATCGGATTGATCATCGTTCTCGTCGTCGTCGCGGCGGCCTTCGTGCATGGATCCACGCCGATGTCCGAGGGCGCTCGGCTGATTTTGCACGGCTGGTGGATCATCTGGAAGACGACGCTCGTTCTCGTGGCCGGGTGCGTGTTCCTCGTCCGCCGCATGCGCGGCGCTTTGCGCCCGGCCGCATCCGACAGTTGCCGGAATGATGCGCAACCCCCGCAACCACGGAGCTAAACCTCGCCCCATGCGCCACATGACCTCGCCCGAACCGCTGGTGCACTTTTCGGCCCTATGATTTTCAGCCCCCTTTTCAATTTGTCCGTTTTCGCCGATACAATGCCGGCTTCTGCGCTTGGGAGCCGACATGCGGCGACGCGAGTTCATGACGCTGCTTGGCGGCACAATAGCGACGTGGCCGCTCGCGGCGCGCGCGCAGCAGCCGGGCAAATCGGCGACCATCGGATACCTGGGCGCGACGACACCTTCGGTTGAGCACGAATGGCTCGGCGCTTTTCTGGAGGGGCTGCGGAGCCTCGGTTGGGTAGAAGGTCGCAACATTGCGATTGAATACCGCTGGGCCGATGGGCGCGACGAGCGTTTTGCCGAAATGGCGACCGTGTTGGTCCAGCATCATGTCGATGTCATCGTCACCTACGGAACCCCCGCCGTGCTGGCGGCAAAAAAAGCGACATCGGTCATCCCGATCGTTTTTGCCGTGGTGGGCGATCCGGTGGGTGCCGGCCTGGTCACCAGTCTTGCGCGACCGGGCGGCAACGTCACCGGCCTGTCGGGCCAGCAGGCCGATGCGGCCGGCAAGCGGCTCGAATTACTGCATGAGGTCGCACCCAATGTGCGTCGACTGGCGATCTTGTCCGTTGCCGGCAGCGCCATCGCGGCCCTCGAAATGCCCAGGGCCAAGGTCGCGGCCCGCACGCTTGGCCTCGAGGTTGCCACTTTCGAAATCCGCCGCGCGGAGGATATCGCGCCCGCATTTGCAGGGATGAAAGACCGCGCGGATGCGCTTTATGTCATAAGTGAACCGCTCATAAACACCAATCGCGCTCAGATCATCGCGCTTGCGCTCGCTGCACGCCTGCCGACGAACTTCAACAACCGCAGTTACGTCGAAGCTGGGGCTCTCATGTCCGACGGACCGAGCGTCCCGGATCTGTTCCGGCGTTCTGCCGCCTACGTCGACAAGATCCTGCGCGGCGCGAAGCCGGGCGATCTGCCCGTGGAGCAGCCGACCAAGTTCGAATTTGTGATCAACCTGAAGACCGCCAAGGCGCTGGGCCTCGAGGTGCCGCGAGAGGTGCTCGATGTGGCCGACGAAGTCATCGAATAGATGCTTCGGGTACCAAGGTCGAAGAGACGCTGGTTCGTAAGCTCCGCCCGACCCGACGTTCGACCGCGCAACGTCAGCCGCACAAATTCTTGGTCTCGCCGCCTATTCGATGACTGCGTCGGCGATGGCCAGCAAACCGCGCGGCACCACGAGCCCGAGGGCTCGCGCGGTCTTGAGGTTGATCGTCATTTCGTACTTGATCGGCGCTTGTATCGGGAGGTCGGCTGGGCTCGCGCCCTTGAGGATGCGATCGATGTAGCCGGCCGCCAGCTGATATTGGGTGCCCGTCTCGGGGCCGTAGGAGATCAGGCCGCCCTCGCGCGCCCAACGGACGTGGAAATAAAGCGTCGGCAGGCGGTATTGCATGGCGCGCGCGATGATTTGGGCGCGATGGACGAACATGAAGGAGTCGGGCATGACGATCAGCCCGGCCGCCGGGCCCTGCCCAAGCGACGTCAAGGCAGTTTCAAGCTCGGCTTCGCTGCGAATCTGCAGCACGATCGACTGGGCCTTGAGCGATCGGACGGCAGCTTCGAATTGGGGCAAATAGTAACTCTCGACATAGGGGGCCGTATCCGGATCGTACATCGCCGCCATCAGCTTGCGGCCTGGCGCCAGCTTGCCGACCAGCTCTACCCACTTGGCCGCCATCGAGGCTTCCTGGTGGGTGAAGCCGGTGATATTGCCTCCCGGGTGCGCCAATCCGGCAACGAACCCGGAGCCGACGGGGTCGGTCACGGCCACGAATACGATGGGGATGGTCCGCGTCTCCCGTTGCACCGCCGCGGTCTGGAGCGTCGACTCGGCGAAGATGACGTCAGGTTGCTGTGCAACCAGCTCTTTCGCATAGCGCCGTGCGAGCTCGAGGTCGCCGCCGGTCGAACGACGCTCGATGTGCAGATTTCGGCCCTCGCGCCAACCCGTCAGTGCAAGTGCCTCGACGAACATCGCCATCGAAGCCTCGGTATCCGGATCGCCTTCGCGCCACGGGATCAGCATGCCGACTCGTCGGACGCGGTCGCCTTGTTGAGCGCCGGCCGCGAGCGGCCACGCGGCTGCTGCGCCGCCCAGCCCCGCGATGAAGTCCCTTCGCCGCATCTCGATTCTCCACAGCCGGTTCGTCAGCTCCGCTCCGCGGCGCGCTGCTTCACCGCAAGCAGCCGCCGGATGGTCGCCAGCAGGCGGTCGAAATCGATGGGCTTGGTGTCGAACTCGTCGCAGCCCGCGGCCAGCGCCTTGTCGCGCGCGCCGGTGAGCGCATGCGCCGAAAGCGCGATCACCGGAATGTCGCGCGTCTGCGGGTTGCTCTTGACCCGCCGCGTCGCCTCCCAGCCGTCGACACCCGGCATCTCGAGATCCATGAGGATGACGTCGGGCCGCTCCGCGGCGGCCATCGCGCAACCCTTCTCGCCGTCTTCGGCCACCAGCACCTCGAACTCGTCGAGCAGCTCCAGCCGCATCTTGAGCATGTAGACGTTGTCGTCGTTGTCGTCGACGTACATGAGCTTGATCATGAGGCTGCTCCCATGCCGGCGTCGGCCGGCGGCTTTTTCACCAGCTGGCGGATGCGCGCGACCAGCTCGGTAGGCCGGAACGTCTCCTTCACCAGGACCGATTGCACGCCTGAGCTCAAACGCTTGCGGTCTTCGGCGCTCAGGTCGCTCGCCGTGATCACCACCACCGGAATGTCGCGCCAGCTCGGCTCGGCTTGCAGCGCGGCGACGACCGCAAAACCGTCCATCTCGGGCATCATCAGATCGAGCAGGATGAGGTCCGGCTTGCTCTCGCGCACGCGCGCCAGCGCCTCGCGTCCGTTCGCCGCTTCCTGCACGATCCAATGCGGCCCGCCGAGCCAGGCGCGCGCGCGCTCGCGCTGGATATCGTCATCATCCACCAGCAGGACGCGCGTCGGCGCCCCCGGCGAGCGGAAGCGGCTCACCATGCGCTGCAGCCGCTCGCGGTCGATCGGCTTGGTGAGATAGCCGGACGCGCCGAGCGCCGTCCCGCGCCGCTGCTCGTCGAGGATCGTCATCATGATCACCGGGATTTCGGCCAGCGTGCTGTCCTGCCGCAAGGCGGCGAGGACCGACCAGCCGTCGAGGTCCGGCATCATCACGTCGAGCGTGATCGCGATCGGCCGCAATTCCTTGGCGCGCTTGAGGCCCTCCAGCCCGCCGGACGCGGTCACCACGGAGAATCCCTGGCTCTTGAGCTGATCGGCAACGAGCTCGCGCGCCGTGGCATCGTCGTCGATGACGAGAATGCAATCGGAGCCCGGGCGGTCGATTTCCTCGGACGCTGCCGGCGCCGTCTCGGCGCTGCCGGGCAGACGCAGCGTGAAGACCGAGCCTTTGCCCTGTTCGCTCGTCATCGTCACGTCGCCGCCCATCATGCGCGCGAGCTTGCGCGAGATCGCAAGTCCGAGGCCGGTTCCGCCGTAGCTCCGGGCGACCGACGAATCGGCCTGGACGAATTCCTCGAACAGCTTGCCTTGCTGTGCCGGCGTCATGCCGATGCCGGTATCGACGACCGCGAGCTCGATCCAGTTGCCGCCGTCGACCACCTTTCTGGCCCGCAGCGTGACGTCGCCTTCCTTGGTGAACTTGCAGGCATTGCCGAGCAGGTTGAGCAGAATCTGGCGCAGCCGCATGGCATCGACCGTGATCGCGCCGAGATTGGCTTCCGCATCCACGACAAGCCGGTTCTTGTTCTGATCGGCGAGGTGGCGCGCGGTGCCTACCACCTCGTCGATCAGCGGCGCGAGGCTCACCGTCTCGGGATTGAGGTCGATCTTGCCGGCCTCGATCTTGGACAGGTCGAGCACCTGGTTGATGAGGCCGAGCAGATGCGTGCCGGCGCGATTGACCCGGCGCAACGGCTCGATCGCCTTTTCGGTGCCGAACCGTGCCGCATTGGTGAACATCATCTCGCTCAGCCCGATGATGGCGTTGAGCGGCGTGCGCAGCTCGTGGCTCATGTTGGCGAGGAACTGCGATTTGTGCTGGCTCGCCGTTTCGAGCTGCTGGCTCTTTTCTTCGAGCTGCCGCATCGCTTGACTGAGCTCGTGTGTCCGCGCCTCGACCTTGTTTTCCAGGTCCGCGTACGATTCCTGCAACCGGCCCGCCATCTCGTTGAACTGATCGGCGAGACCCTCCAGCTCGTCGCCGGTCTTGATCTCGATCCTCTGGGTGAGATCGCCGCTGCCGATGCGCGCAGCGCCTGAGCGCAGCGCCTGGATCGGCCCGACCATGCGCCGCGCCAGGAAGATGCCCGCCAGCACGGCGAAAATCAGCGCGGCGAGCAGCGCCCAGGCGAGGCGCTCCAGCGCCGCGTAGAGCGGCGCATTGGCTTCCTGCGCCGGCAGCTCGACGAAAACGAGCCAACCGAGCGGAGCGATCGTCGCATGCGCGGTCAGCACGTCGCGGCCCTCGATGTTCTCGGCCTCCTCCACCTGCGCGGCTCCGACCTCGCCGCGCGCCTCGCGCACCTGTGGCAGCCGCGAAAGGTCGGTTTTGCGCAGCACCAGGCTGATATCCGGGTGTGCGATCAGCCGCCCCTGCGCGTCGACCACGTAGGCATAGCCGTGCTCGCCGACCTTGATCTGCGACACTACATCCCAGATCAGCTTGAGATTGACCTCGGCGACGCTCACGCCGGCGTCGCGCCGTGCGCCGGCCATCGCGATCGTCATGTAGGGCTCGGACTCGCGGCGGAAATAGACCGGGCCGTAATAGATCTTGTGCGCGACGGCTTCGGTGAACTTAGGATCGCGCGAGAAATCGGCTTGGCTGCCTTCCACGTCCATGGTCAGCCGCGACATCCGCAACTGCTCGTGGCCCTTGGGGTCGAGCAGCGACAGCTCGGTGATCGCCGGCACCTGGCGGAACATCCGCGATCCATCGAAGCGCCGTTGCTCGATCGTGCCGTCCGACCAGGACAATTGCGTCGTCCACCCGAGCTGGTTGTCGATTTCCCTGATGAACTGCTCGATCTTCGCCGCCGCCGCCGCGGCCTGTTCGCGTTGGATGCGCACCAGCGCGACCTTGTGCTCGCGGTAATAGAACCAGACATCGAAGGCGCCGTTGCTCAGCAGCGCGACGCACACGACGGCGACGAACAGCGCGACGTACTTGCGAAAAAGCCGGCCGCGGATCGTTCGCGCGTCCGATGTCGCGCGCGACCAGGCGCGGCCCGCCAGGCGGCGAAGCGCGTGCCAGCCGGCGGCGAGACGGCCGACGACGTCGCGAGCGCTCATTCGATCACCTCGTCGGCGCGGGCGAGCAGCATCGACGGGAGGGCGAGGCCGAGCGCGTGCGCGGTCTTGGCGTTGACGACCAGCTCGTACTTCGCCGGGGTCTGTACCGGCAGCTCGGCCGGATTGGCGCCCTTGAGGATGCGGTCCACATAGTCGGCGACGCGTCGGTAGATGTCGGCAACGTCGCTCCCGTAGGACAGCAATCCGCCGCTCGCGGCAAACAGGCGATAGGGGTAGACCGCGGGCAGGCGATGGGAAGCGGCGAGCCCGATGATGAGATCGCGGTCAATCGTCATGCTCGCATCGGGCAACACGATCAGGCCGGCGTCGGCGGCGCCGGCGAACGCCTTGATGACCCGCTCGATCTCGGCGCCGTCCTGCGCCGGCATCGCGACCGCCTCGATCGCAACCGTCGCCGCCGCAGCCTCGATCGGCTGCAGGAACAATGGCGCGAAAGGCGCGGTCTTCGGATTGAACAGGACGCCGACCCGCCGCACCGCCGGCGCTACCTGCCTGAGCGTCTCGAGCCATTTGCCGCCGATCGAGAATTCGACTGTGGAGAAGCCGGTCGTGTTGCCGCCGGGCCGCGCCAGGCTCGCGACGAAGCCGTCCCCGACCGGATCGGTCACCAGCGTGAACACGATCGGCCGCGAGCCGCCCTCCTTCCTGAGCGCGGCGAGGACCGGGGTGCTGTTGGCGATGATCAGGTCGGGTGCCGCCGCCACCGTCGCGGCGGCCTTTTCCTGCAACTCGGCGGCGTTGCCGGGAGCCCAGCGATAGTCGATCCGGATGTTGCGCCCCTCGACCCAGCCGAGCGCGCGCAGTCCCTCCTGCAGGGCCTGAACTCGTCGCCGCGCTTCCGCATCCGCTGCGGCCATCGCCATCAAGACGGCGATCCGCCGCACGCCATCGGCTTGCTGCGCGCCCCCCGCAAGCGGCCAAAGGGAGCTTGCCGCCGCACCGCAAAGGCGCGCGACGAACTGGCGCCGCCTCATTCGACCACCCCGCCGGCGCAGGCGCGCGGCAAGGCGATCCGCCCCACCGGTAGACGCGCGACGAACGCGCCGCGGCATGCAAGCGGGCTGAGAATTCGCGGCCGTGCGTCGTCAAAAACCTCTACCGAAGTTTCACGACGGACGACCGCCAAGAGCTGGGAGACATGAGCGGAACAGGTCATGTTTGCTGGCAAGTGCGAGAGGGAGGCTCCTTAGTCGATAGTACGTCTTTAAGCACGTGAAGGCTTGGGCCGATTCGGCGGCCCAAGTCCGAAGCCCCGTGTGCCGGGGAAAGGTATCACAGTTCTTTGCCGTGCGAGCCTGTGGATTGGCGTCAAGCGGCCATCGTGTCCGGATCGGGCGCCGAATGCGATGAATCCGGCTATCTGCCGATTTCGGCATGCCGGTCGCCGCCGTAGCGCAAGGCTAAGCCGACGATGTCGCGCCGCAGACCGCAGCGGTGACATTGGCGTTGCCACCGCTCGGCTGCGGCTTGGTCAGCCGCAGCGGCCGTAATGGCCTCGTCGCCGCTCGGCTGCGGCTTGATCACCGCAAGACCGACGCACGCCACGATGACCGCCGCATAGAAACTCAATCCCATGCGGATAGAGCCCCTGATCAACCTGCGTTCCTGTGGCGACCAGTGGCGGTCGTGTGCGAGACTTTGCATGATGCTCTGCAGCATGTTGCTCTCCTGAGCCCTGGCCGGGGCGAAACGCGCGCGAGCGTCCATGCCCGCAGCGTCGCGCGCGCCGGCGCCGGCGTCCTTGGGCCGGCTATCTGCTGCTGATCTCGGCATGCTGTTCGCCGCCACCGCCGTCGCGCCAGGCTGAGCGGACGACAACAGGCCGGATACCGCAGCGGTAGCATTGGCCTTGCCACCGCTCGGCGGCGGCTCGGTCAGCCGCAGTGTTGGCATCGGCCTTTCCAGCGCTCGGCTGCGGCATCGTTGACGCAAGCGCGACGAACCCCGCAATGACCGCCGCATAGAAACCGAAGATCATGAGGAGTGAGTGCCTGGCGAACCCGCGTTCCCCCGGCACCCAGTCGTATGCGAGACGTTGCATGTTGCTCTGCATGTTGCTCTCCCTTGAGCCGTGCCCGGGGCGAAACGCCCGCGAGCGTCCATGCCCGCAACATCGCGCGCACCGGCGCCGAAGTCTTTGCGCGGGATCTGAAACGTTCTGAAAAGTGTTAGCGCATGTTCCGGCGAAAGCCTGCCCCGGACTTGATCCGGGGTGGTCGCCGGTTCGCCGACAAGAACATGCGCAAAATGAACAGGGGTGAGAAGCTATTTACAAAGCCGTCCCGTCGAGCCTTCGCAACGCGAGCATCGTGATGTCGTCGGAGGGCAGGGCCGTGCCGGCGAAGCGCTTCACCTCCGCCACGACGGCCGCCACGACCTCGGCGCTGGTGCGGCCGCTGGCCCCGCGCAGCACCGCTTCGAGGCGCTCCTCGGAAAACATCCCGAACGCCGGATTTGCGGCCTCGGTGACGCCGTCGGTGAACAGGTAGATCGTCTCGCCGGCCGCGAGCGTCAGCCGGCCCGCCTCGTATTCGGCCTCGGGGCGTACACCCAGGATGAGACCTCTGGGTTCATCGATCGGCGCAAGCTCGCCGCCCTTGAGCCGATAGGGCGCATTGTGCCCGGCGTTGCAGAACGCGACCTCGCCGGTCGCCGGCGCCAGCATCGCGAAGAACATGGTCACGAACATCATGTCGTCGTTGTTCTCGGACAAATCGCGGTTGACGCGCGCGATGATGTCCGCCGGGCCGCCGGGGCCGCCGTCCGCGCCGCGCATCAGCTCGGTCGCGATGCGGATGAGGCTCTTGGTGCGCGCCATAAACAGCGCCGCCGGCATGCCCTTGCCCGCGACGTCGCCGACCAGGAAGCACAGTCGGCCGTCCGCGATGGTGAAGAAATCGTAGAGGTCGCCGCCCACCTCGTGCGCAGGCTCCATCATGGCGAACAGGTCGACCGGATGGTCCGCGGTCGGCGTCGGAAAAACGTGCGGCACCATGCCGACCTGCAGCTTGCGCGCGGCGTCGAGCTCCGCTTCGAGCCGCTCCAGGTGGGCATTGACCTGGTCGCGCAGCCGCTTCTTCTCCAGCGTCGCGCCGAGGCGCGCTTTCAGCAGCACCGGATTGAACGGCTTGAGCAGATAGTCGACCGCGCCGAGCTCGATGCAGCGCACCACGCTGTCCATCTCGTTGAGCGCCGAGATCATGATGATCGGCAGGTCGCGCAGCCGCGGCTCGCCCTTGAGCCAGGTGAGCACCGCATAGCCGTCGACCCTCGGCATCATGACGTCGAGCAGCACGAGGTCGAACCGCTCGGTCTTGAGCCGACCGATCGCCTCCTCGCCGTCATGCGCGACCGCGACGTCCGTATAGCCTTCCAGGTCGAGGTAGAGCGTGAGCGTGTAGCGGTTGTCGTCGTTGTCGTCGACGACCAGGATGCGGGGGCCTTCGGGGTGTGGCGTGCTGTCTGTCGCCGGCATGTCGATTCAGTGCTCGTAGTGGAATTCGAGCGTCGTGCGGCCGTCCTTGCTCGTCGTGCGCACGCGATCGGCGTTCTGCCGGAGCATGAAGCCGGCGAGCCGGCGGATGCCGTCCTCCGCGTCGCGGATCTCGCCGTCGGTCGGCCGGCGGTCGTCGATCATGAACGCGTCTCCCTCGTAGCTGATGCGGACGTCGAGATTATACTCGTCGAACGAGGCCGCGATGCCGATCGGCCCGCGCGCATTGCAGTGCTCGGCGATGCTTTCCACCGCCTGCGCGGTGCCGAAGATCGCGCGCTCCATCACGTCCCGCCGCGCGCCCCAGCGCGCGCCCTGCTGCTCGAGGAAGCCGCGGACCGCTGCGTGCGCGTCCGCGCCGCTGGCGAGCGTCATCGCAGCCTTCGACCGCACCCCGATGCGGAAGATCGCGTTGAGCAATAGCGCCGCCGAGACCCCGAGGACGAAGCCCGATCCGACGAACGATTGCAACACGTCCGGCAGGCCGCTGTAGAAGCCGGGGAATACATCGCGACTGATGCTCAGGACCAGCGCCAGCCCGACGATGAAGGTCTTGCGCGAATCGAGCAGGCGGCTGGTGACGATCTGGATGCCGCTGATCAGGATGAAACAGGCGTTGAACAGCAACGCGGCGCCGATCACGGGGCGTGGAACGGAGACGATGGCGCTGGCCGCAATCGGAAAAAAAGCAAGCACGATGAGAATCGTGCCCGTCCACAGGGCAATCCGCCGGGACGTGACGCCGGTGGCGTTGGCGAGGCCGATGCTCGACGAATAGGTGTTGCCGCCGATGCCGCCGAGGAGCGCCGAGCACATGGTCGAGAGCCCATCGGCGAGGACCCCGTTGCGGATCGACGTCAGGTCCGGCCGGACCCAGTCGCGGTCATTGATCCGCTGGGCATTGGTGATGTCGCCCATCGCCCGGATGCAGCCGGCAAGCGCCGTGATTGCGAACGGGATGACGAGGTCCAGCCGGAACTGCGGCAGCGAGGGGGACCATTTGGGAAACGCGACGATGCTGACGTGCGAAGCCGCCACCGCATCGGCATTGACGATACCCATGCCGAATCCGCCGGCGACGCCGGCGAGAATGCCGATGATCGCACAATACATACGCAGGCTGCCCCTGGACCAGACGTTGAGCCCCATCATCAGGCCGAGCGTGCCGAATCCGAGCGCGATCTCCGGGACGGTGCTGGTGCCGGATGGCCCGACGCTTTCGTCGATCCCGAAAACCTGGCGGATTCCGAGCATGCCCACGAGCAAGCCGATCAGCAGCACGCAGATGCCGGAGATCTCCGCCGGAAAGAATGGCCGCATCTTGCGCAGCAACGGCGCCGCCAGCGCCTCGATGGCGCCGGCGATCAGCGTCATGCCGAAAACGAGCGGCATTCCGCCGAGCTTCACGGCCGCGACGCTTGCCGGGAAATATGCGTTGCTGGGACAGAACGAGATCAGATAACCGGAGCCCAGCCAGCGACAGGTGAGGCTCTGCAGCATGGTGCCGATCCCCAGCGCGATCATCGACACGCTGACAAGCTGCGTCGTGGCCTCCATCGAGCCGCCGGCCGCCCGCATGACGAGAATGGGCACGATCAGGATCGGCGCCAGGATGGCGACGTGCTGCACGCCGCTGATCAGGCACACCAGCTTCGGCGGCTTGTCCGCCACGCCGTAGATGAGATTGCTCGGCCGCGTCATGGTGCATTCCCCTTGTCGCTCACGGCCATGGCGCGCGGCCTCAGCTCGCCTGCGCGATCCCCTCGTCGCGCGTTGCGCAAACGGTGAACAGATTGAGGAAGCGGCCGATCTTGAACAGGCGGCGGAGCTCCGGGGAGACGCCGCAGAGAACGAGCTTGCCCCGGCAATCGTCGATCAGCTTGTGCGCGACCAGCAGCGCGCGGAATCCCGCGCTGCTGATGTACACGATGTCCGTCATGTCGATCAGCAGATGGTGCGAGCCCGCGCCGATCAGCTCGGCGACGCGGTCGCCGAACGGCTTGGCGCCGGCGGTGTCCATGCGCCCGCGCGGCTCCATGATCACGACGTCGCCCTTTTGTATCTCGACGAGTTCCATGGTGACTCCAGTGGATGCCTTGGCGGTTTGCAGCCGACCGACGGCATCCGGTGAGACCAACATGGGACATCATCCATGACTTTCCCGGCGAAGTGAATGAGACCTTTTGCGCTTGCACCACGCCGCCGACAGGCCGCGCCAGGGCGCTTTGCCGATCGCCTCGCGCAGACCGCCTCGAGGCGCCGCCGATGCGACCGGCCACCGGCATTCGGGCGCGACACGCGAGGATGCGGGTTTCGGTCTGCATCATTGGACAGCTCAAGCGCGAACGGCGCGAACGCTCCGGGCCGGATCGGTTTCGACTTCAACTATGCTATTGCGGCTTGTACCATCGTGGCCCGGACTGCGTCGTGGGGGCCGGGCTGAAATGATCTGAAACCTGCTGAAATGGATGAACCGTCGGGTTTTCCTTCGGACAAGAGAGCTTATACAACCAAGGCAGGTCAACGCATGGACATCGTTGTCGAGGAAGTCGCAACAGGAGCCACGAAGGTCATGTTGCGCGGTCGGTTCGATACGACGGCGGCAGTGTTGTTCGAGCTCCCGTTCAACACGGTGGCCAGCGAGAAAAAGGCGATCGTCGTGGATATCTCGGCAGTGGAATTTCTCGCCTCGTACGCGGTACGCGTGCTGCTGCTCGGTGCTAAGGTCGTCGCGGGCAAAGGCGGCAAGCTGGCGATCCTCTGCCCGCACGACAACAACGTCGCCAAGGTGCTGCGGACGGCGGGGGTGGGCAAGGTGATTCCGATCGTCGAGCGTGAGGATGCCGCATTGGCGGCGGTCGCCGGGTGAGCATGGCATCATCTCGAACGACGCCGGCGCGCCGGCGTGTCTTGCGACCCGACCTGGCGGAGCTCGGGCCGCTGACGCAATGGGCCGGGGAGTTTGCCGAGCAGGCCGGCCTGCCGCAGAGCCTGTCGTTTGCGCTCCAGCTCTGCCTCGAGGAGGCGGCGGCGAACATCATCATGTATTCGGGTGCGGCCGAGACCGGTCAGGAGATCGCGATCGAGCTGATGGAAGCCGCCCCCGACGTGCTGGCCATCATCGAGGATGGCGGCCGGCCGTTCGACCCGACCAGCGTTCCGCCGCCGCCCGAGCCTGCCTCGATCGCGCAAGCGCCAATCGGCCAGCTCGGCGTCCACTTCATGCGCAGCTTCGCGTCGGAGATGCGCTACGAGCAGCGCGACGGACGCAACCGGCTTACGCTGCGATTCAACCCGGCCGACGTGGCGGCGAAAGCTTCGGAATAGGCATGGCCGCGACCGGCGACCTCGAGTTCGGTCCGTTTCGGCTGCTGGCCGGCCGGCGCGAGCTGCTGGCGCACGGCGTCCCGGTCGCGCTCGGGCAGCGCGCCTTCGACGTTTTGCTCGCGTTGATCGAGCGACCCGGCCAGCTCGTCACCAAGGACGAGCTGATGGCGCAGGTCTGGCCCGGCGTCGTCGTCGAGGAGAACAACCTTCAGGCCCAGGTCTCGACGTTGCGGAAAATCTTCAAGACGGCGCCGGACGGCGAGCGCTATCTGGTGACGGTGGCGGGGCGCGGCTATCGCTTCGTCGCCCCGGTGCAGCGGGCGGGCGCCGCCGGCTCGGCCGCAAACGTCGCGTCCGCCGCGACCGATGCGGCGCCGGCAAAGACGGATCCCGTCCGGGGCAACCTGCCGCAGCCGCTGACCGGCCTGATCGGCCGCGAGCACGATCTCGCGACCGTCGGCGCGCGCCTGTCCGCGCATCGGCTCGTGACCGTGACGGGCGCCGGCGGGGTGGGCAAGACCCGCCTCGCGATCGAGGTCGGAAACGCACTCATGCCGGCCTTCGCGGACGGCGTCTGGTTCGCCGAGCTCGCGGCCCTCGGCGAGCCGCACCACGTCATGTCCGGCATCGTCGAGGGGCTCGGCGTCGGCGCCGCGATAGCCTCGCTCGACGAGCTCGCCGCCGTGCTGCGCGACAAGCACCTCCTCCTGATCGTCGACAACTGCGAGCACGTCCTCGCCGAGACGGCGCGGATCGTCGAGAGGCTGCTGCGCCATTGTCCGCGCATTTGCGTCCTCGCATCCAGCCGCGAGGCGCTCGGCCTCACGGGCGAGAGCGTCTTTCGCGTGCCGTCGCTGCCGACGCCGGACCCGGATGCGCTGTTGACCGCGCGCGCCGCCGGCGAATACCCGGCGGTGCGGCTGTTCGCCGAACGGGCCACCGCGCTCGGTGTCGATTTTGCCCTCACCGACGACAACGCGGCGACGGTCGGCGCGATCTGTCGCCGGCTCGACGGCCTGCCGCTTGCGATCGAGCTCGCGGCGCCGCGGCTCAAGGTCATGTCGCTGCCCCAGCTCGCGCGCGGGCTCGACGAGCGCTTTCGCCTGTTGACCGCAGGGCCGCGCACCGCGCTGCCGCGCCACCAGACCCTGGAGGCGCTGATCGATTGGAGCTTCGATCTGCTCAGCGCCGCGGAGCAGCGCTTCCTGCTCCGCTTCTCGGCCTTTGCGGGCGGCGTCACCATCGACTCGATCGCGGGCGTCGTCGCCGACCGCGAGATTGCGGCCGACACGATCATCGATCTGCTCTCCTCCCTGGTCGAGAAGTCGCTGGTCGTCGCCGACCTCGCGGGCCGCGAGCCGCGCTACGGCATGCTGGAGTCGACCCGGCTCTATGCCCGCACGAAGCTCGCGCGCTCCGGCGAATCCGCGATCCGTGCCCGGCATGCCCGGCATTTCGCAGCCCGGCTCGCGCAGGCATCCGATGCCTGGGAGGTTACGAGCTCGCCCGAGTGGGGCGCCGCCTATGCGGCGGACGTCGACGACGTGCGCCTCGCACTGGATTGGGCCTTCGGACCCGGCGGCGACGAGGCCGCGGGGCTCGAGCTGGTCGGCCGCGCCCATCTGCTGTGGGGCGAGCTCGGGTTGATGTCCGAGCATCGCCACTTCGTCGAGCAGGCGCTTGCGCGCAGCACGGCGGCGACCGCGCCGGACGTCGTGGCGCGGCTCCTCTCCTGGCAGGCGGGCGACGTGAAGGACATCGACGATCCGGCCGAGCACGCCGACGCGATGCGCGCGGCCGCGATCTACCGTAATCTCGGCGACGGGTTCGCCGAGGGACGCATGCTGTTGCGCGCCGGCGCCGCGCGCCTGCAGCCCGACGACAGCGCGGAGGGCGAGCGCCTGCTGCGCGACGCGCAGGCGCTGCTCGCGCCGCGCGGGCAGACCAAATCCCTGGCGCGCTGCCTGAGCGCGCTCGCGACCGCGCGCCTGTTCGCCGCGGACGTGACGACCGCGCGCGAGCTGCATGCCCGCGCGGTCGGCATCTACCGCGACCTCGGCGAGCCGGGCTCGTAGTCGCGAGTAGTCGCCGGGCCTGCCGTCCCGTTCGCATTTTCAGAACGTTTCAGATCCGCCCCAAGGACTTCCGGCGCGTCCGGCGCGAGGCTGCCGCCATCGAACGTGATGGAGGATGAGATGCGCAAAGAACTCACTGTCGCGCTTGTGTTGATCGCGATCGGCCTCGCCGCAAAGGCGACCCTGGCTTCCGACACGCTCGTCGGCGAGGACACCGTGACCAGTGCGGTGCCGTCGGCCCTGTCGGTCGATGAAGTGGATCAACCTTTGGACAGGCTTGTCCTCCGATCCCGCGCAGACCGTGACTGACGCCAATCGGGCGGGAAGGATTATGCCGAGCCTGCCCGTGCGTGGCAGGACGATCGCATGTGAGGTGAGCACAGCGCCTGCGCTCCTTCTCCCCCTTTTAGGGGAAGAAGGCCGGGATGAGGGGGCCTATCCGCGGGC
>Ga0209006_10001045_pt1 | contig 25434 bp, 24 predicted proteins | sample JacPin_JW_Ref_O2_FD_188567 | JGI IMG/M metagenome (GOLD analysis project Ga0209006, IMG submission 188567) | Forest soil microbial communities from Algoma, Ontario, Canada - Jack Pine, Ontario site 1_JW_Ref_O2 (SPAdes) (version 2) | ecosystem: Environmental > Terrestrial > Soil > Boreal... | reverse complement strand
TCCGGTCCACCGGTCACTTGATGTTGAACCGACAGGGCCGCCCGGAAGCGATGCCTCCAGTGGCGGCACACTCGTGATGCGAGAGCTAGCCATAGAGAAAAGCCGCTAGTTGTGCAAGTCCTAGCATAATATCATTTGGATTCCGCACCGCTGCTGACGACTCATGCTGCCTTCAACGACTGACCCCGATCAAGGAGGGGACAATTCGCTCTTGAGTACGCGCGCACGGCCGCGCTGGACGAGCGTTTCCACTGTGACACTTTCTCTACTCGTAGTTGCGGCGGCCAGCTTGCGATTTCTCTTTCTGGTGCAGAAACCCTTCTGGTTTGATGAGTGTTTCAGTGTGGAGGTGGCCCGGCTTAGTTGGCACGACTTCGGGCGATTGCTGTGGCGGCGTGAAGCCAACATGTCGCTTTACTATTTGATGTTGCGAGGATGGCTGCATTTTGGCTCCAGTCCATTCTTCATTCGCAGCTTGTCGGTGATTTTTTCACTGGCCTCTTTACCCGCAGTTTTCTGGCTAGCCAGTAAGGTGTTCGACCGGCGCGTTGGATTGATCGCGGTGGCGTTGCTGAGTTGCAACGCCTATTCCATCCGCTACGCGCAGGAAGCGCGGAGCTATTCGCTGTTTGTGTTCCTGGCTGCGCTCTCGAGCGGCTTTTTCGTGGCGGCTTTGCAGGAACCGTCGCGGCGGAGGCGTGTGGGATACGTTCTCGCCAGTATCCTTGCGGTTTACGCTCATCTTTACACTCTCTTGTTGCTGGGTGCGCAGTGGTTGTCGTTGCGACGGACTACTGCGTCGCGCAGCTTCAGGGGAGCGTGGATATGGATCGGCGTCACATCTCTGCCTTTGGTCGTCTTTGCAGCCAAGACTGGGGCTGGGCCGATCCGATGGATTCAGCGTCCGGGACTGCATGATTTGCTGGATTTTGGCGAACGTCTTTCCGGCAATGACGGCGCCGTTCTTTTACTGCTCTACGCGGCAGCTTGTCTGGCTGCCATTGTGCCGCTGAAAGGCAGCGCGCAGTTTTTTCGTGGCGACGCTCGATGGGAGGTCTGGCGGCTTCGCTTTCTCTTGAGTTGGCTCATATTGCCGGTGGCGTTCACGCTGTTGCTGTCGATGGCGCGGCCGATTTTTTTGGGGCGTTACTTCAATTTTTGTCTCCCGGCGCTTGTGATTCTAGCTGCGTCGGGGCTTGCCAGTCTGCGTTCGAAGTTGCTGTTAGGAGCGATTCTCGCTGCCATGCTCCTTCTTTCGCTGCAGGGAACGTTTTCTTATTACGCTCACGATTTCGATCTCGAACGCGATGGATCGAAGGCGGCGACGGATTACATTCTCGATCACGCGCAGGCTGGGGATGCGATTCTATTCCACATCGCGGAGACGCGTGTGCCTTACGAATTCTTCAAGTCGATTCGCGGTGTCGGACCGTCCAGCGGACCGGAAACTGTTTATCCACGCCACGGCGAGCGGCTCGACTATCGCGACTTCACAGGCAAGCCGACGGAAGAACTCATACAGTCGCTTGCGGGACACTATTCTCGCGTGTGGGTGGTGCTGATGAGCAACGGAGATCCTGGCCACCCGGATGCCACCACGCTGATGCTGAACTCCTTATTCGGCAAGTCCTTTCCGAGAATGGAGCACTCATGGTTCCCTAAGATCGAAGTCAGACTCTACAGCGGAACTTGGCCGCCCGAGGCGCGATGAAGCCGCGGGCGCCAATCGTGGCGCGAGATGATGAAAACAACCAAAACAACGGCAGATTACCTCCTAATCACCTGAGAGGCTCGCGGCCCCCCTAGCCGGCGAAATTCTTCGGGAGGATCTATGCGTATCGTTACGTTGTTGTATTCCATGCTTCTGCTGTCCTCACTGAGTTTCGGGCAGGACTGGCGCGGTGTTCCGGGACATTGCCCTTATGGATGCGGACCGTATATCCCATTAGTAACAACGCCGAGCTTGTCTTTCTCTACGGTTTCACAAACTCCGGCAGGGGCCACCAATGCAACCGGGGGGCTGGTCGCTGGGGCAACGAACTCAACGCTGTCTGAGGTTACAGGTGAAACCGACGCTGTATACACGATGCCAGTCTGGTATTCCGGCGGAGAGGCACCCCTGGTATCGCCAGGATTGCCGGAACCGCCGACACCGACGATGAGCACTTCTAGGCACGAGCGTAGAAGTCGATATGGGCTGCCTGGAGAGCTTTCCAAGTCGGAGTTAGAGTCTGAGCAAGAAAGGCAGAATGCCGCGACCACACAGGTGGCATGGATTTATTTCAGTTCGGCAGAGCCAGGCGGGACGGAACCTGCTATGCAATCCAAGCGGAGCTATTCCAACGACGATGTCTCGCGTCAGAACCAGCAGAATGGCGTGATCAAACGCCACGGCGCGACGCAGAAGATTCAGTAGACTCCTGACTGCAAAAGAAAAGGGCGGACAGGAGTGTCCGCCCCTCAATCGAAATCTCGAAGCTACTTCGGCTGATCCATGGTGATTCCTTGGGTGCCGGGTTGTTTTTCAGCTTTGGCTTTCTTGGTGCTGAGAGTTTTGTCAACCCATCCGTCAGCAGTTTTCAGGTCTTCTTGGCGGGCGGCGAGGTCGTCGCATTCCACGTCAGCCTTTTCGCGGTACATCAGGTTCAGATAGGCCATGGCGTCGTCGTAGTCGGGACGGAACTGGATAGCCTTGTTCAAGCTATCGATGCCTTCGGTGATCGAGGGCATGTTCTTCGTCTTTAACTCTTCGCAGGTCTTTTTCTGATCTTTGTTCTTAGGATTCAGATTCTCATCTGGCTTCATGCCGAGCTTGGCGCGCTCTTCCATGCGGGGCTGGTAACAGGCGGTCCAATCAATCACACCAACCGAGTAGTAGGGTTCGGGGTCGTTGGGATCGAGATCGCTCGCCATGCGGTAATACTTCTTGGCGTCGTCGAATTTCTTCATGTTCAGGTAAAGATACGCAATGCCCTTGGCGGAGTTTACTTTCTGATCTCGCGCAGCAGGGGGGTTGGCATCGAGCACGTGTTGATATTGCTCAATAGCCTGCTCTGCCATTTTGTTGTTATCCGGTGTATCGGCTCCGGGAATATATTGCTGGGCAAATGCGGTTGCGAGATACATTTTCGCATTGATCAAGGTGGGGTCAAGAGCGACGCTTTGCTGAAAATGGTCGATGGCCTCTTCATACTTCGCATTTTTGTATGCGGTGACGCCTTTGTTGAGTTGGTCGCGGGCGCGCAGTTTGCTGCAACCCAGGGAAGATAGGATCGCCAGCAAAGCCGCCGCCAGCGAAAGTAGTCGGATGGATTTATTCATTGCGGTATAAGTCTCCCTTGCCACACAGAATCCTAGGCCCAGAGACGGCGGTTTGACAAGCGGGCGCAGCACGCAAGTTCCTGTGTTCGCAGACGCGGCACGGGAACGACACCCTATGCGGCGCAACTGGTTGCGGTGCGGCCTTCTCTTTTTTCTCTTCCGGGCGCTTGTATCTTGATCTAAAACGCAGATCGGAACACGAGAGCAAAAAAGAAAACCGGCGATTAACCGCCGGCTTCAATTTTCGCTGTGATCAAACCGACTTTATCCACGCCCGCAGCGTGAGCGATATCGATCACGTTCGCTACATCGGCGAAAGGAATCGGGTCATCGCCTTTCACGAACATGACCTTCTCGGCGCGGGTCTTGTAGATGTCAGCCAGGCGGCCTTGCAGATTATCCCAGGTAGCGTCTTCCTGATTGATCTTCAAGCCAGGCTCGTTGCCAGCGCCACGGTCGATCAACTGGACGACGATGGTGCGGTCGGGCGTGTTGTTCTTGGGTGCGTTAGGCGGGGGCGGCTGAGGAACCAGCGCGTCCAGACCTTTCGGTGTCAGCGGCGTGATCACCATGAAAATGATGAGCAGCACCAGAAGCACGTCAATGAGCGGAGTGACGTTAATATTTGCGCTTTGGCCTCCGCCCGAGCCCATTGCCATACTCATAGTCGATCTCCTGTAGTTGCGTTCACGTTATTGTCCAGGCGCCGCAGCAGCTGGGGGAGTATTGGGAGCATTCGGAGTGCTCTTTCTCTGGTCGGTGAGCAGACCCAGATCGTCCACACCCGCGGCGCGAACGCCATCCACAACCTGAACTACATTGCCGAAATGAGCGCGGGCATCGGCCTTGACGTAGACCCGCTTGTCGGTCCGGTTCGTGAGCCGATCTTTTACCTTGCTGGTCAAGCTGTCGACCGCAATCTTGTCAGTGCCGAAGTAAACCGTACCATCGCGCATGATAGACACGAGGAGGGCATCTTCCTTATCCGCGTCGGCCATCGGGGTGGGATTGTTCACCTTTGGCATGTCGACGCTGATACCCTTCTGCAGCATCGGCGTAATAACCATGAAAATGATCAGCAGCACCAACATCACATCCACCATCGGGGTTACATTGATGTCGGAGTTGACCTTGGCACCTTCGTTACGTTTTGCCATTGACATAGCGTGAATCTCCTAACGGCAGCGGCGTCGTTCACTTGAACCAACTGCCAGCAAACCCTGCGGCGGCTAGTTGCGGCCACAGTTCGCATCTGCGGAGAGTGGGAAGGCTGTCGCCGGGGATGACTCCCGGCGACAGACCAAGCAACTCACAGCACAGGTCCGACCTGAAAAAGCCAGGACCTAGGAACGGCGAACGTCCCGCCGCTTCAAGAAGTAATCGATCAGTTCGCTGGAGGAATTGTCCATCTCCACATCGAACGCTTCAACGCGGCCGGTGAGGTAGTTGAACATCATCACAGCGGGGATGGCGACCAGCAGACCGAAAGCCGTGGTAACCAGCGCTTCCGAAATACCGCCTGCGACCGCGCCCAGACCGGTGGCCTTCTGTTCAGAAATACCTTTGAAGGCGTTCAGAATGCCCATCACGGTACCGAACAGTCCCACGAACGGGGCCGTCGAACCGATGGTGGCCAGACCCCCGAGTCCGCGCTTGAGTTCTGCGTGGACGATGGCTTCCGTGCGCTCCAGAGCGCGCTTGGAAGCTTCAATCGTCTCGCCGGGGATTGCGCCGGGGCTATCCTGGTGAGCTTTGAACTCCATCAGGCCAGCGGTGACGACCTTCGCCAGATGGCTCTTTTTGTTGCGCTCGGCGACCTTGATGGCTTCGTCGATGCGGCCATCGCGCAGAGCGCCGGCCACTGCCGGAGCGAAGGCGCGCGACTGCTTGCGAGCGGCGTTGTACGCCATAGCGCGATCAATCATCACACCGATCGACCAGCCTGACATGATGAACAGGATGATGACCACGATCTTCGCAATGATACCCATCTGCTTCCAGAGCGAAATCGGATCCCATCCCACTGCGCCACCTTCCTGCACGATCCAGGCGGCAACCCGGGGAACATGATTGAAAGCTTCTACGGCAAAATTAGCTAGCATGAGTTGCTTTTCCCTCCTCGGAACTTCTTAGACTTTGATGCGTAATTTAACGCTACTGTAAATGTTCGGTCACACAAAAGTGTCGCGCCGCTCAAAAAGCACCGCTTTAAGTGATGATCAAAGCTTGTTCGCCGGCAGGCGCGCAAGAACGGCTTGGGCCGTAGAACCTCATCCGGCCACTGTCAGGTGGGTAGGGAGAGGGCAAAGATCACCAGCGACTAGCTACATCCAATACCGCGACCGGGGTTAACCGCCGGCCAGACTGAAATTGACCTGAACTTCCGTATCCACCTCGACCGGTTCGCCATTGAGCAGATAAGGCTTGTACTTCCACTGCTTCACCGCATCGATTGCCGCGGGAGCCAGCATTGGATGCCCGCTGACGAGCGAGAGGTTTTCGATCGATCCATCCTTGCTGATTACGGCCCGGAGGACCACCGTTCCGGAAATGCGAGCTTGACGCGCCAGGGGCGGATAATTCGGCTGAACCTTGCGGATCAACAGACCTGAGGTGACACCAGCCGAAACTCGCACGCGCTGCGGCGTGGCTACCTTGGGCACGGCTACAGGCGTGGAGCTGATAATGCCGCCAATTACGCCGCCCATCTGGCCACCCGGAATGCCTCCCGGAACGCCACCGACCACGCCAGCCGACGCCATCGACGGGGGCGGAGCGTCCTCTTCCTTAATCATTTGAACTTTTTGTGGAATCTTGGTGGGGGTGCGCAGAGCGCCGTTCACGATGTCGGTCTGAATCTGTTTCACGACTTTGACGGGGGCGGCCGCCGGGGGTGGCGGAGGCGGGGGTGGCGGCGGGGCCACCAGGAAGGTCATCAATTGCTGCTTCGGCAAGGCCTCGGTAAAGATGAGGGGCATCAGCACCATTACGCCGATCAAAGCGATTTCCAAAATGATCGCGAAGGTCGTGGTGCGTCCCCGCTTTGTCTTCAGCCTGCCACCGGATTCCAGAAGGCTATCTTCAAACATAAGTTTCTCCCCAGTTAGAGCCTACCTAAACTTAGACACCGACAGATTCCCCTTTGCTCCCAAATTCGACTACGGCGCCAAATGAGGCCAGAAACGCCTGGTTTGGCAGTCATAACACATACAAACAAAGGCGTATCACAAAAATGCCAGCCGCGCTATCAGGCAGTCACTTGGTTCGGACGGGCATCGCCGCGGGGCGTTTGCCTTTACTGATCCGCCAATCCTGATAGGCCACCAGGATCGGAGCGGCAATGGCGATCGAAGAGTACGTACCGATCAAGATGCCGATCACCAATGCGAGGCTGAAGCCACGAAGCACCTCGCCGCCGAATAAATAGAGTGCAAGCACTGTAAGGAAGGTTAGCCCGGCTGTCAAGATAGTTCGACTCAGAGTCTGATTGATGCTTCGGTTAACGATCTCCGAAAGCTTTTCGCGACGCATGAGTTTAATGTTTTCGCGGATGCGGTCAAATACCACGATCGTGTCGTTATTAGAGTAACCAATCAAGGTCAGGATGGCCGCGATTACGGTAAGGGAGATGTCCTTATTAAGCAGGGAGAACGCCCCGACCGTGATCAGGGTGTCGTGAAAAACGGTGACCACAGCGGCGACGCCATAGATCCACTCGAAACGGAAGCCCAGATAGACGAGCATACCGGCCAGTGAATAGGCTGTCGCCAGGAGAGCCTGCCGGCGGAGTTGAGCGCCCACCTGCGGGCCAACAATTTCAACATTGCGGACGCTGAAATCTGACAGGTAGAAGCCTTCTGGCAAGGAGGCAACCACGGCAGGATCGGCGTGGCCGGTCAGTTGATCGAAGGAGCTTAGAACGCCTCCCTGCCCTTTGTCCCGCGCGTCCACGACGGCTTGCGCCTGTTGGGTGTATTTCTGATCTGCATCCGAACCGAGGTGCAGAGGGTCCTTGTCCATCAGATAATTCTTGATGGCCAGGGAACTGGAGTTGTTGAGATCAGTCTTGCTGGCGGGAGCGTTGGTCTCGAGCGCATTGATGATTTGCGTCTTTCCGCGATCGAGGGCTTGCTCGTTGGTTTCCTGCACGTCCAGGTCGATCAGCACTTCATTATTTGCCGGAACGTCGTAACGCTGAATCTTGGCATTGTGCAGGCCGGCGCGGTCCATGGCAGCGCGAAGCGCATTGTCATTGGGCGTGTGCGAGAACTTCACGTAGACCAGGGTTCCACCGCGGAAATCCACGCCGTACGGGATACCATGCCAAAACAGCATGGAAAAAATGCCAGCTACACTAAAGACCAGCGAAAAGGCGAGGAAGTACCACTTTTTGCCAAGAAAATCGATGTTGGTATTGCGAAAGAACTCCACCAGGCTTACCTCTTATCCGAGTTATGATTTCGTTGAAATAGAGCGATTCGGCGATTGAGTTATTGGGCGATTGACAACTTCCCGATTGCTTACCGTTTCAATCACCTGATCACCCAACCGCTCGTTGACTCAATTCTTCCTAAATGCTTAACGCTTCACCGCGCTGCTTGCGGCTGAGAACCCAGTCGAAGATCACGCGCGAAACGAAAACGGCGGTAAACAAATTCGCCAACAGGCCAAAGGTGAGCGTAACCGCAAAGCCTTTGACGGGCCCAGTTCCGAATAGAAACAGAATTGCCGCCGAAACAATTGTCGTGACGTGAGTATCGACGATGGTGATCCAGGCGTGGCTGAAACCTTGATCCACGGCAGAAGGCGGCGTTTTGCCGTTTCGCAGTTCTTCGCGAATGCGCTCGAAAATCAGCACATTGGAATCGACGCCCATACCAACAGTAAGGATCACGCCGGCGATTCCAGGCAAAGTCAGCACGGCTTCGAAATAGCCCATAAATCCGAGCAAAATGATGAGGTTCAGCAACAATGCGACATCTGCGTTGATGCCGGCCGCGCGGTAATAAATCAGCATGAAGATAAGCACGGCAAGCATGCCGACCACTGCCGCACGTACGCCGGCGCGGATCGAATCCGTACCAAGCGAGGGGCCGACCGTGCGTTCTTCAAGGTACTTAATACCCGCCGGCAGCGCACCGGAACGCAGGATCATAGAAAGATCCTTGGCCTGCTGCTGGCTCATGCTGCCGCCGCTGATCTCACCGGTGTCGCGGATGGCTTCTTTGATGTTGGCGACTTCCTGAACTTTGTTATCGAGAACCACGCCCAGGCTTTCGCCGACGTGAGCCGAGGTGAAATTGAAAAAGCGCTGACCACCCTCACCCGTCAATTGAAAGCGCACATTGGGTTGGCCATTCTGATCGGTGCTCGGTTGCGCATCCCGCAGATCTTTTCCGCGAACCGCGGAAACCCGCGACACCAGGTACCACGACTGATCGCCCGCCGCAGCGCCGGGAGCGCCATGGCCCGGTAACAGAATCGCATCAGCGGGCAAGACGCCCCCCTTATCCTGGCGGGCTGCATCCTCACTGGGATAAGGACCGCCAAGAACCTGCTTGATCTCGAGCATGGCGGTCGACTGCATGATGTCTTTCACGCGGGCCGGATCGTCAACACCCGGCAACTGCACCAGAATCTGATACTGACCGAGGCCGTGTTCTTGAATCGTAGGCTCACTCACCCCTAGCGAGTCGATGCGGTTGCGGATAGTTTCAATCGCCTGGGTCACGGCCTTATTTTTCAGATCGGTGAGGATCTGCGGCTTCATGGCAAGCGCCCAGGTGTTGTCCGCTCCAGAGGTGAGGTTGTATTCCGGCAGGCGCTCATTCGCGATATCCAACAAGTCTTTGCGGGAATCGGCAGGAATTCCCTTGAGCACAATCTTGTCGGGATTATTCTGCGGATCAGGCTTGGAAATATCCGCGAAGGCGACCTTCCTCTTGTTGAGCTGTTCTTTCAGGACTTCGACGGCGTTGTCAGAATCCACGTTGATGGCGTCATTGACCTGAACCTGGAGGATCAAGTGCGTTCCGCCGCGCAGGTCCAACCCCAGATGAATGCGGTTGGTCATGGCGTTGAGCAAGCCCGCGCCAGAAAAGCTTTGAGGAATGCCGAAGATGCCAAATAAAAAGACGAGCAGAACTCCGACGATGAGCACCAACTGCCAAAGAAGATTCTTATTCATGATTCGTGTTGTTCAAAAAAGTTCGAAAAGTTGGTCGAGACCTAAATCCAGAGCGCTAAAGTTTTCGCATTACTTGGCCTTCGCTTCTTCTTCCGTTGTCGTAACCTGGGTTACGGACGCCTTTGTCACTTCCAGCAAAATATTGTTCGGAGGAACGCGCAGGTGAACGCTGTCGTCCTTGAGCGCCATGATCGTTCCGCGCAAGCCGCCGCTGGTCACGACCTTGTCTCCGGTTTTAAGGCTGTCCAACATTGCCGTCCACTTTTTCTGCCGGCGCTGCTGGGGAAGGATCAGGAGAAAATAGAAGATAGCAAAAATGAAAACCAGTGGGGCTACGCTCAACCAGCCCATTCCACCGCCGCCTGCCTGCACCGCTAGGATAAATTGCATGTTCACGTAAGTTTCTTCACCGTTCTACCCCAACTGCGTGCCGCCTTCCGCGCTTTCCGCCACGAACCCGGGCGCCATCTCGCGAACAACTGCCCGCACCTACTCGCGCCGCAGGCCTGTCATTTCACGACGGGGGCACAACTTGATTTCGGCCGGGCCCTTCACGCTTCAACCGTTCACTCAATAACCCGGCTGCTCAGGCTTGAACCCGGGGAGGTCTTTCCAGGAAGGTCACGGTTTCGGCGAGACCAGACGCTAAAGAAAACGGGACTCCTCCCCAAGTCGAATAGAATGACGCACCCGCCGCATAGTGTCAAGGTAGAAACTGAGGTTGTGAAGAGTATTTAACACTTGAGCGAGCACCTCATTCGAAGCATAAAGATGACGCAAATAGGCTCGGGAGTAGCGCCGGCACACCCGGCAGGCGCAATTCGGATCGAGCGGACCAGCATCCTGGGCGTAGCGAGCCTGCTTGATAGAAATTTTTCCTTCCGAGGTGAACAACAATCCATGGCGCGCGGCTCGCGTGGGCAGCACACAATCCATCATATCGACCCCGAGCAAGGCGTATTCTGCGATCTCCTCCGGCGTGCCGACTCCCATCAGATAGCGAGGCTTGTCCGCGGGCAAGTGCTCGAGGGTGGCTTCGACGACTTCCCGGGTACGCTCACGGGGCTCGCCGACACTAAGGCCGCCAATGGCATAGCCGGGGAAGCCGATTTCGATGGTGCGTTCGGCGGATTCTTTGCGGAGGGCAAGGTCCATGCCACCCTGCACGATCCCGAAGAGGGATTGAGTTGGTCCCGAAAATGTGGGGATAGCCGCCCTCGACTGTTCGGTCGAGCGAAGCTCGATTGTTTTTGATGGCAGCACCGGATCAGATGGCAAGAAATCGGGCCGTTGGCCCGAAGGACAGCCGAGGGCGGCTGTCCCCACATGGGCATTGTTGCCCCATGGCACTTCGTTTTTATGCTCTTCGAAATACTTTTTGCTGCGCGCTGCCCAGCGTAGGGTCAGTTCCATCGAGGCTTGCGTGCGTGAGCGATCGGCCGGATATTCGGTGCACTCATCGAAGGCCATGATGATGTCAGCCCCGAGGCCGATTTGCGCTGCCATGGCGCTTTCCGGAGTGAAGAGGTGCGAGGAGCCGTCAAGATGCGAGCGGAAGGTAACGCCTTCTTCAGTGACTTTGCGTAACTCACTCAGGCTGAAAACCTGAAAGCCGCCGGAATCAGTGAGAATCGCTCGCGGCCACGCCATGAAGCCGTGCAAGCCTCCAAGCTTGCGGACGGTTTCGACGCCCGGCCGCAGGTAGAGGTGATAGGTATTGCCCAGCAGAATCTGAACGCCAAGTTCTTCGAGGACATCCTGGGGCACCGCCTTGACCGTAGCAGCCGTGCCAACGGGCATGAATACGGGGGTTTCAATCTCGGCGTGGGGCAGGATCACGCGGCCGGAGCGAGCGGGGCCAGAGCGTGCTTCGAGATGGAACTGAATGGACATCTACGTTTGCCTTGAGATTGTAACAACGGGCGATGGCTAAATAGGGCGAACGAAGGCGCTCGTCAATTGCCTCCGACGACTACGTCCGGGCTAAGGGACGGGCTTGAGATGTAGTGGGATGATTTCGGCACGCACTTTCCCATCTTCGATGATCAGTTTGCCGACGCTTACCGGAAGGTTGAACCTCCGCGGACCGGCGCTGCCCGGATTAAGGTAGAGCACGCCGGCACGCGTCTCTTGTTTTGGAACATGGCTATGGCCGCTGACTACGGCTGTGAAGCCGGAGGCCTCAGGCTTGAGATCCAATTGCGCCAGGTCGTGCAGCACGTAGATGGAAACACCGTCAACTTCCACGACTTCTGTCTGCGGCAGATTGTGTGCCCATCCCGATTGATCAACGTTGCCGCGGATGGCCGTCACTGGCGCGATGACGGCAAGTTGATCGACGATCTCGGGAGCGCCTATATCCCCGGCATGGATGATGTGCGCGGAACCTCGCAGGGCTGCGACCGCTTCAGGACGTAGCTGCCCGTGAGTGTCCGAGATGATCCCGATGACGATGGAAGATTTCATGGGCGTTTCACGATCAGATTTTAACCAAATCGACCGCGCGGCGCAGCGTGTGGACATCCTCTTCACGGACTTGGAAGGCTTGATATTCGAGGCCGGCGACGGTTCCTAAAGAGATCTTGGGCTGGGTCTGATCCTGAGGAGGTTTTGCCGCGCTTCTCAATCCTGTGTGAATTTCCTTGACGCCGGTTTGTTCGATGATCTGCACAACATTTTGTTCGCGAATGCCGCCGCAGGCCATGATTGCGATTCGTCCGCGTGCAGCATGGACAAGACGCGCGATCACATCGACGGCCTGCGTGGCCGCCGGCTCGGCGCCCGAGGTAAGGATGCGGTCAGGGCCCGCGGCGCAGATATCTTCCAAGGCACGGAAGAGATCGGCGGACAGATCGAAGGCGCGGTGGAACGTCACGTTAAGCGGCCGCGCCTGGTGGACTAAACGGCGAGTTCGATCGATATCGACGCTAGCGTCAGGATGAAGGACGCCGAGGACCACGCCGTCCGCGCCCAACTTTTTCGCGGCCAGGATGTCGCGTTGCATTGTTTCAAATTCATCCGCGTTGTAGCAAAAATCGCCGCCGCGCGGGCGAATCATGATTTGCAGGCCCACGGACGTTCGGGCGCGCACCAGCTCGATCGTTCCCGCGCTGGGAGTGATACCGCCTTCGAGCAAGTCGCTGCAGAGTTCTATACGCGTGGCCCCGCCGCGCTCGGCCGCAACCGCAGAGCCGACGGAGTCTACACATATTTCGATGGAGATGGAATCCTGCATGGGTCATGCTTACTGAGCAAAAGCGAAAAGCATCACTTACGCTCAAGATTTCGTCACTTGCCGACTTTCTTTTTCTCGAGAAATTTTGAGATGCTGACAATGGAGCGGCCCACTGTGCCGCGACCGATTTCCTGGACGTCATCGCGAGCCGTCACTCGCAAGTGGAAGAAACGCCCGTCGAAGGATTCGAGCACAGCTTCGGCTTGAACCCGAGAACCAATTCCGCTTGGTGCGCGATGCTGTATGTTGACCGACGTTCCCACCGAGATCTCATCCCCTTCGCAATAAGGATGGAGCGCATGGAACGCGGCGGTTTCCATCAAACGGATCATGTCGGGCGTGGAATAGACCGGTGGCAATTGAGGATGGTGTGCGGTCAAAGTGTGCTTAAATTCGACGGTCTCTTGCGCCTCGCCGCGAGCGCCAATGGGGATGGTCTTAGCCATGACGTCAATTCTTCAGAACAGGAGCCTGGAATACAAGCACGTCAAAACCGGTACTATGAAACGGAGAGCCAATGACCGCGGTTCACATGCGCCGCAAAATCATTGGCTCACCAAAGTACGTCGTCCAAGGTCAGAACGGTCGAAACTAGCTCGCGTACGAGAGTCGCGCCTCGTCGATTCCATCCAGAGCTTGCCACAACATTCTGGCGGCGTTACCGGCAGCATCTAGTGCTGCTTCTGCAGCTTCCGGATTGGCCGCGATGCGCTTCTCCAATTGCTTGTGCCAGATATTGGAATGGTAGATATCGGCTGTGGAGTGAACGGCAAAGTACCCACAGGTCTTATCGTCCGCGCCATACATCTCGCGAAGCCCGCGTTCCTTTTCCTTAGCGATGCGAGGAACCTGGGATTCATAAGCATAAAAAGCCGCCAGTGCCTCTTCCGGCGTGCCTTCACTGGCAACACGATGGAAGTAGCGAGTGAGTTCCCCGATCTGGCGTACCGGGATATGCCACTGCATTTCGCGTCTCGCACCCATCCCTTCGGCAAAGTCGAGCCAAAGTTCGGAGTGTGGCACGGAGTCCTTTCCGGATCCGCCCGCAGCACCTTTTTCTTCCACCATGTTGGCTAGTACCGACCGCCGCAGCTCCCCTTCATCCAGACGGAGCGCGAACTCCGCGAGGTAAGATGGAAAAGCTTGGACGTGATGGTAGTAATGCCGGGCATACTCGCGCAGATCTTCGCGCGACAAGTCACCTGCTGCCCAGGCTTTGTAAAATGGATGGCAAAGCAGATCATACCGGCCGATGGCTTGTTCGATTTGCTGGAAAAACTGCGTCGTGTTCACAATATCCCCCTTGCAGTATGACCCCATACTATACGGGCGAGCTTGAACAGCGGCAAGTGATTGTGATCACTGCGGTCGGCAACTTGTTAGAATGAAACGAGAAATACGTATTGTAAAAGAGCAGAACCGGCCCAGATGAGTCGAACCGCCGGATTGAAGTGTTTCGCGATGGAGTTCACCGAACAATTCGACGTAGTGGTAGTCGGCGCGGGCCATGCGGGCTGCGAGGCCGCGATGGCTGCCGCGCGCATGGGGTTGAAGACTGCTTTGTTCACTCTGAACGTGGATTTGATCGCGCAGATGTCATGCAATCCAGCGATCGGAGGCATCGCCAAGGGACACCTGGTGCGCGAAGTCGACGCTCTCGGCGGCATCATGGGCGAGATCACGGACGCCGTTGGAATCCAGTTTCGATTGCTTAATACCTCCCGTGGACCGGCCGTGTGGTCACCGCGGGCGCAGTGTGACAAACAGGCGTACCGGCTCAAGATGAGGGAAGTGCTGGAATCGCAGTCCAACTTGAAGATCAAGCAAGCAGAAGTGGCGGATTTGATTTTGGAGGAAGTACCGAGTACCGAGTATCGAGTACCGAGTGAAGGCGATGATGCGGTCCTCCCTCGCGACTCGGAACTCGGCACCAGGAACTCGGTACTGGGCGTCAAACTCCGCGATGGCCGGACCGTGGGCGCTCAGGTCGTCGTCATCACCACAGGAACGTTTTTGAACGGGCTCATTCATTGCGGCGAGCAGCAATATCCCGCTGGGCGCTCCGGCGAGCCGAACGCGGTACTGCTTGGAGAATCGTTGAAGAAGCTCGGGCTGCGCGGGTGCCGCCTGAAGACGGGAACACCGCCGAGACTCGACGGCCGCACAATCGACTGGTCGCGCTTCACGGAGCAGCCCGGAGACGTGGATCCGACTCCTTTTAGTTTCCGAACCAGGCGCGTGGCGCATCATGACTCGCAAGTTCCATGCTACATTGCGTGGACTTCGCCAGAGACGCATCGGATTATCCGCGAGAACGTGCATCGCTCGCCGATGTATAGCGGGCAGATTCAATCGATCGGGCCGCGCTATTGCCCGTCGATCGAAGACAAAATCGTAAAGTTTCCCGACAAGGAGATGCACCAGCTCTACCTCGAGCCCGAGGGTTTGAACACGCATGAGATTTACGTCAACGGCATGAGCACATCGCTTCCGGTGGAAGTGCAGCTGGAAATTTTGAAGTCGATCCCAGGACTCGAAAACGCTGAGATGCTTCGGCCCGGCTACGCCATCGAGTACGACTCGATCGATGCAACCGAACTGCAGCGTACTTTGGAAACGAAGAAGATTGCGGGGCTGTTTCTCGCAGGTCAAATCAACGGAACGTCTGGTTACGAGGAAGCCGCGTGCCAGGGCCTGATGGCGGGCATTAACGCTGCGCTGCAAGTCAAAAAAGAAGCCCCCCTGATTCTTGATCGAACGGAGGGCTACACGGCCATCCTGATCGATGATCTCATCTCCAAGGGTACGAACGAGCCCTACAGGATGTTTACTTCGCGGGCGGAGTTCCGCTTGCATCTGAGGATCGACAACGCCGACCGGCGACTCACATCCCATGGACTCCGTGTGGGATTGATCTCCGATAATTCATGGGCGGATTTTCAATCCAAGCAACTACGGCTGGAAAAACTTAGGCAAGTTCTACTGACGACGAAGTTATCGACCGCGATGCTAAGCGGACAATTCGCCGGAAATGATTGGGGAGGAGCGGTAGGCCAGACTTTTGCGCAACTGCTGAAGAGGCCAGAGATCACGATCGAACAACTCGCGCCGGTTCTGAAGCAAGTTACACCAGGGTTCTTTGAGCGCGATGGTCCGGTAGCGTCAGCGGATTCCATTTCGTCGGAAGTGCGCAACGAACTGAAGTCCGTGGAAACGGGCATTAAGTATGAAGGCTATCTGCTGCAGCAAGAGCGAGCGATGGAGAAGATGAAGAAGTCGGAACAGCGGGCCATTCCCGGCTGGTTTGACTATCACTCTATCAGCGGCCTGTCGCACGAGATGCAGGAGAAGTTGAGCCACGTGCAGCCAGAGACGCTGGCGCAAGCCTTGCGGATCCCGGGGGTAACCCCGGCGGCGGTTTCGCTGGTCAATGTGTATATCGAAATCCAGGCCCGGCGGCGCGCGCAGGCGCTTGCCATCTAGAAGTACCGCAGGGAATTAACACTCCATTAACAATCGAAAAATTGGCAGGCGGTAGTATTTGCTGATGCCGCAAGATTCGCTTCGTATTGAAGATCGGCCTGGTACCCACGATGGACAGCGCATTCTGACGCTCCACGGAGCGCTGGTGATGACCACGATGTTTGAGTTCCAGACTACGGTACGCTCCGACAAGTCGAGATCGCTGATCATCGACTTCACCAAAGTTCCCTACGTCGATTCCGCCGGAATTGGTGCCCTGGTGGGAGCTTACGTCACGCGGCAGCACGGGGGACGGAGCCTGGCGCTGGTCGGGGTGAGCGAGCGCATCCATAACGCCCTCAAGGTCACGCGCGTGGAACAATTCTTTCACTTCTTCGATTCGGTCGGCGCGGCGGAACAAGCCCACGCCGCCTGACGCGGTTCCTTACTGGAATGTATTGCAAGCTGCGATGGTTCCGTTATCGAAGCCCCTCCGGAACCAACTCATTCGTTGTGCCGATGTTCCATGAGTGAAAGTATCGGGGTTCACGCGTCCGGTCGTCATCTTCTGCAAACGGTCGTCCCCGACCGCGGCGGCAGCCTTAAGCGCGGAATTAAGATCATTGGGGTCCAGTAAATTCCGCTGCTCGGTTGAGTGGCCCCAAACTCCGGCAAAACAGTCTGCCTGCAGTTCCAGTTTTTGAGAAAGAGCTCCCTTGGACTGCGGATTGTGGATTTCGCCGGTTCTTACTTTGCCCTCGATGCCGAGCAACTTTTGCACGTGATGGCCAATTTCATGCGCGAGCACGTAGGCCTCCGCGAACTCACCGGGTGCACCGAACCGATCTCGCAATTCTCGATAAAAACTCAAATCGATATAAACCTTTTCGTCCTCGGGACAATAAAACGGCCCGGAGGCCGATTCCGCCATTCCGCAGGCTGAGTCGATTGAGTTGCGAAATAGAACTAACTTCGCATGCCGATAGGGCGTGCCCTGCGCGGTTAGGATTTTGGCCCACGTTGCCTGGGCGTCGTTCAGCACGAACGTGACAAACTCCACCAAAGGCTTTTCTGAGTCATCTTGAGCGGACTGGGGCTGGCCGATCGCGGTCCCGGACCCTGCGCCAGACCCACTGCTGAGCAGCGCGAAAAAGTTACGGTGAAAAACCAGGCTCAGAATGGCTACGATCACAAAGCCACCGATGCCGATGTGGAGGCCGCCAACGCCTCCTCCTTCCCCGCGTTGATCTTCAACATCATCCTCGCTGCCACCCGGTGTCCAACGCATTGATTCTCTCCGTCCCCGTGTTGCGAACCATAATTCAGGGCGCTGATCTTCGATGCAGGAAAGGGATACAAAGTTTAGGACAACCTGTCGCTCTCGTTTCTGTTCGTTCGTTGACTGCCCTATGGCGCGTCGTTAAGATGAATTTCCCGGAACTATCATGATTGGCCAGACCATTTCGCATTACCGCATCACCGGCCAACTCGGCAGCGGCGGTATGGGGGTGGTCTACGAGGCGGAAGACCTAGACCTGGGCCGCCGCGTAGCGTTGAAGTTTCTGCCGCCGCAACTGTCGCGGGATCAGAATGCGCTGGATCGTTTTCTGCTGGAAGCGCGAACCGCGTCGGCGCTGAATCATCCCAATATTTGCACCATTTATGCGGTCGAAAAAGCTGGCGACCAGTCATTCATCGCCATGGAGTTGCTGGACGGAGAGACGCTGGACCGACGCTTGAGCGCCGGCCCTCTGCCCATGGATCGATTGCTGGAGTGGAGTATTCAACTCGCGGATGCATTGGATGCCGCACATTCCAAAGGAATTATCCATCGTGACATCAAACCGGCAAATCTCTTCATCACGCAGCGCGGTCAGCTGAAGATTTTGGACTTTGGGCTGGCAAAACTGGCGCGCCCAGAGACGCAAATCGAAACCATTGGGGCGACGCAGGATTTGCCTGCGGCGGTCCAACTTACCAACCCGGGGGCGACGGTCGGCACCATCGCTTATATGTCGCCGGAGCAGGCGCGAGGTGAAGAACTGGACGCCCGCACCGACCTTTTTTCGGCGGGCGTGGTGATCTACCAGATGGCGACGGGGCGCCCACCGTTTTCGGGGGCAACGTCGGCGGTAATTTTTCACGCGATCCTTGAGTTGGATCCCATCCCTGCATCGCAATTGAATGCCTCACTTCCGGCCCGTCTGGAAGAAATTCTTGACAAGGCCCTCGAAAAAGATCGCGATCTGCGCTACCACTCCGCCGGAGACTTGCGCGGAGATTTGAAGCGGTTGAAGCGCGATACGGAATCAGGGCGCAGAACGCAGCCGGCGGCCTCATCGAGCAACAGCACACTCGCGGTCGCGGCTTCTTCGAGCGCAACCGGCCCGATCCCGACACCTACCCCAGGCCCCAGTTCGACGGTCCTTGTAGCGGCGCGGCAAAACAAACTCAGTGCCAGCTTAATCGCCGGAGTTGTTCTTATCCTGGCGGCTATCGCGGCCTATGGAATCTATGCATTTCTCACCCGCAGCCGGCCCCTGCCGTTCGCGAACGTCTCCGTGACCAAGGTTACCGATACGGGCAATGAGGTGTTGGTGGCTCTCTCGCCGAACGGCCAGTATGTCCTCTGCATGTCCAGGAAAAACGGACTGGCCAGCTTGTGGTTGCGGAACGTGCCGACCAACAGCAACACGCAAGTGGAACCACCGGCAGACGTGTATTACAACGGTCTCCATTTTTCTCCGGACGGCAACTACTTTTATTTTGTGCGCAGCGATCCGGGAAATGCGGAGTTGAAATTCCTGTACCGGGCGCCGCTACTGGGGGGCACGCCTCAAAAGCTGGCCTCGGATGTGGACTCGAACATTACCTTTTCGCCGGATGGGAAACGGTTCGCCTTCCTGCGCGACAACAGTCCGGAGCAAGGCAAGTACCAGCTGATCGTGCGCCCGGCGGAAAGCGACGAGGAAACGGTTTTAGCCAGTGGGCCAACCAGCCAAAACCTTTTCTACCCGGCGTGGTCTCCCGATGGAAAGACGATTGTGTGCGACGAACTACAGCTGGAAAATGCGCTGGAAGGCCTGGTTGCGATCGATGTAAAGAGCGGGAGCCAGAAGATATTTTTCCGCAGCAACGAACGGCTGTTCGAAGCTCCGGCCTGGCTGCCGGATGGTAGCGGATTGGTGGGGTTGGTGCGGGAGCAGAGTTCGAACTTCACTCGCACGCAAATTGCTTTCGTTTCCTATCCCAAGGGCGAGTATTCGCCGGTTACGCGCGATACCAATAGTTACTCCGACCTCAGCGTCGCTACCACGGCAAACATCCTGGCCACTGTGCAGAACGAGTATCGCTGGAAATTGGAGGTGATGCCGGCTGGGGCAGCGGCAACCGCGGTACGACCCGTCACCTCAGCCATGGCCGACACTAACTTTGCCTGGACGCCGGACAACCAGTTGATTTCCGACCAGGCCAACGTCCTCAATCTGGTCGACGTGGCGACGGGGAACAAGACGGCGATCCCCGATCAAGCGGTGAGCGGCAATCCCTCGGCCTGCGGGGCAAGCGGTTCCATGGTATTCATACGCTTTGAAGCTGGGGTGCAAACCGTCTGGCGCATGGATAAGGGAAGCAATTTCAAGCAACTCACGAACGGAAAACTGGATACGAATCCGGTGTGCTCGCCGGATGGGAAATGGGCGTTCTTCGTGGAGCAGGGCGGAGAGCAGAAACTGGCCAAGGTGCCGATCGACGGCGGGCCCGCGCAAGTGATTTTTCAGACGACGATTTCCAGCAATTTCGATATCTCGCCGGACGGAAAATTAGCCGCCTTCGCCACACTGCAACACTCCGGAGAGCATAAGGAAAAGCTTGCCCTGGTGGAAACCGACGGCGCCACACCCGCGAAGACGGTGGATTTCGAGCGTCCGCGCTTTGGTCTACTGCACTTCTCCCGCGACGGCAAGGCAGTCGTATATCCCGTCCGAGAGAATGGCGTGGATAACTTATGGCTGCAGCCGCTCGATGGCTCCAAGGGCAAGCCCTTGACGGACTTCACCTCGGAACACGTTTTCGACTTCCATTGGTCGTTCGATGGAAAACAACTCGCCTTGGTGCGCGGGCATACCGATGCCGACGTCGTCTTGATAAGGGAAGGTCATTGAGAGATTGGGTGATTGGGCGATTGGGCGATTGCAAGTCGCAGAGTGGTGCGTCTTGATTCTCAACTACCCGATGACTCAATCGCGAAATCGCCCAATAAAAAGCGGCCATTTCTGGCCGCCTCTTTTCAAATTGTTTAACTGCGAAGCGGTTTAGGCACCCTTTACGTTCTCAGCCTGCCAGCCCTTCGGACCTTTGACCACGTCAAACTGTACCTGCTGACCTTCCTGAAGGCTGCGGAATCCACTCGCCTGAATGGCCGAGAAGTGTACAAATACATCTTCACCGTTCTGACGGCTAATAAAGCCGTAGCCCTTGGCATCGTTAAACCACTTCACTGTTCCTGTTTCCATTTTGTTGCATGTTCCTTTGTGTGATATAGCGCTGAAACTTTCGAAGGGTTCTTCTGCAGGCAGGTCACGCGCTAGTAAGCGGAGAAACTGAATACTGCGAGGAACTCCAAAGTCAAACGCAGCAGAATTGTATTTCAACTATTCAGGAATTGCCACAAAAAAGGCGCCCGGTTTATAGCTAAGGTCCATGCTCCTAGCCTGTTACGGGAATGTGCTACGGCTTCGCCATTTCGCTGCCGTCCGTTTAAATTTCGGTCTTCGGGAACAAAATTAGACTTGCAACGTACCGATTACTAAGGACCGTTCTCATGAAAAGCTCCTTGAACGCCTCTGTAGCTGCCACCCTGATTGCGACCGCAGTCGGGCTGGGCGCTTGGTTCTTCGGCATAGATAAAAACATCTGGCCATCCCATCCTCAGGTCGCGGACCTAGTCCTCTCCATGGTGGTCTGCATACTGGTGAAGGAGATGTGGCCTGTCCAGCGCGGTCAGAAAAAATCTAAGTCTTCGGCTTTCCGAAGCTAGCCATCCAAATTGATATCCATTTGCCAGCCAAGCTAAAAAGATAGATCATGAAAAGATGCGTTGGCACAGTCTTTCCGTCATTCTTGCACTCGTAATTTCGGCTTCGGCGGGCATTGTCGAAGACGTCCGAGGGGCACTGGCCCAGAACAGCTTCTCGACTGCTGAGTCGGAACTGAAGGCTTACCGTGCACAAAATGGCACGACGGCGGAATATGCAGAGGCCTATTCGTGGCTGGCGCGCGCCGCGCTCGCGAGCGGAAACTATGAGCAATCTGAGGCCTACGCCAAGGAAACCAAGGCGTCAGTGGCGGAACTGCTGAAGCAACGCTCTCTGGATGCAGAGCCCCATTTGCCGATCGCGCTGGGGGCTGCGATCGAAGTGCAGGCCCAGACTTTCGCAGCTCAGGGCAAACATGCCCAGGCGATTGCCACACTGCAAACTGCGCTGCGCACCTACGGCAATACTTCTATCCGGGCACGGCTCCAGAAAAATCTCAATCTGCTGTCTTTCGAAGGGCAGCCAGCGCCAGCGATTCGGGCAGAGCAATTTCTTGGATCAAAACCTGTGGCCTTGGCCCAATTAAAGGGTTCGCCGGTGCTGCTTTTTTTCTGGGCACACTGGTGTGGTGATTGCAAAGCCGAGGCGCCTATCATCACGCAACTTCGCTCGGAGTTTGCTCCGAAGGGATTAGCGGTGATTGGTCCCACAAGGCTGTATGGCTACACCGCGCAAGTCGAGCATGCCTCGCCCACCGACGAGCTCGGTTATATCGATGCGGTGCGGCATCGCTTCTATGGCGGGCTATTGGACATGCCTGTGCCGATCAGCAAGTACGACTTCGACGTCTATGGCGCCTCGACCACGCCTACTTTAGTACTGCTGGATCGCGCGGGAAAGGTGGCGATGTACCACCCGGGAGCGCTGCCGTATGACCAGTTGCGGGCGGAAATTGAAAAGGTAGTGGCAAGGTAAGAGTCTGATTCAGGATCCCATGAAAGATTGCGGAGCGAAAATCCTAGAAGTGTTCAAGGCTCCACCTCGCTCAGAGCCCCCGTCTTCACATCATAAATAAATCCCCGCACTGGAATGCTCTTCGGGATCCACGGGTGCGATTTCACGCGACGTATCTGTTGCCGAAGATTCTCTTCCAGATCGTCAAAGGCGTGGAAGTGAGCGGGTGCGCCGAATGGGGTGCCCATCTTATCTGTTAATTTCTTCTTGAGTTCTTCCTCCTTTACTTTCAGCAATCCACAATCGGTGTGGTTGATGATGATGAACTCCTGCGTGTCGAGCAGGTGATGCGAAACGATGAGTGACCGCAGGGCATCTTCTGTCGCAATGCCGCCAGCATTACGGATCATGTGGGCATCGCCCGGCTGGAGACCAAGGCAACGTTCGAACAAAATTCTGGAATCCATGCAGGCCAGAACCGCCACGCGGCGTCGCGGCTGCACCGCCAGATTGCCCAGATTGAAATTTTTTACGAAACGCTCGTTGGCTTTTAGCAATTCGTCAGCGACTGACAATGTTTTTCTCGCTTTCATTCGACGCAAGCGTGCTTTTATCCCGCGCCGCTGGTTCTTGCCACAGTGTAACCGCTACAATCGGCCCGTGAACATGGATGACACGATTGTCGCCATCGCGAGCCCGCAGGGTCGTGGAGGAATTGGCGTGGTGCGTTTGGCGGGGGTGAGGGCACGCGAGATTTCTGCGCCGATGCTGCGGCTGAAAAATGAGCTGGAAGCCGGGCGCGCGGTGTTCGGAGAACTAATCGAACCGAGCGGGATGGACACCCGCATCGACGAGGTCGTTGTAACCTATTTTGCGAAGCCTCATTCCTACACGACAGACGATGTTATCGAGATTTCTGCGCATGGAGCACCCGTGGTGCTGCGGCATATCGTCGAAATGTGCTTGTCGGCTGGGGCGCGCCTGGCCGAGCCGGGGGAATTTACCATGCGCGCGTTCCTCAACGGGCGCATCGATCTTACCCAGGCCGAGGCCGTGCGAGATCTTATCGACTCTCAGACGCTTTACCAGGCCCAAGTGGCGGCACAACAACTCGAGGGCGCACTCTCCCATCGTCTGCAGCCGATCAAACAGAAATTGATCGAGCTGATCGCCACGCTGGAAGCTGGCATCGACTTCGCGGAAGATGATGTTTCCGTGATGGCCGACGCGGCTATTCTCGAGAAAATTTTAGGCGTAAAGGATCCCCTGCAGCGCCTTTCCGCGTCCTTCGCTTATGGAAAAATCGTGCACGAGGGGCTGACCCTCGCGATTGTTGGACTCCCGAACGTCGGCAAATCAAGTTTATTCAACCGGCTGGTCGAGCGCGAACGCGCTATTGTCACGGCGGCTCCAGGTACGACACGCGACCTGGTTAGTGAAACAGTCGCCATTGCCGGTATTCCAATTGAGCTCGTCGATACCGCGGGCATACGGCAGGCGGTCGACGAAGCGGAATCCATCGGCATTCGCAAGTCAATGGAAGCCTTGGCGGACGCGGATCTTGTGCTGGTCGTGTTGGATGCTTCGCAGACGGTGACGGGGGAAGACCATGAGTTGCTGGCGCTCACGCACGGCCGGCCGGTACTGGTGGTGGCTAATAAATGCGATCTCAGCGCGAGTGCTCGGTGGTCCGCAATCAGTGGACCCGTGCCAGCCGTACGAGTTTCGGCTTTGACGGGTGACGGCATCGCAGAACTACGCCAGGAAATTTTGCGCCGTATTGGCGGCGAAGCAGGTGCGCAAGCGGAAACTGGTTTTCTCACGAATGTGCGCCATGAAGGATTGGTTCGAGATTCTGTCGGCGCGCTGCATGCAGCTACAAACGCGGTAACGACCAGGGTCCCGCACGAAATGTTGCTGCTGGATCTTTACAGCGCACTTCGTCCACTCGACGCAATCACCGGAGCGACCACGACCGACGATATCCTGAACCTGATCTTCAGCACATTCTGCATCGGAAAATAGAGTTAGCTCCAAGAGCGGTATCGCGTATAACCTCAGCCAGAACATCAATGACCGACCGTTAACTCACCTTCCCAGCTCTGAAGCGACGACCGGCGCTACCTCCAGCACCTCTGCGAACCACAGCATCGATATCCGTTTCCTTTGAGAACAATCTCCGTCAAACTAAAAGCGCTTGATCCACCCTGGCTCGCGGACGTGCTCATCCTCTAAGCCTCTCAAGCGTGCTGCCATGATCCCCGGCCTGCCCAGGTAGCCAACGACACGCTGGGGATTATCGCGATCCACGACCGGCAGGCGTCCAACACTATTGCGCAGCATCTTGGCGGAAGCATCGTGCAACAATTCATTCGGATAAGTGACAATGACGTCGCGTGTTCCGGCCTCGAGCACACTCAGTCCCCCCGATGGGTCTTTGTCCAGTGCGCGTACCACATCGCCCCGGGTAATCACACCAGCCAGCTTGCCCTCCGAATCTAAAATCAACATTCCCTGGTGGTGGCATACTTCCGGATCGCGGCGTGCGATGCGGTCCGCTAATTCGCCCACCTTCATGTCCGCCGAGACTTTGGGCACATCTTTTTCCATCGTCTCGGAGACCATCATCTGGTGCAGGGCGTCAGCTTCGTATTCTTGATGAATATGCAATCCCCGACGCGCCAGCTTCTCCGTCATGATGGAAGCCCTGGGCATCAGCAACATGGCAATACCGTCAGCAATCACGCTGACCAGCATTAGCGGTAGAACCGAGTTGTAATCGCGGGTGATTTCGAAGGCAAAGATAATAAATGAGAAGGTGGCTCGTGAGGCCGCGCCGAAGACGGCGCCCATGGCTACCAATGCGAACGCGCCGGCCGACAAATTCGCCGCCGGAAAGATTCGATCCACGCCCATGGCGAATATGCCACCGAGGGCCGCGCTCGACATGAACATAGGTGCCAACAAGCCCCCGGAGGTGCCCGAACCCAGTGAGATCACCAGCGCCACCGCCTTGGCAACCATGACCACAATCAGTAGCTTCCAGGCCAGGTTGGCGTTCAGAATATCGCCGATCGTGTCATATCCGACACCCAGGATTCTCGGTACGAAATAGCCAATGATTCCCAGACCGAGAGCGCCTATTGCAGGCCACCAGAGCTCGTCCACCGGCAATTTTTCGAACTGGTCCTCAGTCCAATACAGCAATTTGCTGAATCCAACTGCCGCCAAACCGCAGA
>Ga0209006_10001044_pt1 | contig 25489 bp, 20 predicted proteins | sample JacPin_JW_Ref_O2_FD_188567 | JGI IMG/M metagenome (GOLD analysis project Ga0209006, IMG submission 188567) | Forest soil microbial communities from Algoma, Ontario, Canada - Jack Pine, Ontario site 1_JW_Ref_O2 (SPAdes) (version 2) | ecosystem: Environmental > Terrestrial > Soil > Boreal... | reverse complement strand
TCTTCCCCGGCGACGTCCGTGATCGGGCTGTAGAAATTGTGCACTAGAATAGAGGACATGAATCTTGCTGATTTGGTCTTTGGGCGTCCGCTCGCAACCGAGGATGAGAAAGCTGAACGAATCGGCCCCACGAAGGGTATTCCAATCTTCGGCCTGGATGCGCTCAGTTCCGCGGCCTACGGACCCGAAGCCGCCTTGACGCTGCTCATTCCGTTGGGAATGGCCGGCGTAGCGTACATTCTGCCAATCAGCGCCAGCATTGTCGTTCTGTTGGCAATCGTCTACCTCTCGTATCGCCAAACGATTGAAGCGTACCCGCAAGGAGGCGGCTCGTACACAGTCGCCAGCGAGAATCTTGGAGTCGGCGCGGGATTGCTTGCGGCGGCTTCTCTTATGGTCGATTATGTCCTGACCGCCGCGGTTGGAATCTCCGCGGGCGTGGGTGCGCTGGTCTCAGCCGTCCCTTCCCTGCAACAACATACGTTGCTCATCTGCCTCGGAATCCTGGTCATTCTCACCCTGATCAATCTACGCGGAGCCCGTGAGACCGGCGGAGTATTTCTGATTCCGACATATTTGTTCATCGCTTGCATGCTCATGATGATCGCCGTCGGCGTGATGAAGGCTATCGCTACTGGCGGACATCCGGTTGCAGTAGTGGCTCCGCCAAAACTGATGCAGGCAACGGCGGGAGTAGGCACATGGCTCCTTTTACGTGCGTTCGCTTCTGGATGCACAGCCATGACCGGCGTTGAAGCGGTGAGTAACGGGGTCATGGCGTTCAAAGAGCCGACTTACAAATACGCCCGCTTAACTTTGACCATCATCATTGCGGTTCTCATGGTCATGCTCTTAGGGATCGCTTACCTGGTCAGGGCATATGACGTTGCAGCCACTGTGCCGGGTGAAACCGGCTATCAGAGCGTGCTTTCACAATTATTTGCTGTCGTTGCTGGAAAAGGCGCCTTTTATTGGACCAGTATCGTCTCGATTCTGGTCGTATTGTCCCTCTCAGCGAATACCGCATTCGCCGATTTCCCGCGCCTGTCGCGGGCGATCGCTCTCAACGGTTTTCTGCCGCATGCGCTCTCGATACGCGGACGACGACTCGTCTTCGCCGAAGGAGTCTACGCACTTGCAATTCTCACCGCGATTCTTCTGACCATTTTTGGCGGGGTGACCGATCGGCTTATCCCGCTCTATGCCGTCGGCGCGTTTATGGCGTTTACTCTGTCGCAAGCCGGCATGGTCTCGCATTGGAAAAGAGTTGGCGGCCCTGGCTCTGGCAGGAACATGTTTCTCAACGGGTTGGGTGCTGTTGCTACGGCGATTACTTTAACCGTTGTCCTCATCGCGAAATTTACCGAAGGCGCCTGGATCACGATCGTTTTAATTCCAGCGATGATTCTGCTGATGGTGGGGGTCAAACGACATTACGCGACCGTCGAGAAAGAGACCTGTACGGATGTGCCCGTCAACACGCAGGGTCTTTGCGCGCCGATTGTTTTGATTCCGATGGATCGTTGGAGTGTAGTTTCGGAAAAGGCACTCCGTTTCGCCTGGGGCCTGTCAGCGCAAATTCAGATTCTCCATGTGGAATGCGGCGAAGACACCGAGAGCCTGTGCAGAAACTGGGCCCGATTGATAGAGAACCCGGCTAAGGACGCGAACCTTGCCGTTCCCGAGCTGGTGCTGCTGAAGTCTCCCTTTCGATTTGTTGTCAAGCCCATCGTGGAGTATGCCTTGCAAGTGGAAAACCAGAATCTCGACAAGCACGTCGCCGTTGTGCTGCCTGAACTGATGGAACGAAGCTGGTATCACATACTGTTGCACAATCATCGATCCTCTGCGCTGAAAGCGCTCTTGTATTTCCACGGAAGCCAGCGGATCAGCGTCGTTAACGTTCCGTGGTACCTAAAGTAGTTAGAGAATTGCGGTCGAACAAGACGATTCGAAAGACCATGAGTGATCAGGAATTATTGAAAGAAGCTCTCGAAGAAGCGAGAAAGGGATTGCGGGAAGGAGGTCTGCCCATCGGATCAGTCCTCGCCGACGGGCACGGCCAGATCGTGGCGCGCGGGCATAACTTGCGAGTTCAGACCGGAGATCCGACAGCGCATGCCGAGACCGTTTGCCTGCGCAACGCAGGCCGCAGACGAGACTGGGCTGACTTGACTCTGGTCAGCACTCTCAGTCCCTGCATCATGTGCACCGGCACAGCTTTGCTGTACCGCATCCCTCGCATCGTTGTCGGAGAAAATCGCAACTTCATAGGCGCGGAAGACTTGTTTCTCAAACACGGAATACACGCAGTCATTCTCGACGATGCAGAATGCATTCGCATGATGAGCGAGTTCATCGCTGCGCATGCAGATTTGTGGAACGAAGATATCGGCATGTAATGTTCGTCGCGACCGCACGAGATGTCGTTCCGCGACGGCGTGGCAATCAGTGGGTTGCGGGTATCTGGCGATCGGGCTTCTCGAATGCCGCAGCTTCGCTTGCGGGAAGAGTAGACTTCAGATCCCATTTGCAAATTGGGCAACGGGTCGCGACCGAGTAGACGATGCGGCCAAAGGTTACGCATTTGGTATTGATGCAGGCTCTCATTTTTGACTCCCATGGTTAAAGCGAAGTCGATCTTCTGTGAATCACGCTAGCACGGGTCTCAGGATTCTTTCGCGCTTCTTTTCGGTTGCCGCGGATTGATTTTTCTTCTAACCAGGTCGACTCAACTGCCGCAGCGGTCGCTGCACGAGTGTTGTACAATCCCAGCCCAACTACACTGAGAGAACGAGCGGAGCCAACTGGTAAATGGAGCCGACACGGCCAGGCGAATCGCAGACCACGGACTTCGGCTTGCGGCGCGGAATCCTCTCGCCCATGGAGACGTTGGCCCAGTCGGTCTCCACAATGGCCCCAACCACCACTCCGGCAGCAACGATTCCGCTGGTCTGCGGGCTCGCCGGGAACGGAACATGGCTGGCGTATGTGCTCGCTACCGTCGCCATCTTCCTGGTGGCGTTGTGCATTGCACGCTACGCGCGGCTTTCGGCATCTCCCGGATCCCTTTATACATACGCTTCGACAACCCTTCCTCCTTGGCTCTCTGCAACTGTCGCATGGAGCCTGTTGCTCGCGTATGTGGCCACGGGTTCCAGCGTAATTGGTGGCTTCTACCACTATGCGAATTTGTTGCTACGCGACGCCACCGGGCATGTTTTCTCGGCGGTGTTGCTATCGTTGCTAGTGACGAGCGTTTCGATCTGGATCGCCTGGCGCGACGTAAAGATTTCCGCGCGGCTCATGTTGTGGATCGAAGCAGTGTCGGTTTCGGTCATCGTGATCGTGGTTGCGCTTCTGCTTTTTCGTCACGGTTGGCATCTGGATGGGGATCAACTCCGTTTGCATGGCATGACGGGAAGCGGCCTCCGGCTTGGGTTGGTCCTGGCGCTGTTTAGCTTTGTGGGCTTTGAAAGCGCGACGACTCTGGGCGCCGAGGCGCGCAATCCACTGAAGTCAATCCCACGCGCAGTGATTCAAAGTTCCGTACTCGCCGGAGCTTTTTTCGCGGTGTGCGCCTATGCAGAAGTCTTGGGATTCCACACCATCGGGCAGGATTTGGGAGCCAGTCAAGCTCCTATGTATGTACTGGCGCGAGTCGGGGGCATCCCGGTACTGGGATTGTTGATCGATATTGGCGCACTGGTGAGCTTGTTCGCCGGAACTCTGGCCTGTATCACGGCTGCCGCGCGCGTACTGCTGCGGATGGCGCACGACGGCCTCGCCCATCACTCGCTCGGCGTAACTCACGCCCGCAACCATACTCCTGGCCGCGCCGTAGTGATCACCGGCATCGCTGCGGTGCTCCCGGTCGCTGTGCTGGCAGCGCGCGGCGCCAGCGGACTCGATGTATATGGCTGGCTGGGCTCGCTGGCGACCTACGGCTTCATCGTGGCTTACGCGCTGGTGTGCGTTGCTCTGCCGCGCTATCTGCGGCAGCACCGTGCGTTCACGTCCGGCGCTCAGATCGTTCCTGGCCTGGCTGCGGCAGCCATGTTGCTGGCGCTGGTTGGCAATCTCTATCCTGTGCCGGAAGGGCCATATGGAAAGCTGCCATATATCTACCTCGCATATTTGATCGCCGGCCTCGGATGGTTCATGGTTCGCGCACGTAGCAAGAAAGCAGCCTTAGCTGCCGACGTCGAACTTCCACAGTTATAAAAATTACTGATTCTCGCCAAAAGAATTTTGACTGGCACTCTGCCTTCCGCTTTCTCCGGAATTCGCGTACATTTGCCGCATAGTTTTCCAGCCTGGCAGTTGCGGCGTAAGTGCAGAGTAAACCGGTTCTGCGATCACGACGTCCATAGTCTGAAAGTTCGCGGTCTTTCTACCCTGGCGAGGTTCAGATCCATGACAAAGAAGATGAAGCTTGGCATTTTCTTCTTGGCTGCGATGTTTCAGTTGTCCGTGTGCAGTCTGGCGCAGCAAACCTTGGGCGGGATCACCGGAACCGTAGCCGACAAAAGCGGCAGCGTGCTGCCCGATACCACCGTTACCATCGTCGGCGACCAGACCGAACTAACGCGTACGCAAAAGACGAATGGGAATGGAGGCTATGATTTCGTCAACCTGCCAATCGGGACTTATACCGTCACCGTTACGCATGAGGGATTCCAAACGGAGAAACTGCCCTCCATCTTGGTACAAGCCAATCGCACCGCGACTCTGAATGTTTCATTAAAAGTCGGCCAGGTTGGCACTACGATCGAGGTCGAGGCCGTGCCCACCATGAATGCCGTGGATACGACTAACGGATACGTTCTCGAAGACCAGCAGATTCAGGCAGTACCGTTACCCACCGGCAGCTTCACCGGGCTGGCAATACTCTCCCCCGGTGTTAACGCTGAACTGGCGGGAGGGACGGGAGTCAATAGCGGCCTCGGCAACCAGCCCATCTGGGCAAACGGCCAACGCGACACGAGCAACACCTTCTTGCTGAATGGGGTCGATGCCAGCAACCTGTTTAACGGCAAGAGCACAAGCCAGGTAGCGTCGGCGCGAATTGTTAACAATACCGGCGTGGCAAATGCTGCCAGCACCAGCGCGGCACCGATTCAGAGCACTGCCTCGGTCTACCTTGCGATTGGACAAGCCTTGCCCACACCCGCCCCCGAAACGGTGCAAGAACTTCGGGTTAACACCTCGATGTACGACGCGCAGCAAGGTTCGACCAGCGGCGCACACATCGACATGAGCACCGCATCCGGAACCAATACGATTCACGGCGAGGGCTATGTGCATCGCGGCACAGATTGGCTGAATGCGGCTCCGTTCTTCGATAAGCAGGATCCCAACATTCCCGCCAACGACAAAGTTCCTCAGTTGCATCGTTACACCGCGGGCGGCAAATTGGGGGGGGCTCTCATCAAGGATAAGCTGTTTGGTTTCGTGAGCTACCAGCACACGCACGATTCCGATCAGGAGATCGGGCTGTCCCGCTTGTTGGTTCCTCCAGGACTGACCGACTCCAATCGCACGCCGCAGGGCTTGGCTCAGATTTCGAATAATATTTGGGGAACGAACCTCACGGGAACCGGCGATGTCAGCCCCGTCGCAGTTGCGCTGTTCCAGGCCAAACTGCCCAATGGGCAATACATGATCCCTTCCGCGGACGGTCAGATACCAACGCCAAGTTTTCCGGAGAACGCCATCAGCCCGGGCACCGCTTATTTCCTCTCCGATCAAGCGGCCATCAACCTGGATTGGAACAAGAGCGCTAAGGACACGATCGCGGCCAAATATTACTATCAGCATGATCCCAGTATTGCGCCGTACGCGTATTCGAGCGTCGCAGGATTTTCACAACACCTGGATGCGGGCAGTCAGGTCGCTTCTCTCTCGAATTCTCAAGCGTTCACACCTCGTTTCAGCATTACAGAAGTGATTGGCATTCTTCGAGAGAAGGTTTACAGCACGATCGCGCAGCCCTTCACCCCACAGCAACTTGGCATCAACACATTCGGTTCCACCTTCTTCCCCGGGATCACCATCGTGGATCCACTCGGACTCGCAAATCCAACGGCTAATCCCGGGGGCGTGACCAACCTCCAGTTCCTTACTATCGGTCAAGGAGCAGCTTCGCAAGGCGCATTCACTGGCGTCTTTCAGAACCGCATTATGCCCTCGGCCAATGCAATCTGGATGCGCGGCCGCCACACCCTCACGTTCGGCGGAAGTTACTCGTACACGCAGCTGAACACTCGCGATCAGAGGACGAATCAGGGAATCATTTCGTCGGCGGACTTCTCTCAATTTATTCAAGGGTTGGTCACGACCAACGACGATTTCACCACCACCAAGTTCCTGCAGGGCAATGCGAACCGTTATTATCGCGCCGGTCAGGCGGGCGCCTATATCCAGGACAAGTTCCAGTGGCGCTCCAATCTCAGTCTCACTGCGGGGCTGCGATTTGATTGGGATGGCGGCCTGACCGAGAAGGACGGACGCATCTTTAATTTCGATCCTTCCCGCTATGCCTACGATGACGCCACCGATACCATCACCTCGAACGGCTTTATTATTGCTGGCAATAACAAGCTGTTTCCTACCAGGGGAGTCAGCAATACGACGCTGACCGGCCGTCAATGGGGACTGGCGCCTCGTGTGGGTGCAGCCTGGAGCCCGCGCAGGTTCAACGACAAGGTCGTGATCCGTGCTGGCATGGGAATCTACTATGACCGCGGCGAATTGTACTCTTATCTTTCTCCCGGGTTTGCGGAGGGCGTCATCAACGGCGGACCGTTTGGCGTCAACCAGACCCCGCCCTACGTGAACGCGCAAGCCTGCACCCCGAGTTCGTTCTACCTGGGATACATTCCTACGTGCGACCCGGCTAGCTACTCTCTCTCCAGTCCGTGGGGTTCTTCTCTCGGACCTGCTCCCAGCGGCAATCCTGCGAATATTACGAGCTACTTGCCGAATGAGGCAGCGATCGCAAACGGCGCCCAACTATTCTCGTTTGCCACCTACAACCGTGCGAACAAGCTGCCCTACACGATCAATGAAACTTTCGATGTTCAATGGCAGCCGCGCAATGACGTGATGTTCGAAGTGGGCTACGTTGGCAACCTCGGACGTCATGGGGTCATTCCGATTCCCTTCAATCAGGCCGGAATCGCCTCTCCGACGCACATCCTCCACCCGAACTCCGAGTATCCGCAGTCTTACACTTACGGCTACACCGTGGTCGATTCGAACTTCAATTTCCAGAATTTACCGAATGGCCAGTCGTATCTCGCGACTTACGAGGGGGGCAACGTGGATCTGCGCGTGCCCTACATCGGCTACTCAGCGGAATCGGAGACCTACAAGGCCGCCGGAGTCTCGGCCTACAACGCCCTGCAGACTCACGTCGAAAAGCGCATGAGCCACGGCCTGCAAGTGGGCTTTTCCTACACTTATTCCCACGCGCTTGACGAGCAGAGCGGCATGGGCCTGTTTTTCAACGGCAACAATCCCCTGAACTTGCGTTCGGCTTACGGATCGTCGGACTTCGATCGCACTCATGTTTTCAACTTCAGTTACGTTTACGAACTACCGAAATTCTTCAGCGCTTCGTCTCTGCGTGGAAAGTTCGCGAATGGATGGGCGATCCAGGGCATCACCGTCATTCAGAGTGGCCAACCCTACAGCATTATTGATTACACCGGCGCGGTGGGCAGCATCTTCTACAGCGTTTATGATGGCATCACTAACCCGGTCGTGCCTCTCGCCCCCGGGTGCACGCCCAAGAACGCCGTGACCGGCGCCTCGGGAGCTTTTGGAACTCCGGCGCTCAAATCATCATGCTTCACCTTGCCGCTCCTCAGTCCGGGCGACCTCGGCGGCGCCATTCCCGCAGGCGACACCTTCGAAACTAATTTCACCAGCGGACAGCGAAACATCTTCCGGCAAGCCTGGCAAAAACGAGCGGACATTTCCTTTGTAAAAGTTACGGGACTTACGGAGCGATACTCGCTGCGATACAGCTTCGACATTTTCAACCTAACCAACACCACTAGCTTCGATATTCCGATCGACGACGTTTCCCAAAACCAGTTCTACAATCAGTTTCCAGTCATGGGAACACCGCCAACCCCCGCCAGCGGATCTGGTAGTTTCTACAACCCGCCAGCCGGCTTGGGAGTAGTGAATAAAACGATCGGAAGCCCCCGACAGATCCAGATGACACTCCGCCTCATTTTTTGACGCCGTGGGATTGTATGCCGAAGCTTTTAGGCAAGGCCAAGACTGGCTGCCGCAGTATCGACGATCGTCTTGCCGATGGCAAGCGAGGCTGTGGCCGCCGGTGATGGTACGTTCAGGACGTGCAGAACCTTGCCGGACGGCAGGAATTGGAAGTCGTCCACTAGCGTGCCGTCTGGCTTAAGGGCTTGAGCACGCACTCCAGAGCCGCCGGGAACGAGATCCTTCTCACTTACTTCCGGAAGCAAGCGTTGCAACGCGCGAACGAAGAGCGGTTTCGATAACGAACGACGGAATTCATCGAAACCGTTCCGCCAGTTCCGCCGAGCCATGCGCCAGAATCCGGGGAACGCGAGCGACGAAATCAAGTCGCGCAAGCTGATATCGCGGTGACGGTAGCCCTCGCGCGCAAGAGCGAAGACGGCATTCGGGCCAGCGTCCACTTTGCCCGTAATGCGCCGCGTGAAATGCACTCCCAGAAACGGAAACCGCGGATCGGGCACAGGATAAATCAACGCTCGCACCAGCCCGGCACGCTCCGGCACAAGATCGTAATATTCTCCACGGAACGGTACGATCATGACGCCCGGTTCATCGCCGGCCATCCGGCTGACGCGATCACTCTGCAGCCCCGCGCAGTTAATGAGTGCAGTCGTGGAGAACGCCCCGCGCGAAGTTTCGACGACGATTTCACTCGTTCCGCGCCGAATACCGGTAGCCGCTGCGGAAGTAAGAACCGTGCCACCCCTAGCGGAAATAAGGTCCGCATATTTCTCGGACACTTTGGCATAGTCTGTAATTCCCGTCGACGGTACAACCAGTGCCTTCATACCGGTTGAGTGTGGCTCGATCTCGCGTAACTCCTCGGGTCCAATCATGCGCAGGCCGACAAGGCCGTTGGCTTCCCCGCGCCTGTGCAATTCTTCGAGACGCGGAAGTTCGTCCGTGTCAATCGCAACAATTACTTTCCCGCAGACCTCATGGGCGACTTCGTGTTCCCGACAGAACTCGATCATGGCCGCCGCTCCACTCACGCACAGACGCGCCTTCATCGAGCCGGGCTTGTAGTAGACGCCGGAGTGAATGACGCCGCTGTTGTGGCCACTCTGATGCCGGGCAACGCGGTCTTCTTTTTCGAGGAGCAATAAACGTAGATGTGGAAAGCGGCGCGTGATTTCGAGCGCGACTCCGAGCCCTACCACGCCACCGCCGATAATGATTACATTATGCCGAGAGTCGGTCATTCAACCTAAGATTAAAACAGCGTGCTGTGCCCAACAGTAGCTTATTTGCGTGGCGTACCGCCTTAGTCTACGACGAGAGTCACGACCGTGCTCTGCTCCTAGGAACGGCTCCTGATGCGATCGATCCCAAATTCTGATTGAGGCCGTCGACCACCAGGCGTACCGCCCCTGTACAATCTGCTTTCCGTGCTTGAGAGTGAGAATGACTCTAACAGAAGTGGTATTTCGATAAACTAGCGCCGGTAGCGCCGGCATCCTGCCGGCGGTACCGAGGGCACCTCGCCCTCGGCGACATAAACTAGCGAGCGGACGGGATTCGATGGCAATCGATTGGCAAGCATTCTGGCTGACGCTACGGTTGGCGATCACGGTATCGGCCATACTGCTGATGCTTGGCCTTCCTATCGCCTGGTGGATTGCATTTTCCCGATGGCGCTGGAAGTTCCTGGTCGAGGCAGTTGTGGCGCTGCCCATTGTCATTCCGCCGACGGTGCTGGGATTCTACGTGCTCGTAGCGCTCGGACCGCGCAGTCCGCTGGGCCGCTGGTGGATCTCGCTCACCGGCCATACGCTAGCATTTACGTTCAGCGGACTCGTGATTGGTTCCATCTTTTATAGCCTGCCTTTTGCGGTGCAGCCGTTCGCCGCGGCATTCGCTGGTGTAGATCGCAAGCTGCTGGCAGCTTCGGCTACACTCGGCGCTTCCCCATTGCGAACTTTCTTTCGTGTGATTGCACCGCTCTCCATCTCCGGCTTGGTCACGGGTACAGCTCTGAGCTTCGCTCACACCATGGGAGAATTCGGTGTCGTGCTGATGGTGGGTGGAAACATTCCGGGTGTTACGAGGACAGTTTCGATTGATATTTTTGATCGCGTGCAGTCCTCCGACTACGCTGGCGCCAATCAGACCGCGCTGCTATTGCTGGCGTTCTGCTTTGCCGTGCTGGCGATCGTCTATAGCATCAATCGAAAGCCATGGGCCGTGGGACCTATAAAATAGTCGCGATGAGCGCTCCCCGCACAGATGAAGCAGCAACGGCCCCCGTTTCGCCGTCTCTCGCTCGCTCCGATCACAAACCGGCGGGCCCGTTGCTTGACGCCCAATTTTGCAAGCGATTCGCCGTGCCAACTCGGGAATTTATTCTGCAAGCCGAGATCCGAGCTACTCCGGGATTCACCATATTATTTGGACCGTCCGGAGCCGGCAAAACAACGGTGCTCGACTGCGTTGCGGGACTGACCACACCCGATTCAGGACGCATCGCCATTAGCGACCGCGTCTTATTCGACGCCGCGCTGGGCACCGATCTTCCCGTGGCAAAGCGGCGCACCGGATACGTATTTCAGAGCCTAGCCCTGTTTCCCCATCTGACGGTGGAGCAGAACATCCGATACGGCCTTGTCCACCTCTCGCCGGCCGATCGCGCCGCGCGTGTAACTGCCATTCTTCAGGCGTTTCGAATTGCCCCTCTCGCCCAGCGTTACCCGAGGGAGATTTCTGGCGGAGAAAGCCAGCGTACAGCGTTAGCCAGAACACTTGTAACCGATCCCGCCGTGCTGCTTTTGGACGAACCCCTGGCCGCGCTAGACGCATCAACGAAATCCGGCATCATCGACGATCTAAGGACGTGGAATCAGGTTCACGGTATTCCCATCCTTTATGTCACTCACAGCCGCGAAGAGGTTTTTGCCCTGGGCGAGCGCGTGCTTGTTCTCGACACTGGACGCATCGTCGCACAAGGTACTCCTCATGAAGTGATCGAAGCCCCGCTGCAGGAGACAGTCGCACAGTTGCTAGGCTTCGAAAATATTTTCGACGCTGTGGTCGAGACGGTTCACCCCGAGCGCGGCACCATGAACTGCCGCATAGCCGGGGATGGAGGCCCCGTGCTCCTTGAAACCCCACTGGTACGCGGAGGCGTGGGCTCGGCTTTTCGCGTGGGAATCCGCGCCGGCGACATCCTGCTGGCCACCGCGCCGCCGGTCGGGTTGAGCGCGCGTAACGTGATTCCGGGGCGCATCACTTCGCTCGAGCAGCGCGATGTAATCGTTTCCGCGCGAGTGAAATATAGGATTGAAATGGAAGCCCACCTCACACTCGCAGCGCGCGATTCCCTCCAACTTGCGCCGGGCAAGGAAGTCTGGCTGGTGATCAAAACGCACTCCTGCCACTTGATGAAAAAGTAACAGTCCCCCCCAAAAAAAGGCCTCGTCGGAGAAATCTGTGGGTCACCGATACGCTCCGACGGGCACCGGAAGCTCGGCTCGCGCAGCCCGCGAACCCGATGTGGGATAGCGCGGCTTCAGCTTTTCCTGTTCGTAGCCAGTTGCCTTTCGAACTCGTGGCCTGTCGCGGAGTAAACGTTACTAACGTTGTTGCCATCTCACAAGGTATGTCGATTGATTCGGTGGTTCTCAACGAAGAGCAACAACTGGAACTTAGCCGCATTGCCCAGTCCCGATCCTTGCCTGCGGGATATGTCTTCCGTGCGAGGCTGATTTTGATGCTGGCTGAGGGAGCGTCGTTCAGCACGATTAAGCAGCGATTGAGGACCACGGCGCCGACCATTATGCGCTGGAAGCAGCGCTTCGTGCTGCAGGGCTGGACGGATTGGATACCATCGATCCCGGACAGCCGGCCTCGGTGTTGACCCCGAAGCTGCGAACCCGGATTCTTCGGCCACCCGCAGACAGCCCAAAGATGGCTCCACTCACTGGAGTTGCAGCAAACTCGCCGCGGCGCTGGGCGTCAGTAAAGATGCCGTGCATCGCGTCTGGAAAGAGGCGGGTCTGAAGCCGCATCGGCTGGAGCGGTATATGGCGAGCGATGATCCGGACTTCGAGACGAAAGCCGCGGACATTATCGGGCCGTATTTAAACCCGCCGCAGCATGCCGCGATGTTCTGCGTGGATGAGAAGACGGCGATTCAGGCACTTGATCGGCTCGATCCGGTTCTGCCGCTCCCCCCTGGCCACGTCGAGCGCTATGGGTTCGAATACTACCGGCATAGAACCCTCTCTTTGTGTGCTGCGCTGGAGACTGCCACGGGCCGTGTCCATGGTAAGACCACTGCACGCCACACCAGTCAGGACTTCATTACCTTTCTGAAGGAAGTCGTTGCCCTGTGCCCACCCCGCCAGAAGATCCACATCATTCTCGACAATCTCTCCGCCCACAAGACCAGGCTCGTGCGGCCGTTTCTGGAGCACAATCCCCGCCTATCCTTTCACTTCACCCCAACCTATTCCTCATGGCTCAACCAGGTTGAACTCTGGTTCGCAAAGATTGAGCGTGACGTGATTGCACGCGGCGTCTTCACTTCAGTCTCCGACCTGGCGCGAAAGCTACGCCGATATATCAACGCCTACTCCGCAAATGCCCGACCCATTCGGTGGAAGTACTCCCACACAACTCGACGCATCCGCAGTAACGAATTCACTGCGACAGGCCACTAGTTTGCCCTCTCCGGTAAACGCTAGGGCGTTACACGAGAGTTTGCGGCACAATCGGCAGAATGACGCGTTTGTCGAGTATCAAGCCCGAGCGATACTTCCAGCACGGGCTGCTAGCCCTGCTGGCCTACCTACGAAAGAGTTTATCTAATCCCAATCCTTCTTGAGCAGCAGCTCTTCGATCCTGTAGGCATGCAGCATCTCGTGATTCAGCAGATGCCGGAACATGATCCATACCGAATAATGATCAAACGCCTCGTGCTCCGCCGTTTTCTGCCACTCGTCTGGCGAGAGCTTCTTCAGTCTTCTGACGAGCGCGGCCCGTTCGCGTCTATACGCGTCGAGCCTTTCGTCCAGATCTATTTCGAGCAGCGAGCCGGCTTCCACTTCGGGAGAATTAACTATCGTCTTAATATACGGTGCCGGTGTCGACAAGATCATATCGAGCCGTGCGAGAAACGGAGCATCAGACTGCGCAAGGTGACAGGCGTGCTCGTAAGCCGACCATTTTGTGGGGCTCGGACGACGCTTCAGATTCTGCGGCGGCACCTCCCGGATCAGAGGAATGATCACTCCGGGGGCGGTCTCCAACGCGGAGATCAAGATGGCTGTATCGCTCATAACATTTTTGCTCCAAGTTTGTTCGACAAATGCCAGTGACCCCGCGGTTCTCAACGCGTCTGGCGGCCTCGATTCGCGTCGATGTCGATCTTTTTCATAGTCTGATGATAGCCGACATTCATAGGTAAGATCTTTAGCGGTCGTTCCCGAGGGCAACGCGATCAACCGGCGCAATCCCGTAACGGCCAGGAATCCCGGCGAAAACAACTACCAATACTTGTCGGCCGGGCGTTTTAGGTAGGGTTCCCACATATCGGAGCAGACGAACACAATCTTCGAAGCCGCCTCAGGTAGGCCCAGTGGCAGCCCTCCCTGATTGCCCTTCTTTACGGGGGCCTGAGCGCGGAAATAGTTGAGGATCAGTTCGCATGCACGATGGCCTTAGCGGGCCCGACCTGAAATTACTGCAGGAGCTCCGTACAAAGGTGGAGGCTGCCGCAAAAAATCCCTAATCGTATCGAGTTCTCCGTCGGCATTCAATATTTCGCTCTCCTCCATCTCAATCACGGCGATCCACTGCCCCTTGCGTTCTTCTGAAAACACAACTCGCCCGCCGAGAATCCGCGCCGCTGCAGCCGGCGGCAAATCGCGATGGAAGCCGAAGAACCTGCGCTTCAAGTCCTCCCAAACCTTCGAACGCTCCAGCAGCGGACGGGGAGGATCGTACTTCGTCGAAAACAGCAACGCGACCTGAAAGTGTGAGCGGAACTCCGCAGCGGAGAGAACCTCTTCCAGTGAAAAGTCTTCGGAGCGCACAACCTGCACCGGGCGGGTTATGTAACCGAGCCAGGGGCGGGTCAGTTCATCCGAAGCAGGCCAGGCTGTGAGTACGTGCGCCATCGGATAACGCGCTTCGAGAAAGTGCTCTCCATCCTGGTGAAGAAGGATGTAATCGCGATATGCGAGATTGTCTTCCGGCGAAAATCCATAAGGCGGATTCCAGAACCACGCGGTCACGAATGCAACCGCAACCACCACGACGGCTGCGACCCAGTACCGCAGCCGCCTGCGCAGGGTGGACACTCCGACGATGATTACCAGAGGCACAACTGGCAGCATGTAGCGCGCCAGAACCGCACCCCCGATCAACGCCATGGCGACTACATAAGCTGCAACCACCACGAGAAATATCATCTGCACCGGGATGGAGATGCGCGCGCGCTCGGTCCCGGAATCTTTCACGGGAGCAAGACGCATGGCTAGCAACATACCCAGCGTCAGCAACCACAAATGCAGATAGCCGAAGACCTGCCAAATGCGCAAGGCCAGGGCCAGCAGGAATCGCAAAGGACTGAGGGTTGCCGCGACGTTGTAGCGGAAAAACTCCGGATTGCCGAAGACGTATCCGGTCCGCGCGTAGTGATAGGCGTACCAAAGGGTCAGAGGAAATAGCGGGGCGATTAGCGGCAGTATGCGTCGTGTGAAGCGCGCTCCTGGTTCTCGATCCGCGGCGGCGCACCGCCCGAGCAGCGCATCCCACTTGGGTGCCACGAGGAGCAGAACTTCCCAGCCCGCCAAAGCTATCGGCGCGAGAATCGCAGTTTCTTTCGCGACAGTTGCCAGCGAAAACCAGATGGCGACAGCGAAAGGACGATCCTCGAGAGAAGCACACAGGCCCCAGAAGGTGAGTCCCGCCGCTGCCAGATCCACTTGAGCCAACGAACTCTGCGCGAAGAAAACCGGATATAGCGCCGTACACAGTGCGGAGGCTATCGCCACCTGCGTATTCGCAGCGCGCTCGGCAAGTCGAAAGACTCCGAGCAGCGAAAATGCAGCCACCATCAACAGGGCCGAGCGCGTCACCACGGGCGCGTAACCTACACACTTCCACCACAACGCAATCCAGGCCAACACCAGCGGGGGATGAGCATTCGATACCGTCGTGTGCGGAATCAGAGTTCCCGTCAGCAGGAGGTCGCGGGCAGCGGGAACGTAATATCCGGCTTCGTCCCAAAAATAAGGAAGCTGCAGCAACGGAACGTGCAGTAGAAAAACCGCAACGAAGATCACCGCGAACAAAACCGCCGGATGCGGACTGGAAGGGCGCATGGGAGCAGTCATTCTATCCGTGGAACTATTCCTAGAAACTCACCTTTTCTGGAAATGCAACTCGTAGAGGCGTTGTTTCGAACGTCTCTCTCGCCATTGTGGGCTATACGAACGCAGAGACGAAGCAAGTTGCTCGAAGGCGAGCCCCGGCTTTAGTGCACAGGTCCTTGCGGCCCCATGCGCGGGTCGAGCTTAATCTCTCCAAAAGCGCTCTCGTAACCACCCACGTTCTGCTGCAGAAGTCCCAGCAACGCCTTCGCCTGCTGCGGGCTGAGGTAAATTCCCTGGAAGTTCTTGATCTCAACCTGGCTCTCGGTCTGTTGCTGCAGGGTGCCGAAGACGAGAAAGAAATCCCAGATATTGACCCGCATCTGCACGCTGTTGGCATAGTTTTCGCGGTAGTCGGGGTCGTTCGTTAGCTTCACGTTGGGCTGCGTCGGGTTATTCATAGCCGGAAGTGTAAATGACTTTGTAGCCGGGGCGAAATGGCGCGATGGCCGAAGACTTTGAGAGCCTCAAGCCGTGGTGCATCTGACAAAAACTGTCAGCGACTTGATGGTTTGTGGCGTGCCAAAACCTTCCTTTTTCATGCTGGGACAACGACTTCAGTTTAGCTCCCTGCTGAAAACACAAGACTTACGGGTGTCCGGTCCGTTACTTTGGGAAGTACCGTGTGGTAGGGAAAGTGCGATAGAGTCTAAGTTGCTTCGTACACAACGGAGGCTGCGTGGCGATTATGACCCAAGACAAGAATCACGGGCTGACGGAAGAAATTGTCCTTCCTGAGAATCTCCTCCCTTTGGAATCTGTGTTGGGCGAGGGTGTCTCGGCGATGGATCTGTGCATGGTTCTGGCCAAGATCTTTCGCGTGCAGTACACCGAAGTCGCGCTGTTGCGGCTGGAAGGTGGCCTGCTGCGTTTCGTATTTCCAGAATACCTGCGGACTACGGGCGCTATTCCGTTGTCCAGCAAAGCAGTGGCGGCGCACACCGCCTTGAGCAAGAAGGCGGAGATTTTCAACAACTTTGCCAGGGTGAAACACGCCAGTATCTTTGAGACCATCAAACCCAGCTCGGACGCTTCGGAGGAAGCGGTGGCGCCTTCGCCAATTCAGAAGCTCATGTCAGTACCGATCATGAACCAGCAGTTGGTCGTCGTGGGCGTAATCCAGATTTCGCGCAAGGGGCTCGATTCGAAGTTGGCGCAAGATTTCAGCCGTGAAGACCTGCACGACCTCGAGCTGGTCGCAGGCCTGCTAGCTACCGCTCCCGCCTTGCTCTCCAGTTAACTTCTGCCGGGACGATGGCACCCAAACTCCACGGCAACTCATTTTGTCGTCTGTTCTTTTAGGTGCAGCCGTAGGTCTGTCCCCGTCATCTCGTTCGGCTCGTCGACACCAAGCATTCCGAGCAATGTCGGCGAAATATCACGCAGCGATCCGCCGGGCTTCAGCGTGAACTGCTTGGCATTTTCCTGGACGACGATAAACGGTACTGGGTTGGTCGTGTGCGCCGTGTGCGGGCCGCCCGTTGCAGGATCGACCATCATCTCCGCATTTCCGTGATCGGCGGTAATCAGCATCGCTCCGCCTTTGGCGCGCACAGCAGATTCAATGCGGCCGAGGCAGGCATCCACGACTTCGACGGCTTTCACCGTGGGTTCAATCTTACCGGAGTGGCCGACCATGTCTGCGTTCGCAAAGTTCACGATGATCACGTCGAACGTTCCTTCCTCCGTGGCCTTCACCACCGCGTCGGCAATCCCGGCCGCGCTCATCTCCGGCTTCAGGTCATACGTCGCAACCTTGGGCGACTGCACCATCACCCGCTCTTCCCCCGGAAATGGCGGCTCCACGCCGCCATTGAAAAAATACGTGACGTGCGCATACTTCTCGGTTTCGGCCACGCGAAGGTTGCGCATGTTCGTCCCGCTCATTACGTTTGCCAGAATGTTTGCCATCGACTCCGGCGGGATCACGACTGGCAAGCTGAAGTTCTTGTCGTAGCGCGTCATACAGACGTAATGCAGATTCTTCGGCCCGCGGTCGCGCGGAATCGTAGCATCCAAATCGGCCGCGCCCGGAAGATCGCTGCCTCCGTTTTGGTTGAGCCCACTGTTGCGAGCAAGCGCCCGCGTGATCTGGCGAACACGGTCGGCGCGGAAATTGAAGCAGAGGCAGGAATCTTCATCACGAATTGTGGCCAGCGCTTGACCACGGCTGTCGGTGCAGACGAACGGAATCACAAATTCGTCGGTCACTCCCTTGTTATAGGAGTCTTTCATCCCCTGCACTGGATCGGCGTTCTTGCCGCCTTGCGCATCGGCGGACACCATCGCGCTATAAGCCTTGGCAATGCGCTCCCAGCGCCGGTCGCGGTCCATGGCGTAGTACCGGCCATTGACCGTAGCGATTTTTCCGCAGTTATATTCGCGCATCTTTTGCTGCAACTGTTCCAGATAGCCTGCGCCGTTGGTCGGCAGCGTGTCACGTCCGTCCATGAAGGCATGCACGAATACGCGCTCCAATCCGTTCTGCTTCGCCATCTTCAGCAGCGCATAAAGATGCGCCTGCTGGGAGTGCACCCCTCCATCGGAAACCAGTCCGAACAGATGCAATCGGCGCTCGCCGGATCGCGCGTGCTTCATCGCGTCCAGCAGCACGGGATGCTGAAAGAATTCTCCATTCCGGACCATTAGATCGATCCGGGTAATATCCATGTGCACGATGCGTCCTGCCCCAATGTTCAGGTGCCCAACCTCACTGTTGCCCATCTGTCCCTCAGGCAGTCCTACGAACGGTCCGCTGGTATGAATCAAGGTGTTGGGATATTCGCGCAGCAGTCGGTCGTAAGTCGGCTTGCGCGCAAGCGCGATGGCGTTGGCTTTGGTTTCGGCCCGGTAGCCCCAGCCGTCGAGAATAATAAGTACCAGAGGTTTAGGACGAGACATAAATAAGCTTCTAGCTCCCGGCTTTTAACTTAGTGATAAAAATTTGTGACATACTTCTTTCTACACGCATAAGAACCGTGAAACTCCGAGCCCACAGCGGCAGCCGCCGCGACTATACTCAAATCGACGGAGAAGAACCTATGCCTATTAGCTCATTGCTCCTGCCCGAACTCGACCAGGAAATGAAGAAAACGCGTATTACCCTGGAACGGGTTCCTGCCGACAAAAACGATTACAAGCCGCACACCAAATCTATGCCACTGGGCAAGTTGGCCCCGCACGTTGCGCAACTAGCCAGCTTCGGCGTGGCCGTGCTGACCACTCCCGAGCTGGATTTTTCCAAAAGCAGCATGAAACCGCTGCCGTTCGAATCCGTTCCCCAACTGCTGAAGGCTTTCGACGAGGGTGCAGCCGAAGTCCACGCCGCGCTCGAGAAAATGCCCGACGCAGCCTGGAACGAACCCTGGAAACTCAGCTTCCAGGGCAAGCCGATCTTCGAAGGTCTACGATTCCTGGCATACCGCCAGATGTTTCTGAATCACCTGGTCCATCACCGCGCCCAACTTGGCGTATATCTGCGGCTGAACGATAAACCTGTGCCCGCAACCTACGGCCCATCCGCGGACGACTCGATGGGCTTCTAGATCGCGCTGCTTTCTCGAATGCTCAAATTGAAGACTCAGAAAAGGTGCGACTCGATTTGCTTGTCGCGAATCGGGTCGCAACCCTCGCAACCCTCACTCATTCCCTTATCGCTCAACCGTGATAATTCAACGCCCCCAACCCCAAGAACCGCGATGTTCCACCCAACTCTTCCTCGATCCGCAACAACTGGTTGTATTTCGCGATTCGGTCCGTGCGCGAGGCCGACCCGGTCTTGATCTGGCCCGCGCCCGTAGCGACCGCAAGATCGGCGATGAATGTGTCTTCCGTTTCGCCCGAGCGATGCGAAATCACCGACGTGTATCCGTTGCGCCGCGCCAGGTCGATCGCGTCCAGCGTCTCACTCACGGTCCCGATCTGGTTGACCTTGACCAGAATCGAGTTCGCAACGCCCTTGTCGATTCCTTCCTGCAGGAACTGGACGTTCGTCACAAACAAGTCGTCCCCAACTAACTGGATCTTCCCGCCAAGTTCTTTGGTCAAATTTGCCCAGCCGTCCCAGTCGTTCTCGGCCAACCCATCTTCGAGCGACACGATGGGGTAGTCATTCACCCACTTCGCCCAAAATTTCACCATCTCGTCCGAACTCTTGACCGATTTATCCGACTTCTTGAAAACGTACTTGCCATCCTGAAAGAATTCGCTGGCCGCCGGATCGAGCGCAATCGCGATTTCTTCCCCGGGCTTGTATCCAGCTTTGCTGATCGCCTCCAGCACCACTTCAATGGCCTCGACGTTCGACTTCACCGACGGAGCGAATCCACCCTCATCCCCCACGGCCGTGCTGTACCCACGCTTTTTCAACACGCCCTTGAGCGTATGAAAAACTTCTACACCCCAGCGCAGAGCTTCAGAAAAAGAAGGCGCTCCCACGGGCATCACCATGAACTCTTGAAAGTCCACGTTGTTGTCGGCATGCGCTCCGCCGTTCAGAATGTTCATCATGGGTGTAGGCAGCGTGTTCGCCCCTGCACCGCCCAGATAGCGATAGAGCGGGATATCCTGACTCTTCGCCGAAGCCCGCGCGGCCGCCATGGAAACCGCCAGAATGGCATTCGCTCCCAGTCGCCCTTTGTTCTCGGTGCCGTCCAGTTCGATCATCCTGGCATCGAGCCCGCGCTGATCGAATGTATCCCAGTTTGCCAGCGCTTCGCCGATTTCCCCGTTGACGTTCTCCACCGCCTTGAGCACGCCTTTGCCCAGGAAGCGATTCGTATCGTCGTCGCGCAGTTCAACCGCTTCGTGCTCGCCGGTGGACGCGCCACTCGGAACGATCGCTCGTCCGATCGCACCGTCCGCCACAAACACTTCCGCTTCAATCGTAGGATTGCCTCGCGAATCCAGAACTTCTCGTGCATGAATGGCTGCGATATTTGACATGCCCTGCTTCCCTTTCTGTTTTATGTATATAGTTCGTGTGTCGTCATCGACTCTTACGGCGTTGAGCGGGGGCCTGAAGGAAAACCGAGACAGCGCCGGTCAGGTAACCGACCCCCGAGTATTTCTACCCATGGATGTAACGAAACCGACGATTATAGCGGATGGGTATCAACGCAAGGTGACTTCGGAACACTTCACAGCTGCGATTTCCGCCTTCGGAACCAGTCCGTTCGGCCAATAGTGGGCCGCCCTTATCTCCTATGGTTCCCTGTCCTGCCTGTGTATTGTCGGCGCTCTACACCTGGACTAGAGTCAAGGAATACAATACTGCTCAGGAATTTTGAGGAGGCACCGTGAAGAAGTCGATTGCTTTATCTTCCATCCTGCTCTTGGCCGCTACCTTAAGCGCCCAGACCAGTTCACCCGTACCTGCAGGGACCGCCCTGATGGTCCGGCTCGATACGACTCTGGCAACCTTCAGCAACCGGGTTGGCGATCCTTTTCAGGCAAAGGTCACTCAGCCGGTTGTCGTCAACGGCAGTACTCTGATTCCCGTGGGAGCGACCGTCGAAGGCCGCATCACTAAGGTGAGCGAGCCGCGTCGCATCTCGGGCAGGCCCACGATCGGAATTCTTCCCGAGGCTGTGATTCTTCCCTCCGGCGAGCGTTACTTCCTCGACGCAACCCTGACCGACACCAACATTCACGGTACCGACGTGAATCAGGAAGGCCAGTTCAAAGGACTTAGCCACGACCGCCGCGACACGCTCGAGACTGGTGGCGGCGCGGCAGGCGGCATGCTCATCGGCGGACTGGTCGGCGGCGGCCCGGGCATCCTGATTGGCGGCGCGATCGGAGCCGGGTCCGCCACCGCGCACTGGCTGGCCAAACATCGTTCTGCGACTCTTCCGGCTGGCACCCAACTCACCCTGGAACTGAATCGCCCGTTGACCATGGGCGCGGTTGCGGTTACACCGGCACCGGTTCCCGCGCCGGCCCCAGCAACTGCTCCCGCGCCGGCGCCCGCCCCGGAGCCTGGGGATAACGGCAGCAATTAGAAATTCGCAGTTGTCGGTTTTTCATGACGCCGGACGAGCGAATGTCCGGCGTTTTTCTTTGCCGGCGCAATTAGACGAAGAAAAGTCCCTGGTCACGCCCCGAAAATCAAGTCCCCTTCGCTCAGCACCTGTAGTTCGATCCATCCTTCCAGAGGCAATGAATCCACCGGCAGCCGGTTCTGCCATAGACTGAAGCGAAGGCGAAGCTTGCTGGTGGACGCGACCGCCAGCGTGCCGACCTTACGTTCCGCAGTTGGTTCCGCCGCAACCGCGCTCGGAGTCGACAGCAGCCACGCCAGCGGTAGCTTGAATTCAAAGTTCCGGAGTATCGCCAGTTTCACGTGTTCGGCCGGTTGCGAAGACGAGACCAGCACTCGCTCCTCCGTGAGGTTCTCAACTTTCCAGCGCTTGAGCTTCCGTTGCTCGACCGACGCCTCGACCCGCAGCGTGCGCCGTGGACGCGGCTCGCCGCTCGCCCACGACTCCACGTTCACGACCAGATCAAAATCTTCCTCGGGAGGCTTACCCTTGAAGTCCAACCGTCCGTATACATAGTTCGAATCGATGCCGGCATACACCGAGTCGAGCACAAACTGCTTGCCGTGCATCGCTCCCGCGCGCTGATCGGCGGTGTAAACCGCCGCGCCCATCCATTCGAAGTAGCGCACCTTGTCGCCCGTGACCCGCGGGTGGATATAAGCCGTCTGGGGTACAAACGAAGGACGCACCTCAGCCCCGGTAATCGGTTGAGCCAAGTAGTCTGGAGGAACCGCGCCCAACGCTTGATACAGGTTCGAAAGATGCTTACGGTAAAGCTCGTCAAAATCGCGGTCGTTCGCCGAATGATGCTCGGGCCCATACCACCAATTCCAGTCGCTGCCTTCCGCAATCAGAATCTCGTCGAAGGCCAACTGGCGTTGCGCTTCCGTTGCGCGTGCCGCATTCTGCGCATAGAATTCGCGCGCGTGATAAAGATAGTCCCAGGCGCGATTGTCCTCGGGCGCGCCGATCCACACATTAAAGTTCGCGTTGATCCACGACCCGGGCACCAGCGAAGTCATTCTCCCGAAATCTTTGTGCCGCGCGATCGCTTCGGAAACGGTCACTGCCTCGACGCCCGGCTCGCGCTGGAGGCCATCGTAGAAGCGGCGCAGGAATTCGCGGCCCGACTTCGGGTAATACTCCCAGGCATTCTCGCCGTCGAGAATAATCGACACTACGGCATCGCGCCCCCTGGCCAGCACCGGCTTGGCCGCTTCCCTGATGTTGCCGATCAAATGGCGCGCCGCATCCGCCGGATGCATGCCGGAATATACGAACCCGATCAGGTCTGAGATCGTGTGATCGCGAAACACCAGATTCATCGCCGCCGAGCCGTTCTCGTAACGATGGATGGTATAGAGCTTCTCCGCCAGATGTTCCGGTAACCGTCCATTGCCGTCACGCGCGAAGAATAGCCCTGAGCTCCGTCCCAGCACTCCCTCATCGGTAGCCATCCACTGAACGCCCACGCTGTGCGCGATCGCCACCGCCTCCTCCGAGACGCTGCCTTCCGAGGGCCATACTCCCTTAGGCCGCAGTCCGAACACTTTCTCGTGCAGATCGAGACCGCGCGTGAGTTGTTCGCGCGCGTCTTCCGGATGGCGATACCGGCTCTGCGGCAGAGACAACCCCGGAGACGATACCGCTCCCACACTGGTATCGCAGACCAGAGGCAGGATCGGGTGATAGAACGGCGTCGCCGAGAGCTCAATCGATCCTTTTTTTGCCGCCGCGGCATGCGCCGGCAGTACCCTGCTCAGCAATTCCCTTTCGCGCGCGATGACGAACTTCTGGTCGTCGAGCGAGTAGCTATGTCCCTTGGCCACCAGCGCCGCTATGTCCTTCTCTTCCAGAAAGAATTCGTCAAACCAGGCAATCTGCGACAGCACCTGCAGATCGGTAAAATCCTGCGCCTGAAAATACCGCTCCGCGCGTTCCGGATGATCGCCATGTTCGCGAAACCGCTCCCATAATTCGCGATAACGCGGATAGCGCCCGATCAAGTTCTGCGGATTCGCCTGAAACAGATATTGCAGCGCAAAGCGCCGTTCATCCAATGACAAATCCTTCGCCGGCTTGGCTGCGACTCTCAGGAATGGATCCTGCGCCGTACCCTCAACGTAGTCTTGAATCTGCACCATCAGCGAAGGCACCAGGTTGAAGTTCTGGTGAACATTGGGAAATTCGTCCAGCAACTTCACCATGCCGTAGTAGTCTTTCAGCGCGTGCAGACGCGTCCACGGCAGACGATATTCGCCGGTTACCAGATCCTTGTAAAACGGCTGGTGCTGGTGCCAAAGAAGAATGACGCGCAAAGCAGGCATGATGGGAACTGGTCAGTCTAGCATGGGGACTTTCGCTCGTTCCGCACGAATGGCTCCGCCCGAATCCACCGCATGCGGGGACAACCGCCCTCGGCTGTCCGGCGGCCCGGTTGTATCGGGCCGCGGCGTCCTGGCGATACGCCTCTGCTGATCGGCTCTTTGATCGCATCCAATCCTGTCTTTCGGACTTTGCGGCAAAAGATTTTTCACCGCTCCTTTATCGCGCGCCACAGCTTCACGACAAACCCATGAATTCGACCTAACAAAAGCCGTAATACGACCCTTATCTTCCGGTACACTAAAACGCATACATCCTGCTCAACCCATGAGCCCTGAACTGACACTCGCGAGTCCCCAGCTTCTCTCCGACCAGGATCTCTACCTTTTTAACGAGGGCAGCAACTATTGCCTGTACGAAAAGATGGGAGCCCATCTCGTCTCTCACAATGGCGAAGCCGGCGCCGTCTTCAGCGTCTGGGCGCCGAATGCCCGATCGGTTTCGGTCATGGGCAGTTTCAACGGTTGGGATTCCAAGACGCATCGGCTTCCTTCCCGCGGCTCATCCGGCATCTGGGAAGGCTTCATCCCCGGCGTCACTCGTGGCTCGCTCTATAAATTTCACGTCGAATCGCAGCGCCATGGATATCGCGTCGATAAAGCAGACCCCCTCGGTTTACTGCACGAGAAACCGCCTCGCACTGCTTCCGTGGTCTGGGATCTGGACTACCAATGGAGCGACCAGGACTGGATGGCGAATCGCGGCGGCCGCAACTCGCTGCGTGCGCCCCAGGCGATCTACGAAGTCCATCTCGGCTCGTGGATGCGCGTCCCCGAGGATCACAACCGTCCGCTGACCTATCGCGAAACCGCGCCCCGCCTCGCCGAATATGTAAGCCAACTTGGCTTCACCCACGTTGAGTTCCTGCCCGTGATGGAGCACCCTTTCTACGGTTCCTGGGGATATCAGACCACCGGATACTTCGCGCCCACCTCGCGCTACGGGACGCCCCAGGACTTCATGTACCTGGTCGACTACCTGCATCAGCACGGCATCGGGGTCATTCTCGATTGGGTACCGTCCCACTTCCCTTCCGACGCGCACGGCCTCGCCTATTTCGACGGCACTCATCTCTACGAGCACGCCGACTCGCGCCAGGGATTCCATCCCGACTGGAAGACTCACATCTTTAATTACGGCCGCGCCGAAGTGCGTAGTTTTCTCATGTCCAGCGCCATGTTCTGGCTCGACAAATATCACATCGACGGCCTGCGCGTAGATGCTGTCGCCTCCATGCTCTACCTCGATTACTCGCGCAAGGAAGGCGAGTGGATTCCCAACAAGTTCGGCGGCCGCGAAAACCTCGAAGCCATCGACTTCCTGCGCCGCTTCAATCAGGAAGCCTACAAAGAGCATCCCGAAATTCAGACGACGGCCGAGGAATCCACTTCCTGGCCT
>Ga0209006_10001043_pt1 | contig 25505 bp, 25 predicted proteins | sample JacPin_JW_Ref_O2_FD_188567 | JGI IMG/M metagenome (GOLD analysis project Ga0209006, IMG submission 188567) | Forest soil microbial communities from Algoma, Ontario, Canada - Jack Pine, Ontario site 1_JW_Ref_O2 (SPAdes) (version 2) | ecosystem: Environmental > Terrestrial > Soil > Boreal... | reverse complement strand
CCCGCCGATGGCGGGTGCGCGTCTCTTGAAGATGTGGAGGGATTGCCGATTCCACGGCGTCACTCCGCCGCTTGCGCCGGCACGAATGGCGCCACAGCCGAGGATTTTGCGGCCGGCTTCGCAGAGTTCGCCGCCTCGCCTTCCTGATCGATGGGCAGCGCCAGCGTCTCAACCCGATGCGCGGGCCGATTGTTGAACAGAAGCCGCGTCACGTCCGGGCGCGCGTAATGTCCGGCCGGATCGGCGGCCGCCTTCGCCACCGAAATCATGCCGAGGTCGATGTCGGCGTAGAGCAAGCCTTCCTGATCCGGCGGCAACGGCTTGGCGAGGGGCGAACCGTCAGGGCCAAAGATCACGGCAAAGCCGCCGCCGGCATGCAGGAACTGATGCTTCTCAGGCGAGTCGCATAATTCCTCGACCATGGCCGGTGAAACCGTGGCGCATGGCGCAATAACGAAGCACGAGCCTTCGACCGCGTAGATTTTGCTCGCCGCGTTGTTGACCTCGGCGCCGAGCGCATGCGCAAACGGATCGTAGAGCGAGAAGCTCGGCCACGCAGCGACGTGGACCTGCTCGTTTTGCGCATACATAGCGTATTTGGACAGCGGCTGCAGATGCTCCCAGCAACACAGCGCGCCGACCCGGCCGATAGCGAGATCGTGTACGGCGAGATGCGAGCCGTCACCCTCCCCGAACACGGTGCGCTCCGCATGCGTCGGTTTAAGTTTGCGGCGCGTGGCGATCGTTTCGCCGTCAGGGCCGATGATCCATTGCGCGATATAAAGGCTGCCGCCGTCGCGCTCGGAGAGTCCAAGCGCGACGTACATGTTGTTGCGCTTAGCGGCCGCCTGCAACCGCTCGGCTTCCGGCGTGCCGTATTCCAGCGAGTTGTCGAAATAGCGCGAGACGAAGCCGCGCATGATTGCCCAAGCCGGTGCACCGAGCCAAATCCACCACGGATAACCGGGGATGAAGGTTTCGGGGAAAGCGATGAGGCGCGCGCCGTTCGCGCCGGCTTCGTCGATTAGCCGAACCGCCTTTTCGATCGAGGCTTCCAGATCGAGAAAGGCCGGCGCCGCCTGTACGGCAGCCACTTTGAATTTGGGATGTGTAGAGGCCATGGTCCACTCCTTGGCCGATCTGAAACGCCAGACCAGCACCTGCTCGCCGGATGATCGCTCATACCTCTGCGCCGGCTCGTCCCCTAACGGCGCGCAGATGTAGCGATGCGCAGACTAAGGGCTCCCGTGGAATTTTCTTGGCTGGGCGCGCAATAAAAATTGGCTGCGGGCGCAGTCCGCTAAGGACGCGTTCACGGCGCTGTGCTAGCGTGGTAGGTTGAATTCGCCGGGCTGCTCGGATCACGGGTGCGGTCCATGAGAACCGTCCTGACAACAAGCGATATCGCTGAGCGAAAGCGCGCTCAGTACTGGCAGGACGCTGTCTGCGATACTTTCGTCGAACTCGATTGCCAGGTCCGTCCCGACCGGCCGTTTTTCGGCGAACTCGTGACCACCGAATGTGAAGGCTTGCACTTTTCCCGGGTTCGCGCCGATGAACAGACGGTTAAGCGCACGCCCAGGCGCATCAGCCGCGCTCGCGAAGAGGTAATGCTCATCAGCTTGCAGGTGAGCGGCGTCGGTTCGGTCAGCCAGGACGGTCGCGAGGCGCGGCTCGAGCCCGGCGACTTTGCCTGCTACGATTCGACCCGGCCGTACACGCTGCGCTTTGATTCCACCTTCGAGCAGCTCGTGTTGCACATGCCGCGCGAGGCCATGGTCAGACGCATCGGCCGCACCGAAGCCTGGACTGCACGGCGGATCGCTGCGGCAAGTCCGGTCGGCTCACTCGTGATGCCTTTCGTGCGACGGACGGCCTCTATCGTGTCAGAGGTGGCGCCGACGACCGCGAGCAGGCTTTCCGAAACCTGTTTGTCGCTGGTCACCGCCGCGCTGGGCGAGAACCTGAGCGACACATTCGAGGGTCAAAGCGCCGCGCGCACCGCGCTGACTTTCCGCGCCAAGGCGGTCATCGAAAATAACCTACACGATCACACGCTCAACACCGAGAAGGTCGCGGCGATGCTTTGTATCTCGCCGCGTTACCTCCAGGACCTGTTTCAGGCCGAGCACACGACGGTGAGCGATTGGATCTGGGTGCGGCGTCTGGAAAAGAGCCGGCGTGACTTAGCCGATCCGCTGCGAGCCCGCGATAGCATCGCGCAAATCGCACTCGCTTGCGGTTTCTTGGACTTCGGCCATTTCAGCCGGCGCTACAAGGAAGCGTTCGGCATGCCGCCGAGCCAATTCCGCGCCGCGTTGCGCGGCGCGTCTGACAACGACGACAGGACGACTTAGCGCAGCATTCTGCGAGTTATCTTTTCGCGGGCCTACCCGTTCATACGGGTTTCGAGGAAGGCGCCGGCGTGGCGAATCGCGTCACGTCCTTCGCTGAGCATAAAGCCGAACAAGTGCCAGACATGCGGCATGCTCGGCCAGATTTCGAGCCGTACCGAAACATCGGCGCCGCCGGCGCGAGCGGCAAGGCGCGTGGCGTCCTCGAGCAGGATTTCGGCGGAACCGACCTGAATGAGGAGCGGCGCCAGGCCGGACAGATCGGCGCCAAGCGGCGATAATTGGCCGCCGCGTCCCTCGTCCGCGATGCCGCCGCGATACGAGCGCCCGGCATGCAACAATGCGTTCCGGTTTAATGCCAGATCGCTCTTGGCTTTGCTCTTCATCGACGCGCCCGAGCATTCAAGATCGAGCCACGGCGAAATGGCGAGGCCTGCGGCCGGCAGTGGCAGACCACGATCGCGAATGGCCATCATCCCGGTCACGACCAGACCGCCGCCCGCAGAATCGCCGGCGAAGACAATTGACTTCGCCGGTGTGCCACCATCGAGAAGCGAGTTATAAGAAGCGACGATATCATCGACGGCTGCGGGGAACGGATCCTCCGGCGCCAGGCGATAGTCGATCGCCAGTGCGCGCGCCTTGGTCGCGCGGCCGAGTTCGCCGACCAGCGGCCGATAACCCTTGGCCGAGCCCGAGACGTAGCCGCCGCCGTGCAGATAAAGCATCACACGGTCCTGCCGCACACCGGGCGCGTCGATCCACAGGCCCGGTACGCCGCCTGCTTGCGTGGCTTCGAACTTCAGATCGGGAGCAATCGGCACGCTTGCCAACAAGCCTTCGAACTCGGCGCGCGCCTGCGCCGGTGGCGCCCCCAGGTTTGGGCCGCCCTGGCTCATCATGCCGGTCAGCGTTGCAAGTTCTTCGGCGCTCATGATTGCTCCCTCGTCTTGTGGCGCGAGCGTAACCGGCGCGCCTTCAGTGAGACAATCAATCGGGTGTTGGAAAATCGAGAAAGATTTATCCCGGACGGCCGAGACGCCTAGTCTCTGGCGATGATCTCGCGCTCGCCGGGGTGAGATTCTGGCATGTCCGGCCACTTCGCGGCACGGCGCCGCAGCAAGAAGCGCGGCCGGCGCCGCGCGATGGCGCTGCGGCGGCGACGACGCCATGTCGGCTCCTCGACGCGCAAGGCGCCGACGCGCGCGAACGGTTCGCGCAAGCTGCCGTCGCGTTCGCCCACCAGAAGCGGCAACCCGAGCACCCGACCCCACGATTGCCAATCGGCAACGATCTCGTCGTTTTCGCTCGCCGCGAAGAGCGGCAGCGACAGAGAAGGATCCCGATGTTCGAGCACAATCGCGATTGCAGTCGGCGGCTCGTCAGCTTTGCCGTCCAAGCGAATGGAGACGCCGCGGAAGGCGGCCACCGGCAAGCTGATCGCCATGCGCATGCCGCGAACCGAGCGGCGGACCACGACGCGCCGGGAATGAAGATCGACAAAGCGCACGCGGCCGTCGGCCGCGTCATCGATCGCTTCAAACCGCGCGGGCAAAGAGAAGGGGTCGAGCCGCAACGTGCGGCTCGACCCGGCAGCTAACCTGCCGGCTTCCATTTGACGCCCCGAACTTAACTCCCGCCGGGCTGTTTGCCGCCCGGTTGCCGTGAGAATGCCAGAGCGAAGTCGTAATCGGCTTAAAAAGCCTGGTTAAAAGCTCGTATCTCGCAGCCAATAGCGCTCATGATTGACAAGCCATTGCCGGAAAATCTGCGATTAACGCTTGGGCAAGCTCCAAGGCTTGAAGCAAACGGCGCGCGCTAACATCTTCGCCTTGTGTTTTAGTCTATTCCTCACTAATTCCGGCCACTCATGTCTTCATCCCTGCTCGATCAATCCGACCTCGCCGCGAACGCGGAACGGCTCGTTGCTGCCGCGCGGCGCGCCGGCGCCGACCAAGCCGACGCACTCGCCGTGCGCGCCGTCTCGCTTTCGGTCGATGTGCGCGACGGCGCCGTCGAAGAGTCACAGCGCGCGGAAGGCGACGACCTTGGTCTTCGCGTTCTCGTCGGTAAGCGCCAGGCGGTCGTGTCGACCAATGACCTCAGAGCCGACGGTTTTACAGCTTTGGCCGAACGCGCCGTCGCCATGGCGCGAGCGGCACCCGAGGACCGCTTCGCTGGGCTCGCCGACGCGTCGTTGCTGGCGAAGGAGTTCCCGGCACTCGATCTACTCGATCCCGACATCCCGGCCGTTGGCGCTCTCGAAGCGCTCGCCCGCGAGGCGGAACAAGCCGGGCTTGCGGTCGCCGGAGTCACCAAATCCGGGGGAGCATCGGCGTCGGCCGGCATATCCGGCCTGGTGCTTGTGACCAGCCATGGTTTCAGCGGCACTACCATCGCTTCGCGCCACGGCGTCGCCATGACCGCGATCGCCGGCGAAGGCACCGGGATGGAGCGCGACTACGATTTTTCCTCGACGCTGCATGCAAGCGATCTCGAACCCGCCGAGGTTATCGGCCGCCGCGCCGGAGAGCGCGCCATCAAGCGCCTCAATCCGCGGAAAGTCGCCACGCGGCGCCTTCCCGTCGTGTTCGACTCCCGGGTTTCGGGTTCGCTGGTCGGGCACCTGACAAGCGCCGTCAACGGCAGCGCCATCGCTCGCAAGACAAGCTTCCTGCGCGACAAGCTCGGCGCGCAGATTTTTCCTGCCGGCATCACCATCATTGACGATCCGCTGCGGCCGCGAGGGTTGCGCTCTCGGCCGTTCGACGCCGAAGGAGTCGCCGGACAGCGCCTCGCTCTGGTGCAAAACGGCGTGCTCACGAGCTGGATTCTCGACAGCGCCACGGCGCGCGAGCTTGATATGAAAACCACCGGCCACGCCCAGCGCGGCGTATCGTCGACGCCGTCACCCGGACCAAGTAATCTTCACCTCGCCCCGGGCGCGAAAACTCCGGACGAACTGATCGCCGATATTGAAGAGGGCTTGTACGTCACCGACATGATCGGCATGGGCGTCAACCTCGTCAGCGGGGATTACAGCCGCGGCGCGTCCGGCTTCTGGATCGAGAAGGGTCAATGCACCTACGCGGTCAGCGAGGTCACGATTGCCGGCCATCTTCTAGAGATGTTCAGAAGCCTTGAGCCGGCGAACGACCTTCAGTTTCGCTACGGCACCAACGCTCCAAGCCTGCGGGTCGAGGGCTTGACCGTTGCCGGCCACTGACGCCGTCGATCCAGTCGCAGCCACCGCACACTTGGCGGCGTGCGTGCGCGAGGCGGGCCAGCTCGCGCTGTCGATGTTTCGCACTTCGGTAAGGCAGTGGAATAAAGACGGTTCTTCGCCTGTCAGCGACGCCGATATCGCCGTCGATCGATTGTTACGTGAGCGGCTGATCGCAGCATTTCCAGGCGCCGGCTGGCTATCCGAGGAAAGCGCCGACGACGCCTCGCGGCTTACCGCGCGTTACGTCTGGATTGTCGATCCGATTGACGGCACCCGCGCCTTTCTCGCCGACTTGCCGGACTGGACGGTTTCGGCGGCGCTGGTCGAAAGCGGCCGTCCAATCTCCGCTTGCCTTTTCGCTCCTGCAACGGATGAATTCTTCCTCGCTTCCGCCAATAACGGCGCCACGTGCAACGGCGCCGCGATGTCCGTCACGGACGGCGCTTCGCTCGCGCAGGCGCGCATTGCCGGACCGAGAAGCATTATCTCGCGGCTGACTTCCGCGGCCCCCGACCTTAACATCACGCCGCGTGTTCATTCGCTTGCCCTTCGCTTCGCCCGCGTCGCGCAGGGAACTCTCGACGTTGCGATTGCCGGGCCCGACAGCCATGACTGGGACCTTGCAGCAGCCGATCTTTTGGTGCACGAAGCCGGAGGAGCGTTGACGCGTGTCGGAGGTGGCAAGGTGCTCTATAATTGCCCTGAGCCACGGCACGGAATTCTCCTCGCCGCAGGGCGTGACCGGCTCGCTCTTCTCAACGAATATCTTGGGGATGAACGCCTCGCCTCTTTGTAAATCGCGAACGCGCGCAGATTGAGTAACATGGCGGATGTTTCCGAACAGACTTCGAAGCAATTGCTCCATCTCGTCTTCGGCGGCGAGCTCAGCAATGTGACGGGCATGGAGTTCAAAGATCCCGGCAAACTCGATATCGTCGGAATTTATCCGAACTACGCGAGCGCTTATGTAGCGTGGAAGGAAAAGGCGCAGCGCACCGTCGACAACGCCGAAATGCGCTATTTCATCGTGCATTTGCACCGGCTGCTCGATCCAGAGAACCCGACGCAGCACTAACGAGGAGCGGATGGGGCGGAACTGGTGCCTTCGATCGGGCCGAGGCCGGTCAATACGCGCGGTAGTGCCGAATGCCGCTGCGCGTCGGGCTCGCCCGGGCCATGGAGAGTAAAGCGTGCGCGACCGTGTTCCCGTGGGGCTGCGACTATATCGATTGGCGTCAGGCGCTTTAGCAAAGCCTTTCGCCGCCTGGCTTCTTACGCAGCGCACCAAGCGCGGCAAGGAAGATCCGGAACGGCTTGCGGAGCGCTACGGTGTGGCAAGCCTGCCTCGCCCAGCGGGGCCGTTGATTTGGCTGCATGGCGCCAGCGTCGGCGAACTGCTCGCGGTCGTTCCGCTGATCGAGCGTTTGCGGGCGATGAATTTCGCCGTTCTCGTAACCTCAGGCACCGTCACATCCGCCGCGCTTGCCGCGCAGCGGCTGCCGCCCGGCGCCGTGCATCAATTCATACCCCTCGACGCGCCAAAGTTTGTCAGTCAATTCCTCGATCATTGGCATCCCGATCTCGCGTTATTCGTCGAATCCGATCTGTGGCCCAACCTCATCCTGACGTGCTCCGATCGCGGCATACCCATCATCCTCGTCAACGGCCGCGTATCCGAGCGGTCTTTTCAACGCTGGCGACTGGCGCCCGGCGGGATTGCAGCGCTGCTTGAACGTTTCGACCTGTGCCTGACCCAATCCAACGCCGATACTCAACGCTACGCCCGTCTCGGCGCTTCACACGTCAGTAGCATCGGCAATTTGAAGCTCGACGTGCCCCCGCCCCCAGTGGATCGCGCCATTTTGCGCCACTTGAAGGACTCGATCGGCGCGCGGCGCGTGATCGCGGCGGCGTCTACCCACGCCGGTGAGGAAGCCGCCGTCATCAACGCCCACAAGCGGTTGCGCCTCAAACATCCCTCGCTGCTTACCGTTATCGCGCCGCGCCATCCCGAACGCGGCCGCGCCGTCGGCGATCTGGCGAAAACGGCTGGCCTATCCGTGGCGCAACGTTCGCTCGGCGAACCGCCGAAGTCCGACGTGGACATTTTTGTCGCCGACACTCTTGGCGAACTCGGCCTGATTTATCGCCTGGCGCCGATCGTATTCATGGGCGGCTCGCTCGCCAGCCACGGCGGTCAAAATCCGATTGAACCGATAAGACTCGGCGCCGCCGTCGTCCACGGCCCGCACGTCTGGAATTTCGCGGAAATTTACGAGGCCCTCGATACGGCGCGAGGCGCGCAAGCAATCGCCGACGAGGAAACGTTGACGACCTGTCTTTCCGCCTGGCTCACCGATCCTACCTCACGCACCGCCGTCGCCGACGCGGCGATGGTCACCGTCAAGACGTTGAGTGGCGCGCTGGAGCGCACCCTTGCCGCGCTCGAGCCGTATTTGATGCAATTGCGGCTCGAACAGCGCGCCTCTTAAGCTTGCCGTGAGCGGATGCAGAACAGGGTGTCCGCGCCGGAGCACGCCGCCGGCCGGTATTGGGGTTGATCGCTAATGCACGAGCCGGATTTTTGGTGGCAAGCAAAGGGCGGCCGGCTGCTTGCTCCCTTAGGCGGCATCTACGGCGCGGTGGCTGCCTTCCGGCTTAAATCGCCGGGACAGAAAGTTGGCGCCCCGGTCATTTGTCTCGGCAACCTGACAATAGGCGGGGCCGGCAAGACACCTGCGGCGCTCACCGTCGGCCGGCTTTTGCTCACCGAGCACAAACGCCCCTTCTTTCTGACGCGCGGTTATGGCGGGCGTCTCGCCGGACCGGTGCGGGTCGATCCTGCCATCCATAGCGCAGCCGACGTCGGCGACGAGCCTTTGATGTTGGCCAAACTTGCGCCGACCATTGTCGCTCGCGACCGCGTCGCGGGCGCGAGGGCCGCACGGCGCGACGGAGCGAACGTGATTGTAATGGACGACGGATTTCAAAATCCGTCGCTCGCGAAAGACCTCGCCATCTTGGTGGTCGATGGGCGTCGCGCCATTGGCAATGGACGCGTCTTCCCGGCGGGTCCATTGCGCGCACCGTTGAACGTCCAAGTCGCGCACGCCCAAGCGGTGCTTGTTGTCGGCGCGCCAACGGCAGCCATAGCGTCCGTATTGGAGAATGCTCGGCGCCGTGGTGTTGCGATCTTCCACGGCTGGCTCGAACCCGACCGCGCGGACCTCAATGCGCTCCGGCCGCGCCGCGTTCTCGCTTTTGCCGGCATCGCCGATCCGGAAAAGTTCTATTTAACCCTGCGCGAAGCCGGCGTCGTTGTCGCCGAACGTGCAGGTTTTCCCGACCATCATCGCTACACGGCGGCCGACGCGCGCGATCTCATCGCACGCGCCGATGCCGCGAGCCTCGCACTTCTCACCACCGAGAAAGACTACGCGCGATTTGCCGGCGACGAGTCACTCGCCGAGCTTGCCGCCCGCTCAAGCGTGTTGGGCGTTCAGTTAAAGGTTAAAGAGGAATCCGAGTTCCGCCGGATAGTCTTAAGCGTCTTCGAAGGACGCTAGTAGCAATGATATTTGCTAGCGGCCAGTCAGGCATGGTCGCCGTAAGCGCCGGCGTGCCGCTGCAACACGATCTCAGGTGTGGCATAGGCTTCTTGCAAATCAACGCTCCAGTAGCGGAGTTCTTCGAGCGGGATGGCAACGCCGGTTACGGCGCAACGTACGAATGTTCCCGGCCGTACGACTCGGAAATCGCCGTCAAGATATTTGACCTCGGCCTCTCCGGGTATGGGGGAGGATCGATCGGTACGATTGAGCAAAATCAACCTCCGGGAAGCGGGCTCGTGCGGCTGGAACAAAGATAGTCGCTCTGCCCGCTGAATAAAACCCGGTCGGCTGATGGGAAGCAGTCAAAAAAATGCGCCGCACCGATCACTCGGCACGGCGCTAGCTCTAACTCCCACCCCGTCGGTAGCCGTCGCGCTCCGACGAAGCGATGGAGGTTTCGCTATCTCACCATCCGCAGCGGCGGGGATGCCAGTAGCACCAGCTGTGGCCACCCCAGCGGTGCCAACCCCAACCGCAGCGGCCCCAGCGACACCACACGTGCGTGATGTTTCCGGACGCGGCGTCGTTGGCTACTCCCGCGGGCAACGGAGCAATCGGGGCCGCGCGTGAAACGCCGACACCGGCTGCGAAGATGATAGCCGCGACCGCAATCGCAAACGAAATTCGAATCATGCATTCCTCCTATGGGACGAATTTATGTGTGCCAAAGTCAGAATACAGAAGCAAGTTCGCCGTTTCACGACGTCGCGATTTCAAAAACAATAATGAACAAAGCGTCATTCAGTTGTGAATGGAAATGAACAAACAGTCATTTTCGTTTGGTTCGCTGCACCGCGAAGAGCGCGTCGGCGGATAACAAACTAAAAAAGATCGCCCTGACCGGGATCGATGACTTGCCGGCGGCGGCGTCTGGGCGGCTCGACCTGCGACCCGGACGAAGTCTGTACGTTATCGGCGCGCGCACCGACCCTCCCGTCGGAAAATTCAATGTCGATCCGCGCGCCGATCGCGACTGCCGTCGCGGTCCGCAGCGGGCGCCCATTGCGGTCGCGCACCAGCGCAAAACCTCGCGCCAACACGCCGCGGTAAGAGAAGGCAGCGAGCAATTGCGAATTCCGGTCGTATCGCGCCCACCGTGCATCGAGGAGGTTATCGATCGCGCGGTCAGCGCGTTTGCCCAAGACGCCGACTCGCTCCTTGCCGCGAGAGACGTTGATGCGGTGCGCTGCGAGATTGGCGGCAGCGCTGGCGCGCAGACGCAACGCGATATTGTTGTAGCGATCGCGGCGGCGCTCGACGTGGGAGCGCAGAAGATGTGTGCTGAGCCTGCCGCCGATTTGCGAGAAGGCCATGCGATGAATATGTGCGTTAGCCCGCAGCGCTCGGGCGAGAATGTGCGCCGCATGATCGAGCCGTTGCCGCGGCGAAGCCAGGAGAGCTTCCGCATTTGGCAACGCCCGCGACGCTGAGTGGAGCGCGTTCCGCCGCGCCTCGTGCGCTCTTAGCCAGCCGGCGAACGCGCGCCTTTCAAGTCTCTCGACGTCGATGATCAGTTCCGAGCGGACCGGCACCGCCATTTCAGCGGCTGCCGTCGGCGTCGGCGCCCGCCGGTCGGCGACAAAATCAAGAAGCGTGACGTCGGTCTCGTGGCCGACCGCGGAGATCAGCGGGATAAAACTTTGCGCGGCCGCGCGCACGACGATCTCCTCATTGAACGACCATAGGTCTTCCAGCGAGCCGCCGCCGCGCGCGACAATGAGAAGATCGGGACGCGGCGGCGTGCCTTTTTCGGCAAGCGCATTGAACCCGGCAATGGCGGCGGCGACTTCTCGCGCTGAATCCTCACCCTGGACCTTGACCGGCCACACCAAGACGTGGCGCGGAAAGCGGTCGGCGAGCCGGTGCAGGATGTCGCGAATAACCGCGCCGCTCGGCGAAGTGATGACGCCGATCACTGCCGGCAAATACGGCAGCAGCTGCTTTCTGGCCTCGTCGAATAAACCTTCCGCAGTTAGTCTGCGTTTGCGCTCTTCGAGAAGCGCCATCAACGCGCCGAGACCGGCCGGCTCAAGCGTCTCGACGATGATCTGGTATTGCGAGCGGCCGGCATAAGTGGTCAGCCGGCCCGTGACGACCACTTCAAGACCCGCTTCGAGTTTGAGCTTTATTCGTGTCGCCGTGCTTCGCCAAACGACTCCGGAAATGCAGGCGCGATCATCCTTAAGATCGAAGTAAACGTGACCATTGGAATGATAGCTGACTTTGCCGAGCTCGCCGCGCACGCGAACGAAACCATAGGCGTCCTCGATGGTGCGCTTGAGCGCCGCCGAGAGCTCGGAAACGGTCAATTCCGGCAAATTGAGGCGCGGTTCGTTCATGGAGCTAAAATGGACCTAGAAGCCTCCAGCACGCTCGGATTGCTGCTTGGCCGGCTTACGCAAACCCTTGCAAACAAAGTCGCAATAGTCCCTGCCCGCCTGCCGGGTCAAGACCGCAATAAGCTACCTGATCGATGTTGCACTCGCTTGCGCCGTGCTAAGTGGGCCGCGGCAAGGTCGGCACCATGAATATCCTGCTTCTCGGCTCCGGCGGACGCGAACACGCACTCGCCTGGAAAATGGCGGCAAGCCCGCTGACCGACCGTCTCTATTGCGCACCCGGCAATGCGGGCATAGCGCGCGACGCCGAATGCATCGCGCTCGATATCGACGATCACGCTGCGGTCATTGCATTTTGTAAATCCCATGACGTCGATTTTGTCGTGGTTGGTCCCGAGGGCCCGCTCTGCGCCGGCATTGTCGATGATCTCGAAGCGGCCGGCATCAAAGCATTCGGGCCGAGCCGGTCCGCGGCACGGCTCGAAGGCTCCAAGGGGTTCACCAAGGACCTGTGCCGGGCGAACGCCATCCCCACCGCGAGCTACGGACGGTTTCGAGAGGCGGAACTGGCCAGAGACTATGTCCGAGCCCAAGGCGCGCCGATCGTCGTCAAGGCCGACGGCCTTGCCGCCGGGAAAGGCGTCATCGTCGCCGAAAACGTCGACGAGGCCGAAGCCGCTATTGATGCCATTCTCGGCGGCGGCTTGGGCGAGGCCGGCGCCGAATTGGTGATCGAGCAGTTTCTCGACGGCGAGGAGGCCTCGTTTTTCGCGCTCTGCGACGGCGAGACGGCGATTGCGCTCGCTTCGGCGCAAGATCACAAGCGCGCCTTCGACGGCGACAAGGGCCCCAACACCGGAGGCATGGGCGCGTATTCGCCTGCGCCCATCGTCGATGACGCCCTCGCGCAACGCGTCATGAGCGAAATTATCTGCCCAACGTTGCAGGCAATGCGGGCGATGAACGCGCCTTACAAGGGCATTCTCTACGCCGGCTTGATGATCACGGCGCAAGGTCCGAAGCTCATTGAGTACAATGTCCGCTTCGGCGATCCGGAGTGCCAAGTCTTGATGCCGCGCTTGATGTCCGATCTCGTGCCTGCCCTGATCGCAAGCCGCGACGGCGTGCTCAAATCAATTGATCTGCGCTGGTATCCGGCAGCCGCGCTGACCGTCGTGATGGCTGCACGTGGCTATCCCGGACCCTATGCCAGAGGCTCGGTGATCGAAGGGCTGGACGAAGCGGCGGCTGTCGAAGGCGTCGAAATCTTTCATGCCGGCACCAAGGCCGAAGGAGACCGCCTGCTCGCCAATGGCGGACGCGTGCTCAACGTTACCGCCCTCGGCGACAGCGTGGCGGAGGCGCGCGCACGCGCTTACCAAGCCGTTTCCCGTATCCGCTGGCCGGATGGGTTCTGCCGGCACGACATCGGCTGGCGCGCGTTGGAGCGAACAACTGGCGCCGGCCATTGATTGGCGATATGCGAAAACCATGAGCGCGAGCGAACGTCAGACCACCTTTTCCGGCACCAAGGAAGTCTCCGAACGGCTCAAGTTCGATGCCGGTGGGCTTGAAAGCTATTTGCGCGCGCATTTGCCCGGATTCAAAGGCGCGCTTACGCTGAGCCAGTTCAAGGGCGGCCAATCGAACCCAACCTATCTTGTTGAAACGCCGCAGCAGCGTTACGTGCTGCGGCGCAAGCCACCCGGTAAGCTGTTGCCTTCAGCTCATGCGGTCGATCGCGAATACCGTGTGATCTCCGCGTTGCACGGCCAAGATTTCCCGGTCCCTCAACCGCTGCTCTATTGCGCCGACGACAGCGTCATTGGCACGCCTTTCTTTCTGATGGCTTATGTCGAGGGCCGCGTGTTTTGGGACGCGGAAATGCCGTCGTCCAATCCGACGGAACGCGCGCAGGTCTACGACGCGATGAACGCGGCCTTGGCGCGCCTGCACACCTTCGACCCCGCCGCGATCGGTTTGGGCGATTTCGGCCGCGGCGAGAATTACGTGGCGCGCCAAGTCGAACGCTGGTCGAAACAGTACCGAGCCTCCGAGACGGAGAAAGTCGAGGACATGGAACGGCTCATGGCCTGGCTCCCGGCGCACTTGCCGCCCGCGCAGGCACCGCGGCTGGTGCACGGCGATTATCGGCTCGACAACATGATCCTCGCGCCCAAGGAGCCGAAGATCCTTGCCGTGCTCGATTGGGAACTATCGACGCTCGGCGACCCGCTCGCCGATTTCTCCTACCATCTGATGCAGTGGCACATGCCGCCGTCGGAAGCGGGAACCGGCTCGCTGGTCGGCCACGATCTGACCGCGCTCGGAATTCCGCCGCTTGAAAATTACGTCGAAGCTTATGTGAGGCGGACCGGTCTCGACCCCCGCCCCTATCTTGCGGTTTATTCCGCTTACAATTTCTTCCGCATTGCCGCGATCCTTCAGGGAATTGTCGGACGCGTGCGCGACGGCACCGCCACAAGCACGTTTGCCGCGGCCAAGGCTACGTTGGTGCGTCCGCTGGCGGCGAAAGCCTGGGAATTCGCGCGGCAAGCAGGCGCGACGTGATGCGCCGCAACGGATGAAAAGCTTCGCGCTCGCGCTGGGCGCCGGAGGCGCGCGCGGTCTCGCCCACATCGCCGTCATCGAAGCGCTCGACGAGATGGACGTAAAACCGGTCGCTATCGCCGGCACCTCGATCGGCGCCTTGATCGGCGCCGGCTACGCCGCGGGGATGAGCGGCAGGGACATTCGCCATTACGTCATCGGCCTCGCTCACGAGCGCGGCGAAATCACGCGGCGCCTTATGGCGGCGCGCGCGGGCTCGCTGAGCGACGTTTTCGCCGGCGCATTCGGTCAAGCCGCTCAAATCGACGCGGAAAAATTCTGCGCGCAATTCCTGCCGGATGCTGTGCCGCAGGAATTTTCTGGACTCAAAATTCCGCTCACTGTCGTGACCACCGATCTGCATCGGCGCGAAGAGGTGGCGCTCGACGCGGGGCCGCTCCACGCAGCGCTTGCCGCCTCAATTGCCATTCCGGGCCTAACGCGGCCGGTGGCAATCGGCGAGCGTGTTCTCATCGACGGCGGGACCACTAATCCGCTTCCCTTCGATCGGCTGCACGGGCGTGCCGAAATAATCGTCGCCATTGACGTGCTGAGCCAGCCGCCATCGGAACGCACCGATATCCCTGGCATGTGGGCAAGCGTAATCGCGACGCTCAACATCATGGGTAGCGCGATCGTTGCCGCAAAGCTCGCGCTGAAACCGCCGGATATTGTCATCCGGCCGCGCGTCGGAATTTTCCGCACGCTCGATTTTTATCAGGCAACCGCGATTTTGCGCGCGGCAAATGCCGTGAAAGCCGAGATCAAGGAACGCCTCGGTAGCTTGCTCGTTTGAGCTAGCGTCTTGCCTGAAAAAAACTCTTGAGAAGCTCGGACGTTTCCGCTTCCGCCAATCCGCCATAGACCTCGGGCCGGTGATGGCAGGACGGCGACGCGAAGAATTTGACGCCGTTGTCCACCGCACCGCCCTTGGGATCGGCTGCGCCGTAATAAAGGCGGCGGATCCGCGCGAAGGAGATGGCGGCCGCGCACATGGCGCAGGGTTCGAGCGTCACGTAAAGATCGCACTCGGTCAGGCGCTCACTCCCGAGCGCGCCGGCAGCTGCCCGGATGGCAATAATCTCTGCATGCGCCGTCGGATCGCGATCGGCGAGTGTGCGATTACCGGCGTGCGCCACGACGGCGCCGGCATGGACGACGACACATCCGATAGGGACTTCGCCGCTTCGGCCAGCGGCCCGGGCTTCCTCGAGGGCACCTTCCATGAACGACGTCATCGAATTCTACCGTCATGCCCGGCGGCGAGCTTGTGCGGGGCATCCATGTCTTTATACACCTCCGGATAACAAGACCTGGATGGCTGGGCAAAAGGGCGTTCACGCCCGTCTTGGAGGGCCCATGCCCGGCTGTGACGAATTCAATAATTCTAATTCATGACTGACATGAACGACCGCAGCGACAAAACCGGCGAGCGCGTCGCCAAGGTGATTGCCCGCGCCGGCCTAGCGTCGCGCCGCGAAGCGGAGACGTGGATCGCGGCTGGACGCGTCGCGATAAATGGCGTCGTCATCGACTCCCCGGCCCGTAACGTCACTGCGCGCGACGAGCTTTCCGTCGACGGCAAAAAGCTGCCGGCACGCGAGCGCACCCGGCTATTCCTCTATCACAAACAACGCGGTCTTCTGACCACTCGCGTTGACCCGCAAGGACGGCCGACCATATTCGAACGCCTGCCGAACGGCCTGCCGCGGCTCATCAGCGTCGGCCGTCTCGATTTCAACACCGAGGGGCTTTTGCTGCTCACCAACGATGGTGAGCTAGCGCGGATATTGGAACTACCCGCGACCGGATGGCTGCGCCGCTATCGGGTACGCGCGCACGGCTCGGTCTCTCAAGCAAAGCTCGACGAGCTGCGCGGCGGCGTCGACATCGACGGCATTCACTACGGCAATGTAGAAGCCACGCTTGATCGCGTGCAGGGCTCAAACCTCTGGCTCACCTTTGGTATCCGCGAAGGAAAAAACCGGGAGGTGCGCATACTCCTTGGTCACCTCGGGCTCACCGTCGCTCGCTTGATCCGGGTCTCCTTCGGACCCTTTCAACTCGGCGAGCTCGCCGAACGAGCCGTCGAGGAAGTCGCGACACGGGTGTTGCGCGAGCAGCTTGGCGAGCGCCTTGTCGCGCTCTCGGGCGTGGACTTCTCAACGCCGGTTGCGCCGCGCCGCAGCGAAAGCCAAGAGCAGTGGCCTGCGCGCCCGCCGACGAAGTCGGATCGCGCCGTTAAATCGCATTCCTGGCGCGTCCACGAAGAAGACCGTCCGGCGAAAAAGCTCCAGCGCAAATTTCACGGCACACGCCGGAACGACATCACCCCGCGCGAACGCCCCGCACGCGACGCCAAACGTGGCGAAGTCGTTGACCGCAAGGGCCGCAGGATCGCCCTCGAACGATATGGCGAGGCGCCCGAACGAACGTCCCAAACTCCGTCGAGATCGGACACGCCCCGCCGCGGACAACGCCCTGGTTTCGGCAAGGGTCGCAAAAGCCCGCGGCGGCGCTGATGCGGGTGGTCGGCGGCAGCCTGCGTGGCCGCGTGCTCGCCGGCCCGAAGTCAGCGGCGATCCGCCCCACGGCTGACCGTCTCCGGGAGTCGCTGTTTAATATCCTCGCGCACGCCTACGGCGATCCGATCACCGGCGCGCGGGTGCTCGACCTTTTTGCTGGCACCGGCGCACTCGGAATCGAGGCATTGTCTCGCGGCGCCGCTTTCGCACTGTTTGTCGATCAAAGCGCCGAGGCGCGTGCGCTGTTGCGCGAGAACGTCGCCGCGCTTGGCCTCGGCGGCACCTCGCGTATTTTCCGACGCGATGCGACGAAGCTTGGACCCTCGCATCCGCTTGAACCATTTTCGCTGGCCTTCCTCGACCCGCCCTATGGCCAGGGATTGGCGCAGGCGGGTCTTGGTTCGGCACTCGCCGGTGGCTGGCTCCTGCCTGGCGCTCTCATCGTGGTCGAAGAAGCCACAAAAGCCCGGTTCGTGACCCCGGCGGAATTCGCCGAGCTCGAGCGGCGGACCTACGACGATACTGAGTTTGTCTTTCTACGCTCGAATTAGCGACGCCCGAACAAACGCTCGACGTCGGAGAGCTTCAATTCAACATAGGTGGGGCGGCCGTGATTGCATTGCCCGGAATTGGGAGTGCTCTCCATCTCCCGGAGCAAAGCGTTCATTTCTTCGGGCTTGAGCCGGCGCCCCGCCCGCACCGAGCCGTAGCAGGCCATGGTAGCGGCGACGTGCATCAGGCGGCGTTCGAGCGGCAGGGTTTCATCCCATTCTTCAAGATGCTGGGTGAGGTCGCGGAGGAGACCGGCGCCGTCGATTTCCCCGAGCAAAGCCGGCGTTTCGCGTAGCGCGACCGCCCCGGGTCCGAACGACTCAAGCACGATGCCGTAGCGCGCAAGCTCCTGGCCATGCGCCAGCAGCCGCTCCGCCGCTGGCTCATCAAGCTCGACGATTTCGGGAATGAGCAGGATCTGCCGCGCCACACCGTCATGCGCCAGCGCAGACTTCAACCTTTCATAGACGATACGCTCGTGCGCGGCGTGCTGGTCGACGATGATGAGGCCGTCGCGCGTCTGCGCCACGATGTAAGTTTCGTGCACCTGCGCACGCGCCGCTCCGAGCGGGTGATCGAGGGCGTCGCCACCCGCAGAAGCAAACGCATTCGGTTCAAACCCGAAGTCGGCGCCCAACGCCGGCGCGGTGCTTGCCGTAGGTGCGCCGACGTCAAACGAAGCTTGCCTGCGGTCTGCGAAGCCGACACTGCGCGGCCATGACGGACGCCCCGCATCGGAGCCCGGCTGCGGCCGCAGCGCCGCAAGCACGCCGGCACCGCCGGTCGTCGCGGCACTCCTGGCTTCGCGCGCGAGCCCGCTCTTGAGCGCGTGGACGATGAGTGCGCGCACCAAGCCGGCATCGCGGAAGCGAACTTCGGCTTTGGCCGGATGGACGTTAACATCGACTTCGCGGGCCGGCAGCGTGACGAAAAGCGCGAGCAGCGGATGGCGATCGCGCGGCAAATAATCCGCATAGGCGGCGCGAACCGCGCCGATCAGCACCTTGTCCCTCACCGCCCGCCCGTTGACGAAAAGGTATTGGCCGAGCGAGTTCGCGCGGCTCAGCGTCGGCAACGCGGCAAAGCCTTCGACGGTGATGCCTTCGCGCGCGGCATGAATGGCGATCGCGTTGGCGCGAAAGTCGGCGCCGAGAACGTCGCCGAGACGCACCAGCCGGCCGGCGGCGCCGGGCAGCGCCGCGGCAAGGCTGAGCGACGCGCGCTCCTCACCCGAAAGCGTAAAAGCGACATCAGCGCGGCTCATGGCGAGACGGCGCAACGCCTCACGGATGGCGTCTGCCTCGGTGCGATCGGTTTTGAGAAATTTCAGGCGTGCCGGCGTCGCGTAAAAAAGGTCATGCACCTCCACGCGCGTGCCGCCGCCAAGCGCCGCCGGCTTGAGGCGCGATTTTACGCCGGCGTCGACTTCAACCAACCAGGCGTGCGGCTCCTCACCGTGGCGGCTCGTGATGGCAAGACGCGCCACAGCGCCGATCGAGGGCAACGCTTCGCCGCGAAACCCCAGCGTGTTGATCGCGACAAGATCGTCGTCGTTGAGCTTTGACGTAGCGTGACGCTCGACGGCGATAGCCAGATCGGCCTGCCGCATGCCTTCGCCATTGTCGCTCACGGAAATGAGTCGCCGCCCTCCTCCATCGGTGAAAACGTCAATGCGTGTGGCGCCGGCGTCGAGTGCGTTCTCGACCAATTCCTTGACCACGCTGGCCGGACGCTCGACCACCTCGCCGGCGGCGATGCGATTGACGATCGACTCGGGGAGCTGACGGATGGGCATTTGGCGATTCGCGACCTGCCCGACTCTTAGCCGCGCGGGCGACGGATGGCGAGCCGTCGATGCCGGAAGCGCACGCTATGCGCAATTCCCACAGCCCGGGGCGAGCGGCAGAGAGCTTTAATCCATCCAGCCGCGGTGCACGTCGAATATGCGCGCCGCCTCGGTCACATCCGGCAACTCGAACACTGCCGGCTCGCCGAGGGCTTTTTCCGTGTCGTCATAGCCCGCCTGCCAGTGCTCCTCCATCGCCCGCCGGGAAAACTCGAACATCTTGCCCGCCGTCTCGAACTTGTTGGACTGATACTTCAGCTGCACGATGGTCGCGACTTTCCCGCGCGCTTGTTCGGACAGGAACTGGACGTCCGGGTCATCCTGGCACTGCTCCGGCAATTCATCGAGGAATCGGCGCAGCGCCATTCGAAATTTCTGCATGCGCTTATAGTCATCGAGCGAGAGGTTGATGCGGCTGGCGCTGTGGATCTCCATGGCGCGTAGATTGGCGGACGGAATATCGAGCGGCACTTCGCCGTTCTCGTCCCAGAGGTCGACCTGAAAAACCAACGCGGTATGGCGTCCGCGGTTGTCGATAACGAACTGCATCGGCGAATTCGAGATGACGCCGCCGTCCCAGAAATATTCGCCGTCAATTTCGGTGGGCGGAAAGTTTGGCGGCAACGAAGCGCTGGCCAGGATATGCGCAGGGCCGATCTCTTGCTCGCGATTCTCGAAATACGCGCGCGCGCCGCTGCGCACGTTGGTGGCGAGTACCGTAAAGCGCATCGAATCATCGTTGATCAAATCGAAGTCGACGAGCCGCGCCAGCGTCTCTTTCAGCGGCGCGATATCGTAATAGCTCACGGCCTCGGGACTTTCCGCCGCCGAGTTCACCGGCGGCAGCGGCCGCGGTGAAAAGAAACCGGGCGCGCCATGCAGCATGGTGGAGAATGCACTGATGCGGCTCGTCCAGTAGCGCGCGTTTCCGCTGCTGTTCCATGGCAGATCGGCGAACCACGGCATGTTGGGAATTCGCACTGCCGGCTTGGTGACCGTCTCCCAGAAATCGCGCAGCCTTTCGACACGCTTTTCCGGCCGGTTGCCGGCAATAATGGCGCCGTTGATCGCGCCGATCGACGTGCCGCACAACCAATCGACCCCGATGTTTGCGTCATCGAGGGCATGGTAAACGCCCGCCTGGTATGCACCCAACGCACCGCCGCCCTGTAAGACGAGCGCCACGCGCTCAAACGGCAAGATGCGCGTTGCGCCCTTTACCATGCGTTCCGGGAAAGGCGCCTGATTCATTCACGTCTCCTGCACATCGAATCATAAATCTTGCTGCGGATGCTTTCGCCGCCGCCGCCAATCCTTGAAGCTCTCATTTTCTCGCTGATGGCTTGTCGTTGTTTGGCGAGAGCCGTTTTCTTTGCCGGCATTTCCCCCTGCGTGCAGGTAGGCGCAACGCGTAATCGGCGCAAGTGTTGGCGGCGCCAAACGCATATTTGATCTGCGCGGGAATAAATTTGATCGGTCGGTCACAAAAATGATTCGTGTGCTGCAAAAGCAGCGTTAATCAACGAAACGTCGATGTGCGATTGATCAGTGATTAATGATGATGCAGCCAGCCACGACGATTAATCGTGATGCAGTGAACCGCGGCGCAAATCCTTTAATCCGCCGCGGCGCTTCTTCGCCTCAATCCGCCGTTCACGCGATGCCTTGGTCGGCTTGGTCGGCCGGCGCGGACGCGGCGCGATCGCAGCGCGGCGGATAAGCTCCACCAGGCGGGCGAGTGCTTCCACGCGGTTGGCCCGTTGGGTGCGATGGCGCTGCGCGTTAATCACCAAAATTCCATCGCGGGTGAGACGACTCCCAGCAAGCCGCATGAGACGTGTTCGTACGTCTCCGGGAAGCGACGGCGAGCGGCCCGCGTCAAAACGAAGCTGGACGGCGCTGGAAACCTTGTTGACATTCTGCCCGCCCGGACCGGACGCGCGGATGAAGCTCTCTTCGATCTCGCGCTCGTCGATCGCGATGGCGGCGTTAATGCGGATCATGAAAACTCATTCCCGCAAAGCCCGGCGTTCGATCATTCCGCACTGGTGGCGGTGACGCCCTCGGGTTGGCCGACGACGGTGACAAGAAGGCCGCTGTCGAGCAACCGTTTGGCCACGCGCCGCGCGTCGTCGAGCGTCACGGCATTGATCATGTCCGTCCTGCGGCTGAAATAGTCGATGCCGAGGCCGTCGAGCTGCAATTGCACCAGCAATGCCGCGATCTTGGTCGAGGTATCGAGATTGAGTGCAAACGAGCCGTTGAGGTGCGCTTTAGCATCGGCCAGCTCTTGCGCCGTTGGTCCGTCGTTGGCCAGGCGCTGGATTTCCTTTTGGATCACGTCGAGGGTTTCGCCCGCGCGATCGGCGCGTGTCGCAGTGCCGCCGAGGAACAAGGCGGTGTGGTTGAGCCACACGAGACTGTCATAGACCGAATAGGCAAGACCACGCTTCTCGCGCACTTCTTGGTATAGCCGCGAGGAAAACGAGCCGCCGCCGAGAATGTGATTGACTATATAGGCGGCCATGAAATCGGGATCTTTGCGCGCGATTCCTGGACCGCCGAAGGTTACGACGGCCTGCGGCACGTCTAGTTTAACGACAATTCGTTTGCCCAGCCCTTGTGGGGCCGCTGTCCCCACTGCCTTCAGCTCGGGCTCCGCCGGAAGCGCGCCGAATATGCGGTCGAGCGCGGTCTTCAACGTCTCTGCATCAATGTCGCCGACCACGGCGACTTTCAGATTGCCGCGCGCGAGTACGCGGTGCGTATAGCCGCGAATATCGTCGGCCGTTACCGCTGGAACGCTGTCCAGCGTTCCCATCACCGGACGGCCGTAGGGATGGCCGGGAAATGCAGTTTGCCACCAGCGTTGAGAGGCGATTTCATTCGGGCTGGTCGCGGCGCGCCGCAGCAGCGAAACGACTTGTCCCCGGATGATCTCGACATCGGCAGCGTCAAAGCGCGGAGCGCTAAGCGAAAGCCGCAAGTCCTCGAACGCTTCGTTGCGATTTTCCGAAAGCGTACGCAGCGACCCGCGTAGCGTGTCGCGCTCGGCCTGGTAGCTCAACTCAATCGCGTTGCGCTCAAGGCGATCGTGAAACGCCTTCGAATCGAATTCGCCCGCGCCTTCGTCAAGGAGGGAAGCCACCAGGGTCGCGGTGCCGCCCTTACCCGGGGCGTCCTGAGCGGCGCCCCCGCTGAAGGCAAAGTCCATAGCGATCAGCGGAACCGCCGGCTCATGGACCAGCCACGCTTCGATGCCGCCCGGGCTGACGACACGCTCGATGGTGGTTGCGGATGCCGGTGTGGCGGCTACCAGCACGACCGCGACGAAAAGGGCAACACCGCGGACCACACGTCGGCGTAGGCGTAAGGGAAACCGCACGCGCGTAATGAGGTTATTCACGTGTGTTTTTCCTCCGCCTGTACGGCGCGAACTAGGTAGCCGGTCACCGAGGCGCGGCTGTCGAGCCAGGTCCGCGCCGCTTCACGCACCGTCTCTGCGCTTACGGCGCGAATGTCTTCGGGCCAGTGGCGCACCATTTCGACTGTTTCGCCGGTCGCCAGCGCCGCGCCATATTGGCGGGCGAGCATCGCCTGATTGTCCTGCGCATAAACGGTATCGGCGATGAGCCGGTTCTTGGCGAGGCTTAATTCGTCCGCGGTCACGCCGTGTTCGCGGATATCGGCGATGGCGACGTTGATCGCCGCCTCGACGTCGTGCAAAGTCTTGCCTGATCGCGGCGTGGCGTAGACTCCGAATTTGCCGTAGTCGAGCGCGGTTGCCGAATAGACGGCGCCGGCACTGACGGCAACGCCCTGCTCGACGACCAGAGCTCGATAGAGACGGCTGTTTTCTCCACCGCCAAGAACGTGCGCCAAGACTTCGAGCGCTTCGCTCGCGCCGGGCTTGGCGCTAGTTCGCGACGGAACGAGATAGGCGCGGCTCAAGCTCGGCTGTTCGACCCGAGCATCGGCAAGGGTCACAGTCCGCGACGCGTCCTGCACCGGCTCCAGCGGACGCCGGCGCGGCGCGATTTCGGCCCGCGGCGCAATCTTGGCGTAAGTATCGGCCGCGTCCTCCTTGACCTCCGCAGCGGTCACGTCGCCGGCGACAACCACAATGGCGTTGTTCGGCGTGTAGAAGCGCCGATAGAACGCCAACGCCTCGTCGCGCGTCAGCTGTTCGATCTCAGGCCGCCAGCCAATCACTGGACGGCCATAGGGGTGATTGAGGTAAAGCGCCGCATCAATTTGCTCGGCCAAGCGGCTATTCGGATTGTTGGCGACCCGCATATTCTGTTCTTCCAGAACAACGTTGAGTTCGGGGCGCACGACTTCGTCGGTGAGTACCAGCCCGGTGATCCGGTCGGCCTCCAGCGCCATCATCTCCTTGAGATGCTCGCGCGGAACACGCTGAAAGAAGCCGGTATAGTCGCTTGAGGTGAATGCATTTTCCTGACCACCGATGTCGGCCACGGCTTGCGAGAACCGATTTCCGGGATTCTGCGCAGTGCCTTTGAACATCAGGTGTTCAAGAAAATGCGCCAGCCCCGATTTGCCCGGGACCTCGTCGGCGGCGCCGACTTTGTACCAAATCATGTGGGTGACCACCGGGGCACGATGATCCGGCAACACTACAACCTCGAGACCGTTTGCAAGCCTAAAGGAGGTGACGCTCGGTTCGTCCGCGGCGAGCGCGGCAGCGCAAGCCGCGCCGAGAAGGAAAAGCACAAGCATTAGGCTTCTTGCCACGAACCAATCTCCTACCCCGAACAATGTCACCCCGCGCGCCGTACCGAGCGCGAACTTCGGCTCTCCATACACGGCGATCCCACTCACCCAAAGGCACGCGGGCTCAATTCCCCGGCATGTGCGCGTTACTGCGGCGCCAGCACCGTCGGCGCGCCCGGTTGGCTTGGCGGCGCTGCCGGCTGAGGAGCTGCCGATTGGGGCGCCGGCTGCGGCGGCGCCGCCTGCGGATTCTGCTCGGCGCCTTGCTTACCGGTCTGCACGGTGGTGCCGTCGCCGGCAACCTTCTTTCCGGACTTCTTGTCGGGGCTTATGCCGTAGGGCTGCTCTGGTGAGGGTATGCGATAGCCGGCAGGAGGATCGGTCAAATTCTGGCGCACCGGTTCACCCGGAAAGCTTGCGTATTCTTCCCGGCTGAACCAGCCCATTGGATTGTACCAGGGCTTCTTTTGCCACTGCGGATTTGCCGTCTGCACGGCGGTGTCGGGGACCACCCCGGGCTTATTGACGGTACGTTTATGGGGCTTTCTGGCATCGACCGGCCAATCGGCGGCGGCAGGCGCACTGGACATCGTTCCCGGCGGCGGCAGCTCGCGGGTTCGCGGCACAACCAGCGGCGAACGCTCGGTATAGTCAATCTCAGCTTCCGAGCCCGGCGGCTTCCTTAAGCCGAGCCGGGTCATCATCCGGTTCCACGCGTTTTCATCGATGGTGACGTCATTATCGGCGGCGCGCAGCAGCGAAGCATCGAAGGCCACAAAGGAGGCGGCCAGAACCACGGCCAAAGCCGCGCGGGCGGCCTTGTTCCGCGCGCCCGTTCCGCGGCTTTCGAAACAGCCGCTACTTCGATCCTGCTGCATGTCCTCACCCGAGGCGCTAGTGGTACGCCGAAGCATGACTACTAGCCTCGCCGTTGTATCCCCGATCAGGGCGCTTTTACGGCGCGCCCCTGGCGAAGCGAATCATACAACAGACCGGCAACGCCAGCCACGATGGCCAGATCGGCCAAATTAAAGACATACCAGCGAAAACTAAAGTTCGCGGTCTCAAAGTGAAACAACACGAAATCCATCACTCCAGGCCAGTGCAATCGGTCGATCGCATTGCCGACTGCACCGCCGATGATGAGGCCAAGCGCCACCGCGGTGAGCCTGGAGGACGCGCGCGAGAGCCAGACCCACAGCAGCACCACCGCCACGACCTTAAACGCCAGCAACGCCCAGGCGCCGAATAGTCCCCGCTGCGGAAACAGGCCGTAGCTGATGCCGGTGTTCCAGGTCAGGACGAAATCGACGAACGGCGTTACCGCCACGCGAAAGCGATCCGACAGATCGAAGTCGTATAGCAGCCAGAATTTCGACCCCTGGTCGGCAAGGCCGGTCGCCGCGGCGACGGCAAGTCCAAGCAGGCTTTGTGCCCCCCACGCGTAGGAGCGGGCCGCACGCCGGTGCGCCACCTCCATCATGTCTTACGCCTTCATTCCGCCGCGCGGCGCAGCGCTTCCCACTCGCGCAAAGCTTGGGCGTCGCGAGGAGTCACGTCGGGATATTGCTGATCAGATCCAACCGCCGGCGAAATCTTCCACGAGCGGGCGCATTTACGTCCTTCAGCGCGGTGCGGCTCGACGGCGACCGAAGCAACATCGTCAAGCCGGAACGCCGCTGCCGGGCCGTCGCCCTCCACCAAGGTC
>Ga0209006_10001042_pt1 | contig 25538 bp, 26 predicted proteins | sample JacPin_JW_Ref_O2_FD_188567 | JGI IMG/M metagenome (GOLD analysis project Ga0209006, IMG submission 188567) | Forest soil microbial communities from Algoma, Ontario, Canada - Jack Pine, Ontario site 1_JW_Ref_O2 (SPAdes) (version 2) | ecosystem: Environmental > Terrestrial > Soil > Boreal... | reverse complement strand
CGGATGAAAGCTTCAATGGCGGTGATCACCGCGAAGCCGTGCTCGCGGGCGCGAGCTCAAGTTCCACTTCATTGCCTGGAAGGGACGCAATGCACCGCGCCGAGCCGATGAGCCTTGACGACTCACTGGATTCATTTGGAGTCCATGACGGGCGCAAACTCGATAGACATCGCGCGCGGTCCGGCCTGCGAGGGCTGGTGTGCGCACTGGTCTGCAGCCTGACCTGCGGCTGCGGGGGAGGCGGCAGCAGCAGCAGCGGGATGACTCCGCCATCGCCACCGCCGCCACCACCGCCGACCACCGATTCGCTTCTCGCCGTCACGAATGCGACGGCCGGGAGCATCGATCTTTTTACGATCGACACGACGACTGGCGTGCCAGCGTCGGTCGCCAGCAATCCGATGCCCGACGGGCCGACGCCTGCGGCCGTTGCGATTGATCCTCTCAAGCGGTTTCTTTATGTGGTCAGCACCTCGGGTGAGCTCAGAGGCTACGTGATCGACCCATCGACCTTGAACCTGACCGCCGTCGCCGGCAGTCCGTTTTCGGTAGGGGCTCAGTCCGTCGGGATTGCCGTGGATCCGAGCGGAGAATTTGTCCTAACGGCCAATGGCAGCGCAGACACCGTCTCGGTTTTCAGCATCGGCTCGACTGGCACGCTCACTGAAGTGGCCGGCAGTCCGTTTGCCGCGGGATCGAATGCCAGCGCGATCGTGCTGGCAGGAGGGCAGCACGTATACGTTGCGAATACGGCCGGCAGCAGCGTGTCGGCCTACAGCCTGAACACGACCAGCGGCGCTCTGACGCCCGTGGCCGGCAGTCCGTTTGCCACCCCAGGGCTGCCGAATGGGTTGGTTGTTGATCCAGCCGGCACGCATCTCTACGCGTCCGAATCTCAGCCGAACGAGATGTCCGGCTTCTCCATCGATGCCACAACCGGCGCGCTTAGCACTATTCCCGGCAGCCCATTCGGGGCCAGCTTTGCGATCCGAACGCCTGTGATGGATGCGGGAGGCCAGCGGCTGCATGTGGCCAACGGCACTGACGTGGACTGCTTTGAGGTCGATGCGAACACGGCGACCTTAACGGAAATTGGCACGTCCGCGACGAACGGACAATCCTCCATTGCCCTGGCGCTCGATGGTCCGGACAATTTCCTGTACGTGCTGGACAATCTCGGCAACCAGATCGAGGTGTTTTCTATCGATACGAGCAGTGGCGCGCTGACGCTAATCAACGGCAGTCCCTTCACGCTGTTCGCTGGCGCCAGCAACCAAAATCTCGGGCCAAACGCGATCACCGTGCAGCACTGAAGGGGCACGGTAAGCGTGTCGGGCACCCCCATGCGTCGCCCGCGCGAGTTGTGCGTCGAACTCAACGGATTGCGTGTTGAGAGCCCCTTTCCAAGACACGGTGACGAGGCTCACGTCCTGCGTGATCACGAGCCGGCGTGACCAGTCACGGTCGTGCGCGCGCCGAAATCCAGGTTCCGCGGTGCCTAACATCACCTACCGACCTGCGCCCTTTACGGTTTGGGAGGAGTCGCAAATTGAGCGTGGGCGGTCGGACGCGAGCCAGCCGCTTCCGGCCGTTCACTTCCTGGGCAAATGGCTATGCCGGGCTTGCCGGTTCCCACAGTTCAATCGGATTGCCTTCCGGATCGTGCAGTCTGGCGAATCGACCGTAGGGAGATTTTTCAGGATCCACCTTCACCTCAATGTTGGACTTCTGCAGCTGTGCAACCATGGCGTCCAAACTTCGAACTCGAAAGTTCACCATCCACGCTTGCTGCTTCGATCCGAAATAGTCCGTGTCCATCGCAAACGGAGTGAATGCGGTCGGCCCCGCGGCTTGTTGCCACACTCGATGGTCAATCCCGAGATTGAGTTCATACCACTGCGCCAATTTTTTGGGGTCGCGGCTCCGGAAGAATAGTCCGCCGATGCCCAGTACGCGTTCAGTTGGCGTATTCATCTGCACCTCCACTGTGTCAGGCGTGCCACTCTCAGCAGTTTTGACGGCGGCCAAAGTGGCCGCCCCGATTATCACGGATCTACGGTCAATCAGCATGTCTTGGTATATGCACTATGATGCCGCGACTGGCTTGCCAATTATATCAGCTAAGGCAATGAGTGACAGCTATGAGAAGGGGCGGCGTTCGCCGACTGATCGCCCGCTCTTGGGCGGTCAGCGACATTTGCCCCCGACCTCGAGCTATATTTCGGCTTCTGGACCCGGAGCGGACGGTCGTGAGCGTCTAGTTTCGGGCGCGCCGCCTGCTACGCGTGATGCCGGCTAGAACCCAATCTCCACCCGCATGCATTCAATCAGCTGGACTTCGTGCGCGATCAAGGCCGCAAGAATTGGCTGATCCTCTGCGGGTCCCATGGCCTCGAGCGCCTTGAAGTCCGCCACGTAACGGGCATACGACTCAATGGATTGCTGCATCAGCATTCTCCAGTCGCAGGTGCCCTCGATGCGAGCGTCAAGTGTCCCGCGCTGTTCGAGCGTGGTTTGCGCCGAGGGCGTCAGATGATATTTCCGCAGTAGCTCGACTAGCCGATTTGCGGTTGTCCGTTCGAGCGCTGCGCACTTCTGAAGGAAGCTCGAATGCTGAGGGTACGCCCGGGCCAAACTATCAAAGTAGGCGGCACCCGCTACTTCGTCTTCGTAGGCCTCGAGGATTAACAAAGTGTACTGCGTATTGTTCATCCAGATACTGGCCTACTAGGCAACGCCTGGTCCTGACCCCGGTCCTGCCTGTCGCGATTCCCAATACCTGACATTTAGATTGCGATAAGCGGACGCTTGCCGAACTACCAAGTTAGGTGGATTTGCGCGAGCGAGTCTCCCCCGGCACAGGCAGCCCGACCTTCAGGCGGAAAGCGGCGAAGCGTGGATTGACGGACTTGGGCGTCTTTCTCTTCATCCGACGGTCCTGTGATCAGTACGCCGCAGATTCTGCTTTCATTCATGCTGCGCCAGAAACAGGAGTCCCAGCACGCACAGCACGGTGAAGCGGAACGCGGATTCCTGGCCGTTCCAGGTATGCGACTGCCACATGAGGAAATACTCTCCACCGACAACCTCAAACCCCGCTAGCCACAGGAACACGCCGAGCGCGAGTGCCATGACGCCGAGCGCCTTGGCGCGTGAGAATTTCTCCGGATCATCTCCGGCGGCGAGCATCCTGAAGACCGCGATCCCGGAAAGCAGGCCCACTAAGAGTTCCACGGCGATGATGCCAAGATAGGCAGCGTGCTGCAGCGGCCCCCAGCGCAGCGACCGCCAGAGCAGCGGGTTCCCCGGAAACGTGGTATCCATCTCGAGCACGTGCTGCACGAACTGGAAGTTTGCGCCGTAGTCCATGACGTTGTTGGTTCCGACCAGGCCGGCCCACACGCATACGGACGCCATGAAAACGATCTTGCTTCTTCGTAACGCCTTGGAGAGTTGCTGGTTCACTTCTGCGCTCACGGGTTCAACCGCCGCGGTTCAAGCGTAATAGAGTACACCGTTGACGCGGATCGCCTGCCCCGTTACGTAGTCGCCGGACGTCCTGCGCCGCGCACACTGGTTTCAACGGCTACGGCCCTCGGAGTTCCGTGCCCTGTGCATGGCTCCTCAGGCGTATCTTATCCAACGGCAGTTCCAAGGTGGGCTGCACGGAAAGCGCCGCGTTGACGCAGAGCGGCAGCTAATGGGCCGGCAGGCGCCCGATAAGTCTCCCTGAGCCTGCCATTCGGCCGCAACTAAGTTGCCCGGTCACGCAGAGCGCGAACCCAGCGTCCGGACAGTACGTACCTTGGGAACGTGACCCATTGTTCGAGAAATATGCGTGCCACCGCGTTGCCGATCCCGCTGAATGGTTCCGGCGAAATCTTCTCCAGCTTGTGCCCCCGCCCCTGCACCGCTATCGATACGACCATGCAAGCAATGCTGATGGCAGACCCAGCTGCGGATGCACGCAACAGCGATATCACGAGCATCAAGCTACCCGCTAAGAAAAGCGGTACGGCGAAAATGTGGATAATCAAATTGGTGCGGTTGCCGTGGTAGCGAAAATACCCCTCCCATTGCCACCGGATCAGTCGAACAGGGCCCATGCTCCCCCGGAGAGTGCTTCGATTACCAAGCCGACTTCAATCCCGGCAGGGCTGTGGCTCCACGCTCAATCTAACGCGCTCCACGACTGACCGCTATCTGGATGCAACATCCACGGTGCCAATAGCCGTTCCTGGGCCGGGTGCGGCCGGTTGGTGGTCGACGACCGGCGATGCGCCCCTAGGACCGGTCCTGGCCCGAACCGGCGGTTGGCGACCGGCACCTTTGCGGCGTCAAGATTGGCGAGCTATCACAAGCGGCGCGGCTTCATTGCTGCTACGCCAATTGCTTTGCCGCGTGGAGTCGGCGCATGCCAGCCTCTCACGCGTACGTAGGCGCACAGCACGCTTCGATGCATGGGACGTCGTGTCCAGGTGTTCCATTTCCGACAATGCGGCGTTGGCCTCGGTTCTGCGGGCGGGCGCAAAGTACGAAACTGGGTAGGGCGACCCCGCCTTTAAAGTTGATAGTCCTCTAAACCAGTAACAAGACCCGTGGTCAAAAGTAGCTCAGGACCGTGGATCGGTTCCTCTGTTTAATGCTCGCGAACCATCGGCATGCGGGATACAGCGCAACAATGACGCCTATCCAGATCACATAGACAATCGCAAGGCTGTAGCCGTAGTCAGTGGGGAATCCCTGCGTTGGGCCGAAGAGGGAGGGTGGGTTGTTGAGCAGGAAATCCACGCGGCCATAGCGCAGCCAGCCCAGCAGGATCGCCACGCCGTGGATCAGAGGTAGGTGGAGCAAGTAGTAAAACAGAGGCACGCGGCCGAACACGACGAACGGATTGGCGTCCGACAGCTTTACGCGCTCAAGCAATCCCAGGATGACGATGGCTGGGCCAATGGTCATCAACAGGAACAAAAGCGAAGGTGGATATTTGGTGCAATTCAAGAACGAGGCGACGGTAAGAAGGGCACTGGATTGGCGTGCCCAAGGGCTCGGATCTCCGTATAGATTCGACCAACGGAGAACTACGAATCCGGCGATCAATGCGCCTCCCAGACGGAGCAACAATATTCTGCGTCGCTGAGAGTCCAGATCCATCACACGGCCGAAGCAGTAACCCGCGGCCATGACGAAGATCCAGGGAATCAGCGAGTAGGACGCAAGGATCCTCGTGCTTCCAACTGCAATGGAACTTGGGACGTGCAGGATCTTCCAGAGCCATCCCCAAGGGCCGAACTGTCCGGGGTTGATTCCGTCTAGTGCGTTGTGCAGCAGGATCACCGCAAGGCTCGCGCCCAGCAGCGCTCGCCAGGGAATGTAGATGAGCCCCGCAAGTGCGATCATTGACACGCCTAGGGCCCAAATCACCCAAAGAAAAACTTGATCGTTGCCGAAGTTCATCCTCCATCCGAACCACCGTACCCACGTCAATTCCAGGACTACAAGCCAAACGCCGCGGGTCCACAGAAAATGAGCGACATCGGACTTCGATTTTCCGCGACGAGATTGGAGGTACGCGCCGGTCCCTGCCAGAAACATGAACGTAGGCGCGCAAAAGTGAGTAATCCAGCGAGTGAAAAACAGTATGGGTGTGGTCTGCGTCAGGTCGGTAGGATCAAAGTGCTCAGCACCGTAGTGAAAGAAGTCGCGCACGTGATCGAGCGCCATGAGGATCATTACCAGCCCGCGAAGAATATCGAGCGACTGAAGCCGGGGTCGCACGAATTCGGCAGGCGGCCCGGTCGATATGGCGGTGGCACTAGCGGCGGGGAGCATACTTAACTCGCAATTTGTGCCATTAGCATATCCGACCAGATACAGCGATGTCGCGGACTCGGCACAGAGCTCGCGAGCCCCACGCCGATCGGCTGGAGGGATCGACGTCCAAAATTACCGCTTTGCAGCAGGCGCATCGAGCCCCCGAACGTGGCAAAGCGGCCGTCAGGCAACCACTTCGCTTCCTAAAACCCCTTTGAATTGAGCGAGGCGGCCCGCTGCCGGACGGCTCCCGCGTCGAAGTTGCAGAGGGTCGTGCCATCAGCGAGCACATGCGAGGCCGATACCACGACAGGTGTTTGAATGTCTGCCAGGGTTTTCAGGCTGAGGGCATGGAGGTAATTCTCAGCGGTTCCGCCAAATGGAGACATAGGCAATTACATGGGGCCGGTGCGCAAGCGCGACATCGATGATCTATGACATCTCCGACACAAGTCTCAGGAATATTTAAGCCAGACTTACGTTGCCACGTAACTGCCGCAGACTCTCGACGGAAGGCACGAAATAATAGGAGCCGGTCAATGGTTGAGTAAAGCGTGTGAGCGCATCGCGCGTGCCGGTGACTAGACCCGCCATGCTAGCAAGCATTTTGGAGAGCCGCTTCTGATCTGCGCTGAAACCAACGAACATGGTTCCATGGTCGTCGACAACTCCGTATGGCATGTTTCGACGAAAAATGTTTCCAAACTCATCCTGATCTGTGCGAGCGACATGCGAGTCCGACGGCTTGTTCTCGAGTTCGACGCTGTCGAGTTTGGTTCGCCCCATAATGCGCTCCTGCTGATCAACCGGCAAAGCCTCCCATTCGCGCACCTTGTGCTTCCATTTTTGAAGCAAGAGCACCGTGCCGGCAGCACCGGGAACCCCTTCCGGCAAGAGTGCTGCATCAGGAGCGTCGAGCAGTGTCGGATTCTCCGAACCATCAATAAAGCCAGTGAGATCGCGATCGTGCCGGTAAGGCCAACTCGAGGTTTCTTCCCCTAGCGAAGCTTGGCCCGCGAGGTCTCGGATAACCGAGCGGGCCATATCGAAGACAACGTCATAGGCACTGCCTGACAACCATACCAGCGCATCATGCTGAGTATTTGGCATTACAAATCCTTCTGTGCCTCGGATCTCCTTGTTAAAGCCCTCTAAGCCTGGGGGCGCGTCATCCGGAACAATATCGGACCACAGTTCAGGCCGAAAGCCGATCACGAAGTTCACTCCTCCCGTGGTGGTCCGTGGTTCGCGGATGGCAGCAATTGTTGATGCGAACTCTTTGTATTTCTCCGCGTCAAGAAGGTCAAACTCCAAGTATGCATGAGAGGACGTTCCAAGCGCGAAGATGCCAGCCTGAGGTGTGTACATGCGCGCATAATATCAGGCACCGTCTTAACCAATACAAGTAAGCGCGATCGCGTCGCCACTGCGCGGTAGATCGCAGAGTTACAAACGAGCACTTTATTTGCAAAACTTGAAAGAGACGGTTTCCGCAGCAAGAATCGCCCGCAAGTCCCGCCCCTGATTTGAGCCTACGATTTCGATGTTCTGGCAAACTTCATAGTGATGAGCCAAGGGGTAGGCCTCACTCATTCGCCGTGGGCTGCATCCAGCGCGCGCATGCCGTCGAGCAGGGCTTTGTGGAAAGTGTCGGGCGCCTGGATCTGCGGTGCGTGGCCGAGATCAGGGAACTGAACCAGATGGGAGTGAGAGATGCGCGCCGCCGCCGCTTTGCCCAGCACCGGATAGTTCCCCAATGTTGGACGGATGAAGGGCGGTGCGAGGTTCTTCCCTATCGCCGTCGTATCCTTATCGCCGATCATTAGCAACACCGGCATCGTCAGCTGACCGAACTCATAGTAGACCGGCTGCGTGTAGATCATGTTGTAGAGAAGTGCTGAATTCCAGGCGACGATTTTGCGTCCGGATCCGCGATACATCCCAGCCAGCATCTGCACCCACCGCTCATAACGGGGATCCCAAGTTCCCGCGTAGTACGTCGTGCGTTCATAATTGCGTATGCTGTCTGCGGTCGTTTTTAATTCCTGTTGGTACCATGCATCTACGCTTTGCCATGGCACGCCCTTGGCTTTCCAATCCTCGAGCCCAATCGGATCCACTAGTACGAGTTGCTGCACCGTGTCGGGGTACATGAGCCCGTACCGAATTGCGAGCATTCCGCCAGTCGAATGGCCGATGAGTACGATCCGGTTTATTCCGATCGAGGTCAGCAACGCATGCGTATTCGCCGCGAGCTCTTGGAAGCTGAATTGATAGTGCGCGGGCTTGGTTGACTTGCAGAATCCGATCTGATCCGGGGCGATCACGCGATAACCGGCCGCGCTCAACATCGCTACGGTGCCTTGCCAGGTGGCGGCGCAGAAATTCTTGCCATGCAGCAGCACCGCCACGCGCCCGTTCGGTTTCGCCGGCGCTACGTCCATATATGCCATGTCCAGCTCATCGCTTTGCGAGGTGAAACGGAAATGTTGCACCGGCCAGGGATAATCAAACCCTTGCAGTTCGGGCCCATAGGCCGGATCGTCGTCAGGGGACGCTGCGGCTGCCGGCCAAGCAAGAGTCACGGTTATAGCGACGCTCAGCGCCGAAAAGAGCGCAGAAAGGCGGTTCTTCAAACTTTCCTCCACCATCGCTCCCTTTTTCGCCCGGCAACTTCGGAGACGTTCAATTTCGGCGACGCCATCCCGCTACTTCCCGGTCGCGATTCTTCGGGAGAGTATAAAGTCACGACGCCGCGCGTTCGAGGTCGCGGCGTAACTCCCGCGCTGCGGCCCAGTAGTGATACGCCGCCCAGAAGCCAGTGAAGGATGCGATAACCAGGGCGTAACGAAGCGACTCACTACCAGCGTCCGTATAGCGCATCAGTGAATCGCTGATGAATCCTATGATCTGTGGTGCGAGCGCGAGATTGGCAACGTTTGCTCCAAAAAGCATGATCGCACAACACACTGCCCGCATCTGCGGCGGAACCAAGCTCTGTGTCAGGCTGAAAGTTGGACCGAGGTTGATGTACGCCGCCGGCACGAACAACCACAGGAGCGTTGTTGCCACGCCGCGCGACCCTGTCGCGTAGAGGCCAATCGACACGAATGTGCTTGCGAATGTCACCGCTGCTACGATCCATGCCTGCCAGCGAGGATCTTTGCGCCCGAGCCGCTGAATCACTACGCCGCCAACGACTATGCCGACTATCCCGCAGATTCCGTTGATGAAGCCGAGAAGTTCGCCAGCACCTCCCGTTGTGAACCCATGCGAGCGAGCCAGGAAAGCGGGTGTCCACCACAAAAGTCCCCAAGACCAGAAGATGACCACAGTCTGGCCAGCCAATACGTGCACCAAAGACCGTTGACGACGAATGAATCGAATCGTTTCGAGGATTGAGGGCGCGCGTTGGGTTGTGATTGTCGATCCGCTACCACCACGCTGCGGCTCGCGTACCGAAAACCGCATGACTAATGCGAGCGCGACCCCTGGAACGCCCAGCGCAAGAAAGGCAGCGCGCCAGCCGAAATCCTGTGCGATCGCACCTCCTGCAACGGCGCCGAGCATCGATCCGAGTGCCGCACCCAAAGCGAAAATCGAATACGCGAGAGCTCGTTCCGAAAACGGAAATAGATCGGCGATAATTGACTGCGACGCCGGCGTGCCGCCGGCTTCGCCGATCCCCACGCCTATTCTTGCCATGAGCAGCCCCGTAAAGCTGCGCGTCATTCCGCATGCCGCTGTCATGACGGACCAGACGGCCATCGAAAACGCAACGAGTTTGCGCCGGTCGACTCGGTCAGCAATCAGGCCGAGGGGCAGACCCAAACCCGTATAGAAGATGGCGAGGGCCGTCCCCGTCAGAAATCCAACCGCCGAATCGCTGAGCCTGAATTCAAGACGGATAGGCTCGATCAGCGTCGAAATCACATAGCGATCGGCAATGTTCGACGCGTACACGATCGTCAGAACCACAAGTGCGTACCAGCGGCGCCAATTGGGTTCAGCTGAGCTATCCACAGACACTCACTCGCGGCATCGATTGTTCTTTAGCAAAAAGTGGCGATCGACTGAAGGTGTGCATACTTTGGGTGACCGCAGTTCGCTCGCGAGATCCCAATCGTGGGCGCGAGCGATCGGATTCATTTCAGGTTCCGCGAGGTACTGGCGGATTGCCGAGTTCCCGCGCTTCGTCACGCAACCACGCCACGAGGCAATCAGCTTGGTCGATATCCGCTATCGGCTGCTTTGTGAGGAGTACGTACCGATGGCCGCTGCGTCGAAAGCCGAACGGGGCGACCAGCCGACCCGACACTAAGTCATCCGCGACCAGGGGGTACGGGCCGATGGCTACCCCCAGCGTCGCAACGGCTGCTTCGATGCTCAGAAAGAAATGCTCGAATGTCTGCCCGGAATGCAATCGCGCGACCCGGCCAGTGTCAGCGAGCCACCGTGGCCATGCGTCTGGGCGAGTCGCGCTGTGGATGATCGGGAGTGCGAGGATGGCGTCCAGGGACTGGTCCTTCGCCAAGACTGGGCTGCAGACGGGCCCCACGTACTCTTCAACGATGGGCTCGACGTACGTGTCCCGTGGCCAATCGAAATCGTCCCGCCGGATGGCGATATTTACGTAGTCGCGCTCAAATCGTACCGGACCGCCAGCAGCCAAGACGTGAATGAGCAAACGAGGGCAGCGGGCCATCAGACGTGGCAGTCGCGGGATGAGCCACCGTTGCGTCAGTGTAGGCTCGCATGACACGACGAGCGGTACGGGCGCATCAACAGATCGTAGAGTCGAGACAGCGTCACGCACTCGGTTCAGCGCGTCTGTCGTAGCGCTGAGCAGCGTCTGGCCAGCCTCCGTCAAGCGGACGCGTCGATTGCGACGCTCGAACAGTGGGATACCGAGATCGTCCTCGAGCTGGCGTATCTGGCGGCTAATCGCACCGGCGGTCACATGGAGTTCCTCGGCCGCTCGAGCGAAGGTTCCCAACCGACCGGCTGCCTCGAAGCAGCGTAGGGCATTCAGCGAAGGAAGGTCTTGGGCCACGGCTATTGTTGAGTTTTTTTCGTGGATCAACGTGCGGAAACATCGCTTTACCGGAGCTGCCGCAACGACTTAATTAGCCATCAAGCGAGAGCGCCAGTTCAGCAGTGGGCCGAGGTTCTTGGGTAGCCTGTGCAGATAGCAATCATCGCCGACGACCTGACTAGCGCTACCGACGGCGGCATTCAATTTACTCGCGTCGGTTTCAGATCCGTCGTGACCTTGGATTGCCTCAATGTACCACAGCTTGCGGATTGGCCAGTCGTCTGCGTCGACGCCGATAGCCGAGCGAAAACCTCCGTCGCCGCGGCCGGAAGCATCGCAATCTGTGTTCGCGCATTGCGCGGCCGCGAGCTTCTATACAAGACGGTGGATTCGACACTTCGAGGGCACGTGGCAGTTGAGTTGCGAGCCGCGCAGCGTGAGAGCGGTCGCTCCCGAACCGTCTTCGCGCCGGCGTTTCCCGCCAACGGCAGAACGACGCAGGAAGGTCGCCAGTTCCTTGACGGTGTTCCGCTGAGCGAGACGGCATTTTCGCGCGATCCGAGCCATCCGATCACCGAAGACAACATCCCCTCTATCCTGGCGATGGGCGGACTCACCGGTATACGGGTCCTGAGCCGCGCCGAGCTTCGCGATAGCGCTGCTCTAAATGCCGCGCTCGAGGATGCTTCTTGTCTGGTGGCGGATGCCGAGACCGATGAGGATCTTGAAATTCTGGTCCGCGCCGTGGCTTCTCCTCGGGACGTACTGTGGGTCGGATCCCCCGGGCTTGCTCGCGCGTTAGGAGTATCCGTTGCGCGTCGCGGCAGCAATGGCCCGGTCCGGCGCAACGCGCGGCGTCTCATAGTCGCCGTCGGAAGCTTGAATCCGGTGAGTCGACGTCAGCTCGATGCGCTGCGACGACGTCCGGATTCCATAATCATTGAGGTCGACGCAGCGGGCGCGCTGAGAGATCCAGGCAGCGCGGCGCGGATCGCCCTTGAGAATGCGCCCACCGCGCGAATTGCCTCCGGAGCAGAGGTCGTCATTGTGTCTTCAACCGCCGCTAACGCCATGTGTGCGGACGCAGAGCCGGTGCGTGTGGCGGAAGCAATCGCACGAGTGGTCGAATCGTTGCACTGCGATCATCCGTTCGACGGCTTCGTTTTGACCGGAGGCGATACCGCCGTTAGCGTCGTCCGAAGACTGGGCGCGACGGGTATTGAGCTCGAGAGCGAATTCGCGCCAGGGGTGGCTGTTGGGAGCTTCTTCGGAAACACCGACGCTCGCGTGCTCACGAAGGCCGGCGGCTTCGGCGATGACGCTGCACTGGTCGGCGCCTGCCAATATCTGCGAGGCGCGCCACTTGCGGGTGGCGTGTGCTGATGGAGAGCCTCAGTTGACCATGCCGATTGGCATCACGATGGGCGATCCCAGTGGCGTTGGACCGGAGATCATTGCCAAGCTTTTCGCCGAGGGCCATCTTCGCACCGCTGCAGTCGTGATCGGTGACCGCGGAATTCTTGAACGTGCAACGCGCATCATTGGTGGGCGTCTTGTTGTACGACCTATTGCCCATCCGAGGGAGGCCGCGCTCGTACCGGGCACGATGGACGTCATCTGTGCAAGCGAATTGCCAGTCGACCTTGGCTTCGGGATGGTGAGTGCAGCGGCCGGGGCAGCTGCCTATCGCTACGTCGAACGAGCGGTTGATTACGCTCTGGCGAAAAGTCTGCGCGCAATCGTTACGGCGCCCTTAAACAAGGCGTCGATGAAGGCTGCGGGCATCGATCATCCCGGTCACACGGAGATTCTCGCCTCGAGATCGGGCACCAAGAACTTCGCGATGATGCTCTCAAATGGCGAGTTGCGCGTATTACTGGTCACGATTCATGTGTCTCTCGCAGAGGCAATACAACAGATCACGCAAGAGGCGGAGCTGCGCTCGATTCGCCTTGCCCATTCGGCGGCGAGCCGTTACGGCGTCGCGCGGCCGCGCGTCGCTGTAGCAGGCCTCAATCCGCATGCGGGCGAGAATGGCATGTTCGGTCGCGAGGACCTCGACATCATCGCTCCGGCGATTCACCAGGCGCAACGAGAAGGTATCGATGCAACGGGCCCGTGGCCGGGTGACACCGTATTCATGCGTGCGCGTCGTGGTGAATTCGACATCGTCGTAGCCCAGTACCACGATCAGGGCCTCATTCCCGTAAAGCTGCTCGGGATCGATCACGGTGTAAACGTAACGGTTGGACTTCCGTTCGTTCGGACAAGCGTTGATCACGGCACTGCATTCGACATCGCGGGCACCGGTAGGGCCGATCCTACGAGCCTGCGCCACGCATTCGCCGAAGCTGTCGCATTGACCGATGCTCCAATGGCCGCTTGACGAGAACCTGTGCTGCTGTAGTCACCGAGAGAGGACAATGCGAGTTCCGGACTTCATATTCATGCTGACCCACAACGATCGAACGATCGCCAATGCGCTGGATCGGATTGACGATGTCATCGCAACCGGGGTACGGCATATTGGTTTCAAGGACATTGGGTTGAGCGTTGCGGCACTGCGAGAGTTGGCGAATGCGATTCGATCCGGCGGCGCTCACGTATATCTGGAAGTCGTCAGCCTGGATGAAGCGAGCGAGGCTGCCTCCGCGCGCACCGCGGTCGGCCTGAACGTAGACTGCCTGCTTGGGGGAACCAGGCCTCGCATTGTGTTACCGATCATTCGTGGCACACCAATCCGGTATTATCCATTTGCCGGCACCATTGTCGGCCACCCCAGTCAGCTGGTTGGCGATCCGGCGCAGATAGTTGCCAGCGCGAAGCTCATCGCGGACATGGATGGCGTCGATGGTTTGGACTTACTCGCATATCGATCCGATGGCGATGCGGCCGCGCTGATCGCGCAGGTTTGCAGCGTTGTCGCTCCGAAACCCATTATCGTAGCAGGCAGCATCGATCGTGCCGAGAGGATTGGAGCCGTCGTCCAGGGGCGCGCTGCCGCTTTTACCGTTGGGACGGCTGCGCTCGATGGAGCGTTTCCGGGTCTGTCAGAGAGGCTTACAGATCAGCTCCGCTACATCCAGGAAACCGTGGCGCGGATGGCTCAAGGCCAACCAGCAATTCATAAGGCCATGTATGCGAGATGACACGCAAGGATTCCGCCTCCGCGATTGGTCCGATGGTCGACCATAGTTGTGAGCGGCGAGAACACGAGATTGGGCTATGGGAAACGATCATCGTGATTGTGACTGGCACATTCGAGCAATGGAGGGCATCGTTGCCAAGGGCAGTCGATCGGTGGTCACGGCGGCGAGTGGAAAAAAAGTAAAGCGATTAATTAAGAGTGGGGGAGGGCTTCATGGGAAATACAAGTTCTGGGGCCGTGAGGTTGAATAGCCACGGCCGGGGGCTGCCGGCGACCACCAGTATCGCCGCCGCGGTATGCTTTGCCCTGTACGGGCCGCACCTAGCAGCGGCCGATACCGCCGACCAAACCGCTGGCGTCTTGCAAGAAGTCACGGTGACCGCAACCCGCCGCACGGCGACGGTCGAATCGGTGCCGTACAGCTTGTCGGTCATTAGTGCGGACCAAATCAGCGCATCTGGGGCTACCGACCTCGCCACGCTCGCCACTCAGGTTCCCGGATTGAGCACGTATGACTACGGCGCTCGATTTGCGGGTACCACGACACCGATTATTCGCGGCATCAACGCGACAGGCAGCCCACCCCGTGGCTTTCGTACCTTCGAGCAAAGCCCTGTGGGCACGTACATCGGCAATTCGCCAATCGACGGCTATTTTCAGCTGGACGATCTGAACCGGATCGAGGTCTTGCGCGGACCGCAGGGCACCTTGTATGGCGCCGGCTCGCTGGGTGGCGCGCTTCGGCTGATTCCAAATTCTCCGCAGCTGAATACGTTCGCAGGATCGCTCGAGGCGGGCGGCTCGAGATTTGCTCACTCGGACGGGACGGGCTACACGCTGAACGGCATGCTCAACCTACCCGTCGGCGACACCCTGGCTTTTCGGGCCGCAGGAAAGTACGACTACGAACCGGGCTGGATCGACGCTTTCGGTCTACTTAAGCGCACGAACAACGGCGTCTACGGAGTTCCGCTACCCGCAGATCCCGCCGATCCCGTGACGAGTTCCCCTATATATTCAAGCCGTGACGATTGGAACTGGCAGAAGACGTTCAGCGGGCGCGCGAGCCTACTGTTCAAGCCAAACGAGGGGTTCAGTGCAGAACTCGCGAACCTGTATGCGCACGTCCGCGGCGACGGCGGGCCCCAGGTCAACCCCGATTTCGCCGGTGGCCCGTCCCCGTTGGATCCAGCGACAACGTATCCGGCCGGCGGTCATTACCGAGAATTCGCGTTGATTGATGAGCCATTTAACCGGACCACCAACCTCACCAGCCTGGATCTGAGCTTCGACGCGGGTTTTGCCACAGTCTCCTCGACCAGCTCGTTCCACACCACGAAGGGTTCGTTGATCCAGGATTCCACCTTCGACTACGCGGGTTTTGATGGCGGTTATTTCCTGCCTTATTACGCGGGTGTTCCGACGAATCCGCGGTTTATCTTTCCTTTTCAGTTTACTGATGCCGCGCACACCTTTAGCCAGGAAGTGCGGCTCGTGTCAAAGGCCGACCCGTCGAACATGTTCGATTATGTATTAGGCGGTTTCTACGAGAGCCAGAGGCGCGACGGCAATTGGTACGTCACCAATCCAGGATCGCCCGAGCGATCCGTTGCACAAGGATGCACGGGATACTACGTCGCTGGGTCGACCTTTCCAAATTGTCTGTTGTTGAGCGGTCCGAACGACCTCGTCTTTCAACAGCTCGACAAGCAGACCTTTAAGGACGAGTCGGTGTTCGGCGAGCTGACTTGGCATTTCATGCCGCACGGTCAGATTACCGGAGGTGTCCGGCATTTTCACCAGTCATTCGTCGATGCGCAGTTGTATCAGGATTTCACATTTAACATTCTCGTTCCGCCGACTCCCTATACCGCGCCGGCGACAAGGACCATCGGGAAGGTCGACGCTTCCTACGAATACACCGACCATCAATACGTCTATGCGCTGTGGTCGCAGGGTTTTCGGCGCGGCGGCGCCAATTCGGTTCCCTCGAGCGGGATATTCGAGGAAAGCCCTCTGCTCCGGGATTATCAACCGGATGAGACGAATAACTATGAGACCGGGTTCAAAGGGCGCCTAAGTAATGGCCTTTCTTATTCATTTGATGTTTTCTATATCAAGTGGGACAGACCGCAGATTTCCTCAAGCTTGCCGTCCGGAAACTTGGCTGTTTACAACGCCAACACCGCCAAGTCGCAGGGCTTTGAGTTCGAATCCACCGGGCCGTTATTCGTGCCCGGCCTGAGCTACTCGCTTGGCTTTTCTTATACCGATGCCAAGTTGACCAGTGATTTTTCTTACCCGGCAAACAACGGCACGGGCACTATAGTTCCCGGCCTACTCTCGGGACAATCCGGCGAACAGCTTCCGGGAAGCCCTAAGACGAGCGTGAGTGTCGCCCTCAACTACGATATTAATCTGAAGCCAGGATACGATCTTGCATTGTCGGCCAATGGCGTCTACAGAACCGCGATGGCGCTCCAGGTGGCCCCCAGTGTAGGGGGCACGACAATCCAGCATTCGTCGAGCTTCGAAATTGTAAACCTCAACGCCGTGCTGAATCACAAGTCCTGGCGCGGCACCTTGTACGTGAGGAACTTGTTTGACAGGCAGGAAATCCTGGCCCCGCCATCACAACCCAATCAGGTTGAAAATCTCACTAATGATTACGTTGTCAACCCGCCACGTGAGGTCGGCATCCGCCTGGGATATTTTTTCTAAGCTGAATGCGCCCGGAGGTTTGCGAGCGCCACGCCCTGCTCGGCATCGCCGAGGCGCCGAGCTATCGCGTCCAGCGATAAACAGCCCCGGGAAACGGCGGCTTCCATTGTTCGAACGCCGCCGTGATGTAGAGGGTGTCAACGCCGTGGGGGCCGAAGGCCACATTGGTCACGTAGGGAGCGGACACCTCGATCATCCGCACCAGCTTCTTTTCCTCGCTCACAACCAACACGCGACCGGAGCCGTTTTGCGCAATGTAGTAGTTACCATCGGGCCCCACTTTAACTCCGTCCGGGCCGTTGTAGGCGTCCTCGTTGGGAGTTGGGGGCGCCAAGTCTTGCAGGCGCGCCCAAACGGTGCGAGGCCCAAGCGTGGCGTCGGCCTGAATCGGAAAGGAGAGAATTCTGCCAGCCAGCATCTCGGCAACCAGCAATTGCTGCCCGTTTTTCGACAGCGTCAGGCCGTTCGAATAGTGGATGGTGTTTGCGACTTCGCGCAAATCCTGGCCATCCGCCGACAGGTGAAGCACGGCGCCGGTAATAGGCGCCTTAAGATCATAGACGCCCGACGCGGAAAAATAAATGCCGCCATGGCCGTCTGCGGCGAAATCATTCGGGCCGATAAACACTTTGCCTGAACTGTCTTTGATGATCGTTCGCACCTCTTTGCCGTGCGCGTCGAGCTCCTCAAGATAATTGCCGTCGTAGCAGGCGACCAGAAGGTGCTCGCCACGATAATGAATCAATGCGTTAGGGCCGCAATGTTCTTTGCGCCAGTAAATCTTCAGTTCCTTGCCGTCCCACGCCTTAATGTCATTTGCCGCGTACTCTACATACAGCAGTCGCCCCTGATCCCACAAAGGACCTTCGGGATAGCCGGCATGGGCGTCGATAACATCGACCCCGGCGCAAGTGATACCCACGCGAGACAGGCCGAGAATAAAAAATGTTACGAAGGTTCCGATCTCTACGCGCATGAGCACCTCAGGGGAAACGTTGACTCCGCGCGAGCACTCACATGGAGAGATGCTCCGAGTAAATCGCGTTGTTAGTCGTAATCATAGCCCATTTTAAGCGGCGGTCGCACGAATCATCAATAATCTGGAGCGGGCGACCGGTGTCAATATTGAGTCGTTGTCCGAGCAACTTCCTGGCGAAGCTTGGAGGTTAACTTCAAGAAAGGAGCGTCACGCAGCATAGCGCTGCGACCTTGGTTCCAATGGGCGCATCCGCGGCCGTGTTGAGCGGCTGCTGAGCCTCACAAAGGGGCAAGATTATAGTCACTGCAGTCACCTTGGCCGCCCGCGCTTCATCCTCGGCGCGTACTCCGCTGCTGTAGAGAAATCCCCGAATCGCGAGGAGATCGCTCGACCTTTTCTTACATACCGAGGTCACACTGTCCGAGGCGTCGCTGCTCAACGCCGATACTCCGATCAGAAAATTGCGCTGCCTCAATTGAGGAACGGCACAATTGATCGCAACAGATTCGAAGAGGCAATCTCCGAACTTGTGCGGGTATTTTGGGAGTAAGATTCACCACAGATTTCTTGCTGAAGATGGGAGGAGGGGATGTCGGTTCTCACGTGCGGCGAGGCCGTGATGAAATTGCTCGCGGCGTATGGAGTGAATACCGTTTTCGGTATGCCCGGCACGCACACGGTTGAACTTTATCGCGGTATCGCACGTGCGGGCCTTCGTCATGTGCAGTGCCGAAACGAACAGGGTGCCAGTTTGATGGCCGATGGCTATGCGCGGGCGACGGGTAAGCCGGGTGTTTGTACGATAATCAGCGGCCCGGGTGTCACTAATGCGGTCACGGGAATTGCCCAGGCCTATTGCGACTCGCAACCAATGATCGTGCTATCGGGGGCATGTGCGACACGTACGCAGGGAATGGGGTGGGGCGCGGTTCACGAACTTCGCGACCAGAGTGCATTGACGGCGGGATTTACCGCATTCAGTGCGATGATCCGCTACCCCGACGAAGTACCGGAACTGCTTGCCCGCGCATATGCATTGTTTAGCAGCAGCCGGCCTCGCCCCGTCCATCTGTCGCTGCCGTGGGACGTGCTGCCCGTGCCGGTCGAAATCGAATGGCAAACCCGCCGCACTCCCTCTTTGCCCATGCCTGACCAACGGGCGATCGACGAGGCCGCCGATCGACTCGCGATGGCGAGGCGCCCATTGATTCTTGTCGGGGGTGGAGCAGTCGGAACGCGAAAGGCATTGATGCAGATCGCGGAACGCATCGACGCCCCGGTTCTCTCGACTAATGCCGGCAAGGGAATCCTGCAGGAGTCGCATCCTCTGTCCTTAGGGTGTTCAATTCTGCAGAAACCGAGCCAACAAGCTCTGTGCGAGGCCGACGTCGTGCTGCTCGTGGGAACACAGGTTTCCGAGGGCGATCACTTTCTCTCCAAGCTGGATATTTCCGGCGACATTATCCGCATCGACATTGATCCGGCTGAGCTGATATCCGTCTATGGGGCAGCCGTCGCGATTCAGTCTGACGCCGGTGCAGCCATGCTCGCCCTGGCGGCAGCTCTATCCACCCGGGCGGTGGCGGGCGCGTCAAGCAACGGCGAAATCCGGGTCAAGGAGATTCTCACGCGTAATGCGGCGGGAATGACCGACACCGAAAGGCAACATGCTCGCGTCTGGAAAATCTTGCGATCGGCCGTTCCGGCGGACACGGTCGTGATGGGTGACGCTTCGCAGCTCGTCTATAGCGGCTCCTTTGCCATGCCAATGGAGACGGAGCGCTGCTGGTATTATTCCGGCACTTATTGCTCCCTGGGTGTCGCCTTGCCGATGGCGATCGGCGCCAAGATCGGGGTGCCACATCGCCCGGTGATGGCGGTCGCTGGAGATGGCGGCATCATGTTCACGGTCAACGAACTGGCCACCGCCGCTGAGGAAGGCTTGCCCCTGCCAGTAGTTGTTTGGAACAACGACGCGCTCAAGGAAATCGTGGATCAAATGGACCAGCGACACATCCCGCGCATTGGAGTGCAGCCTAAAAGCCCCGATTTCATAAAGTTGGCTGAAAGCCTGGGCTGCCATGCCGAGCGCGCCACCAGCGCGCAGAAATTGACGGACGTAGTGCGTGCCGCCTTTAATGCGGATCGGCCGACTGTCATCGAAGTGCGGCAGGACAGCCCCTGGCTGTCCGGATAATTGACGGTCGATTTTTCGTTTGACGCAGCCCTAGCGCAGGTACTGCGTGACGCTGGTCTCCAGGAACGTATGATTCTTAATCCTGGTTTTGATTCCCGCACTCAACGCCTAACGGCAACCCATCCGTGCAGACTACGAACGTCGATCTTACCGGACCGGCGGAGTCAACAATTGCAGTAGCGACTCCAAAGTTTCCGCCGCGATCGGCTTTGTCAAATGATGGTCGAATCCCGCTTCGAATGCGCGGCGGCGGTCCTCCTCCTGGCCCCAGCCGGTGACAGCAATGAGGAGGATGCCGCGGCCCCACGGCGCTAGCCGAATCTTCGTCGCCAATTGATAGCCGTCGATATCCGGTAGACCGATGTCGAGAAGAACTGCATGAGGGTGAAATGTCTCGGCAAGAGCAAACGCACTTCGGCCGCTGTAAGCCGCCTGGACATCGTGTCCTGACAATTGCAGGAGGGTGGCGCAAGCATCCGCTGCATCACGACTATCATCAACGACCACGATTTTTAGACCAGCGCCCGTCAGGAAGCCTTGTTCGAGCGTTTCGTTTTCACGAGCCTCTGCGAGAGGCGCTCCGATAGGCAGTCGCACAATAAACTCGCTACCTGTGCCAGGACCGTCGCTGCGCGCTTCTACACTGCCACCATGCAGCGCCGCGAGCCCGCGTACGAGCGCGAGGCCTATACCTAACCCACCCTCCGCGCGACTAAGCGCTCCCGGCGCTTGCGTAAACATCGTGAACAACCGTGGCATCATCTCTGCAGAAATACCCACACCATTGTCGCGTATCGCAACGACGATCTCATTTCCTTCCTGAGCTGCCCGTAAATGAATCTGACCACCTGGATCAGTGTATTTAGCCGCATTGATCAAGAGGTTCGAAAGGGCTTGCGCCAGGCGTACAGGGTCGGCCTCGAGCCGGACCGTATGCTTGGGCAAGTCCAGGGACAGAGTGTGGCCTTTTGCTTCCAGAAGAGGCCGCGCAGTATCGATCGCAGACCCGACCACGAAGGTCAGCTCGGTGGGGACTTTCTTCAATTCGAACGTACTTCGAGTAATGCGTGCAACATCGAGCAAGTCGTCCAAAAGTCGGCTCATGTGCGTTATTTGTCGCTCCATGATCTCTTCCGAGCGCTTAATCTGCTCCGCCGTTCTGCCGGGTTTCTTGTTTGCGGCCAACGCGTAACGGATCGGAGCGAGTGGATTACGCAGTTCGTGGGCGAGCAGCGCTAGGAACTCGTCCTTGCGCCGATCGGCATCGCGCAAGGCTTCCTCATTTGCTTTCAACCGGCGTGCGCTCTCGCGCAGAGCCTCCTCAGAGAGTTTCCGCTCAGTAACATCGCGCGCGACTTTGGAGGCGCCGACGATTACACCGCGAGAATCACGAATTGGAGATACTGTGAGAGAAATCGAAATTCGCCGGCCATCCTTGGTCATGCGAATCGTGTCGAAATGATCGACGCGCTGGCCGCTTCGCACCCGCTCTAATATGCGCCGCTCTTCGTCACGAAGCTCAGGAGGAATTATGAGCGTGATCGGTTGACCGATTGCCTCCTCGGCCGTGTATCCGAATATCCGCGCGGCGCCGACGTTCCATGACTGAATTCGGCCTTCGAGCGTCTTACTTACGATTGCATCGTCCGAGGAGTCGACAATGGCCGCAAGAAGAGCCAATCGAATGGAATGGTCCGGATCGTCGCCAGCCGATGGAATTGGCGGAATCTTGGCGGGCAAATCTTGTGCATTCATTCTTGCATTCTATGCCTTTCTAACCAGCGGCGGATCGTTCAGCTCTACCTGAGCCAGGAGCGCCGATAGCTAACCATCGCATGCGAGTATCTGTCGGCGCCCGGTCACAGTAATCATGCTTACCGTCTACGCATTTGATTCCGCCGCGAGCTCATTGAGGTCGACATCATTAGGCGCCGCGATTGGCATGAAGTAGAAAGGGCCGCCTTTTGGGCCAGTGTTTACCTTTTCCCGTGCGCCCACGCCGCGCTTACGACAGAACTGATTCAGGGTTCAGCAACGGGAGTTCGCGCTATAGGGCCGGGTAGGGCACGTCCCAATTGACATCATACCGTCTAGTCGGTATGGTATACGACAGGTGATATGGACCGACCTCCCGATGACTACGGCCGTTTCGCACAGCTCAAAAACCCAGCTGCTCAATGCCGCATTGCAGGTAATTCGAGCCAAAGGTTACGCCGGGACGACTATCGAGGACATCTGCCAAGAGGCAGGTCTCACGAAAGGCAGTTTCTTCCATCACTTCAAAAGCAAGGATGAACTTGCCCTCAGTGCGACCGCGCACTGGGAGACTATGACGGAGAGCTTCTTTGCTTCGGCGCCGTATCACAATCATCCCGATCCGCTCGAGCGGCTTCTCGGTTATGTGGACTTTCGTGCCGCCATTCTGACTGGGGAATTGCCGGACTACACGTGCCTGTTGGGCACCCTTGTGCAAGAGACCTACGCCACGCACCCAGACATCCGTGCCGCGTGTGACCGCGGCATGTCGCGCCACATCGCCCGGTTGACGCCCGACATAGAGGCGGCCCTGAAGCGCTATGCCCCGAAGGCTCGTTGGAGACCCGAGAGCCTGGGGTATTTCATTCAGTCGGCTCTGCAAGGCTCCTTTATTTTCGCGAAGGCGAAACAAAGCCCGGAGGTGGCTCGAGAAAACCTCGCGCACCTACGCCGCTATTTAAAAAGCCTATTTACTCAATCCCAAAACAGCAATCGAAAGGAGAAGTAATCATGTCCACACAGAATACCGTTCGCCTGCATCGCGTTCTCACCGCGAAGCCGGAGAAGGTATATCGAGCGTTCCTCGAACCGGAAGCGATGGCGCGATGGCTGCCTCCGAATGGCTACACAGGCAAGGTGCACCATTTAGATGCAAATGTGGGCGGCACGTACAAGATGTCGTTTACCAACTTCGCGACGGGCCAAAGTCACTCCTTCGGCGGGGAATACCGTGAGCTCGTGCCGCAAGAGCGGTTGCGCTACACGGATCGCTTTGACGATCCGAACCTGCCAGGCGAAATTCAAGTCACGGTTACTTTGAAAAAAGTGTCGGTCGGCACGGAGTTGAACATCATGCAGGAAGGCCTACCGGATGCCATTCCCTTGGAAATGTGCTATCTCGGTTGGCAGCAGTCGCTGCAGAATCTGGCGAAGCTGGTTGAGCCGGATATCGCCTAGCTAGATAGAGGGCGAAAACAACTTAGAATAATAAATGGATATGAGTTCAAATTCGTGTGTCTAAAGCTTGGGCACTAATCCAATGCTAAACCAGAAAGAAATGGAGAAGTCATGACTGCATCAAACTCGAAGAAATTCCTGGTTCTTTATCTTGCACCGGTCGAAGTGTTGGCGAGCTGGGCTAAGACCGATCCAGCGGTAAAGAAAGCCGCCGAAGAGAAAATGCGCGCTGAATGGCAGCGCTGGATGAGTGACCATGCCAAAATGATTACGCTTACTGAGGCTGCTGGGAAGACTAAAGAGACTACATCCGCCGGAATCGCAGACACCAAAAACGATATCATGTTGTACTCGATTGTCGAGGCGGAAAGCCATGACATCGCGGCGAAGGCCTTTGCGCGTCATCCGCACCTTCAGATTCCTCAATCGTCGATCCAAATAACGGAAGTCAGGACGATTGGTGCGATGTAACGAGCTGTGGCTGGTCCGCAACGTTTTTACCGCAGCGATTTACTCGCGATCGGCATTCCACAGCAGCCGTGGCAGTGGTCATGCCAAACGCAAAATGGCTGCCCCGCCGGCAATTATGCAAGCGGAGATTACTCGCCGTAGCCCTATGGATTCTTTCAGCACCAAGGCAGCAATGATGATGCCAAATAATATAGAGGTCTCTCGGAGGGCTGCGACGACGGCGACAGGTGCGAGGGTCATCGCCCATAGAGCCAATCCATATGATGCAGTGGTTCCTATCCCACCGGCGATTCCCAATCGCCAGTAACGATGCAGGTAAGGCAGAAAGCGCGAGCGTCTCGTTGTCATCGCCCAGAGAGTAAACGGTAAGCCCGTCAGTAAGAACACCCATAGTGTGTATGAGGCTGGGGCTCCGGAGCGCCGAACTCCAATTCCATCTATCAAAGTGTAAGCTGCGATTACAAGCGCGTTCAGAAGCGCTAAATACAAGCCTCTCCGGTCTTTAAGGGTGCTACCGAGTGCCATACTAAAAATGCCAAGACAGATGCCAATTACACCCAACCAGGCGACAGGTGAGAGTGCGTCACCCAGTCGAAATACACTCACCAGCGCGACAATGAGCGGCGCGGTTCCTCGCATTAAAGGATACGCTTGACTCATGTCGGCGATTTGATATGTCCGTGCAACGAGGAGGAAATAGGTGATTTGGAAGAGCGCAGAGGCAATTGCGAATGGCCAACTTGCAATGGCGGGGGCGCGTAGGAAGGGGAGGAGTGCAGCCGAGAGCGCGGCAGCCGCAGTAGTCACCATAATCGTTGTCAAGAACTTGTCGCCGGCTGCTTTCACGATGGCGTTCCAAGCCGCGTGAAGCAAAGCGGCCGCAAGAACTACTGCGAAGACAAATAACGACATAGATACGATCTTAAGACACAGGGCGGCAACGCGCCGATCCGAATTCGAATACGAGAACCCGTTTCTCGGGCGAGATGCGCTACAACGAGAACATGCTCACTGTCCATATCCTTCGTAGTGGACCAAAGTCATGGGCCGTTACGATCAACCACCTAGGCGGCCGCGGTTCGCCCAGTCCACCGTAGAGGCAAGCTTACCTAGCCCGCCGCCGCGCGGTAGGTTGCCTAACCTGTGGCCATCCCAGGCGCCTGGCTCTTGCCGATTGTGTCAATACGAGTGTATTTATGCGCCACCTAGACGTTCGGAGCTATGAAAAGGCGGTCGCAATTGTCACAAAGTACTTTCCACTCGAACGCTTCCCACGGAAGGCGCTCTACGCGCTTCAGGAGCTGCTGGCATAATCAGGAGCGCGCTAGGCGGGTAACGAATGGCATGCGTGAGGCCGTCGACCGCCTGTGCAGGTACCTGGTGACACACCAGGTACTTGATCGTCGTCCATGCTGCAGCTTCATCGCTGTACCACATGCTTTTCTCAACGACGCTCAGCGTGTGCTAAATACATCGGACATATCTGAGGCAGAGCCAGCGAAGCTGGCCCCTTGTTAGCCCGGTCGGTCGTGAAGATCCACGGTAGCCAGACAACGACGTACGCTTTCACCCCCAAGAGACAGCAGGACCATGTATGAAATTATTGGAGGGATGGGACAACTTCTACGTGATCCTCGGGTCGGCCGCTGCGGGTCTCATCGGTCTTACGTTCGTCGTCATCGCGCTACTGTCGGATGCGCGTCGTGCGAACCCCGCGGGCGTGCAGGGGTACATCACACCGACTATCGTGCACTTCGGCACCGTGTTTGCACTTGCCGCGTACATGAGCGTGCCTAATCAGACGGTGATAAGCCTTAGCCTCGGATTAGGAATCGGCGGTATTGGGACCTTAATCTACACCGCAGTGATCGCTAAAAATGTGCGTCGGTTCGCCACTGATTATGTGCCAGTCCTCGAGGATTGGGTCTGGCACGTCATCTTGCCGACTCTCGACTATGCG
>Ga0209006_10001041_pt1 | contig 25546 bp, 24 predicted proteins | sample JacPin_JW_Ref_O2_FD_188567 | JGI IMG/M metagenome (GOLD analysis project Ga0209006, IMG submission 188567) | Forest soil microbial communities from Algoma, Ontario, Canada - Jack Pine, Ontario site 1_JW_Ref_O2 (SPAdes) (version 2) | ecosystem: Environmental > Terrestrial > Soil > Boreal... | reverse complement strand
GATGGCCAGCTTTAAGGGCGAAATGGATTTGAGCAGCGGGGATGGCTCGCAGAATCTGGATTCGGTGGACGGCAAACTGCGCGCGAGCACCGGCGACGGGCACATCCGGGCCAACGGACGCTTCGATGAGCTTGATCTCAAGACTGGCGATGGTCACGTGGATGTGCGTGCCACAGCCGGATCGGCGCTGGCCGCGGAGTGGCGTTTGGAAACCGGCGATGGAAGCGTCACGCTGGAGGTCCCCGAAACATTGGCCGCGGATGTGGACCTGCGGACCAGCGACGGGCATATCGATCTCGACATGCCGGTAACGGCCGAAGGAAGAGTCAAAGAAAATGAAGTTCGGGGCAAGCTGAACGGCGGGGGAAATCGGATGACCATTCGCACCGGGGATGGGTCGATCCATTTGCGGAAAGGATGAGGCGACTGTCTGACACGGGTGGTATAATGTCTGACATGGCCTCGCGATCGCAACGCATCACAATCCGAGTGCCGGTGAGTCTGGCAAAGCTCCTGCGGCAGCGTTCCCGCACGCAGGGACAAACTCCTTCGCAATTGGTTCGAGTTGCCTTGCAGGATTATTTATCGGCGGGAACGAAACCACGCACAGCTTACGACGCGTTCCAGGAGTTGGGGTTGATCGGCTGCGTAAAAAACGCGCCCAGCGACCTGAGCACGAATCCCCGTTACTTTGAAGGTTTTGGAAAAAGTAAGTGAAGCCTGTACTGGTGGACGCGGGGCCGCTGGTCGCCATTTCTTCGCGCCTCGATAGCCGCCACCAAGTTTGCATTGACGCCCTCGGGGAATTGCCTGAGCGACTGCTTTGCTGCTGGCCGGTAATCACCGAAGCGGCTTGGCTCTTACGAGATTTCCCCCCGGGTTGGGAAAAGATTTTGGCCAGCCTCGATAGGGGGTCTATCGAAGTGCTTTCCCTGGCGGGAACTGAGGCCAAGGCAATCGGGGAGTTGATGAACAAGTACAAAGACATTCGTCCTCAATTCGCCGATGCGGCCTTGGTATATCTTGCGCATCGCGAGCGGATCGATACGATTTTTACCCTGAACCGGCGTGATTTTTCCATCTATCGGAACGGTCGCGGGCGACCGTTTCATCTCGTTCCTGACATAGAGTAGCGATCTTGGATTAGACTGGTTCGTCGAAAATCGGAGCTCCATCTCATGACAAATCTCCGCCGTGCCATAGCAGCGCTGTTCTTGCTTGTTGTTTCTTTCGCGAGCGCGCAGCAGCCTGCCGCTTCGAAACCTCAACCCGTTCTTGATGTGACCTCAATGGACCGTAGCATTGATCCATGCACGGATTTTTATGCGTACTCCTGCGGCGGATGGATGAAGAAGAATCCCATCCCGCCCGACCAGTCGAGTTGGAGCGCTTACGGAAAAGTGCAGGATGAAGACACGGCGCAACTGCGGGACATTCTGCAAACTGCGGAAATGCCCGGCGCGCAGCGCGACGCGGCGCACCAGAAAATTGGCGACTACTACGCCGCCTGCATGGACGAGAAAGCGGTCGACGCCGCCGGCATCACCCCTTTGCGTCCTTATCTGGACAAGATTGACGGGTTGAACTCGAAAGCGGGGCTGGCCGATGTCGTGGCCGACCGCGCCTTCTCGTCGGGATACCGGCGGAGTACGCTGTTTCGTTTCAGTTCCGATCAGGATGCCAAAGACTCGTCGCAGGAAATCGCTGAAACCGATCAGGGAGGACTCGGTCTTCCTGACCGCGACTACTACTTCAAAGACGATGCCAAGTCGCAGGATCTGCGCAAGGCATATCTGACGCACGTGCAGAAGATGTTCGAACTGCTTGGCGATAAACCCGATGCTGCCGCCGCAGAGGCGCAAACTGTAATGCGCATAGAGACGGCGCTGGCGCAGGGTTCCATGACTCGGGTCGAGCGACGCGATCCACAGAAGCTTTATCACAAGATGACGGTGCAGGAGCTGCAGGCTTTGTCGCCATCGTTTGCGTGGCCGGTTTATTTCACAAGAGTTGGGCTTCCTTCGTTAGCAAGTTTGAATGTTGCTGTTCCCGATTTTGCCAAGACGGTGAGTGCAGAAATCGACAAAGAGGATTTGGCGAGTTGGAAGACTTACCTACGCTGGCATTTGGTTTCGGCCAATGCGCGGTTTCTTTCCGCCGCTGTCGTGAATGAGGATTTCGCATTTTACGGCAAAACCCTCGCCGGCACCGAGCAGATCGAACCGCGGTGGAAGCGCTGCACGCAGGACGTAGACGACGACTTGGGCGAGGCTCTCGGGCAGGCTTATGTCGAAAAATATTTCAGCCCGGAAGCGAAACAGCAAGCGTTGAAGATGGTGAAAGAGATTGAAGCCGCGATGCAGCAGGACATCGTCTCCCTGTCCTGGATGAGCGCCGAGACCAAAACGCGGGCGATGGAAAAGCTGCACACCGTCGCCAACAAAATCGGCTATCCCGATCGCTGGCGCGACTACAGCAAGCTCGAAATCGTTCGCGGAGACGAGATAGGGAACGTGTTGCGCGCCCGGCGCTTCGAGTTCAACCGGCAACTGGCGAAGATTGGCAAACAGGTTGATCGCGGTGAATGGGGAATGACGCCGCCGACCGTGAATGCTTATTACGACCCGCAGATGAATGACATCAATTTCCCCGCGGGGATTCTGCAGCCGCCGCTGTTCGATCCCGCGTCCGATGCGGCTCCTAATTATGGTAACACCGGTGGAACGATCGGCCACGAACTCACTCACGGTTTTGACGATGAAGGCCGCCAGTTCGATGCCCAGGGAAATCTGCGCGACTGGTGGACTGACGAGGACGGAAAAGAATTCACGAAGCGAGTGGCCTGTATCTCCGACCAGTATTCTTCTTACACGATCATTGACGACATAAAGATCAATGGGAAGTTGACGCTCGGAGAAGATGTCGCCGACGTGGGCGGATTAATCTTGGCTTACATGGCGTGGAAGGAAGATACGCAAGACCAGAATCTGCAACCGATCGATGGCCTGACTCCGGACCAAAGATTTTTTGTGGGCTACGGACAAAGCTGGTGCTCGAATGAGCGCGACGAGAATAAACGCATGCGCGCAACAGTCGATCCCCACTCGCCGGAGAAATATCGCACCAACGGAGTGATTTCAAACATGCCGGAGTTTCAGCAGGCGTTTCACTGCAAAGCCGGAGCGCCGATGGTGAATGCGAATCGGTGTCGGGTGTGGTAGGGAACCAGTCGTTCGCAGTTGGTCTTGGATCAAGCCTTTCGCTCCGACTGAATAACTGAGCGAAGCTATTCCAATTCGCCCTTGTCTGGGTTGTAGTAGAAGCGGAATCTGAGAGCCAGATACGGGCCGCCGAAATCGGTGGGCAATGGCGGAAATGGATTCGACGCGGTGATTCCGCCCCAGGCGGCGCGGTCGAGAGCCGTATCTCCCGAGGTCGCGACCAGCTTCATGCCCGCAACGTTGCCATCTTTGGTGATGGCAAATTCAATCGCCAGCTTGCCTTTTTTCATCTGCGCGGATTCGGGGATGATGCGATACCAGTTCTCTTTCACATCCTGAAGAATGCGCTGCAGGTAGGGACCGAAATCGACTCCCTGGGTATCGCTAAGTATTTCGAGCGCTCCCAGTTGCCGTCCGTGCGCGCCAGTGCCGAGACCGAAGTCGCCTTCCTGTCCGCCACCGCCGCCGCGCCTTTCCGCAGCTGCACGCGCGGCTTCCTGAATAGCATCCCCAGCGGACATCGCGCCGCCCATCTTAAATGGATTGCTATCGGCTCGAGGCGTTTGCAGTTGAGCCGTAGGGTTCGTGTTTGGCGGCTGTTGCGGCGCGGATTGCTGAAAATTCTGCGGCTGATTCTGAGCGACCTGCGGAGGCTGGGGTGCGGGCGTTTGCGTGCGCGGACCGTTCGGCCCCGGCGCGCCCGGAGGCGGTGTAGCCAGAATCTTCCGCAGCTCTTTGGTATCAAGTTCCGGATGACGCGTCGTAGCGATACGGTCTTTGTCGGAAATAACGTTGGTATTGGGCTTGTGCGGCACCTTCTGCAAATCCGGCGGCAAGGCCAGGAAGGTTGTGTTTTGGCGATTCAGCAGATCATTGGCGGAAAACGGGACAATCTTGCGCCCAAAAATATGACTGGCAAGGAAGGCGAAGTTCCAAATGCAGATCGCCAGGACCATGTGGACGATGATGGAAATCCACAGTGCCTCGCGCCAGCGCGACCGGGCGAGGTCGTCCTGCAACTGGATGAGCAGATGCGGTACGCTATGGTCGTCGGTTTCGCGGTAGGCTTCTTCCCAATCGCGCGCGTCATACAGGCCAAGCTGCTCCGGCTGCGGCTTCTCCGGAGGCGCTACTGGATCCTGGAATGGAATTTGCGTGATCGGCATGCGCAGGGTTTGGCGAAAATCAGTCTTGGCTCATCGTTAGACACGAAACCCGCTTGCGACATTGCATCCCGTCGTTCTAGGTAGACGCAAGCCAAGTTACACGAGAACCAATTACTTCTATTTTCGCATCTTTCGCAGCATTCTGCTGACTTCCAAAAGAGATGAGACTTAGGTGTGTAAACATTTGTAAAAATATTTGCGCATTGATTCTGCCAGATCCGAGGAAAGTGAAAAAATAAGAATTGCGACCTATCGCACTCGGGACGACGACCGACCACTAACGACCGACGCCAGCGCCCAAATTCAGGCCCTCGCTATGCTCGCGAATCGCTGTCACAATCTCCAATGCGAGCGCTAACGCGCGCCGGCCATCTTCCAGCGGAACCACGGGACGGGATCTCGTTGCCACGGCTTGCAAGAACGACTTCAATTCCGCGTGCAACGGTTCTTCCTGGGCCACGGAGGGTTTGGCTATCTTAATCTGCGGGTTGACGGATGGGATGCCCGCTGTTTCTCCGTCCTGCCCCACGGAAAAGACCAGCACTTCCTGCCTGCCGTAATCGAGGGAGACGTACTGGCCGGGCTGAAAAAATCGCAGCTTGCGCACACGTTCGGTAGAGACGCGGCTGGCGGTAAAGTTCGCGATACACCCGGATTGCAATTCCAATCGGACGTTTGCAATGTCGGTCTTACCCGAGAGAATCGGCAACCCAACGGCGCGAATTTCTTTGACAGGCGAATCCGCAAACGACAGCACAACGTCGAGATCGTGAATCATGAGGTCCAGGACCACATCCACGTCGAGCGAGCGGGGAGTGAAGACGCTGAGCCGGTGGACCTCAAAGAACATCGGCCTCGTAAGCAGCGGAAGCGTGGCGCGCACGGCGGGATTGAAGCGCTCGAGATGACCCGCCTGGGCAATTCGCTGGTGCGCGGCGGACAGGGATATCAATTCATCCACCTCGGCCAGGCTGGCCGCCACTGGCTTCTCAATCAGAACGTCGATGCCCGCTTCCATCAGGTCGCGCGCAACCGGAAGATGGTGTGTTGTGGGCACTGCCACCGATGCTGCACGCACTTCGCTGTGCGTGGTGAGCATCTGCGCGACGGATCCGAATCCGCGGCAACCGAACTCGCGCGCCACTTCATCTGCCCGATTCAGATCGCGGTCGACGATCCCCACCAGCCAGACCGGCTCACCCTGCTGTTCGAGTTCTTTGTAGACGCGGGCGTGATTGCGTCCAAAAACACCCACGCCCACGACTGCGACGGGAATCAAGTCTTTTGAGGGAGGCGACATTTATATAGGCTGAATTGCCGGAAAGAAATTGTAAACGCAAACTCGGGAAAGAGCATCAGGGATAGCGTCCCCGGCTTGTTGACTTTATCAATTTGGAGCCCGTCTGCGGGAAAACGAACTCCGCGGCGGCATACGGAAAGGAATTTTACCGATTCATGAAGACGATCGCACTGCTTACCGTCTCCAACATTTTTATGACCTTTGCCTGGTACGGCCACCTGAAGTACCGCGAGGTTCCGCTCTTCAAGGTGATCGTGATCAGCTGGATGATCGCTTTCTTTGAATACTGTTTCCAGGTTCCCGCGAACCGCATCGGCTCCTACGAGTTCACGGCTGTGCAGCTAAAGACTATTCAGGAAGTCATCACGCTGGTCGTGTTTTCGGTGTTCTCTATCCTCTATCTGAATCAGCCTGTGCGCTGGAACCACGCGGTGGGATTCGCGATGATCGTGGCTGCCGTCGCCGTGATCTTCAAGCAATGGTGATTTCAGACTTCCTTGCCTTGCGCTTTTTTCAGGATGGCGATCTGTCCCGCATGATAGAGCTCGTGTTGCACGATGCCGTGCAGCATGTGATAGAAATCGTACCTCTTGCCCGGAACCCGCTCCCACAGACGCGAGTCGGGAAGCGATTCCACCGTCCTGACCAGCGTGCGATGAGCTTGCAGAACTTGCCGCATGGCTTTTCGCCAGTTGGCAGGCGTGGGTTGGAGAACGACGGGGAAGTTATCTTCGCCCTCGGGCTGCCACTTCTCGCCACCAAGGCGGCGAAGGGCAGCGGCATCCCATGCGGCAATGTGAAGCGCCAATTCCCAGACGCTGTGTGCCTCTTTCACCGGCTTGGCGGCCGCCGCAACCGCGTCGACGTCTTCAAGCAGTTCCAATAATGCTGGACCATGCCACGCGGTTCCGTCAAAGGCGCGGCGAAGCTGATCGGCAATGCGGGCAGATTCGGATGCGGGTCGTGCCAGCTTTGAATTCATAGGCCTTGCATTCGGGATGGTTCCGGCGGCAGACGGCAGAAGCTTACTTTGAACGGAGCGCCGTCGCTTGCATGCCGCCAGAGGCGTCGCGGAATAAAGCGGTACCGGACAAGCGTCCAGATGGCCAGCCAACCGTCGGAATGGCGAATCTTTTTCCCTTCACCCGCCGAGCGCGGGATATAGGAGATGGGAACTTCGGCGATCTTTTCGCCCATGCGGCAGAGTTTGGCCGTCACTTCGGGGCAGAACTCGAAGCGGTGGCAATCGAGGCGAATCTGCGATAGCAGAGAACGGCGAAAAACTTTGTAACAGGTGGCTTCGTCATGAATGCCGACCCGGTAAAGAAAGTTCGTGAGGTGCGTTAGCAGCTTGGCTCCCAGAAAAAATCGCATGCCGCGCTCGGGGCGATCGGGTCTTACGCCATAGACCACGTTCGCGCGGCCTTCTTCCAGCGGCCTGAGCAATGCGGGATAGTCTTGCGGATCGTATTCCAAGTCGGAGTCCTGGATCAGGATGTATTCGCCGCGGGCATAGGTGAGCGCCGTACGCACGGCTGCTCCTTTGCCGTAGTTCTTTTCGTGAAAAACAATCGTGACGTTATCGAGGGGAGGAAGTGACTGGAGTTTTTCGCGGGTGCCGTCGGTGGAACCGTCATCGACCAGAATGATTTCTTTTTTGGCGGGCGAGGCCTGAATGGCACGCAGCAACTCTTCAACGTGGGCGGCCTCATTGTAGATGGGCACGATTACCGATACTAGATGGCTCCATCTGTCGCTCATTGTCTGCGGCCGTCCGTGAGAGGATGTCGCAACAGACACCTCGCTTATGGTTGACACGCTCATCCTTTGCCCCGCATGGCCTGGATCACAGTCGAAAAACTAACCGATTTTTAGCATAGTATCATCGCGCATGATGCCTACTGAAACCGCTGCGAACGAGAGCGGAGACGCCAGTCAGCCGACGGTTCGGATGAGAAGTGCGCAGGTTCCAGTGTGGTTGACACTGTTTGCGATCTGCGCGGCCGGAGCGACGCTTCGTTTCCTGTTTCTCACGCGCAAGCCTTTCTGGTTTGACGAATGCTTCAGCGTCGTTGCCGCACGGCTGGATTGGCGAAATTTTCTGCATCTGCTTTGGTGGCGGGAATGCAACATGTCGCTGTATTACCTGCTGCTGCGTGTATGGCTTCATTGCGGTGGAACCGAATTTTTTATCCGCAGCCTGTCGGTGATATTGGCGGTTGCCGGGCTGCCGGCGATCTACTGGCTCGGTTGTCTTTTATTTGACCGGCGCACGGCAATCATTTCGGTCGCGCTGCTGAGTGTGAACGCCTACCACATTCGCTATGCGCAGGAGGCGCGCAGCTATTCGCTCTTTTTTCTTCTGGCGGTGCTTTCGAGCGGCTATTTTTGCGCGTATTTGCAGAAAGCTTCCCGCCGGAATCTGGTCTGCTATGGCTTGACCAGTATTTTGGCTGTGTACACGCACTTCTACGCGCTGCTGTTGATTGGAACTCAAGGCGTCGCGTTCTGGTTTTCGACGAGGGACTCAGCCTCGGCGGGCCGAGGGAGTGGTCTGGATATTTCCCGTGAGTTGCGTCGCGCCTGGATTTGGATCGCCGTTGCTGTATCGCCACTCGTCATATTCATAGCCAAGACCGGTGCGGGACCGATTCGCTGGATTCAGCGGCCTAGCTTCCGCGATCTCGTCGTCTTCTACGAATGGCTTGCCGGCAATGGTGGATGGCCGCTTCTAGCGCTCTACGCAGCGGCTTGCGCAACCGCGCTGGCTCCGTTCAGGAAACGGTTGTTCTCACGCGAGAATCGGGCGGGCGGAGAGATTTGGCGATTGAGGTTTCTGCTGATGTGGGCGTTGTTCCCCGTTTTGCTGATCGCGACGCTTTCGTTTGTACGACCTATTTTCCTGGGCCGCTACTTCATCTTCTGCTTGCCTGCTCTTATCCTGTTGGCTGCGGCCGGGCTGGGGCGTCTGCGGAAGCAGGGGCAGATGGGAATTGCGCTGGCCGTGATTCTGTTGTTCTCGGTGAAGGGAACGCTTGCCTACCACGATCATGATTTCGATGTTGAGCGCGATGGGATTGGCGCGGCCAGCAACTATGTGCTCGATCATGCGCAAGCGGGAGATGCGGTGTTGTTCCATATTGCCGGAACTCGAGTGGGGTATGAGTTCTACCGGTCGCTTCGGGGAAGTGCTGGCCCCGAAATTATTTATCCTCGCCACGGAGATCGGTTGGATTATCGGGACTTCACCGGCAAGCCTGCGGGGGAATTCTTGCGGTCGATTCCACCGCGATACGTGCGCGTGTGGGTGGTGCTGATGAACAATGGCGGGGCATCGCGGCCGGATCCTACAACTTTGATGTTGAACGAAGCTTTGAAGGAATCGTTCGCTGAGATGCAGGAGTGGGAGTTCCCTCAGGTGCAAGTGAGATTGTATCGGAGGCAGTAGATTGGAATCGAGGATTGCCGGGCTGTGCCCAGCGGACCAGCCGAGGAGGCTGCCCCCACATTCTCAGACCTGATTTTCAGACCTGGACAAAATGAAATGCCTCCTTCACGGGAATGAAGGAGGCATGGTTGAATCTGTGACTCTTACTTCGGCTGATCCATGGTGATGCCGCCGGGGTTAGCTGCTTGCTTTTCGGCGCGCGCCTTCTTGACAGCCAGAGTCTTATCCACCCAGTTGTCGGCGGTCTTCAGATCCTCTGCTCGGCCGGGCAGATCGTCGCATTCCACGTCAGCTTTTTCGCGGTACATGAGATTCATGTAAGCCATAGCGTCATCATAGTCGGGGCGCAGTTCGATGGCCTTGTTCAGGCTGTCGAGGCCCTCCTGGATGCTTGGCATATTCTTGGCCTTGAGTTCGGTGCAGGCCTTCATCTGCTCTTTGTCTTTGGGATTCAGATGTTCTTCCGGTTTGAGTCCCAGCTTGGCCCGCGCTTCCATACGCGGCTGATAGGAAGCTGTCCAGTCGATCACGCCCACCGAGTAATAAGGCTCGGGATCGTTGGGATCGGCGTCGGAGGCCATACGATAGAACTTTTTCGCGTCGTCAAACTTCTTCATGTTCAGGTAAAGATAGGCGATGCCCTTGGCGCTGTTAACCCGCTGTTCGCGCGCCGGGTTGGCATCAAGGACTTTCTGATATTGCTCGATGGCCTGCTCGGCCATATGAATGTTGTCGGGACTTTCAACGCCGGGAATGTACTGCTGCGCAAAAGCAGTCGCCAGATACATGCGCGCATTGAGCAGGCTGGGATCCAGATTGACCGCTTCCTGGAAATGATTGATGGCATCTTCGTAGTGCGTGTTCTTATAGGCTTCCACGCCCTTGTTGAGCTGATCGCGGGCGCGCAGTTTGCTGCAGCCGACAGAAGAGAAGAGAGCCAGCGCAACTACCGCCAGCGAGAGTAGTCGCAGATTCTTGTTCATTGCAGTATTAAGTCTCCCTATGCCACAGCATCCTAGGCCCAGAGAAGAAAATTGACAAGTGTGGGCTTCACCGCGCGCGGATCGAACAGGTTTGGGCAAACCTTGCCCGCGCAATTCCATTAAGACAACACAAACGTGGGATTCCACCGTTTGCAGAATCCCACCCTGCCAGGCGGTATCTAGCCCCCGGCCTCGATCTTCGCGGTGATCAGGCCGACTTTGTCCACGCCGGCCGCATGCGCGATGTCGATCACGTTGGCCACGTCGGCGAAGGGAATGGCGTCATCACCCTTCACGAACATGACTTTTTCCTGGCGCAGTTTGTAGATGTCAGTCAGGCGTCCCTGCAAATTATCCCAGGTGGCGTCTTCGTTGTTGATCTTGACGCCCGGTTCCTGCCCGGCGCCCCGGTCGACCAATTGCACCACGATGGTGCGATCCGGGGTGTTATTTTTCGGCGCGTTGGGCGGAGGCGGCTGCGGAACCAGCGCATCCAGGCCTTTCGGCGTCAGGGGCGTGATCACCATGAAGATGATCAGGAGAACCAGCAACACATCGATGAGCGGTGTGACGTTAATATTCGCGGTTTGACCGCCGCTCGGGCCAACTGCCATTCCCATGGTAAGTCTCCTTTATTGCCCGCTCGCGCCGGGCGTAGCCGGCGGAGCGCCTGGAGTTGTTTTACGTTGATCGGTGAGCAAGCCGAGATCGTCCACACCCGCTGCCCGGACGGCATCGACCACCTGCACCACGTTGCCGAAATGGGCGCGGGAGTCGGCCTTCACATACACGCGCTTATCTACGCGGTTGGTCAGGCGGTCCTTCACTTTGGTGGTGAGATTATCGGGGGTGATTTTTTCGGTACCGAAAAAGACATCGCCATTGCGCATTACCGAGACGAGCAGGGCGTCTTCTTTGTCCGCATCCGGCATCTGCTCCGGATTATTCACCTTGGGCATGTCGACGCTGATGCCCTTTTGCAACATGGGCGTGACCACCATGAAGATGATCAGCAGAACCAGCATCACGTCCACCATCGGCGTGACGTTGATTTCGGAGCTTACTTTGGCTCCTTCGTTTCGCTTTGCTAATGCCATGGTTTGAAATCTCCCGTAATTTCCTACGGACTCTGCGCGTTACTCCTGCCGCCTTCCGCCGTGAGTGGGAAAGCCCGGCGCCGGATCTCTCCAGCGCCGGACAAGGCAACTCATGCGGAAAGCACTCGTCCGTCCGTTAGGACCGGCGAACGTCGCGGCGCTTCAGGAAGTAATCGATCAGTTCGCTCGACGAGTTATCCATCTCGACGTCGAACGCTTCCACGCGGCCAGTCAGGTAGTTGAACATCATCACGGCCGGGATGGCGACCAACAGCCCGATGGCGGTGGTGACCAGCGCTTCGGCGATACCGCCGGCCACTGCGGCCAGTCCGGTAGCTTTCGAGTTGTTGATACCGATGAAGGCGTTCAGAATGCCCATCACGGTTCCGAACAGTCCCACAAAGGGAGCGGTCGATCCGATGGTGGCCAAGCCGCCCAACCCGCGCTTCAGTTCGGCGTGGACGATGGCCTCGGTGCGCTCGAGAGCGCGCTTGGAAGCTTCAATGGTTTCGCCGGGGATGGCGCCGGGGCTATCCTGGTGAGCCTTGAATTCCATCAGGCCGGCGGTAACAACCTTGGCCAGATGGCTCTTCTTGTTGCGCTCGGCAACTTTGATGGCCTCGTCGATGCGGCCGTCGCGCAGAGCGCCGGCGACAGCGGGGGCAAAGGCGCGCGATTGCTTGCGGGCCGCGTTATAGGCCATCCAGCGATCGATCATGACGCCGATGGACCAGCCGGACATGATGAACAGAATGATGACCACGGTTCGGGCAACCCATCCCATGGCCTTCCACAGGCCGAGCGGATCGGTAGCCATTCCGCCGCCTTCCTGGATGACCCAGGTGGCTGCGACCGGAATGTGATGGAGAACTGCGCCTGCTACGTGAACGGATAACATGAGTTGCTTTCCCTCCTCGGAACTTTCGGATTCGTTCTACGAACCTTCCTGCACTAACTTCACGCACTGACTTCGATGCGCATTCCAGTGCAAAACGCTGTGCGGCAATTTCGCCGGTAAGCGATTGCTCGCGCTTCAAGCTCTGCATTTCAAACTCGCCCTTCGTTTTTCCCTGCTGCGGTACCTTGCGGATAGCAAGATAAGGCGGCCGCGAACGAGCGTTTTGAAAGAACCGCTCCCTGGCCACCCGATTTCAGGTGGGATGGGGGAGGGTGAAAAGCATACACCTAAATTCCGGCTTCATACTGAAACAAACCGGGCACCGGCCTCTAGCCGCCGGCCAGCGTAAAGTTTACCTGCACTGTCGTTTCCACCTCGACCGGTTCGCCATTCAGCAGGTAGGGCTTGTACTTCCACTGCTTCACGGCCTCAATCGCAGCCGGGGCCAGCATGGGGTGTCCGCTGACCAGGCGCAGATTCTGGATGTCGCCGGTCTTGCTGATTTCCGCCTGCAGAATAACGGTGCCCTGAATGCGCGCCTGGCGGGCGAGCGGCGGATAATTCGGATTCACTCGGCGCACCAAAAGTCCCGTCGATACGCCTGAAGACACCCGCACGCGCTGGGGAGTCGCTACCTTGGGCACGGCCATAGGCGTGGAACTAACGATGCCGCCGATGATTCCACCCATCTGTCCGCCGGGGACACCGCCGGGGACGCCGCCTACGACTCCAGCAGCGGCCATAGATGGCGGAGGAGCTTCGTCTTCCTTAATCATCTGCACTTTTTGTGGAATCTTCGTCGGAGTGCGCAGCTCACCGTTAACGATGTCGGTTTGAATCTGCTTCACAATTTTTACCGGAGCGGCAGCAGGCGGTGGCGGCGGTGGTGGCGGAGGGGGCGCGACCAGGAAAGTCATCAGCTGGGTTTTGGGCAAAGCTTCCGTAAAGATCAACGGAACCAGCACAAACACAATGATGATACCGACCTGAATGAGAACTGAAATGGCGGTCGTCAAAGGCCGCTTGGTTTTCAGTCTGTTACCAGACTCTATAAGGCTGTCTTCAAACATAAGGCTCTCCCTCACGTCCGAACATCCGGACCTTACAGACATTGGACACCGACTGCTGTCCCTTTGCTCCCGGTTTTCTGGACCGCCGTCCGAGCCGTGAAGCTCTAACGGCGCTTTCCAGCAGGCTGGGAAGCCTTTCTACTACGAACTTTCAACCTACGCAAGACATCTATCACGGCCAAATCGGCGCCGCCATACGGTCTTTTACTTGCCCCGGGCGGCAGGCATAGCCACTGGCCGCTTTCCCTTGTCGATCCGCCAATCCTGATAAGCCACCAGAATCGGCGCGGCAATGGCGATCGACGAATACGTCCCGATTAGGATGCCAATTACCAGCGCGAGGCTGAAACCACGAAGCACCTCGCCTCCGAACAAAAAGAGTGCAAGCACTGTAAGGAAGGTCAGGCCCGCTGTCAAGATAGTTCGGCTTAAAGTCTGATTAATGCTCCGATTAACGATATCCGACAGCTTTTCCCGCCGCATGAGCTTAATGTTTTCCCGGATGCGGTCAAATACCACGATCGTGTCGTTATTGGAGTAACCGATCAGGGTGAGGATGGCGGCGATTACGGTAAGAGAAATGTCCTCTTTTAGCAGCGAGAATGCACCCACGGTAATCAAGGTGTCGTGAAACACCGTGACCACGGCCGCAACGCCGTAAATCCACTCAAAGCGGAAGCCCAGATACACCAGCATGCCGACCAGCGAGTAAACCGTTGCCAGAATGGCTTGTTTGCGCAATTGCTGGCCCACCTGCGGTCCTACGATCTCCACGTTGCGCACGCCAAAATCGGAGACAAAGAAGCCCTCGGACAAAGATGCGACTGCCGCAGGGTCGGCGGCACCCTTGAGTTGATCGATAGAGTTGAGCACTCCGCCCTGTTCGTGATCGCGGTAAGCGACAATCGCCTGCGCCTGCGCCGTATATTTCTGCTCCGCGTCGGAGCCCAGATGCATGGGATCTTTGTCCATAAGATAGTTCTTGATGTCCAAAGAGCTCGAGTTGTTCAGATCCTTCAGGTTTGCAGGAGCGTTGCTTTCGAGCGCCTTGATGATGTCCAGCTTGCCACGATCCAGCGCCTTTTCGCTGGTTTCCTGCACGTCGAGATCGACCAGCACTTCATTATTGGCCGCCGGACCGTAACGCTGGAGGCGGGCATCGTGCAGGCCGGCTTTATCCAAGGCCCTGCGTACGGCATTGTCATCGACAGCATGCGAAAATTTCACATAAACCAGCGTGCCGCCGCGAAAGTCCACGCCCAACGGTATGCCGTGCCAAAAGAGCATGGAGAGAACGCCCGCCACGCTGAAGACCAGCGAAAACGAGAGAAAATACCACTTCTTTCCGAGGAAATCGATATTGGGATTGCGAAAGAACTCCACCGTTTAACCCCTCGTCCTTAGTCGTCGGTCGTTCGCGGGTCTTTGCCAACGACCAACGACTGACGACCGACAGCGATTTTTTAAATGCTTAACGCTTCGCCGCGCTGCTTGCGATTCAGTCCGATATCGAAAATTACGCGTGAAACAAAGACGGCCGTGAACAAATTCGCCAGCAAACCGAACGTCAGCGTGGTGGCGAAACCCTTGACCGGACCGGTGCCAAAGATAAACAAAATCGCCGCGGAGACAATTGTCGTAACGTGCGTATCGACGATGGTGATCCAGGCATGACTGAAGCCCTGATCCACCGCCGAAGGCGGCGTCTTGCCGTTGCGCAATTCTTCGCGGATGCGCTCAAAGATCAGCACATTCGAATCGACGCCCATGCCGACCGTCAAAATAACTCCGGCAATTCCCGGCAGAGTTAGCACCGCGTCGAAAAAGCCCATGAATCCCAGCAGGATGACCAGATTCAGCAGCAGCGCAACATCGGCGTTGATACCCGCTCCGCGATAGTAAATCAGCATGAATATCAACACTGCCAGCATGCCGATCACCGCGGCGCGAATGCCGGCCCGGATCGAATCCGCCCCGAGCGATGGTCCCACCGTGCGTTCTTCCAGATATTTGACGCCCGCCGGAAGTGCGCCGGAGCGCAGGATCATGGAAAGATCCTTGGACTGCTGCTCGCTCATGCGTCCGCCGCTGATCGAGCCCTGATCGCGGATTGGTTCCTTAATGTTGGCCACTTCCTGAACTTTGTTGTCGAGGACCACGGCAAGGCTTTCGCCCACGTGTGCGCTGGTGAAGTTGAAGAACCGCTGTCCGCCTTCGCCGGTCAAGGTGAAGGTCACTTCGGGCTGGCCGTTCTGATCGCGGTTGGGCTGGGCGTCCCTCAGATCTTTGCCGCTTACTGCTGAAGAGCGCGATACCAGGTACCAGGCTTGGGTGTCGCTACCCGGTTCCGAATGCCCCTGCAGCAGCATCGCATCCGCGGGGAGGATGCCGTTCGGCTGAGCCTGCATGGCAGCGCCCTCGCTCGCGAATGGTCCGCCCAGGCTCTGCTTAATCTCCAGCATGGCGGTGGACTGCATTATTTCTTTCACGCGGGCCGGATCATCCACTCCAGGCAATTGCACCAGAATCTGGTATTGGCCCAGCCCATGTTCCTGAATCGTCGGCTCACTCACGCCCAACGCGTCAATGCGGTTACGGATGGTATCAATCGCCTGCGTGACGGCCTTGGTTTTCAGGTCGGCGAGCATCGTCGGCTTCATGGCGACGTTCCATGTGTCGCCAGCGCCCGGATTGACTTCATACTCGGGCAAGTGGTCCTGCACGATGCTCAGCAAATCGGATCGCGAACTCACGGGCACGCCCTTCAGCACAATGTGATCAGGATTGTTCTGCGGGTCGGTTTGAGAAATGTCGGTCCAGTTGATTTTGCTCTTACGCAGTTGTTCCTTCAGGATTTCGATGGCGTTCTGCGCATCCACGTTGACCGCATCATTGACCTGAACCTGCAGGATAAGGTGCGTTCCCCCGCGCAGATCAAGGCCCAAGTGAATGCGGCTGGTCATGGCGGCGAGCAAGCCCTGGCCGGAAAAGCTGCCGGGTATGCCAAAAATGCCAAAAACAAAAACCAAAAGAATGGCGATGATAGCTATCGTTTTGTAGAAAAGATTCTTAGTCATGACGAATTGTTTCTTATTAAAGTTTGTTGCCGCTCAAAATTACTTGTTCTTCGCCGCTTCTTCCTCGGCCGTTGTCACCTGCAACACCGAAGCCTTCGTCACTTCGAGAACGAGGTTATTCGGCGGAACGCGCAGATGCACGGAATCGTCCTTGAGGGCCATGATTGTACCCCGCAGGCCTCCACTCGTAGTGACTTTATCGCCGGTTTTGAGTGAATCAAGCATGGCCTGCCATTTCTTCTGGCGCCGCTGCTGGGGAAGAATCAGCAGAAAGTAAAAGATGCCGAAGATGAAAATCAGCGGCGCGACGCCGAGCCATCCCATTCCACCGCCGAGTTGCAGCGCCCAAAATTGTGTCATGTTCAAGAGGTCTGTGCGAACGAGTCCGCAAAAAACTCACGCGCCAACCAGCGCCGCGCAAGCTGTTATTTCACCGTCATGGTTCAACGCCGGGATTTGGATCGACTTCGGCCGGGTTCCTTCAGCTTTCAGGCTTAATCCGGGGAGACCTGCGATTCCAGTCGAGATTAGAGGCCAGTCGGAAAACGAGACTCTTCCCCAAGTCGAATAGAATGCCGCACCCGCCGCATAGTGTCAAGGTAGAAACTGAGGTTGTGGATGGTATTCAGCACTTGCGCCAGAAGCTCATTGGCTGCATAGAGATGGCGGAGATACGCGCGGGAGTAGCGCCGGCAAACCCGGCAGCCGCAGTTTGGGTCGAGTGCGTTTTCGTCCTTGACATAACGCGCCTGTTTGATGGAAACCTTGCCCTCGGATGTGAACAGCAGCCCATGCCTCGCCGCGCGGGTGGGTAGAACGCAATCCATCATGTCGACGCCGAGATTGGCGTATTGGACAATTTCTTCAGGCGTGCCGACGCCCATGAGATAGCGGGGTTTGCCGACGGGAAGATGCTGTAGCGTGCTTTCCACGACTTCGCGGGTCAGCTCTCGCGGTTCGCCCACGCTCAGGCCACCGATGGCATAGCCAGGGAAATCAATCTCGACGGTCCGTCCCGCGGATTCCTTGCGGAGCGCAAGATCCATCCCACCTTGCACGATGCCGAACAAAGATTGGCTGCCGAAGTCCTTGTCATTCCGAACCGGGCTGAAAGCCCGGTTCGGAATCTGCTGTGGCTGACGGCTGATAGCTGACGGCTGATAGCTCCTCCAGGGCACCTCATCCTTATGCAGCTCAAAATACTTCTTGCTGCGCTCCGCCCAACGCAACGTCAATTCCATAGACGACCTAGTCCGCTCAAGACTGACCGGGTGCTCGGTGCATTCGTCGAACGCCATAATGATGTCGGCGCCCAGGCCAATCTGCACCTGCATGGAATTTTCCGGGCTGAAGAAGTGCGACGAGCCATCCAGATGCGAACGAAACGTCACGCCCTCTTCATTTACTTTGCGCAGTTCGTTAAGACTGAACACCTGAAAGCCGCCCGAGTCGGTAAGAATGGCCCGCGGCCACGACATGAACTTATGCAGCCCGCCAAGCTGGCGGATAGTTTCCACTCCCGGGCGAAGATAAAGGTGATAGGTGTTGCCGAGAATGATCTGCGCGCCGAGGTCTTCCAGAATGTCCTGCGAAATACCTTTTACCGACGCAACTGTGCCCACCGGCATGAACACAGGAGTCTCGATTTCGCCGTGAGGCGTGAGCAGACGTCCGGCGCGGGCGGGGCCACGTGTCGCCTCGATCTGAAATTGAAGGGACATTCTTTGGGATTGTAGCTGGGGCTAGCGCTCAGCAGTCAGTGCTCAGCATTTCAGCCGTGAATATTCAACTCAACTATCTCCGCGCGCACGTGACTGTTCTCAACCGTAAGCTTCCCTACGCTCACCGGCAACTTGAATCGCCTTGGCCCCGCGCTGCCAGGATTGAAGAACAGAACTCCGTTACGCATTTCAGATTTCGCAACGTGACTGTGGCCGGAGATCACGACATCGAATCCGGCAGGTTCAGGCTTGAGATCGAGTTGCGCAAGATCATGCAGCACATAAATGGTAATGCCGCCTACTTCAAGAACCTCAGTCTCCGGCAGCTCACGCGCCCATGTTTCTTTGTCGATGTTGCCGCGCACCGCAGTGACGGGTGCAATGGCCGCGAGCGTTTCCAAAATTTGCGGAGAGCCGATGTCGCCCGCATGAATGATCCGCTCCGACCCTCGCAACGCGGCCAGGGCTTCAAGCCACAGAAGGCCATGTGTGTCGGAGATGACGCCGATGAGAAACGGCTTCGCGGTTTTCAGCGCTGGCTCCGGCCCATCAGCAGATTCATTTCAGCGTGCGACGGAGCGTGATCGAGTACCGAGTAGGTACCTAGAATCTTCAGTTCAGTCGCAACGCGGCGCAAATGGCCGAGCGCAGCACGCATTGGCCCCGAACCCAGGCTGACCCGCGCCACGCCCAGCTTGAACAATTCCGGTACTGAGGGAGAACCTGGACCCGCGAGAATATTCACCGGACACTTCAGATCTGCAACCAGCTTGCCGATAGTGGCGGCATCTCGCAGTCCCGGCGCGAAAACGCAATCGGCGCCAGCATCACGAAACGCGCTGAGCCGGCGAACGGTTTCATCGTAACGTGTGGCCGGATCGCCGATCTGCAACAAATACACGTCGGTGCGGGCATTGAGCACCAGAGGCACTCGCACGCGGTCTGCGATCTCGCGCACCGCCTGTATCTTTTCCAATTGCAGCGGTAACTCTACGAGCGCGGCACCGGAATCGCTCGCTACATCTTCCAGATTCATGCCCACGGCTCCCGCGTCGATTACTGCGCGGGCTGTTCGAGCCGCGTCTTCGGGAGTCTTGCCGTAGCCGGATTCGACATCCGCCGTGACCGGCACTTTCACGGCCTTGGCGATGCGAGCAATCGCCGCCAGCATTTCCTCGCGAGAGATCACCTGGCCATCGGGATAGCCGAGCGAGAAGGCAACGCCCGCGCTGCTTGTGGCAATGGCCTTGAAGCCGGATTCCTCAACGATGCGTGCGCTGGCCACGTCCCAGACGTTGGGCAGTAAGAGGATCTCGCGCCCAGAATGCAGATTGCGAAGCGCCGCGGCTTTAGCTTGTTCTAGCATGCTCACTCCCTGGTTTCTTGATTGTCGTGTCCCCGCGTAGGATGCGAAATTCTAGTTCCGTAGGAAGGCGTATCAGGCTCGTTCCGGCCCGTATAATGAGGTGTCTCTGGGAGGGTCTATGCGCAAATTAGCGTTCTGTTTGGCTGCTTTGTTGGTTCTGTGGGTCAATGCCTCGGGGCAGAACACAAGTTCCCCAACGATAGTCGCCAAGATTCAACTCTTCAATCAGACCGGAGTAGTTTCTCCCACAACGATCTTTACGCCGAGCACGACCGGAATGTATCGAGTCTCCACAGTCATTGTTCTGACACAGGCGAATGGAACCACGGACTCAAACGCCTATTACTGGGGGCAACTGAGCTTTAACTATGCGCGAACGTCCGGCCAGGCGGACGCAACATACCCACTGTACGTCACCAAACTTTCCGCCAGCAGCGGGGTCACAGTCGTGATGAGTTCGGCGGGCCAGCCTATTTCGTTTTTCACCACGTCGGGCGGCGGCGACATTACCAATACGAAGTACAACGTGTATATCGAAGTCGAGAAGCTCTGAGTCGCGGAAATCGAATTGCCTCCCGGTATCGTGCGCTGGTTGTTAGCTTGATTGTTACAATCGAAGCAAGTGTTCTATTGGCTGAGAATTTCTGCGGCTGTTCTTCCATGCAATTCACCGAACAATTCGACGTAGTCGTGGTCGGCGCGGGCCATGCCGGATGCGAGGCCGCCATGGCTGCCGCCCGAATGGGATTGCGGACGGCGCTCTACACCCTCAACGTCGATCTGATCGCGCAGATGTCGTGCAACCCGGCTGTAGGCGGCATTGCCAAAGGACATCTCGTTCGCGAAGTCGATGCGCTGGGCGGCATCATGGGCGAAGTCACGGACGCGGTCGGCATTCAGTTTCGTTTGCTGAATCTGTCGCGCGGGCCGGCCGTGTGGTCGCCGCGTGCGCAATGCGACAAGCAGGCCTATCGCCTGAAGATGCGCGAGGTCCTCGAGTCACAGCCGAATCTCAAGATCAAGCAGGCGGAAGTTGAGTCGTTAGTCGTTGGTCCTTGGCCGTTAGCCGAAGATGGCGCAAGCGACTTGGCCAACAACCAACAACCAACGACTAACGACCGCAGTATCGTTCGCGGCATTCGTCTGCGCGACGGCCGCACCGTCGGCGCGCAGGCCGTCATCATCACAACAGGGACGTTTTTGAACGGACTCATCCATTGCGGCGAGCAGCAATATGCCGCGGGGCGCTCGGGCGAGCCTCCCGCAGTGTTGCTCGGAGAGGCGCTGAAGAAGCTGGGCCTGCGCAACTGCCGTCTAAAGACCGGTACGCCGCCGCGTCTCGACGGACGCACCATCGACTGGGCGCGCTTCACGGTGCAGCCCGGCGACGCCGATCCTACGCCTTTCAGTTTTCGCACCAAGCGCGTTGCGCATCACGATTCGCAGGTGCCTTGCTACATCGCCTGGACCACGCCGGAAACGCATCGCATCATTCGCGAGAACGTTCACCGCTCGCCCATGTATAGCGGGCAGATTCAGTCGATCGGCCCGCGCTATTGCCCGTCGATTGAAGACAAGATCGTAAAGTTTCCCGACAAGGAGATGCATCAGCTCTTTCTCGAACCGGAAGGCCTGAACACGCACGAGATTTATGTGAACGGCCTGAGCACTTCTCTCCCGGTCGAAGTGCAGATGGCGATTTTGAAATCGATTCCCGGCCTTGAGAATGCCGAAATGCTGCGTCCCGGCTACGCCATTGAATACGACTCGATCGATCCGACGGAACTGGAGCGCACGCTTGAGACAAAGAAGATCGGGCATCTGTTTCTCGCCGGACAGATCAATGGAACTTCGGGCTACGAAGAAGCCGCGTGCCAGGGATTGATGGCCGGCATCAACGCAGCCTTGCAGGTGAAGAATGAGCCGCCGTTGATTCTCGACCGCACGGAAGCCTACACCGCAATTCTCATTGACGACCTGATTTCGAAGGGCACCAACGAGCCGTATCGGATGTTCACCTCGCGCGCCGAGTTTCGCTTGCATCTGCGCATCGACAATGCTGACCGCCGCCTCACACCGCACGGCCGCCGCGTGGGATTGATCAGCGATGAAGCCTGGGCCGATTTTCAGGAGAAGCAAGAACGCCTGGAGCGTCTAAAGAATGTGTTGGAATCAACGAGGCTGACTTTAGAAATTGCGGAGAAGATTATCGCTTGTCATTCCGAACCGGCGAAGGCCGGTGAGGAATCTGCCGCCGCCGGCAAGAGTTCAGGACCTGCTTGTGATTGGAGGTCCGTAACCGGCCAGACGCTGGCCCAACTCCTGAAGCGCCCCGAAGTCACGATCGAACAACTCGTCCCGGTGCTCGAAGAACTGTCGCCGCAATTCTTCATCCGAAATAACTCGGCGATCTCGGCGTTAAATATTTCTTCCGAAGTCCGCAACGAACTCAAGACTGTGGAAACCGAAATAAAATATGCAGGCTACCTCCTGCAGCAGCAACGCGCGATGGAGCGATTGAAGAAATCGGAAGACCACTCGATTCCAGGCTGGTTCGATTACCGCAGCATCAGCGGCCTTTCGCACGAGATGCAGGAAAAACTGACCAAAGTGCAGCCGCGCACGCTGGGTCAGGCCTCGCGCATTCCTGGCGTAACTCCGGCGGCGGTGTCGCTGGTTCACGTCTTCATTGAGATTCAGGGTCGTCGCCGTGAGCAAGCCGCGGCAATTTGACTACTGCACGTTGTCGCGAAATTAACCTGGCGTTAACAATCCAAGTCGCACGCTGGAGTTAGTATCGTCGCCATGCCGCAGGATGCTCTTACTATTGAGGACAGGCCCGGGGCTCAGCCGGGGCAGCGCGTTCTCAGCCTCAACGGACCGCTAGTTCTAATCACGATGTTCGATTTTCAGAAGACCGTCCGCGCCGACGATTCCCGCTCTTTGATCATCGACTTCACCAACGTTCCTTACGTCGATTCGGCAGGAATCGGCGCCCTCGTCGGAGCCTACGTGACCCGCCAGAACAGCAAGCGCAGTCTGGCGCTGGTCGCCGTGAGCGACCGCATTCACAACGCGCTAAAGGTCACCCACGTCGAACAATTTTTCCGTTTTTTCGATTCTGTCGACGATGCGGAAGACGCTACGGCCGCATAGAATTCGAGAGCGTTGACGGCCTTTTCCGTTCCGCCTAACATGGGTTCCCTGGCTCATGTCTCCCTCGATTGATCAAACGATTGGGCACTACCGCATCACTGGACAACTCGGACGCGGCGGCATGGGAGTGGTGTACGAGGCTCAGGACCTGACTCTTGGACGCCGCGTCGCCCTCAAGTTTTTGCCGCCGGAGTTGTCCCGCGATCAGGCTGCGCTGGATCGCTTCCTGCTTGAAGCCCGCACTGCATCTGCGTTGAACCATCCCAACATCTGCACGATTTATGCGGTCGAGAAAGCGACGGCGGAGAGCGAGAACGAACAGTCGTTCATTGCAATGGAGTTGCTCGAAGGCCAGAGCCTGAACGAGAAGCTGGCGTCCGGGCCGCTGCCGCTCGATCGCCTGCTCGACATCGCCATTCAACTTGCGGACGCGCTCGAAGCCGCTCACGCCAAGGGAATCATTCATCGCGACATCAAGCCGGCGAATATTTTTCTGACGCAGCGCGGCCAGGTGAAGGTGCTGGATTTCGGCCTGGCTAAACTGACTCGCCCTGAGATGGAGATGGAAACCATCGGCGCCACGCAGGACGGCCCGTTACAACTCACCAGCCCCGGTGCAACGGTGGGAACAATTTCTTACATGTCGCCGGAGCAGGCTCGGGGCGAACAGCTCGATCCGCGAACGGATTTGTTTTCGCTGGGCGCGGTGATTTATCAGATGGCGACCGCACGGCTGCCTTTTGCAGGAGCGACCTCGGCGGTGATCTTCCATGCGATCCTGGAACTCGATGCTGTGCCCGTGCAGCAGGTCAACCCGATCCTGCCGCCGCGGCTCGACGAGATCATTCACCGGTTGTTGGAAAAAGACCGCGACCTGCGTTATCAATCCGCGGCCGATCTGCGCGGCGACCTCAAACGCCTGAAGCGCGATACGGAATCCGGACGCAAAGTTTCACATTCTTCCGCGTCGGTTGCGCCCGTCGATGTTGTTCCCGCCCCGTCATCTGCTTCGACGGTTCCAGTCGCAGTGACGCAAATATCTCAAAGCTCCGCAGTGGTTGCCGCTGCCGGACGCCACAAAGTTGGAACCGGGCTGGCCGCATTGATCGCAGCCGTCATTTTGCTGGCCGCCGGGTTTGGCATTTACTCGCTGCTCACACGCCGTTACCTGACGCCGTTCAGAAATTTCTCCGTCACCAAGGTGACGGAAGAAGGCAATGTCGTGCTGGCGGCGATCTCGCCCGACGGCAACTACATCCTGAGCATGGTGCGGGATAACGGTCTTGCGAGCATGTCGCTGCGCAACGTTCCCACCAACAGCATCACGCAGGTGCAGCCTCCGGCGGAGGTTTATTACGGCGGAATGAGTTTTTCCCGCGACGGAAATTACTTTTATTTTGGGCGCAGCGATCCGGGAAATGACGAACTGAAGTTCTTATATCGGGCTCCGCTGCTGGGAGGAACGCCGGAAAAGCTGACTGCCGACGTGGACTCAGGAGTCACGATTTCTCCCGACGGCCACAAGCTCGCCTTCATGCGCTACGACAATCCGGAGCCGGGGAAGTATCAGTTGATCGTGCGTTCGCTTGAGCAGGGCACGGAAACGGTCCTCACCAGTGGGCCGGAAGGCCAGGCCCTGCGCAATCCGGCCTGGTCGCCCGATGGGAAAACCATTCTTTGCGATGTACTTCAGCCCGCGAACGCGCTTACCGGATTAGTGGCTGTGGATGCCAACACTGGACAGCAGCGAATCATTTTGACTTCTAATGAAGGTTTGTATTTGCCCATCTGGACGCCGGACGGCCGAGGCGTGCTGCTGCTGGATCAGTCCCGGTCCAGTAACTACGAGCGGTCGCAGATCGTCTACGTCTCATACCCCGACGGAAAACTGATTCCAGTAACTCGCGACACCAACAATTACGCGAATCTAAGCCTGACGGCCAATGGCCAAGTGCTGGCAACAGTGCTCAGCGAAGGACGATGGAGTCTGTTTGTCATGCCTGCGAACGGAACCGGTGCAGACGCGCGCCAGGTGGCGCCAGTCCATAATTTTACCAACTTCACCTGGACGCACGATGGCCGTTTGATCAGCGACTCCGACAACATGCTGCGTTGGTTGAATCCGGAAAACGGGGCTAAAGGAGTTTTCGCCACGCAACCAGATTCTGTAAGCGGCAATCCGCGAGAATGCTCCGATGGCCGCTACGTAGTTTTCCTGATGGGAGTCGGTGAACTGGTTCGCCAAAACATCTGGCGTGCCGACGCTTCAGGCGGAAATCTGAAACAACTCACTACTGGCATCAAGGACGACTATCCAGTCTGTTCTCCCGACTCGCACTGGGTCTACTACAAAGACAACAACACGCAGCGGATCATGAAAGTGTCGATCGACGGCGGCGCTGCCGAGACTGCGGCGGATATGCCAGTCTCGGGACTCTTCGATATCTCTCCCGATGGAAGCACCGCAGTGTTTGCCACTGTTGACCATGCACACGGTCACGAAGAGAAGTTGGTCTTGGTCGAGACCAACGCAGGGAAAGTTCGGAAAGAGATGAACTTCGAACGCCAGCGAATGGGCTTCTTTGTGCGTTTCTCAGGGGATGGTAAGTCCGTCGTTTATCCCGTGCGTGAAAAGGGCGTAGACAATCTTTGGCAGCAGCCGCTCGATAGCTCCCCGGGGAAATATCTCACCTCATTTAAGTCCGAGCACATCTGGGATTTTCACTGGTCCTGGGATGGGAGCAAGCTGGCGATGGTCCGGGGACATGACGATTCAGATGTCGTGCTCATGCGGGATATGCGTCAATAATTCAGTACCGGCGCCAAAAGATCAAAGGCGGCCATTGCTGGCCGCCTTTTCGAAATTGTTGTGAAAGTGGTTTAGGCAGACTTGACGTTCTCCGCTTGCCAGCCCTTGGGGCCTTTGACAACGTCGAACTGAACTTGTTGGCCTTCCTGCAGGCTGCGGAAGCCGCTGGCCTGAATGGCGGAGAAATGCACGAATACATCTTCGCCGTTCTGGCGGCTGATGAATCCGTAGCCC